>OHHI01000063.1_pt1 | contig 95188 bp, 99 predicted proteins | sample 1568001 | NCBI WGS metagenome assembly OHHI01 (sample SAMEA3879506, study PRJEB24766) | human gut metagenome | biome: human-associated habitat; feature: feces | place: USA | collected 1985/1987
AATAGCGGGCAATAATTATATTAACAGATGTTAGTACTTTTATCACCACACGGAGATATATTTCTTCGGGAAGCGGTCTGCCGACTGATTTCTCATATAACGGGTATAAGCCGTAAGCTGATAAGCACCCGAATGCATGGTTTGCGGGAATTTGATACGCCCCCATCCCGTTCCATTCTTCAAAGCAATCTTGCCTTGTGCATACACCTGGCGCATATCGCCGATCTCCACATAAGCCACTTTACTAAGCGGAGCTTCTGCCGAATCGGTCACGCAGACTTTTATCCACATGTCTTCTCCTGCCAGATAATTATCCTTATCCGTATATATTTTCATACATTCAGTGACCTGCGCCTGCAAGCCCAGCACCAAAACCAAACCAATAATGATCGATATAATTCTTTTCATAATACTCCGATATTAATATTCCCTGTCCGGTAACGGCCAGAAAGAAGGTTTATTGAGAGTCGCACCCAAGCTACGCACATCAGTACATTCCTTTTTAGCCCACTGATACCCCGTTATTTCAGAAAAAGCAATGCGATATCCTGCCATGTATAAATCGTAATTGGTTTTACCTTCCGTTTCCTCGTCCGGGAAAAGACTACAATTATACGGATTATCATATTGTATATCATTGGTAGAAATATAAAGGCGATACTCGCTTACATTCATATTAACTCCCACATAGCCAATGGCCTGTTTATCCGAATTGCTGCAAGTGATATTAGTAGGCAGTTCCGAGGGTTGGGGAGTGAATAAACCGCCCATCTCTTCGCTCAACTTTATTTTGTTCTCATAATACTCGAACTCTCCTTTTGACAAGGCTCTCTGCTTCATCAACGTACTGTAATAATACGAAGCGCGGAGATTGTCGGAGGTAAAAGAATACATCTTTTTATTTTTCAACAGATTTTCGGCATTCGATTCCGTAGAGCCAACAAGAGTTTTAGTGGCCTCCGCATGAATCCAGCCTTGTGCATAAGGTGCCTTGTCATAAGTATTCACTTCATCTGTCACAGGATCATATATCCATTTAGAATAAAATGCCGCCCTTACTTCCCAGTCTTCCTCATAAGTCCAGATATAATATGCCGGCCCTGCAGTTCCTGCATTGCGCGTAGAAAGGCGAATGTATATATCCCCGTAATCCTCCGGCTGCTCAAAAGTGACCTCTTCAATTGCAGCCGTTTCTATCGGATACTGTAGTTCAGAATTATACGTATCTCCTTCATATACAATTTTCAGTCCGTAACGCACCTGCTTATTCAGCGTCCCTATCCGTACCTGATACCGCCCGTCACCAATGGAGGTTCCCGCTATGCGCGAACCGTCTTCTCCCACAACACTGACATCGGCTGTAATCTGATTATATCCCGGAGGCAAGCCATTTTCATTTAAAGAGAAAGTACGGCTCAATGAAAACACGACAGTACTGTCTGATATGATATTACCTTCAACCACCAGCAAGCCTACACCGTCGTCCGGAATTTTTGCATCGAACTCATCTATACAGTTGCTCAAAGTAAAACAGAGCAAACTTACCAGGATTATTATATTCGTTCTTTTCTTCATATCCCTTTAGAATTTTATGTTATAAGTAATAAAAGGAATAGGAGCGCCGAAAATGGACATCTTATATCCCTGCACACTACCATTCTCAGATACATAATAAATGGAATAAACATTCTTCCTTCCGGTCAGGTTGTAGACACCGAAGGAAATAGAACTATGCATCAGCAGAGTCAGATGATGGCTCGGCTCTATATTGAAAGCAAGATCAAGACGGAAGTAATCGGGAACCCGGTAACTGTTACGGTCCGTGTAGTACACCTGCATGGATTGCAATCCCTGGTCGTAATATTGTCCGGCGGGAATGGTAGTAGGACGTCCCGTACTATAATCCATATTGAAAGACACACTGTAACGACGGGTAAACTTATAGTTTCCCACCAACTTGAAGTCATGCGGTTTGTCATACTCCGTCGGATACCAGTCTCCGCCATTGACCGGACGGGCTATGCGCGGGTCATTCTGACGCAGGAAAGTACGCGAATACGTATAACTGGCCCATCCGTTCAACTTGCCGGACGGCTTCTTTACCTGAAATTCAACGCCATAGGCATATCCTTCCGTATTAATCACATCCGTTTCCAGATGATGGTTCATGATCAGCTTGGCCGAACTGCGATAATCCAGATAATCGTTCAGCTTCTTATAGTACCCTTCCACCGACAACTCCAATACCTGGCCGGGTGTATTATAATATGCTCCTGCGGCCAGCTGCCAGCCATTTTGGGGCTTAATATTCGTATCACTCAGCTTCCAGGTATCCGTAGGCGACATAATGGTAGTATTCGATACTTTATGAATATACTGCCGCATAGTGTTGAAACCAGCTTTTACGGAGAAGTCATCATTGAAAGCATAGCGGGCGGACAGTCTGAATTCCGGTCCCTGATAAGTCTTAACCACTTTTCCACTACCCACTGATACTGAGTCAACAACGGTGGTGGAAGAAGGAAGCATGCCATCCTGATAAGTATAATACGTGCGCGGCCCCAAAAGGTTGAACATAGAATAGCGTATACCCGCATTTACGGACAGTTTAGGGGTTATCTCCCATTGATCCCCAATATAAATGGCACTTTCCAGCGCTTTGTCCTTTTGAAGCTGATCCCATTTCACCAGTGAACTTTCATGCAGTGGTTCATAAGTCCCTGAGTTAATATTATAGAACTGGCTCATGAGTCCAAAGTTCAAGGTATGGTTATTATCCAGTTTGTAACTAAAATCAGCCTTTCCAAACCATTGGTTGATAGCAAATGACAAGCGCGCGGCTGCCGCCTCTTCTACCGATTCATCATTCCGGTAATCATAATGATCATAACCGAAAGAGAAATTTGCCGTCAGTTTCTCAGAGAATATGCTTCTCCAGTTTGCAGAGAAGTTCATATTGTTGTAAGCGTATTTCTGGTTATCGTTAAAAGCGAAACGGTCATGGCTGTAATAGCCGTATATATTTAGTTTATTACGCTCATTCAATGTATGCGAGAATACGCCTCCCAAATCGTAAAATCCGGCTTTACCATCACGGTAACCACTCTTTTCGGGCAGTATCTTCATAATCCAGTCCGAGTATGTGGTACGCCCGCTCAAAAGCAGTGAAGTCTTCTCTTTAATGATCGGTATTTCAAGATTCAGCTTACTGGTGACAAGTCCGATGCCCGCCGAACCCGTAAACTTTTCCTTGCTCGCCTCTTTGCTTGTTATATTCAGCACGGATGCAATGCGCCCTCCATACTGGCTGGGAATACTGCTTTTATAAAGTTCCGCATCCTTTATCATGTCCGAATTAAAGGCAGTGAAAAAACCGAATAAGTGATTCGGATTATAAATAGTTCCATTATTCAGCAACAACAGATTCTGGTCGGCGGCACTTCCGCGCACATTATAGCCACTGGATGCCTCGCCTACTGTTTTGATACCCGGAAGAGTTTGAAGCATCTTCAGTAGATCCACCTCACCCATAGCTGTAGGAATGTTCTTCAGTAAACTGGGCTGGAACTTCTCCATTCCCAACTGAGTGCTCCTTACATTCTGCACACGTCCGGAGACGATGAGAACCTCATCCAGCAAATGGTTTTCTTCTTCCAGTTCTATATGGGTAGCTCCCTCTCCATACACCATGAACTGCCGGCGTGTTTCCTTTATATTCAATCCATTGATTTCAATCGTATTATATCCGACGGGGAGCTTAATGGTAAAATTCCCCTGACGGTCGGTAGCTGTGGCAACCCACGGTTCCCGGTGAACGATGTTAATGCCTTCCAGATTCTGTCCGGACTTGAAATCCGTTACTTTTCCGGTCAGCACCACCATCTCTTCCGAAGAAGGCTTATATCTGTTCCCTATCTCATAAACCTTATTCTCCGAAGAAGATTTTACGACAGGAATAAAAGAAGAGGCTTGTTCTTCTTCCTTCATCTGCTCCCCTTTTAGAATCGGTGTAAGAGTCGTAGATAAAAAAACTTCGGGCAGAACGAAGATCTGGTTGCCATAGACAGTAACTTTATAACGCGTTGCAGTCAATGCTTGTCGCAGACTCTCGGCAGTAGGTTTTAAGGTCTCAGCCTTTTTCACTTTAAACGGTTCTGCAATCGTCGTATAGATGCGGCACGAAGTGTTTTTCTCAACGGCATCTATCAGTTCAAAAATAGAAATACTATCTCCTGCCTGCTGCTGTGCAAATGCCACGAAAGGGGATATAATAAACAGAATGGCTGCTATATACCTTATTTTATATATTGTCATAACTATTTCTTATTAATTAGAGAATCTGCATGTCTTGTTAGCTCAGTCAACGACTCTGCACGAAAGAGCGTATTAAAACTCAATTGCTCTTCTTTTGCATACTTCTTCAATTGTTTCTTATAAGCCGGAAAGAGCTTCAGAAAACTGGAACGGGAAGTCACGGTATAGTCCACCCCATCTTTAGACAAAACAAAACGTGCAGGCTTTTCGAACTGTCTATAGCTGATCCGTCCTTTCTCAACAGGCGTCCCCATTTTGCACTGGACATACTGAGTCAATCGCATTTGCGGACTATCATATAGGATTGCGGCGAAAGTATCGTTATGCGGCACAAACTTTTTATCTCCGATAATGAAATAGTCTACTTTCCTCATGTCAACCTGGAGGAGTATTCGTTTTTCGGGAGTAATTACGATCAATTGCTTCTTAAAAGTATCATATCGAAGTTGCAGGTCGGAATACACTAATCCGCCATAGCAAATCGCCCCTTTCTTAAGCTCATCCGTATCCCAATAAGGATGGTTTATATAGAGATATGGACTATAGCCCACTTCTACTTTACTGGTATAAAGCGCTGCATAATCTCCTGCCGCTTTCCTGAATTCATCAGAAAGAGGCTGCTGTGTATACACCGGAGACAAGATACAGAATGTGCATAACAGGATAAGTAAATATACCTTTCGAATATCCATAAAATATTAAGATTAAAAAAAAGAATGCCTTTAAAAGGCAATTATTTGCCTAAAGGAAGCAATAAATAAGAAAGAAGTGTGCATAAAGGTTAAAACATTTAGATTTATTAAGTATTGTAGTCTATAGAGCTATATTAAAAATGATTTTGATACCAGCCATATACCTATTATATTATTAACGGCTATGAGCTCAGCGAAGGATGATCCAGGAATGATTACTCCTGATATCTGCACGTATCCCCATCTGTATATTTACGTGGAAAGAATGATCCGGAAGAAAAGGAGAGTGATGAAAAAGAAGAAAAGTCATTCGAATAAGATAACCATATGTAAAAAGGCCCGGGAAGTTTTCAATCCCGGGCTTTTCTTTATAATAGCAGACATCACTATTCAAACAATTCAGAATGACTTCCCAGCCTGATTACGTCTATATAATTACGATCTTCATCAATCCATATTAGTAAAAAGTCTCCCTCAATATGACATTCCATACAACCTTTATACTGTCCTATAAGCTTATGCGGCAGAAATGTTTCGGGTATTTCTATATCTTTAATAAGCAAATTCAATAGTTCGTATAGTTTTTGCATTTTTCGAGAATTATTCCTGTACTTTTTCAAGTCCTTTCTGGCTTTAGTACTATAACGAAGTTCTTTCATTCAATATTTTTTACAGACTTCATAAATGTATCGAAGTTCTCCATATCAATTGTACCAGCAAACTCGCCTGCCTTCGCTTCCGCTATAGCCTCTTTAGTTTCTTCATTCGGCTCATTGTAAACAACATCCATAAGGATACTCTCTACAAAGTTATTCAGACTTCTATTCTGTTTTTTTGCCGCCAGTCTAAGACGGTCAAGCAAATCCGTACTGAGCCGAAACGCCGTTTGTTTTCTATCTATCGCTGCCTCCATATATCTTACATTTGTTATATTATGTATCACAAATATATAACACTTATATAACATCTGCAAGAAAAAAGATGCTTATTCAACTTCTTTTTCAGAACATTAAATCATAAACATAGATTAAAATAGCCCCAACTTTATACAGTTGAGGCTATTTATATACACTCTTAAAAAGAATAATCCTATTCCCACTCTATCGTTGCAGGTGGCTTCGACGAAATATCATAGGTTACGCGGTTCACCCCTTTCACCTTATTAATAATATCATTGGAAACGTTGCCCAGGAATTCGTAAGGTAAATGTGCCCAGTCTGCCGTCATAGCATCCGTAGAAGTTACGGCACGCAGGGCAACGGCACGTTCATATGTACGTTCATCTCCCATCACACCCACAGACTGCACGGGGAGCAGGATAACGCCTGCCTGCCAAACCTGATGATAAAGAGAAGTTTCGCTGCCATCCGCATTCTTCACCTTCCAGTCACGCAAGCCCTGAATATAGATATCATCCGCATTTTGCAGGATAGCCACTTTCTCCGGAGTAATGTCACCCAGAATACGCACTGCCAGACCCGGTCCGGGGAAAGGATGGCGGGTAATCAAATGCTCAGGCATACCCAATCCACGGCCTACACGGCGAACTTCATCCTTGAACAGCAAACGAAGCGGTTCACAAAGTTGCAGGTGCATCTTTTCGGGCAACCCACCTACGTTATGATGACTTTTAATCACCGTACCGGTGATGGAAAGAGACTCGATACAGTCAGGATAGATAGTACCTTGCGCCAGCCATTTCACATCCTTTATTTTGTGGGCCTCTTCATCAAATACATCGATAAAGCCTTTACCTATAATCTTACGTTTCTCCTCCGGCTCCGTTACACCTGCCAGTTCTGCAAAGAACTTGGCACTGGCATCCACGCCGATAACATTCAGACCGAGACATTCATAATCGTGCAGTACATTCTTGAACTCATTCTTACGGAGCATACCGTGATCTACGAAGATACAAGTCAGATTTTTACCGATAGCGCGGTTCAGCAATACAGCAGCTACGGAAGAATCCACACCACCGCTCAACCCGAGAACTACCTTATCGTCACCCAACTGTTCCTTCAATTCGGCAACCGTCGTTTCAATAAAGGAAGCGGCACTCCAGTCCTGTTTGCAACCGCAAACATCCACCACGAAGTTCTTCAGCATCTGCGTGCCATCTTCGCTATGAAATACTTCCGGATGGAACTGTACTCCCCACACCTTTTCGTTCTCTATCTGATAAGCAGCAATCGCCACCTTATCCGTCGAAGCTATTTTTTTGAAATTGGAAGGGATAACCGTAATTGTATCTCCGTGGCTCATCCACACCTGTGTATTTTCCTTCACGCCTTTGAACAGCACATTGTCTTTGTCAAAAGAGCTCAAGTGTGCACGTCCGTACTCACGACTTCCGGCAGGCTCCACCCTGCCGCCATTGGTATAAGCGATAAACTGCGCACCGTAGCAGATACCCAAAATAGGATACTTTCCACGAATTTCACTCAGATCAGCCTTAAATGCACTTTCATCGTATACAGAGAACGGGCTTCCCGAAAGAATAACCCCCTTTACACTCTCATCCCCCTCCGGGAACTTATTATAAGGTAAAATTTCGCAATACGTATTCAATTCACGGACACGACGGGCTATAAGCTGCGTAGTCTGCGAACCAAAATCAAGAATGACAATCTTTTCTTGCATATAATCTGTATGGATTTAATTAAAATGTTCCGCAAAAGTAGAAAAAACCAAGCGAAAAACAGGAATAATAGCCGAAAAATCTATATTTATGATATAATTAACCTATTTGGAAGACAAAAAGTCACATGGAATAAGTAAAATCATTCAAAAGAATGATCACTGATAATCAATACATTACAAGGAGTTAACTTCCTGTCAACAAAGAGTTAACTCCTTGTTGACAGGGAATGAATTGTTCCGTTTTCCCTACTGCTTATAACCCGAACCGTATCAGGTCCGTATCTGCTCCGTACCTAAGCGCTTAGACCGGATACGGACCAGGTACGGGCCAGACACGGACCGGGTACGTTGAGGATTATTTTTTGTTCTTTTTATCGTTTTTCTTTCAAGATATCCCTGATTTCCGTCAGCAAGACCTCTTCTTTGCTAGGTGCGGGAGGAGCAGGAGGTGCTGCGGGAACTTCCGCCTCCTTCTTAGCCGTCAGCCTGGTCAGCAACTTGATGAACAGGAAAATAGAAAAGGCAATAATGAGAAAGTCAAACGTCACTTGCAGGAAATTTCCATAATTCAAGGTTACGGCGGCAATCTCTTTACCGTCCACAACTTCAGCAGGTTTCATCACCCACTTCAGGTCTGTAAAGTTCACACCTCCCACCAGTAAACCGAGAGGCGGCATAATAATATCTGCCACAACAGAGGACACAATTTTACCAAACGCACCACCGATGATTACACCGACAGCCATGTCTATCACATTGCCTTTCATGGCAAATGATTTAAAATCTTGTAAAAATGAACTTTTTCCCATCACTTCCATTATTTAATTATAAAATTAAGTGCGAATATAAAAACATTTTCTTACTTTTGCACCGCATTTCAGAAATAAATGCGCAAGAGAAGAGAGATATTTGAACAAATATTATAAAACCCTTAAAAGTTTAAACAAAATGATTAAAGTAGGTATTAATGGATTCGGACGTATCGGACGTTTCGTATTCCGCGCTGCAATGGAAAGAAACGATATTCAAATCGTTGGTATTAACGACCTTTGCCCGGTAGATTACTTGGCTTACATGCTGAAGTATGACACTATGCACGGTCAGTTTAACGGCTCTATCGAAGCAGATGTTGAAAACAGCAAGCTGATCGTTAACGGCCAGGCTATCCGCATCACTGCAGAAAGAAACCCGGCTGACCTGAAATGGGATGCTGTAGGTGCAGAATACGTAGTTGAATCTACTGGTTTGTTCCTGAGCAAAGACAAAGCTCAAGCTCACATCGAAGCTGGTGCAAAATATGTAGTAATGTCTGCTCCTTCTAAAGATGACACCCCGATGTTCGTTTGCGGTGTAAACGAAAAAACATACGTGAAAGGTACTCAATTCGTATCTAACGCTTCTTGTACTACTAACTGTTTGGCTCCTATCGCTAAAGTATTGAACGACAAGTTCGGTATCTTGGATGGTTTGATGACTACAGTTCACTCTACAACTGCTACTCAGAAAACAGTTGACGGTCCTTCTATGAAAGACTGGAGAGGTGGTCGTGCTGCTTCTGGCAACATCATCCCGTCTTCTACTGGCGCTGCTAAGGCTGTAGGTAAAGTAATCCCTGCTTTGAACGGCAAATTGACTGGTATGTCTATGCGTGTTCCGACTTTGGACGTATCTGTAGTTGACTTGACAGTTAACTTGGCTAAACCGGCTACTTACGCTGAAATCTGTGCTGCTATGAAAGAAGCTTCAGAAGGCGAATTGAAGGGTATCCTGGGTTACACTGAAGATGCAGTAGTTTCTTCTGACTTCTTGGGTGACGCTCGTACTTCTATCTTCGATGCAAAAGCTGGTATCGCTTTGACTGATACTTTCGTAAAAGTTGTATCTTGGTATGACAACGAAATCGGTTACTCTAACAAGGTTCTTGACCTGATCGCTCACATGGCTTCAGTTAACAACTAATAAGCAGAGTACAAAATAATATTTAAAACAGGCAATCTCGACGAGGTTGCCTGTTTTTTGTTAAAATACAACGGGTTATTCATTAAATCAGCTATTTTTTTTGCACTTTTGCGGTTAGATTATTTTTACCGAACCTAAGTAAGTATGATAAAATTAAAACTAACGCTAACATTACTCTGCTTTATGAATATAATACAGGCTCAAAACCCTTTTTTTGAAAAGTATTCTACGCCTCACGGTACTATCCCGTTTGAAAAGATAAAGACCGAACATTACGAACCCGCCATTCGTGAAGGTATCAACCGTCACAATGCGGAGATTGATGCTATCACCAATAATCCGGAAGCGGCTACATTCGCCAACACGATCGCTGCTTATGAAAAGTCCGGCGAACTGTTGAACCAAGTCAGCACTGTATTCGGCAATCTGCTGAGTGCGGAAACCAACGATGACATGCAGGAACTGGCAAAATCCATCATGCCGTTGCTGAGCGAACATGGCAATAACATCACTCTGAATGAGAAGTTATTTGCACGCATTAAGGCAGTGTATGACCAGAAAGACCAGGCTAATCTTACTCCCGAGCAAAACAAACTGCTGGAGAAGGTGTACAATAGCTTTGTTCGTAGTGGAGCTAATCTCGAAGGAGAAGCCAAAGAGCAATACCGTGCTCTGAGCAAAGAACTTAGCTTGCTAACCCTGCAATTCGGAGAAAACAACCTGAAAGAAACCAACGACTATAAACTGGTACTGACAGACCCTGCACAACTTGCCGGACTGCCGCAAAGCGCCATTGATGCAGCCGCAGAAACTGCCAAAGAAAAAGGCGTGGAAGGATGGGTATTCACCTTGCAGGCCCCCAGTTATAGCCCGTTTATGACGTATGCCAGTAACCGCGATTTGCGTTGTAAGCTTTATATGGCATATAATACCAAATGTACCCATGACAATGAAACCAACAATCTGGAGATTGTAAAGAAGCTTGTTAATACCCGCCTGGCTATTGCGCAACTTTTGGGATACAGCAGTTTTGCTGAATATAACCTAAAAGAGCGAATGGCAGAAAACAGCGGCAATGTATATAAACTGCTGGATCAGCTACTGGACGCTTACACTCCCACCGCCAAGCAAGAATATGCAGAGGTAGAGGCTTTGGCACGCCAACTGGAAGGCAGTGACTTCACAGTGATGCCTTGGGACTGGTCTTATTATTCCCATAAGCTGAAAGACCAGAAGTTCCAGATAGATGATGAAATGCTCCGTCCCTATTTTGAACTGAGCAAGGTAAAAGAAGGTGTATTCGGTCTGGCCACCCGCTTGTATGGCATTACTTTCAAGAAAAACAGCGATATCCCGGTATACCATAAGGATGTGGATGCATATGAGGTATTTGACAAAGACGGTAAATTCCTGTCCGTGCTCTATACAGACTTCCATCCCAGAGACGGTAAACGTGCAGGTGCATGGATGACTTCTTATAAAGAACAATGGATTGACGAGGCAACCGGTGAAAACAGTCGTCCGCACATATCTATCGTGATGAACTTCACCAAGCCGACAAAAGACAAACCCGCCTTACTGACATTTGGTGAACTGGAGACATTCCTGCATGAATTTGGGCATAGCCTGCATGGTATGTTCGCGAATTCCACCTATGAAAACCTGAGCGGTACAAATGTATATTGGGACTTTGTGGAACTCCCCTCTCAATTCATGGAGAACTTCGCTATTGAAAAGGAATTCCTTCACACATTTGCCAGACATTATCAGACCGGAGAACTCATCCCGGACGAATTGGTACAGCGCATTGTAGATTCTTCTAATTTCGATGCCGCTTATGCCTGCCTGCGTCAAGTTAGCTTTGGATTACTGGATATGGCATGGTACACCCGTACTACCCCATTTGATGGCGACGTGAAGGTTTATGAAAAAGAAGCATGGAAGAAAGCACAGATTCTTCCTATGGTAGAAGATGCCTGTATGAGTACACAGTTCTCGCATATCTTTGCCGGAGGTTATTCTGCCGGATATTACAGCTATAAATGGGCGGAAGTTCTGGATGCGGATGCTTTCTCACTGTTTAAACAAAAAGGAATCTTCAATCCGGAAGTAGCCGCTTCCTTCAGGGAAAACATTCTTTCCAAAGGAGGAACAGAACACCCGATGACACTATACAAACGCTTTCGCGGACAAGAACCAACTATTGATGCATTATTAATCAGAAATGGAATAAAGAAATGAAAAAGATGAAGACCTATATACAGCTACTGTTAGTCGCTCTCTTTTTACCCGTATTGAGCGCTTGTGAGCAGGAAGACGATGTCATCGACATCTTCACCGGAAAAACCTGGTACATGACTTACATTGCAGTGGAAGGACAAAACAAAATGTACGACTTCTGGCAAAACGATCAAGATGCCAGAGAAAAAAGTTTTAAGACGATTACAGGAGATAATTACACTTTAGTGTTTGAAGGTGCTAACGTAAACGATGTAGCAATCGGAACTTTTAGCGGGAAAGCCACCAGTGCCTCTGTCAACGGTGACTGGAGTGCAAATGGGGATAATCGGGAATTAAAGATTACCATAAAAAATGGAGGAGGCACTGATGGGGATAAGTATTTAGGTAAGGCCTTTATGGACGGACTAAAGAGTGCATTCAAATATGGAGGAGATAATAAGAATCTATATATTTATTACAAAGAGGGACAGACTGTAAAGTTCATCTCTTTCGCTCCACAACGTAATTCAGGTAATTAAGACTATGGAAGGTTCTGCTAAAGAAAAACAAGAAGCGCTGGACAAGCGTTATATACGTATGGCAAGTATCTGGGCGGAAAATTCATATTGTAAACGCCGCCAGGTAGGTGCACTCATCGTCAAAGATAAAATGATCATTTCTGACGGGTATAACGGAACGCCTGCCGGTTTTGAAAATGTATGTGAAGACGATAATAACGTTACCAAACCTTACGTGTTGCATGCCGAGGCGAATGCAATCACGAAGATAGCACGCTCTAACAATAGCAGCGACGGTGCCACTATGTATGTCACCGCTTCGCCATGCATCGAATGTTCAAAACTGATTATCCAGGCAGGTATTAAACGAGTGGTTTACTCCGAGAAATACCGTTTGGAAGACGGTATCGAACTTTTGAAGCGTGCAGGTATCGAGGTAGTATATGTAGCTACAAGTGACGAGCTACAGGCTACAAGTAGTGAATGAAAACCTTAAACAAACAATAAACTAAAATCTACGAACCACCAGCCACCACTCGTAGCTTGTAGCTCGTAGCTAACAACTTTTAAGAACATGAGTACAAAAAACTCTTCCCGCTTTACCCCGCTCGTCATTGCAATCAGCGTGGTAATGGGAATTCTGATCGGAACATTTTATGCCAGGCATTTCGCCGGAAATACGCTGGGCATTATTAATGGCTCGTCCAACAAGCTGAATGCTTTGCTGCGGGTTGTTGAAGACCAGTATGTAGACACCGTCAACATGACGGACCTTGTGGAAAAAGCAATGCCACAGATATTGGCTGAGTTAGACCCCCACTCTACTTACATTCCTGCCCAGAATCTGGAGGAAGTTAATTCAGAGTTGGAAGGCAGCTTTAGCGGTATCGGTATTCAATTCACCATTCAGGATGATACGATTCATGTGAACAGTGTCATTCAAGGTGGTCCGTCCGAGAAAGTAGGACTGATGGCAGGCGACCGCATCGTTATGGTAGACGATAGCTTGTTCGCCGGAATAAAGCTGACCAATGAGAAAGCCATGCGCACTTTGAAAGGCCCGAAAGGAACCAAGGTGAAATTGGGTGTCAAACGTGCCACAGAAAAGGATTTGCTGGACTTTGTCATCACCCGCGGTGATATTCCACAGAATACAATTGATGCAGCTTATATGCTCAGCAATGATTATGGATACATTCAAATCAGTAAGTTCGGACGTACCACTCATGTAGAACTGCTGAATGCTATTGCTCAACTCAGTCATCAGAATTGCAAGGGAATCATTATCGACTTGCGCGACAACACCGGTGGTTACATGGAGGCTGCCGTGCGTATGGTGAATGAATTCCTGCCGGAAGGACAACTCATCGTCTATGCCCAGGGACGCAAATACCCCCGTATGGAAGATTATGCCAACGGAACAGGCAGTTGCCAGAAGATGCCTTTGGTTGTGCTGACCAATGAAAGTTCGGCATCCGCCAGTGAGATTTTTGCAGGAGCCATTCAGGATAATGACCGTGGTACAATCGTAGGACGCCGTTCCTTCGGAAAAGGATTGGTACAACAACCGATTGATTTCAGCGATGGCTCTGCTATCCGCCTGACAATCGCCCGCTACTATACTCCATCCGGCCGTTGCATACAACGTCCGTATAAGAACGGTAAGGATGCCAAGTACGAAATGGATTGGCTGACCCGCTACGAGCATGGTGAATTCTTCTCTAAGGATAGCATCAAGCTGGACGAGAATTTGCGCTACTCCACCCGTTTGGGACGTCCCGTTTACGGTGGTGGTGGTATTATGCCGGACGTATTCGTACCGCAGGATACTACTGGAACCTCTTCTTATCTGATTGAAGTGCTCAATAAAGGACTGACTTTACAGTTCAGCTTCCAGTATTCCGACCGCAACCGGGCTAAACTGAATGAGTTCGAAAATGAAGAAGACATGCTGAAATATCTTCGCCAGCAAGGTATCGTAGAACAGTTTATCCGTTTTGCAGACAGCAAGGGAGTGAAGAGACGCAATATTCTTATTCACAAGTCCTACAAGCTGATGGAAAGAAACCTTTATGGAAACATTATCTATAATATATTAGGCAGGGAGCCTTATATAAGGTATATCAACCAGGGCGATCCTACCGTACAAAAGGCATTGGAAATTCTGGAGAACGGCGAAGCGTTTCCCAAGGCTCCGGAAGATGTTGTGAAAGAAGAAACGAAAGATGAAGGAAAGAAAAAAAGAACTGCGGAAGCGTATGGCATTGTTAAAGACCCGGCACGGGCTTACCACTACGCAGCAATCCCAGTCTGCTGAAATACTTGCCGCCCTGGAAGCCCACCCGGCTTTCAGGGCGGCACATATCGTCCTGCTCTATTATTCACTGAAGGACGAAGTCGATACGCATGAATTTGTCCGGAAGTGGAGCCGTGAAAAGCGTATATTGCTTCCGGTTGTCGTAGGTGACGATCTGGAATTGCGTGTCTATACCGGTCCCGAAGATCTGGCAACAGGAAGTTATGGTATTGAAGAACCTACCGGAGAACTCTTCACCGACTATACAACTATCGACTTTGTCGCCGTTCCCGGCGTAGCTTTCGATAATACAGGTAACCGTCTAGGTAGAGGCAAAGGTTATTATGACCGATTGCTCCCCCGCCTCACGGCTTTCAAAGCCGGCATCTGTTTTCCTTTTCAATTAGTGGAAGAAGTGCCTGCGGAGCCATTCGACATCCGCATGGATACGATTATAACAATTCAATGAAAACAAATTATCACACTCATACTACCCGTTGCATGCACGCTACGGGTAGCGACGAAGACTACGTGCTCAGCGCCATCAAAGGCGGCTATCAGGAATTGGGATTTTCAGACCACACTCCGTGGAAGTATCACACCGATTATGTGGCTGACATGCGTATGCTCCCCGAAGAATTACCCGGATACGTAGAAAGTCTGCGCTCGCTCCGCGAGAAATACCGGGATCAGATCAGTATCAAAATCGGATTGGAATGCGAGTATTTTCCCGCCTATACCCATTGGCTGAAAGAGAAAATCAAAGAGTATCAACTGGATTATATCCTGTTCGGCAATCACCATTACCATACAGATGAGAAGTTCCCTTACTTCGGGCATCATACCGAGAACCTCGATATGCTGGAACTCTATGAAGAGAGTGCCATCGAGGGAATGGAGAGTGGTTTATTCTGCTGTCTGGCTCACCCGGATTTATTCATACGCTCATATCCTCAGTTCGACCGTCATTGTAAGTTAATCAGCCGCCATATCTGCCGCACAGCCGCACGCCTCCATATTCCGCTGGAATATAATATCGGTTATGTAGCTTATAATGAGGCGCACAATTTGCAAACTTATCCCTGCCCGGACTTCTGGCACATTGCCGCCAATGAAGGTTGTACTGCCATCATCGGGCTGGATGCGCATAACAATAAAGATTTGGAAACGCCTGTTTATTACAATCGTGCCATAGAAGAATTGAAAGCATTGAAGATACAGAGAATGGATAGTTTATCACTGATAACTAACCACTAATCCCTATCTGAATATGATATTCGTGATTACCTGCGCACCTACATGACGGTTCAGGTTACGTACCAGCAAGTCACGCCCCATCATCAGTTCCTGGCGCAGAGCGGCAGAGGTCAGATGAACATATAAAATCTGATTGCGGATATAGAGTTCGCGGGTATAAGAGGCAATAGTGGGGCCAAGAATTTCTGCCCATGAGTTGATGAGCCGCTGCTCATTGAGTGGCGACTCCAGACTCTCCTGCCGAAGGAAAGTACGTATCAGTTTACCTATTTGTTCAGCATCGTTACGCTTCATGCTTCATCCTCCTCCCGTTCTGTTATGACTCCTTGATCTACCTGGAACATTTTGTAATCGCTGCCTACCTTATGAAGAATGCGATCCAGATGTTCCCGGTTCGTGTCTGTTATGAATATCTGCCCGAAGTTATCACCGGCTACCAACTTGATGATCTGCTCTACGCGGGAGGCATCCAGTTTATCGAAGATATCATCCAGCAGAAGCAAAGGCACTGTGGTGCCGGTCCTTTTCAGGAAATCAAACTGAGCCAATTTCAGGGCAACAAGATAGGTTTTGTTTTGCCCCTGCGAACCTTCCCGCTTGATAGGAAAATCACCCAGAAGCATATTCAGTTCATCTTTGTGAATGCCATGCAGAGAGTATCCCATAATCTGGTCACGCACACGACTTGCTTTTATTACATCTAACAGGGATGCGTCACGGGCATGCGAATCATAAGTCAACCCTACCTGCTCCTTATCTTGTGAGATAAAAGAATAAAATGACTGGAAAATAGGAATGAATTCACTGATAAAAGCCTCCCGCTTACGGAAAACAATCTCACCGGCCTGTGCCATCATCTCTTCCCAAATGAGGAACAACTCTTCTTCTACCGGCACTTCACTTTTCAACAACGTATTTCGTTGAGCCAACGCTTTATTATAGCGTATCAGAGCTTCCAGATACTCTTTATCATACTGCGAAATTACGACATCCATAAAGCGCCGACGCTCGTCACTGCCTCCGGCAATCAATTCTGAGTCGGCAGGAGAAACCATGACCAGAGGCAAGAATCCGATATGATCGGACAAGCGGGTATATTCCTTTTTATTCCGCTTGAATTGTTTCTTTTGCCTGCGCTTCATACCGCAATAGATCTCTTCCGGCGTACCGTCGGGAGCTTCATAGAAACCTTGAATGACAAAGAATTCCTGATCATGGCGGATGTTTTGCGAGTCGATAGGATTGCCCGAACTCTTACAAAACGAAAGGAAATAAATGGCATCGAGCAAATTCGTTTTCCCCATGCCGTTCTGTCCGAAAAAACAGTTCAACTTGGGTGAGAATGAGAGCTCTACTTGTTCCAGATTCTTATAATTAAGTATGGATATACGTTTCAGTATCATATTACAGCAGTAAATTCAGTTACAAAGATAATGCAAAATCTCGATTTAGTGAGCGAAAAGAGAATTCATTCTTTTTTCCGAATGTGAGAGATTTATCTAAACCGAATGCAGTACAAAATAAGCATGCTTATTTTTAATGCGGAGGTGAAGCTTAGCTTATTAAAAAGTAGGAAGAATTTCGGGTTTTCAAGTGTAAAAGAAAAAAAGATGCCGCTAAATTTCGTTGATACCTATAAAAAAGTTACTTTTGCGGGTCGAAATGGCTAAATAAGAATAATAACAAAAAGAATATATAAAATGGCAGAACAAAAGAAAGCTAACGAAGCCCTGAATGTGGAAGAAGCATTATCACAATCGGAGGCATTTCTCATTAAAAACAAAAAAGCAATTATCGGCGCTGTAGTAGCAGTAATCATTATCGTAGCCGGTATAGTAATGTACAAGAACCTTTATGCTGAACCACGCGAAGAAAAGGCACAGGCTGCATTGTTCAAAGGACAGGAATACTTTGAGGCCGACCTTTACGAACAGGCATTGAATGGCGACAGTATCGGATTCGTAGGTTTCGCTAAAATTGCTGACGAATACAGTGGAACCAAAGCTGCCAACCTGGCAAAAGCATATATGGGTATCTGCTACGCTCACCTGGGACAATACGAAGCTGCTGTGAAAGCACTGGATAGCTTCAGCGGAAAAGACCAGATGATAGCTCCTGCAATGAAAGGTGCAATGGGTAACTGCTACGCACAATTAGGCCAGCTAGACAAAGCTGCTTCAATGTTGCTGAGCGCTGCTGACGAAGCTGATAACAATTCACTCAGTCCTATCTACTTGCAACAAGCCGGAGAAATCCTCGTTAAGCAAGGCAAGTATGACGACGCTATCAAAGCATATACCAAGATTAAGGACAAATATTTCCGTTCTTACCAGTCAATGGATATCGATAAGTACATCGAGCAAGCCAAACTGCTGAAGAAGTAATATACCTTATTATATAGTATATCAGACACGGGTTACACAGATTTTACACGGATAAAAAAGAAACAACCGTGAAATCCGTGTAATCCGTTTCTTTTTTTATCCCCCCTTTTATTTTTAATTATCAATTTTAGAATAACTATGGCAACAGCTTATCATAACCTTTCAGACTACGACTTCAATTCTGTTCCTGATGCTAAAGAAATGAAGTTCGGCATTGTTGTTTCTGAGTGGAACTTCAATATCACCGGAAAACTTTTAGAGGGTGCAATGAATACTTTAAAAAAACATGGTGTCAGAGACGAAAACATTTTGGTGAAAACAGTTCCGGGTAGCTTTGAATTAATTTTTGGCGCCAACCAATTCATTGAATATAGTAATGTGGATGCAGTTATTGCAATTGGTTGCGTAGTTAGAGGAGATACTCCACATTTTGACTATGTCTGTATGGGAAGCACCAACGGAATTGCCCAACTAAACGCAACTGGCAACGTACCAGTGATTTACGGATTAATTACCACCAATACGATGGAGCAAGCCGAGGACCGCGCCGGTGGCAAACTGGGTAACAAAGGTGACGAATGTGCAATTACTGCAATAAAAATGATCGATTTCGCTTGGAGTTTACAAAAATAGTCGTATCTTTGCACCGCAATTGAGAAACAAAGCTACTCAATGAGAGAATTGAGATAGATTTCAAAGTGCAAAAGGGCAAATACCAGAGTGGCCAAATGGGGCAGACTGTAAATCTGCTGTCTTTCGACTTCGGTGGTTCGAATCCATCTTTGCCCACAAAAATTGCGGAAGTAGCTCAGTTGATAGAGCATTAGCCTTCCAAGCTGAGGGTCGCGGGTTTGAGCCCCGTCTTCCGCTCTTAGAGAGGATTGATAATCAAAAGGTTATCAATCCTTTTCTTTTATATGAATTCTTTGGAAACCCCTTTCATTATACTATAAATTATGTAATTGTTGGTCTATTGTTGTTCCCCCAAAAACAATAGATATGATAACAATCAAAGCCGAAGTATTAAAAGGCAAACAAAAGAGTGATGGTACGTATAATGTCAAAATCAGAATGACTTATAAGAGAGAAGTCAAAAGACTGCCTACTTCTATCTATGTAAGGAAAGAAGACCTCACCAAGGCATTCAAAATAAAGAATCCCAAGTTTATTAAGGAAGCAAATAATATTGTTAGGCAATATCAAGAATTATGTGCTTCCCTCCCATTGGAAACAGCTAATTACAGCTTAAATGATATAATAGAGTGCATCAAGGTTAAAAATGAAAGAAAGACTACCATAGATTTCATTCAGTTCTCAAAAGAGTGGTTGAAGACTACTCAATTAAAAGGAAAAGCCAACTACCAGACATCTATTAATGCTTTCATCACTTATCTTGGAAAAGAACACTTGAATACAGACCAAATAACTAAAAAGCTATTAAAAGATTTCATGAACTACCTACAATTAAAAAGAGCCCAAAGAATTGAGGAATTAAAGAAACATGGAAAACGAATACCTTCCAACAGAATGCTCTCTTTATATATTGGATGCCTCAGACATCTATACAATGAAGTCAAAAAAAGATATAATGACTATGATAGAAATATCATCTTAGTGCCCAATTCACCTTTTGATAACTTAGAAATACCTAAGCAAGAGGCTACAAGAAAGAGAGCCATACCAGCAGAAGCCATCAAAAAGATATGGGAATTACCTTATCAATACAACAACACAGGAAAAGAGAAGAAATGCCCATATAATTTAGCCAAAGATTGCTTCATTATATCTTTCTGCCTGATGGGAATGAACTCAATAGACTTATACAGTTGCTCTACACTGGAAGGAAAAGCAATCACCTACTACAGAAGTAAAACCAAAGACAGAAGGTTAGATAAAGCCAAAATGAAAGTTATAGTCCCCCCTATTCTTCAACCACTAATGGAAAAATACCAAGACCAAACAAAAAATAGAATATTTAATTTCTATCATACTTATTCAACTGCTGGCAACTTCAATAAGGCTATAAATATAGGACTCAAAGAGATTGGAAAACTTTTGAAAATAGATGATTTGGAGTACTATGCAGCAAGACACTCATGGGCTACTTTAGCAGTCAACAAGGTAGGTATTGATAAATATGCTGTTCATGCAGCACTTAATCACATTGATGAAGCCATGAAAGTCACAGATATATACATTGAAAGAGACTTCAAGATTGAGAATGAAGCAAACTTGAAGGTTCTTCAATATGTATTTGGAAGTGAAGGTTTGAAATAGGCTTAAAAGAATCTCTGTAGTTTATTGGACTATGGAGATTCTTTTGTATTTTTGACTTCTCATAAATATTGAAATGGAGCATAACAAACTAATTGATTGGATGAATGAGAGTGAAAAGAAACTTTTTGCTATCATAGGGAAATACCTTGATGAAGTTAAAGGAAATAATAAAAAGACCACTGAAATATGTCATATTGGTAAGTTTATAATGTTACTTAATGAATCTGTGTCCATATTTAGACTTTCAGAATCACCAGACTGTTTATTAAATACTAATCAAGGAATTATTGGATTAGAACATCAGATAATAGTAAATAAATCTTTAAGAGAACAAGAAGGCTGTTTTGAAACAATCATTAGAAGTGTAGAACAGAATTTATTAGCAGATTCCAGCATACCTAATTTCTTTGCAAATTGTGATATTCTCCCTACAGCAAATTATTCATTATCAGAAAAAAGTGAAGTAATAAAAACAGTAACAAATGTATTTAAAGAATATATAATATATGATAGAAATATCCCTAATCCTTATGTGGAAAATATAAGACTACAGAAATATAGTTCAAAAGGAATAAGTATTCGTTCTAATAGTTTTGGCCCTCCCCTTTCTCCTTCTATTATTAAACAAGCAATTCTAAAAAAAGAAGAGAAACTCGAACAATATATAAGGAACTGTAATAGCCCAATCTGGTTACTATTAGTAACGGGAAACCTTAAAAACAGCTCCTACTATATTGAAGATACTCAGCTGCTCAGTTTTTTTATTCATAGCAAATTTGATAAGATTTATTTATTGGAAGACTTTAAAGGGAAACTATATAGGCTTAAATGAGTAATTTGTATATTTGCTCACTTTGTTATTATATTATAAACTTAAACTAAGTGAGATATGGCAGATACTACCAAATTATATAATACTTATGGTGACTTATATGACACTCCTCAGATTATATATTCAGATTATGGACAACCAGAAGAAATATCACCAGATACAAGAATTGATAGTCTTGAAGGATTATTATATGGGAATTTCTCAAGGTGTAAAGAGGTTCAATGTAACTTTAATCTATCTTTTTACATTGATAAGATGCCACATGGCATAGTAAACAAACAGATTCCGGGAGTAGGTGCTACTACCCTTGAAATAAATGCAAATAGAAATTCAATTATAGTCCTTCCTACAAAAGCACTGGCTTTCTCCAAATGTAAAAAGCACCCCAATACTTTATATATAGGAAGTGAAATAAAGGATGAAAAGGAAAGGACAACAGACCAAGAGATAATAGAGTATCTCCAGAAGGAAGGATATAAGAAGCTGTTGGTAGTAGCAGATAGTTTAGGTAGGTTACTGAAATTAATAAAAGAGGAGAATTATAAAGACTACTTTCTAATGATTGATGAAATAGATGTCCTTCAATCTGATAGTAACTACAGACCTCAACTGGAAGATGTGATTGATTATTATCTATTGTTCCCTCCCAAGAATAGGTGCATGGTTACAGCTACTATGAAAGAGTTTACCAATCCCCTTTTAAAGAAGGAATGTCTATTTCCTATTTCATGGCAATGGGAAAAGAAAAGAAACATTAAACTACTTCATACCAATAACATTATCCAAGTAGTGATAAATGAGATTAAATCTCACCCAAATGAGAAAATATTCATTGCATATAACTCCATCCTACAGATTCAAAATATCATATCTTCTCTTGAAGAAGAAGTGAAAAAGGAATGTGCAATACTATGCAGTGAGGCATCTATTAAAGAAGCTGGAGAATATTATGCAGCCAAATTAGATAGTAATGATGTATTGCCAAATAGAATTAATTTTGCCACTTGTTGCTACTTTACTGGAATAGACATATCAGACAATTATCATCTAATAACAGTATCAGACTCCAGAAGAGACTATTCTATGTTGACCTTAGATAGAATGACACAAATATATGGAAGATGTAGAGGTGAGTATAAGATACTAAGTGACACTATTGTTTATAATACTAAAGATTATGCATTGGTAGAAGATATGAGAACTTATCCAGATTCTCTTGTAAGAAAAGCTAATAAAGTTTTAAGGCTTATTACTGCTGCTGATGACATTAGCCAAGGAGACTATACACTTGCAAACCTATTCTCTATTGTAAAAGAGGCTATAAAGGATAAAGCTCAAGAGAGGATAAGCAATGATGAACCTATAAATTTAATTAGGAGAAACATATATGGTGAGTATGTGCCTGCCTATCTGAATATAGATTATTTAGTTGAGAGAATGGAGTTATATAGAGGGCTATATTTCCTACCTGAGAAGATGAAAGAAGCTTTAGATAAATGTGCCAACATAGCCCAATACAACTCTATAAATTATGATATAAGCCAGCAACAAATGGCTCTTGAAGATGAAAACAAAGCCATACAAGGAGAACTTGCAGATAGTTACATACAAGAGGCTATTACTGAAATTAATACATTGGATGCAATAGGTAGTTTAAATGATAATACTTTAAAGACATGTATTAGGCAGAGTAAAAGAAATAAGAGAATATTTCTTGAGAGATTTGGTAGGCTATATAAGTATGTTGATTTGGATAGCCTATTAAACCAGCTTTGGGAGATTAGAACTGACAATGATGTAGCCTTTAAAAATCTCAATAATGCTGTAATGTATTGGGCTTTAGCAGAAGAACACCCTTTCAAAAAAGCTATAAGGGAGTCTTTTTCTGTAAACCAAACATTATCTTCCCCTGAAATACAAGCTATATTAGTCCCTATAGTCAAATATCATTTGCACAAGGTACTAATGCCCAGAAAGTATATAAGCCTCTTTAAAAGCATGTATAAGACTGATAGACCAAGGAATCAATATGTTATTAAAGGGGAAAATCCTCTACAATTAAAAGAACATAAGGATAGAATTGCTCCAGAAGAGAATAATTTATTAAGATTTTTTAATTTTTAAATCCTGATTATCAATACAATAAGCTATTAAACAATTTGTATAAGTCAATATTTTTTCATATCTTTATATATTCCTTAAAGGAGAGATTGTTTTCTTCTCATATTTATCTTTAGCAAAACTGGATTTACAATTGTCTATATTTTATGCGATACTATAATACAGAAGATTAAGGTAGGTATTATAGTATCGCATAAAATATGGACTCATGAAAATAAGATATGAAAAATTATACTGTAGTACCCAATAGAATTAGTAGTTTGTTTTCTCCAAATGATTTATATACTTTAATAGGCTTATACTTTACAACCAACTCAAACTATTCAACTGACTCAACCTATCTCCAAATAGCAGATATTACAAAACAATCCTTTAGTTATATAAAAGATAACTTTATGCCAAGATTAGAAAAAAGTGGTTTCTGCGATAGAATAGAGTTGTTTATTCAAGAAGGACTTAAAAGAAAAAGATATTTTCTGCCACACCCACAAACTAATTTTAGAATAATTCAGAAGGAAGTATTAGAAAATACAGATTTAACCTCAGAAGAGAAAGGATTCATCATTGCATTATATTGTAATACTGTGAATAATTCTTTCAACCTTACTATGTCATGGAAATTTTGGGAAGAAAAAATTAAAGTAAAAAAAAGCACCTTTTATAAAATAAGAAAATCACTCATAAATAAGGGCTATTTGAAAAAACTTGAAGATGTTCCTGAGAATCCAGAAAGTGAAGATTATCCTCGTGACTATATGTTATGTGTATCTTGGTTAGGACATATAAACTATGAAAATTGGTTAGAAATGGCAGCCATAAGTGAAGATGTTCCTAAAAGTATGTATGTTTACAAAGATAAGCAACAGTATTACTACTGTTTATAAGTAGTAATGTATAACTGTTTTTACTGACTTGAAAAAACTATTCAAAATTATTTTTTTATTTTTTTTTCTTCTGGAGCCATGAGTGTTATGCACTCCAACCAATCACCTACCCCATCACTCAGGGTGGGGATAGTCCCCCCTACAACAATAATAAATTTACAATTATGGAAAGAAACTTGAAGTTCTTAAAGACAATGAGTGTGGCTGAATTTAAAGCACAGCACAATGTGGAAAAGATTGAAGTGAAAAGAAATGAACACACTGGCAAGTGTTTCTTTGTCTATGGCTTTGAAACTGGAGCTTGTTCAAGAAAGGTGGAGACTGGAGAGCTGACAATACCAGTCATTTCAGAAGTATGCTCTGCTGAAACTGGAGATATATTTCTTCTGTTACATCAGAAAGGAGAAGGAGGGGCTACTACACTGGCAACTCTATAGGAACTAATGAAAATGCTCCAGAAGGGCAGTTGGATTAATAGTCTGACTGCCTTTTTTATTTTCTAAGTAGTTAATCATTAATAGAATATAGTCATGTTAAATTTAAGAGTATCATCAAAGAAGCAGGCTAAAATAAAGCTTGCTCTACAGGGCTGTGCAGGTTCAGGAAAGACTTATTCTGCACTATTATTAGCCTATGGTCTGACTAATGACTGGACTAAAATAGCCATCATTGACAGTGAAAATGGGAGTGCTGATTTGTATGCCAGTTTAGGCAACTACAATGTATTACCCCTTCAAGACAACTTTACACCTGAAACCTATATTGAAGCTGTAAAAGTATGTGAGGATGCTAAAATGGAGGTGATAATCATTGATTCTATATCCCAATGTTGGGATAACCTTCTGGAGTATCATGCTAATCTACAAGGCAATTCATTCACTAACTGGCAGAAGATTACACCAAGAATTAATGCCTTCATGCAGAAGATTCTACAATCTCCAAGCCATGTTATTTGTACCATGAGGTGCAAGCAGGATTATGTTCTTAGTGAAAAAAATGGCAAGATGATTCCTGAGAAAGTGGGGTTAAAAGCAGTAATGAGGGATGGAATAGACTATGAATTTACTATAGTCCTTGATATTAACATGAAACATCAAGCCATTGCATCAAAGGATAGAACAAGTCTATTCATGGGTAAACCAGATTTTATTATTACATCCACTACTGGGCAAATAATACTGGATTGGTGCAATAATGGAGTAAACTTGGATATGATAAAACAGAAGATAAATCAGGCTAAAACCATTGAAGAACTTACCTCCATTTATCACCAATACCCTGAATGGTATCAGCAACTTACATCAGATTTCATGCAAAAGAAGATGCAGTTACAAGAAGAGAACAATAAACCTATTATCAACTATAATCCTAATTTTATACATTATGGAAGCAATGCAGTTAATGCCAGTACACAGAACTAATATGTTGATGCAAACATTCAATCAGCCAAAGTTTGAGATTGAAACACCAGTTGAAACTATAGAGGCTGAAATTATCAGCTCCAGAAGGGAAAACAAAAGATTATCTTTTATAGAAGCCAACACCAAAGAAGTCACTATACAGCATCTAAGGGAAGAATGTGTAGTGCCAGTATTCAGCAAGGATAATGAGATAACTATCAGTCACCCTTCATTTATTGAAATGGTTTGGGAAGCTGCCAATCAGATATTCCCCAATGAGAAGATTGAAGAACCTACAATCAGAGTAAGCCATGTCATTAAAGGCAGAACACCCGAAGCTATTCATAAACCAGTGAAGGATTTACTTGAATCAGACAAGACCATTTATTATGAAAGAATGATGTTCTGCTTTGAGATTCCCACTATCCATGAAGATATAATGGGTAACAGATTGAACCTCACAATAGGTGGTGTCAGGGCATATAACCATGAGAACCTATACAGCAAGAAAGGAGTAGAGAAGTTCAAGGTATTTATAGGCTTTAAGAACCTTGTGTGCTGCAATATGTGTGTATCTACTGATGGCTACAAGTCGGAGTTAAAGGTGATGAGCATTAATGACTTGCTGGCTTCCTCTATGAAGTTATTCCAAGAGTATAACATATCAAAGCATCTTTATTATATGGGAGCCTTAAAGGATAGTTATATGACTGAAAGCCAATTTGCCCAGTTCTTGGGAAAGAGTAGATTATACCAATATCTCCCAGTTGAACAGAAGAAAAGGCTTCCTCAAATGCTGATAACTGATACACAGATAGGGCTTATAGCCAAGGCATATTACAATGATGATAACTTTGCTCTTCCTGAGAATCAGAGTGCCATATCTATGTGGAATGTATATAATTTGCTCACTGGAGCCAATAAAAGCAGCTATATAGATAACTTCTTGGATAGGTCACTGAATGCCACACAGCTGACAGATGGACTAAATAAGGCTCTGTATGGAGAAAATGAATATTCATGGTTTATACAATAATCTTATATTTCCTATTTCCTTCTGGAGTATTTGCTCTTATTTATCCATTATGTTAGGAAATTCTGTAATGTCGAAAAAACTTGTAATGTACCTTATAGGAATAAAAATAAAAATTCGACACTTCACACTTACTTGGTTATATTTATAAGGAAGTAAGTGAGCAAGGAGTATTTTCTATGGTGGCTGAATGGAGAACTGGAAAACAAGCTCCAGAAGGTAGTTTGGAAGAAAGATTGGATATGAAATGTCTTCCATCCTTTTCTTGTTTTTCCTTCTGGAGTAGCTGGCTGTAGTTGGGTATTAAGGTATTTGAACTGATTATAACATGGAGATAATGATAAAAGGCATTTTGAATATCACTATTGGATTGATATTCATGTGTATAATGGCTAAAGAGAGATAAAGGTGAGTAGCCTTTGTATTGTGTTTATTATTGTTGTAAGCCTCGGTTCCTGCATGGAATTGGGGCTTTTATTTTGAAAAGATATGAGAATCAGAGATATGTAATAGAATAAATGGTACATTTGCCACTGGTGGATATGAAGGTTATTATTACTTTTCCACTTCAAGAGCCTTAATGATAGATAAGAGAATAAGCTCATGCCTATGGTACTAATATGGTCTGAAAACCTATTAAAAGTAGTCTTCGGATGATTGTTTATATGTGGAAAGTCTTAACTTTGCAACAGAAACAATCAAATGATTGCTAATGAAATAGAAGTTTAACAAGACATATTAGATAAAGAAGTGTTTGCTTCTTACTTGTGAAGTCCTAAAATCACCACTTTGAAGACTAACAATCACAGCAGTAAGGGAGTGAATGCTCATACCATCAGGTGTGGGCTTTCCTTGTTTGTGATTGTAGGTGTTGTGGTGATACCTTGGACTCAGCAGGAAAGTACCACACTTTCTTTTTTGTAGTATGGCTACAAAAAGAGTAACAGATGGGTAAAAAAAATATTCTTTTCCAAGAATATGGGAATATTGAGATAAAAGAAGTGGATGAATTATTTTATTTCAGTATCTTATATCATGATAAATGGAGTTTATGTAACACTATCCAACAATCTGAATATGTTGTTGCAGCTGTATGTAGAGGGTTGTCTAAAATATGCTTGACCAATATTAATCAAAAAGATTATTTAATTATTGATGATGGTGTTAGTAATCCAAAGCAAATAAATGATTTCTTATCTATACAATGTGATAGCAACTGTATGGTTACAGCAAAAATGCTTTACCATGCAATATATGATTCTACTAACCAGCTATTTCCCAAAATGAGACTGATTGATATATACTATAATTACAAATAATCATATGGAATTTCCACTAACATTTGGTCTGCAAAAGGCAGGTTTACCACTTATCCTGATGTCAGGAAAAACAAATAACCTTTGTTTTTTGATTGATACGGGTGCTACTCATAACACCTTATTTGATTTTGTATATGAACATTTCAAGAGTGAGTTTAAACTGCTTGAAGGAGCATATAGAACAATGGGAATAGAGGGACACTACAAAGAAACTCCTATCATTGAAGCTACATTCAATTTTGAAGGGAGAGATTATACTTCCACCTTTTCTGTATTGGATGCTTCTGAGGCTATAAGGCAAGTGCAGGATGAAACTGGAATACAGATTCATGGAGTACTTGGTGTGCAATTCCTTATAGAGAATAAATGGATTATTGACTTTAATAAATATCAAATACATGATTAATAATATGTTGAAATGTAACTTACAACCATTATTGACAGTAGTCACTACTTTAATAATGCTGTTTACTACAGTTGAAATAAAATCACAAGTCACTCCTAAATTTAGAGGAATGACTTTTGATGAAATGGCTAAACCTCTTTTAATGGCAACAGAAGCATATAAAGAAGCTGAAAAAGATTTTGAAGAGTACTATGTTAAAGCTATGACAGAGTTGGAAACAAATAATCCTAATTACAAATTAGCATCTTATTATTATGATAAATGTATAGAACTAAATACTCGTTTTAAAGGAACTTTATTTAACTGGGGAGAATTATTACATCAAAAGGGAATCTGCCTTAATTATATTAAAGATATTGAAGCTAACAAGTTTTTTATTACTGCTGCTGAGTGGTATATTAAACAGAAGGAATATTCTAATGCGATTAAAAATTTAGATTTATATTTGGATAATCAATATGATGGAGTAGTCATGTTTCATAGAGCAAGATGTTGGAATATAATAGGTAATAAACAAATGTCTATGAAAGATTATGAAACTATCATAGATAAGGGATGCTCCAATAAAACCATTTTAGCCATGTCATATAATAATAGAGCTTATGAGTTTGTAAAACTACAGAAATACAGTGAGGCATTGCCACTTGTGAATAAAGCTATTGAATTGGACAATACAGTATCTTTCATTTGGGATACAAGAGGTGAACTATATTATCATTTAGGAGAATATGAAAAATGTATTCAAGATATGGATAAAGCTATTTCTATTACAGAAGGAGAAACTGCTTATAGTAATTCCTATTATTATAGAGGATTGGCAAAACTAAAGCTTCAAAAAAAATCAGAAGCAAGAAAGGACTTAAAGAAAGCTGTTAAATATGGAAATATTGACGCACAAAAATATATTGAATAATATTTGCCTTCAAAAGAAAGAACTGTATATTCATATAAAAGATATTGGCTTTGCATTCCTTCTTGACAACAAAATGAAGCATAACCTTATTAATCCTGATTTCTTGAACTTCTTTAAAGAGGAGTATCCTGCAACAAAAGAAGAATATCAAGCTAACCAAATGGCTGTTGAGAAGCTGATGAGGGAAAGTGAAGATGCTTTTCCTATTCTTCCAGAACCTTTGAAACTTTATCATTTCAAAGGTGTATATAGGGAAGTGGGTTATAAGGTGGTTAAGTGTAGTGATAATAAACTCAGAAGGTGTAAAGCTATAAAGTTCAACTTTGAGTATGAAGGACATCCTTATTCTGAACTATTCTTTGTTGATAAGAGTGTTGAAGAGAACTATGCTATTTTAGGCTCTACCTTCTGGAGCAAATGTGATATTTTAAAATAATAGAAATTGTTATGAGAAAGAAACAAGAAACTTAGCATTACTAAATGCTGCTATTGGTATTGTATAAACCTTACCAATGTTGGTCAATAGTTGTTCTATTGACTTTTATAGAAGTAATTAACAGACTAACAATCAAATAATTGAATAGTATTATCAAAGAGCCTTCCAAGCTGAGGGTCGCGGGTTTGAACCCCGTCTTCCGCTCTTAGAGAGAATCCTGATAGCTAATTACTTAGCTATCAGGATTTCTTTTTTTATAGTCCAAAAAACTACAAATTTAGGCGATTTCAGAGGGTGCATGTAAACCAAGATGTAAACCAGAAAATGCGTATGAATGCCTCTGTATCAGTGGTTTGTTATAAATCAAAGACATTATCTAATGGTGAAAGTCCATTAATGCTTCAAGTTTCTAAAAGTGGAAAGCGTAAATATCAGAGTTTAGGCATATCTATTAAGCCTCGCTATTGGGACTTTACGAGGAATAAGCCAAAGCCTAATTACCCCAATAAAGAGTATATTCAGAAGATAATCCTCGATAAGCAGACTGAACTTCAACTTGGTAAACGACAATATATTCAACTGAATAAAGACATATCCATGTTCAGTTATTTATGTGGTGGAATCAACTTCACAGATATAGCTAATCTAACAAAAGCCAATATTATAGAAGGAAAGAGACTACATTACATCCGTCAGAAAACAGGCAAGTTAATAAAAATAGGGCTATCAGAAGAAGCAATGAAAATTATGAAGTGTTCGATACAGTTCCCAACAATTACTTTATGGATTTATACTTTATTGATACACAAATAAGGTTGAAATTATAATTCAAGCTCTCTTTTACAACAATTCAAGTATCTGCTTCTTATAATTAAGTATAAAGGAATGACCTTGTAAGAATTCGATGTTTAAGAGCCCAATATTGCCATCACCTATTATAAAATCTAACGTATACTCATCCTTTCCTACCTTGAATGTTACATTTCTACATAATTCAGCCATCTTAATTGATAATTTATTTACGATATTCGCTGTTTCCTTTTGAATTCGCTCAGGTTTTCCTACATATAAACCACGTTGAAGTTTATTGTTTCTACATCCTGTATCAAAAGCAAATCGTGTTTTTTTTCCATTGACTTTACTATCTAAAATGATATAATCTATTGCCACATCAGGATAATCTTCATGGTTTTTCCATTTATAAATAACTCCTTTCGTTTTATTATTAGAATCGTAGGGTTCAACAATATTCTTTTCCATATCAAATTTCCAAGCTCCTGATCTAAGGACATTAGCCCCGACGATAAATTTTGGTGCATATTTTTGATAATGCCCAGTAAGATCTGCAACTAAGCAATGCACTTTATAATATGTCTTTCCACAAAAAAAGATAGAATCTATAAAAGCACTTGAAATCTTATCTTTAGTTTGGTTAACAGGAATTGCTTGTAATTCATCTCCTTTTATTCCGCATGAATCAATAGCAAAAATAGAATCAATTACACATAACGAACAACCTGTATCAATAAGAGAGGGTATTGAGTGCTTTTTTGTCTCATTGAACACCTGTACATCCGTATACATAAACTTATCTTTAAAAATAAGCTTTGATTGTGCTTTAGCAGCAAAACTGACAGCAAGCATTATACATAAGGATAAAAAATAGAACTTCATAATTATTTAAAAAATATATCTCGTAAAACATCTCCTATCCACGGTTCTCTCATTTTTTCTCGAAAATAATCATCCTTAAATTTAAAGGCATCTTTATTGTATATTCTTTTAAGATTGTGATTCACACTGTCTCGGTAGTGTAAGATTAGCCGATAATACAATGCAGAGTCATTAATTTCATCTTGTTTTGCAGTTATTGAATCTTTAACAGCAGGTATAGTAGCAAGGGTAAGTGCAAGAATTAGTAAGATTGATATTTTAAGTACATCTTTCATACACCGTTTTTTGCAAAGATACAACATTCTAAAAATAGATGTTCCTTTTACCAGAAAAATAGAGGTATATCTGTAAGTTCCAAGTTTTGGGATTTCAATAGAAGCATATCTAAGTCCAACTGTCCTAACAAAGAGTAGATGTTATATGTAATGGTAGGAGAAGAATGCAAGAAGCTAAAAAACAAATATGCAAACCGGAAATAATTAGCGAAACACTTGACATCACCTTCTCAATATCGTATCTTTGTAACATCCTTTTATAGATAATCTTTATTCAACTTTGCATTAAACTACATTTCATGGCATATAGGAACGGAGAAGCAACTGCTTCCCCGTTTTTTTATTCCCTCAACGCAGCAGGCTCCGATAGTTCACAGTTATATAAGCGTGGGCTTACACTTATATAAGCGTGAGCCCACACTTGCACAACCGTAATGCCACACTCCGTCGTCTCCAATGCCACACTTCAACAGTTTAAACATGTGGCATTCAACGGACTAAGATGTGGCATAGAGGAGAATAAAGTGTGGCATTTGCCTCGCTAACCACAGGCAAAAGATATCAGAAATTCACAATCACAAGACATTCGAGTCATGACACTCATCTTGGCAGTATTCCCGTTAATAATACATAAATTTGCTATTGACAAAAAGCAACGATTATCTGCCGGAATCAGTAAACATTATTTTTAATTTGAAGCAAATCACAATAAAGAATGTTTCATTGTGAACAGAATTATTTCAAAAACATTCCCTATTATTTCATAATATTACTCCTGTACTGCGTCGGCGTCAGATTAACCAACTGCTTAAACGTGCGATTGAAATGAGTGATCGAATCGAAGCCGCATTCCACAGCTATCTGCGAAATATCCATCTCTCCCAATGCTAACAATTTACAAGCATATCCCACACGCATTTCCATCACATACTGCAAAAGCGTCTTCCCTATATTCTCCTTAAAGTAACGACAGAAGGCGCTGGAGTTCATGCTCGCCATTCCGGCTATTTCATTCAATTTGAGGTTACGGGTGTAGTTATTGTTTATAAAGGAAATGATTTTATCAATCCGCTTGTTCCCCAGCGTAGGAAACTTTTCGTAATAATGCAGACTTGCCAGCGTCCTTCTTTGCGGACTGACTGCCAGCTCCTGCAACAAATCCAGCAACCCACTTATCTGGTGAAAACCACTTAATGAAAGAAAGCCGGAAAGCAACTCCCCTACTCGGGTTGCATCCTGTTTCGGAAAGATGATACCTCTCTTCGATTCCTCCAACAGCATTTTTATTTGCTGAAACTGAGGGTAATAATCAAAGGAATACTGCATAAAGTTCTGCTCAAACTGAATGATAGTCCCTTGCACGCGTGAAGTGGCGTTCTCCGAACCATAAATATCATTGCTCCGCATGTAATGGGGCAGATTAGTACCGAACAGAATCACATCACCCGCAGAGAACTTCTCAATGCAGTCGCCTACAAAGCACAGACCATGACTCTCCTTTACATAAATGATTTCATACTGACTGTGGAAATGCCACGGATAAGTGAAACGATCATAATCGTAATGCCGTGCCTTGATCGGATTAGACTCCGATATAGGCAACTTTTCATTTATAATCGGTCGGCGCATATATTCTGCAAAGTTTAATTCACACACAAAGATAAGGAAAGACAATAGAAATGCTACCGCATACATGCAAAAATCCGCATATATTCTGCAAATATCCATTTATCACAGCATTATTTTTGCACGTATATTTGCAGTCAAGAATCAGTTAAACTATTAATATATAAATGTTATGGAAAAAACCTGGAGATGGTTTGGCAAGAAAGACAAAATCACGCTCGACATGCTGCGGCAAATCGGCGTGGAAGGAATTGTGACTGCCTTGCACGATGTACCCAATGGTGAAATATGGACCGAAGAGGCTATCAACGATCTGAAAACCTATATCGAGTCTTACGGCTTACGCTGGTCTGTAGTAGAAAGCCTACCTGTTTGCGAGGCGATCAAGTATGCCGGACCGGAACGTGAACAGTTGATAGAAAACTATAAAGTCAGTCTGGCAAACCTGGGCAAGTGCGGTGTGAAAACCGTATGCTATAACTTTATGCCCGTTATCGACTGGATACGCACGGATTTGCAACATCCCTGGGCAGACGGCACTTCGTCACTCTATTTCGACCGTGTTCGCTTCGCTTACTTCGACCTTCGAATCCTCGGACGCGAAGGAGCCGAAAAGGACTACTCCGCCGAAGAACTGGCAAAGGTTGCAGAACTGGACAAGACCATCACCGAAGCAGAAAAGGATGATCTCATCGACACGATCATCGTAAAGACGCAAGGTTTCGTCAACGGAAATATCAAAGAAGGAGATAAGAATCCGGTGAACATCTTCAAGAAGCTGTTGGCACTCTATAAAGGTATCGACCGTGATATGCTACGCGAAAACATGCGTTATTTTCTCTCCGCCATCATGCCTGTCTGCGAAGAATATGGTGTGAATATGTGTGTGCATCCCGATGATCCTCCGTTCCAAGTATTAGGTTTGCCACGTATTGTCACCAACGAAGCAGACATCGCCTGGTTCCTGAATGCAGTGGATAACCCGCATAACGGACTGACCTTCTGCGCCGGTTCCCTCAGTGCAGGCGAACATAACGATACCCGTGAATTAGCAAAGAAATTCGCTAAACGTACTCACTTTGTCCACCTGCGCAGCACGGCTGCCATGCCCGGAGGCAACTTTATAGAAAGCTCGCACCTGACCGGACGCGGACATCTGATTGACCTCATCCGTATCTTTGAGAAAGAAAACCCGGAACTGCCTATGCGCGTAGACCACGGACGGATGATGCTGGGTGACGAAGACAAGGGATATAACCCCGGATATTCATTCCACGGCCGTATGCTGGCATTGGCACAGGTAGAAGGAATGATGGCAGTGGTGCAAGACGAAATAAACAATTAAAAACTAATAATTAAATAAAGAGATTATGAACGAACAATTCAGTATTGCAGGTAAAGTAGCCGTTATCACCGGTGCAGGTGGTGTATTGGGTGGCAGCATTGCCAAATGTTTCATGGAGCAAGGTGCCAAAGTAGTAGCCGTTGACATCCGTCAGGAACAACTGGACAAACGTGTAGAAGAACTGAAAGCTTACGGTGAAGATGTGATCGGCATCGTAGGTAATGTATTGGACATCGCCAGCCTTGAAAAATTGGCTGATGACATCGTTACCAAATGGGGACGTATCGACATCCTGCTCAACATTGCCGGTGGCAATATGCCGGGTGCTACGCTGGCTCCCGACCAGAACTTCTTCGACATGGACGTTACCTGCTGGGAGAAAGTGACTAATCTGAACATGAACGGAACCGTTTATCCTTCTATGGTATTCAGCAAAGTGATGGCTAAGCAAGGTAAAGGCTGTATCGTAAACGTATCTTCCATGGCTGCTTACAGCGCTATCACCCGCGTTCCGGGTTACTCGGCAGCTAAGACAGCTGTTGCTAACTTCACTCAGTGGCTGGCAAGCGAACTCGCACTGAAGTACGGAGACGGCATCCGTGTGAATGCTATCGCTCCGGGTTTCTTCATCGGCGACCAGAACCGTGCCGTGCTTATCAATCCTGACGGTTCGCTGACAGACCGCAGCAAGAAAGTTTTAGCCAAAACTCCGATGAAACGCTTTGGAGATATCAACGAACTGAACGGCGCCGTACAATTTCTGTGCAGCGATGCGGCAAGTTTCGTGACGGGTGCATTGCTGCCGATAGATGGCGGATTTAGTGCATTCAGCGGAGTATAAAAAGTTACACCATATTTTTTCCACACAAAAGCTGTTTCAGAATTCTGAGACAGCTTTTGTTGTTTAATAAAAGAATGCGAACGTGCACTTAAAATAAATCCATATCCACCGTTTGATATTCAACATTTTCCAGTTACCTTTGTTGAAATGAAAACAAAACAAGAGAAAGGAGACGAACTTATGGCTGGTAATTATATTCGTTTCGATTGGGCAATGAAGCGTCTGCTGCGCAACAAAGCCAATTTTGGGGTACTGGAAGGATTCCTGACTACCCTTTTGAAAGAAAACATCAAGATTCAGAAACTTCTGGAAAGCGAAAGTAATCAAGAGGATGAGTTTGATAAGTATAATCGTGTGGATATGCTTGCTGAAAATTCGAAAGGCGAACTTATCCTGATTGAAGTCCAGAATAACAATGAATATGCTTACTTCCAGCGCATGCTGTTCGGCACTTCCAAGCTTGTGACGGAATACATCAATCGTGGCGAAGGATACGATAAAGTACGCAAAGTTTACAGCGTTAATATCGTATATTTCTCCCTAGGCAATGGAAAAGATATCGTATATCATGGCAAAACAGAGTTCCGCGGTATCCATGAAGGGGATATTCTGGAACTAACTCCTTTTCAGAAACAGACTTTCAGTGTTGATACTGTCAGCCAACTTTATCCCGAGTATTATATTCTGAAAGTAAATGATTTCAATCAGGTGGCCAAAAGCCCGTTAGAGGAATGGATTCATTATCTGAATACAGGTGATATTCCCGACAGCGCTACTGCTCCCGGTTTAGAGGAGGTTCGTGAACACCTGAAGATAGACAGGATGACTAAAGACGAGTTGAAAGCCTATTATCGGCATTTGGATAATATTGTTATCCTCCGAGACAACATCTATACGGAACGCGCAGAAGGACGTGAAGAAGGACGGGAAGAAGGACGCGCAGAGGGGCGTGAAGAGGGGCGTGAAGAAGAGCGTTATAGTATAGCTCTTTCCCTAAAAGAACTCAATACTCCCATAGATGTAATTATTAAATCTACTGGTCTTTCCGAAGAAGAGATTGCTACATTATAAAGAATTAGCTTTTTACTTGTTGACGGAATTAATTCCTTTCTGTGCAGAGGGGAGTTAACTCCGTCAACGAGTTTAAGACAGACCGCAGGATGTAACGGCCTTTACCTCATATTGTAACGACTTTTACCTCGGAATGTAACGACTTTTACCTCGGAATGTAACGACCTTTACCTCGGTATGTAAATAGAGTTACCGTGTGGGGTTAATAAAGTGACCCCAGCATGTTAATAAAGTTACCATTTAGAGTAATTGGTGCTCTTCCTATATTAATTCAACTATAAACTCGCATTATTAATCTTTTTCGCTTATATTTGCAATGTACTTCACAACGAAGTACATTTTATAGAATTTAGTTTAGTCTCCATACTGAAACTGCAACTTCAAAAATGGACAAGCCTAAACTGAAGGGTCATTCGTATGTTCAACAACTTACGATATGCGCACCTATTCAGTTTATTAGCTTGTCCGGGTTGTTGCAGACCTCAGTAGGGATAGTAAACTGTTTTAGGTGCGTTCCTTTTAACAGTATTGAACATGCAAACACCCATTATCAAATCCTACAAAGTACTCACGAGACAAAACTCCCGATGGTACAAGATAATCCTGTTTATACAACAAGGAAAAACATCTGCCATGTATATCATAAAAACGCAGGATCATGAGGTTCTTGAAACTCTCAATTCAACTTGTCTCAAAGAAATAAGAGACAAAATACAGTTTGTCGGTAATTTAATACTCGGCAAACCTCAGTCCAGTCCTATCCATCTGACATTCTATTGCAGATTTATTCATTTAGAGCATCAGCATTACTCATGCCCAATGAAGAACTATCATATAGACTACATATTATAACTCAATTTTAAATACTATGAAATACTCATCACACCCCTACAACAGAAGGAAACTAAATTTCTTCCTCTTTATACACATTACTGCCTTCTGCATGTACATGATATTGATTCTGGTACTCGTTGTCCTTCGCCTTATATTGGAAGAAAAATACAAGGTGATAGATTCACTTCAAAAACAAATACAACAGTATAAAGAAATACCCACTACTCCCATATCCCACGAATACAGGAAGTGGTGGGATGATTATAGCTTAAAAGACGATCATCGCTAACTTTATCTCTTAAAGTTTACCTATTCTTTAGAATATCTTTGACCTAATCAGTCCGGACAATGCCATACAGACTCCAAGGATTGATGCTGTAAGAAGATACTCTAACTGTTTACATCTGCAAAAAAACGTTCTTTTTCCTTGCATACTTTAAAAAGATGCATTACTTTTGCCACTGTTAAACACAGTATTCACCCCTTTAAAACTGAAAGAAAGGGACTAATTTATGTTGGAACTATAATATCTCAGCCAGGACTAAGTTGACTCATCGGGATGATGGGGCTTTGCAATTTTCTTGATTAGTCCTACAATCACATTTATAATTTTATCATTATTCACTTCAATGCAGTGGACAGATAGTGTTGTACCTATCATCATCCCATGCATTGAGTACAAAACGCATATTGCACTGCCCCATCGCGAGGCGGGCAGCCCATGCCGTATGCGTACACATGAAAAAAGAAAATATGGGAATACGATTAAAAGATTTAAGTAAGCTGGGATATAGAGACAATGTAGCACGCAGTCTGGCAGTAGCCATTGTCGGCAAACATTGCAAGCACCAAAGCAAAGAACAGATTTTCAAGACACTGAGCGACGTGCTGAAAAATCCCGATACTTATAAAGAGAATGAGACATGGGGCAAACTGGCCGAACACCTGTCCCCCACCCTCATCGAAAAGAAGTTCACAGCATACGACTTGCTCGACGAGCCGTTGCCCTATAAAACCTATGGCGGCAAGTTCATAGAAACCCTCGCCAAACAGCAGATGAACCTGACCATGAGGCTCCCCGTCAGCGTAGCCGGCGCACTGATGCCCGATGCACATGCCGGATACGGTCTGCCCATCGGCGGTGTACTCGCCACGGACAATGCCGTCATCCCCTATGCCGTAGGGGTGGATATCAGTTGCCGGATGAGCCTAACGGTGTTCGATGCCAAAGCGGATTATCTGAAAAGATACTCGCATCAGATAAAAGAGGCACTGAAAAACTATACCCACTTCGGCATGGAGGGCGGCCTGACCTTTGCACAGGAGCATGAAGTGACAGAACGGGAAGAATTCCGGTTGACACCTCTTCTGAGGGACTTACGCGGAAAGGCCATTCGTCAATTGGGCAGTTCCGGCGGTGGAAATCATTTCGTGGAGTTCGGAGAGCTTCTTCTGCAAGAAGAAAATATGCTGGGACTGCCCGAAGGCAATTATATGGCATTGCTGTCACATTCCGGTTCGCGCGGACTGGGAGCAGCTATTGCCATGCATTACAGCCGGATAGCCCGTGAAGTCTGCAAACTGCCACGTGAAGCGCAGCATTTTGCCTGGCTCGACTTGAACTCGGAAGAAGGACAGGAATACTGGATGAGCATGAACCTGGCAGGCGACTATGCCCGTGCCTGTCACGAACAAATCCACCTGAACCTCTCGAAAACTCTGGGACTGAAGCCAATAGCGAACGTGAACAATCATCACAACTTCGCCTGGAAAGAGGAGATTGCACCCGGGCGCACCGCCATCGTGCATCGCAAAGGGGCTACTCCTGCACAGGCTGGGCAACCGGGACTTATCCCCGGAAGCATGGCAACTCCCGGTTATCTGGTAGCAGGTCGGGGTGTGGAAGAGTCGTTATGTTCGGCTTCGCACGGTGCCGGACGGGCTATGTCGCGCCAGAAGGCAAAGGAGAGTTTCACCCAGTCGGCCATGAAGAAATTTCTCTCGCAGGCCGGGGTCACACTGATTGGGGGTAGCATCGAAGAGATGCCATTAGCCTACAAGAACATCGACCGGGTGATGCACCCCCAAGAGACATTGGTAGAAATGCAGGGCAAATTCATGCCGCGCATTGTAAGGATGAATAAAGAGTAAGAGGCTATGGAGAAAGTATATATGCAAATCACCTCCGGACACGGCCCTGCCGAATGTTGCCGCGTAGTGGCGCTGGTGCTGGAAAAGATTTTGAAACAAGCCGCCGCCAAAAGAGTGAAAACAGAAATCGTGGAACGCGAAACGGGACCTCTCAACCGTACCCTGCTCTCAGCCGTCATCTCCCTGCAAGGCGGAGATTATCATGCGCTGATTGAGGACTGGGAAGGTAGCGTGCAGTGGATTGCCAAAAGTCCGTACCGCATTTATCATAAACGGAAGAACTGGTTTGTCGGTGTGCAGACCTTCACGCTCTCCGAAAGCCAGGAGGCTACGGAAGCGGAAATCCGTTATGAGACCTTGCGCGCATCCGGTCCGGGCGGTCAGCACGTAAACAAGACGGAATCTGCCGTCCGTGCCGTCCATATTCCTACCGGAATGAGCGTGGTAGCTTCCGACCAACGCTCGCAATGGCAAAACAAGAAACTGGCCACCGAACGCCTGCTGTTGAAACTGGCATCATGGAGCATAGAGCAAGCCATGATTCAGGCACAGGCCAACTGGAGTAATCACAACTGCCTGCAACGTGGCAATCCGGTGAAAGTGATCCAGGAGCCGCTAATTTAAAGTAGATGAATGATTTAAAAAGAAAGGAGCAACTTATGTTATCAGAAAAATATGGTCGCACGTATCATTACCCGTTTTCTCCCGGAACGACCAGCGACGACCGCATCAACCATACGTATTGGGAAGACATCCAACAGATAGCAACCCTGATACACACCGAAAAGCTGGACGGAGAAAATAATTGTCTGAGCCGCCACGGTGTATTTGCCCGCTCGCATGCAGCGCCCACCACCTCACCGTGGACCAGGGAACTGCGCGAGCGTTGGGAACTCATGAAAAATGATTTAGGGGACATCGAGATATTCGGTGAAAACCTGTATGCCATACATTCGATAGAGTATCGCAAACTGGAAACACACTTTTATGTGTTGACCGATGAGCACTGGACACGCAACTGGAAGCGTGCCCGCCTCATCTGGGAAATAGGAAAGGAGGAATAAAATGAATTGGGAACTGACAGATAATAAGAATTGGGACTCACTGGAACAACAGTTCCGGTGGGTACAAGATATGAACTTCGTGATGCAGCACCATTTGCATCACGAAGAAGGTAGTGTGGCCGTACATACCGGCATGGTACTGGAGGCATTGTAGCAACAGCCGGAATATCGGGCTTTGCCTGCATAGGAACAGGAAATATTATGGGCAGCCGCTTTACTGCATGATGTGGAATACAACTTACTGCAATACAATACTTACCGAGAAATACGGCGCTATCTGGAAACAAGGATCATATTCCCTCCCCATCGCCTTAAAGAACGCTGACAAGCTTCTGCCATCATAATAAGCATTGCGCACCGCATTTATCCCCACCGTAACAGGCAAAGAAATGTGCTTGGAAACCTTGAATTCAGGACGGAAACCCACCACAATGTACTGGTGCGTAAAAATCTTATCATCACCATTCAACTCTGTCAAAGCCATCTGCCCACCCATTTCCGTAATGAAATTAATGCTGAACGTTTTGTTCACATTATACCCAACCGCAAGGTTAGCTCCATCCAAAGCCGAAAAGCTGCAAGTCAGTTTATGCCCATAATTCCAGTTTACGTATAATGCAGGAAACGCCATAGGATAACCGAAAGCATTGTTCAATGCCAAACCCGCACCTAGCTCCAGATTAGGGAGTATACGCCTGACAAAGACCAACCCCGCACTTCCCAATACGTTCCGGAAACGTAAATGCGAAAACCGTGTATCATCCGTATACACGCCGACACCGACGCTTGCCATCATAGACCATTTCTCATTCAAAGGCCGCACATGGAAAAGCGACATCTGCAAATTCAGAATCTCGGACAACACAAGAGGCTCTGCAATATTCTTATTATTCAGAGACGCATAATCGCCCGAAAGTCCGATACCCCATATCGTAGGCTGATTGCTTTCGTTCTTTTTCATCGACAAAGGCAGATTGGCACTTCCGTGATAGACCATAGCGGAACCTTTACTGTTACCCACTTTCTGATTGTGTTCATCCCGATAAGCCGATGTACCGAAATACTCTGTTTTAATAGTGATCTGTGCAGTGCATTCCACAGAAAGCATTAGAACTAAGACTGTTGCAATAGATATCCACTTCATTTTTGCTCCTTCTTTTAATGATTTGTATGCCACAAAGATTGTCAATATCAATGCGAACGAAGAAATCTTTTTGACCAAACCCCGGCCTGCTTATGACGAAACGAATAAGCAGCAACCACTTTATCCCTTATCTTTGCAACATGAAGAAACATCTGACTTTCAAACCGCGGCAGCTCTCTACTACCTTCTGGCTACTCATTGCCGGCACTTTCTGGATACAATTCCTCAATATGTCGACCAGTATATGCGAAGCAACACTTCTCACCATCTGCATAAGCGGCAGTTATATGCTGGTGAACCAATATCTATGCAACCATCTGCTGAAAAAAGCGATACGCACCAAGCAGATGAAACCTTTCTGGATATTGTTTATAGTGCTTTGCATCCCCACAAGTACACTGGTAGCTTCCTACTTCGTTCTCTTCCAGTATCTTGAACAAACAGGTATGTTCCCTGTATCCAACATCTTCGTAGAGGGAGAAGAGAGCCTTCTTTTCAACTCTATCCTCTTGCTACCGGGTACATTGGTTATTAATCTCGCCTTCTGTGGCCTGTGCTTCTATTCGGAAAACCTGCAATTAGAAAAAGAGAAATCTCAATTCCTCTTCCAGACATTACGGCAGCAAATCACCCCTCACTTCATGTTCAATGTGTTGAATCACATCAACATCCTGATGCAGGATAATGTGCCTTTGGCTTCCTCCTTGTTAGAGAAATATTCCGATATCCTGCGCTACCAATTGTATAACGGTCAGAAAGAACTTATCAGCCTGGAACAGGAGATAGAATTCCTGCAAAACTACATAGCGATAGAAAACATTCGCTGGGAAGACAAACTGGCCGTAAGCACCGAATGGGAAGTAGAAGACGGCAGCATCGAATTCCCGCCTTTGTTATTACTGACATTCATAGAAAATGCCTTTAAACATGCATCGCACACACCCACGGAGAAAGGACAAGTACAGATACGGCTCAAACAAAATGTCCATCATATCCTTCTTGAAGTCGGCAACACCAGTTCCCCGCATCTGCAACGACCAGGCACCGGACTGGGACTGGCCAATGCAATCAAACGACTGGACATCCTGTTTCACAAGAAGTACCAGTTATCCGTCAACCAAACAGATGCCTATTATCAAACCTCACTTAGCATTGAAATATAAAAGATGAAAGACTCCCCTGAACAACAACCCCTGAAATGCCTCATCGTAGACGACGAACAAATCGCCATCAAAGGCATTGCCAACCACATCAGCAAACTGGACTTTCTCACAGTCAACGCCACCTGTTCTTCTGCACTCGAAGCAAGAGGAATATTAGAAAACCAGTCTATCGACCTCATGTTTCTGGATATCAATATGCCCTATCTTTCCGGCATCGATTTCCTGAAATCATTGGATGAAGCACCGTTGACCATACTAACTACCGCCTACTCCGAATATGCTCTGGAAGGCTATCAACTCAATGTTGTTGACTACTTACTGAAACCAATTTCTTTTCAGCGTTTCTTCCAGGCAGTGACCAAGGCCACCCATACCTTCAGAACCCAACTCTTACTGCAAAATAATGGAATAGAAGAAACCGCCCGGGAAATGTATATCAGGCAGGGGGATACATTTACCCAGATATCCTGGAAAGATATACTGTATGTAGAAGGTATGCAGAACTATATGAAACTGCACTTCAAGTCCAAAACTCTTATCATCCATCAGACCATGGCTTCACTGGAAGAAATTCTGCCTCAAAGTGCCTTCTTCAGAATACACAAGTCTTTCCTTGTAAACCTCTCGCACATCGATTCCATTGCCAAAGGAAGAGTCTTCATCAATGGGAAAGAACTTCCAGTTTCAGCCCTGCGACGGGAGGAATTACTGCAAACAGTAGTCTATAAGAATTTAATCAGCAAATAAAAATTAGGCACATCCCTTCATGAACCATGACGGATTAGACAAGATTTCCGAATATTACATCTATCTTTGCAGGCGTAAACAAACAACGCACATTTTATAGAGAAAGTTTCTAAAACTCATTACCAAACTTACGCATAAAACAGATGAAAACAATCGTAAACGTCCCTACTAAGCAAAGCCTGATTCGGGAAACAAGAGATTATTTAATGATCGCCCTCGGATTAATTCTTTATGGTATAGGCTGGACAGTATTTCTGTTGCCCAATGACATCACCACCGGAGGAGTGCCAGGTATCGCCTCCATAGTCTATTTCGCCACCGGCTTCCCTGTGCAGTACACTTATTTCAGTATCAACCTCATCCTGTTACTACTCTCCATCCGCATCCTGGGCTGGAAGTTCAGTATCAAAACGGTGTTTGCCGTATTCACCCTGACATTCTTCCTTTCCATCATTCAGAGACTGGCAAGCGGCGTGGTCTTACTGCACGATCAGCCTTTCATGGCGTGCGTCATCGGTGCATCCCTCTGCGGAGGCGGCATAGGCATCGCCTTTTCTTCCAACGGTAGCACAGGCGGAACGGATATCATTGCCGCCATCATCAACAAATACCGGGATATCACATTAGGCCGTGTAATGCTGATCTGTGACCTGATTATCATTTCTTCCAGTTACTTTGTGTTGAAAGATTGGGAGAAGGTGGTTTACGGTTATGTAACCCTGTACATTTGCAGTTTTGTTCTGGATCAGGTAGTGAACAGTGCCCGGCAATCCGTACAGTTCTTTATCATCAGTGAGAAATATGATGAAATAGCCCGGCACATCAATGTATATCCACACCGGGGCGCCACCGTCATTAATGCTTCCGGATTTTATAGCGGTAAGGAACAAAAGATGTTGTTCGTACTTGCCAAGAAGCGCGAATCAACAATTATTTTCCGATTGATAAAGGATATAGATCCAAATGCATTTGTATCACAAAGTGCGGTAATCGGAGTATACGGGGAAGGGTTCGACAGAATAAAGGTGAAATAGCTACGAGTTACGAGCTACAAGTGACAAGTAGTTTCAAAGTGCGATAGCAAAACACAGCGCAGCTACTTGTCACTTATAGCTTGTAGCTCGTAGCCACCTTCTTTCCAAATATACACTACAGGGTGGCGGAGATACGGTTTCAGTTTCTCTGCCGCTTCTTTATCCATATAGTCAGTAGTTGTAAAAGTAAAGGTCAGTGTATTGTCCTTTGCAGAAAGATCGGCTTTCATCAGCAACATATCTGCCTGTTCGCCGGCATCTCTCACTTCATAATCCATCACCGTATCGGGTAATGACAGGAAATCTTTCATTACAGGAGGCGTGAGGAAAGAAGAAGCGGGCAATTCTTCCCAACCGGTGGTATAGAAATGGACATCACTATCACAAGCAGGGGCACAAGCTGTAGATACGGTACAGATTACTTTCGTGCTGTCGCTCGTAGCCAGCAGTTTCATTTGCCAGGAGCTTTGCGGTGTCATCTGGATACGGATATAGTCAGGAGCAAGCTCCGTCATTTCCGATTTGCCGCCAAAACGGTTGGTTACTTCCGCTTTCATCTTACTTTCAAGGAAGTCGATACAGTCGGCACGGTTCACGGCAGTAAGCAACGGACTGAGGCTATCGGGCATATTTTTGAAAAAGGTTTTAGCTTCCTGGGCTTGCAGAGAACACATCCAGGCACAAGCCAAACACAAAAACATAGTCAATTTCTTCATCATATTATTTTTCTGTTATTCCTATTTTGTATTTTATTACTTCAACACAATCTTCAGAGCCAGGAGCATATCTCTTCAAGAAAACGTGCATCTGTTTCGTCAAAGGTATTCAGGCTTTCACTATCTATATCGAGCACACCCCACACCTCGCCATTCTCACGAATCAACGGAACAACGATCTCCGAGCGCGACAACGAACTGCAAGCTATATGTCCGGGGAATGCATCTACATCGGGCACCACCAACGTCTCCGCCTTAGCCCATGCCATACCGCAAACGCCCCGGCCTTTCCGGATACGTGTGCAGGCTATCGGTCCCTGAAAAGGGCCCAATACCAGTTCTTCTTCTTTCACCAGATAGAATCCCACCCAAAAGAAACCGAAAGTCTCTTTCAGCGCAGCCGAAACATTTGCCAGATTGGCTATAAGGTCATTTTCACCTTCAATCAGGCTCTTTATCTGGGGAAGCAAAGTCTGATACTTTTCAGCCTTGCTGCCATTGCTGATACATAAATCTTCTGCCATATATTCTGTCTTGAGATTTATTTACTTCCCAAATATAAGAAGAACATTCCAATCAATACCAAAATGAGGTCGACAGCCTTGCTTTTTAAATTCTTTTCACGGAAGAAGAGCGCTCCGAAAAGGAAGGAAACCACTACACTGCCACGGCGAACCATGGAGACTATGGAAATCATGGAGTCTTCATAACTCAGGGCATAGAAGTAGGCAAAGTCGGCGGCACTGAGGAAGATGGATATCAGGATGATGGTCCAGTCCCAACGGAAAGGGGTACTTTCTTTTCGCTTGGGATACCACAGCAAAAGGATGATGGGACACATTATAAATACCTGATAAACATTATACCACGATTGCACCGCCATAGGGTTGAATTGCTTCATCAGATACTTGTCATAAAGTCCACTGATAGCTCCGGTGATGGCAGCCAGCACGATGAAGTAAATCCATTTGTTATGCTTAAAGTCAATGCCTTCCTTCTTGCCGGAACGGCTCAACATAAAGAAAGAAAGTATGGCAAGCATAACTCCGATCCATTGATACAGGTTCAGACGTTCACCGAATATCAGCATGGCACCCACCAGCACCATTACAGGGCGGGTAGCATTAATCGGACCGACAATCGTCAACGGCAAATGCTTCATGCCAAAGTAACCGAATATCCAGGAAGACAGAACTATGAACGACTTGACAATGATAAACTTATGTACCTCCCAACCTACAACAGGTACTTCAAACATAGTTCCGTTCAAAGCAGGAGTAAAAGCGGAAATCAGTATGAAAGGAAGAAATATCAGGCTGGAGAATACCGTATTCAGAAACAGAACGGGAAGCACAGCATTATCGCGCAATGATTTCTTCTTAAATGCATCATAAAAGCCCAGCAAGGCAGCTGAGAGAAAGGCGAGTAATAACCACATGGTTCTTAGTTAATTAATTGTTAGTTATTCAGTTATTATCTGCGATGAATAATTCCTCGGGATATGTGACATCTACCAGAAACAGAGCATTGCCCGGAACGGAAGTGCCAGCCTTGCAACGGTCTTTCTGTTCAATGACACGCCGGAAGCCTTCAACGGTGAGCTTGCCACGGCCTACTTCGAGCAAAGTGCCGACAACTGCACGAACCATATTGCGCAGGAAACGGTCCGCCTGAATGGTGAACACCCAGGTTACATCATCTATCTGAGTCCAGGCGGCATGCATGATGCGGCAGTTGTTTGTTTTTACGTCCGTATGCAGTTTGCTGAAACTGGTGAAGTCTGTATAATTAAACAAACTACGGGCCGCTTCGTTCATTCGTTCGAAATCGGGTGTCTGAAAAAGACGACAACGGTATTGACGATTGAAAGGAGACTTTGCCGTAGTCACGTAGTATTTATACATGCGTGCCGTTGCATCAAAGCGGGCATGCGCATCGGGCTTCACTGCACGGAGGCGGTAAACAGAAATATCGGGCGGCAAAAGGCGGTTTAGTTTGTCGGTAAAGAAAGCCGTATCAAGCGGTTCGTCACTATCAAAGTGGGCTACCATCAGGGAAGCATGCACACCGGCATCGGTACGTCCGGCACCGATAACCTCTACTTCACGGCGCATCAATGTGGCAAGTGCACGCATCAGACACTCTTGTACACTGTCTCCGTTGGGTTGTATCTGCCAGCCGTGGTAGGCGGTTCCGTCATAAGCTAAATAAATAAAATACCGTTGCATACTCTTTTGCTTTCATTTCTCGGGCGCAAAGGTACAAAAATAAGGCTATAAGGAAGAACTCTCTTTTCTTTTTCCTACTTTTGTGCCCATATAAAAACACTTTCAAGCAATATGCAACAAAGATACAACAAACTTCCGCTTTTATTTTTAGCAATACTTATGGCTGGCACTTCCCTTGCCGGATGCAAAAAGAAAGATATGTCCCTCAAACTGAACGAACCGCGAAACATTAAAGGAGTAATCAGTTACAGACGAACCTTCGGCGACTTGAATGAAGCGCATCTGAATGTCGCACAAGCCATAGGCATTACGCCAATTGCCTCCCGCAAAGAGGCCGAACACATGAAGGAAAAACTTCAGCACATCGAAACGAATGATTTATATGTAGTAGACTCGCTGACACATTCCATCCCATATCTCATTAAAGGTGCAGCACAACTACTGGATACCATCGGTACCAATTTCCTTGACTCGCTGGCCGCCAAAGGACTAAACCCCAATAAAATAATCGTAACCTCCGTACTCCGCACCGAAGATGACGTAAAACGCCTGCGTCGCCGCAATGGTAATGCCTCGGCAAACTCTGCGCATTTCTACGGAACTACATTCGATGTCAGTTGGAAGCGCTTCAAGAAAGTGGAAGATGAAGACGGACGCCCGCTACAGGATGTCAGTTCAGATACATTGAAACTCGTACTCTCCGAAGTATTGCGCGACTTGCGGAAAGCGGATAAATGCTATATAAAGTATGAGTTGAAGCAAGGATGCTTCCATATTACAACGAGAGGAAAATAACAAATTAAGTATTAAGTATTAGGTATTAAGTATGCAGTATATAAGACTGTACCATAACACTGCATACTTAATACTTAAAACCTGATATCTTGTCTTTTCATTCTTCCATCATCCTCCACGCCAACGGCAGACACGTCACGATATCCCCGGCTGTCATTCCTATCGCCCCATACTTCTTGCAAGCGATATCTCCGGCAAGCCCGTGAACATACATCGCCAGACAAGCTGCATCTTCCGAAGCATACCCTTGTGCCAACAAAGCCAGCACTACACCCGTCAATACATCTCCACTGCCGCTTGTTGCCATACCCGGATTACCTGTAGTATTAAAATAACACTTCCCTTGCGGAGTAATAACCACAGAATAAGCACCTTTCAAGATGATATATGTTCCTGATGTTCTCGCCAACTCACGTGCTTTCGTTAAGCGTTCATAAGAGTCCTGACACTTTCCTACCAACCGTTCCAGCTCTTTCGGATGCGGTGTCAGAATACTCCCCTTCGGTAAACGCCCGATATAATTGCGATGCCCTGCCAGTACATTCAAAGCATCAGCATCCACTACCATAGGAGATAAACAGCTGTCTATCTGTTCCAATACCGCACCCTCTGTCTCTTCCGCCTTTCCCAGACCCGGACCGATGCCCACTGCCTGATAATCATCCGTATCCGTAGGACAGGCAAAACAGGTATCACTAGGGTCCAGTTCCGTCATAGCCTCCGGCACGGAAGTCTGCACAATCATATTGTTACAATAAGGCACATGCATCGTCAGCAATCCTACCCCAGAGCGCAGGCAAGCTTTTGCGGCAAGCACCGACGCTCCCGCCATTCCTTGCGAACCGGCAATAAGCAGGGCGCGTCCGAAGTCTCCTTTATGGGCAAACTTATTTCTCGGTTTCAACAAATCCTGCATATCCTCAGCTTCCAGCAGACTATAATCAGTCCCCATCGCCTCTATCGCATCTTCACTCAGACCGATATCCAGCAATTCCCACTCACCCACGAACTCCTGATTCTCAGCAAAGAGAAAAGCCAGCTTCGGCAATTGCAGACTCAGCGTCACATCCGCACGGACAATATTAGCTTTGATATTGAAGGTATTCTCCTCCCCCATCAATCCCGAAGGAACATCAATAGCCACGATCTGTGCTGACGAAGCATTGATATACTTCACCACAGCAGCAAAGCCACCACTCAGCGGCTTGTTCAATCCACTACCGAACAGTCCGTCGATAACCACATGGTCAACTGTCAACACGGGCGGGACAAATTGTGATGTCACTTCATGGAAATCCACATTCTCCACATCCGCAAGTCGTTCTTTATTCGTCTCACAATCGGGAGAAAGCTCTCCCTTGGTATTAAACAGATAAACCGATACCTGATAACCCTTTTCCGCCAGCAATCGGGAGACTGCCAATGCATCTCCACCATTATTGCCCGGTCCGGCAAATACCGTAATCGGTGTTTCAGCCTCCCAGCGTTTCGTAATCGCATTTGTCAATGCCTGCGAGGCACGCTCCATCAGATCGATGGAAGCAATCGGTTCATTTTCTATTGTATAAGCATCCAACTCTTTGATGCTTTGAGTAGGAAATATCTTCATATCTTTATTTTCAAATTACTAACAAAGGTAGGCTATTTTGTGGAGATACGCAAGGAAGGATGGCAGAGAATAATTCTCAAATCCGTTGGAGGAATTAAAGCATCCTGATCTATCAAATGAGGGCATCCAGCCTGCGCCCCAACGCATGAGCCAATTTCAGATTCAACACCATAATAAGGACACCCAATATTCCGCTCAATAGCAAATCCATCGCAGTAAACAAGCCTGTAGAATAAAAGAAATAACAGACATAAACCGCATAAGGCAGACAAAGCAATGAGGTTACTATAGCCGGGATATACCTCCTTAGCAGTACGAATTGCCCCACATGCACGAGCAAATGTATGCCAAATGCAAGAAACAAAGCCATCCACAAAAAATAATGCCGGGAAAGAACTGCATAGACAGATACGCCACTGATAATAATAAATTCCTCGGCAACCGCTATTGCAAAACCGGTCGTGCTCAACTCTCGTAATTGCATGATTTGCTTTCTCAACACCGGGAAGCGGCGGCACAATTCATCTGCATTCCGCTCCATCCACCTCTGTTGCATAATGATCTCTTCGAAATCATGTAACATGAAAACGATGGGAAACAGATATATCAGTAACACAATATGATCCATAACGACGATTTATAAAGTAACATTGCATGCACGCAAATACTGCATGGGAGTTTGTCCGGTATACTTCTTAAAGTCCTTTATGAAATGATTCGTGTCGCTATAACCACTATCCGCAGTAATGCGAACCAAATCTTTCTGTACCCGGAAAGCGGTATAAGCATGGATGAACCGCTGCAAAGAAGAGTAACACTTGGGCGTCATGCCGACTGCTTCGGAAAAGTTTCGTTCCAGCCATTTATAGTTAACGCCTAAATGAGACTTTAATTCATCGATGGATAATGTTCCTTTATGCAGTCTGATATAGCGAATGGCCTCATCCAGCAGTTTATTAGATTTTTCATTTACGGATAGAACATTGCGGATACAGTTTTCTAAAAGTTCTATCTTCTTTCCTACTTCCCCACATTGCTGCATTTCTTTCAGTAAAGCATCCGAATCATGAAATACGGATTGCAGATTCCAGAAAGGACGGGTATTGAGTTTTTTAGCATCCAACCCAAACAAACGGTAAAAAGATGCAGGTTTAAACCGTACTATCAGTAGATAAGTGCCCTTTCCGGAGAAACGGACAGCCATCTTTTCAAAAGACCTTGTACTGAACCAACCGGATTTGAATCTGGAAGTTGCCTCATTATACTCCAGCTCTACTTCATCTTCCGCCTCGGACAGGAATGCTACCATAGGTGTTCCGTCATTATATGCCAAGCTATCGAATAAATCGCAGCAAGGGAAGATAAAGAAACTATCGACATACTCTTGTAGATCTTTTGCAGGAGTCATTGTCCTTATCCACTCAAGAGAAGCGAAAGGATGTGATATGATATGTTCTAATAGGCTTACCGGCATGTGTGCAAAAGTACATAAATATAGGATAGTACAGAACGATATGTCTAAAATTTACCATAAGGGTTGATGGCTATGGACTACTTTTGCCTAAAAAAAGTAATATGATTAAACCGATAACAATTTACGGGAATCCCGTATTGAGAAAAGAATGTGTGAGTATAGAGAAAACTTATCCGGGTATCCGGGAAGTCATAGAGACGATGTGGCAGACACTGAGAAATGCAGACGGTTGCGGTCTGGCTGCTCCACAGGTCAATCTTCCTATCAAACTATTCGTAGTGAACAGTCGGGACAGCTATGCATATATGTCTGCCAGAGAAAGGGAATGTTTCTTTGCAAAAGATGATTGCGGAATAGAAGAAACATTCATAAATGCGGAAATAACGGCATACAGTGACGAGGTATGGACTACGGGAGAAGGCTGTCTGAGTATTCCCGATCTGTATGAGGAAGTGACACGACCCTGGTCCATAACAATAAAGTATCAGGATAAGGAATTTAATGAGCAAGTCAAGGTTTACCACGGATATACGGCACGAATCATTCAACATGAGTTTGAGCATACGGAAGGGAAACTGTATATAGATCATTTGTCGCCTTTCAGGAAACAATTATTGCGGAACAAACTGGCACGCATCCTGAAAAGAAAGATAAATGCGTCACATCCAACACAAAAGTCATATTAAACCGAAGATTATGCCTGACTTTTCGTATTTTTGTTGCAAGTATCATTCCTTAAAGCGTATCCATTTCCGAATAATGCACCAAAAAGAATATGAAACTAACCGTATTAATAGATAACAACACCTACATCGATGAATATTATATAGGTGAACCTGCCCTGAGCTATTACATAGAAGATGAAAATGAACGCCTTCTATTTGATACCGGATACTCTGACGCATTCATCAGCAATGCGCAAGCGATGAATATAGATTTATCTGCAATATCCATCCTCATACTTTCGCACGGTCATAATGACCATACAGGTGGGATAAAATATCTGATGAACCAATATCCAGATTACAATTGCAAGATTGTGGCTCATCCGGACATATTTAAAAAGAGAATCTACAATGAACTTCACATTGGTTCTCCACTGACAGAAAAAGATGTAAAAAAGGTGATGAACTTACATTTGACCAAGCAGCCCGTCAAAGTAAGTAAGAACATAACTTTTCTTGGAGAAATACCGATGATGAATGACTTTGAGCGCCGGCATGCCATAGGAGTTATTGGAGAAAGTGAACGGTATGAAGATTATGTAATGGATGATTCCGCCATTGTTTATCAGGGAAAGGACGGTTTATTCATTATCACAGGCTGTTCCCATAGTGGGATATGCAATATCATTGAATATGCCAAAGAGGTATGCAATGAACAGAAGATTGTCGGAGTTATAGGTGGTTTTCATCTGTTCAAGTTGTCGGAAAGGCTTACGAGAACGATAGATTATTTTCAAAAAAATGGTATCGAAGAACTGTATCCATGCCATTGCGTCTCTTTCAAAGCGAAAGCGGAAATACATAAGTCAATACCCGTACACGAAGTGGGTGTCGGACTAAAAATAGAGATCGAATAGTAACCTAAATAATAAAGTTATGAAAGTATTCAGTTTATTAGTAGCACTTATGGCTTTAAGCTCATTGGGAGGAAACGGCAACGGTTCTATGAACCTTCGTGAAAAAGCCATTGATACGAATCGCCCCAACGGCTGGTACTACATCACAAGCGGCACACAAGACAGCCTTTCGGCAGAGCCCATCGTAACAACCAAAGATTTTGTTTTTATAAGGCTTGACTCTTTTATGAGTGGGCGAACAGGTGAAATGGCCTATCAGATTATGGGTAGAGTGAACGACCAGTCCATTAAGATATGGGCAGACGCTACCGAACAGTCGATAGGCAAGCATATCGGTTTTGTATGCAACAACAAGGTAGTATGTAATCCCTTGGTGAACGCTCGCATCGAAAGCGGTAATTTTGCGATTTCAGGTGAAGGGCCTGACTTCAAAGCCATGTACAGGCAAATTCAAGAGGACATCAAAAACGAAGAGATTGCTTCGGAGCATAAGAAAGCATGGGAAGAGGCCCGCAAGTTACGGGCTTCCATCACCGACACCACCTTCTTGAAAACCAAGCGTCCGATGTCTGACGATGCAATCGGCCCCTACAACTACCACACAGGATTGAACGAAGACCGTGCATACAACCAAACGGTTTATCTAATTGCGGTAGACAGAGCTAAAAAGTTCCTTTCCGTTGAAAACGACCAATTAGTATTGAACCTGAAGTCGGGTGCAGAAATCAATATTGCGGAAGACCTGTTCCAGTATATCACCGGACTATTCGATGATTGGAACAAATGGGTTAAAGAGGGAAAATTCAAGATTATAAAAACAAAAGAGGGATACTACGATATAGAACCGACACCTCAGAAACGCAACAATCAATAACTTTTCCCTAAGCGCTTCAAGGCTGCGATAGAATCGGACACATACACATTATCCGGTTCTATTGACCGCCAATAGCAAAGTGTCCCTATCAGCCGTTTCAGATAAGCCGGATCGTGAGAACCTATCCGGTGCTGGTGTTCTGCCAAACCTTTCGTCAAAATATAATGCACATTCTTGCGTATTTCCCTTTTCCGGGCTTTAGGAATAGTCAGCTTCACACCGGAACTGATGGAAACTCCTGTGATAATCTTCCGACTGTGCTCCTTCAGGAAACGGGTTTTCTTATGATTCAATTCAAACTGCTCTTCCCGGACAATCTGTTTGACCTGAGACAGAATCTGTTCTCTCGGGAAAACATTCCCCGAAAAAGTAAGGTCATCGGCATACCGGGTATAAGTCAGACCATATTCGGCAGCCAGTGCAGACAACTTTTTATCCATCTCATAAGAGATAATATTGCTCAATGCCGGACTTGTAGATGCCCCCTGAGGCAAACAACGATGTAAACAGCATAAAGTTCCCAGCACCTTCGCAATATCAGGCGGATACCCCATTGCCTCAAATGTATTCCTCACACGAGGACTGCGTATGGAACTAAAGAAATCATGAATATCAGTTTTCAGCACACACTGCTTTCCCAAATGCGGGCGGACATTATCGGCTATAGACATCCTGCACCGAAAACCGGTAGCTGCCGGATGAACATTTACAAAGGATAAAATTCGGTGATTAATAGCGTCCTGAACAGGCTTCAGTTCGTGGTCCGGAGCAGAAATCATGCGGTAACCACCCCTCCGTTTACCTATCCAGAACTCCCGGTAGTGGGCAGAAACATCCTTCAATATTTCTTTCAACTTCACTTCTTCCACTCCCAACAAGTTTGCACACTGAGATATGGCTTCTTCTTTAAACCAGGGAGAGATTCGCGGAGCAGAAGTTTTAAAAAGCTGGCTGAACCATCCCTTACGGGTGGTTCCGGCATTGGCAGTATGCTCCGTGTTGTCGCGGTTTCCTGCTTTCCACCTTTTGTATCCTTCCTGTTTACGACTCGAAGAAATAATTTTGTAGACCAATAAGCAGGTAACAATAAATACAGCTATCAGAATTCCATTCATCTTATCAACAAGTATAAAAAAGAAGAGGATGAGTATTTACTAATGTAAATCGTGGTATTTATACCAGAGTATTTACATTCTAAGAAAGCTCCTGAGCTTACGAGGCGACTGCACCTCTTTCCTGCTAAATCTTTTTCTCATCCTCTTCGTATGCAAAAATATATATTTTCCACTTACAGCACAAAGGAGAGACAATTTATTTGAATACAGAAACGTTTTTTTTAATCAGATTCTATAACTTTGCCTCCCATAAAGAAAATATCTATACTATAATGAGTACATCCAAACACCCCAAAGGTCTTTACCTTGTTTTTGCTACCAGCACGGCAGAACGTTTCAGCTACTACGGTATGCGTGCTATTTTCATTCTGTTTCTAACCCAGGCACTCTTGTTCGATAAGGAACATGCCGCCTCTATTTATGGCAGTTATACCGGACTGGTTTATCTTACTCCGCTCATCGGCGGATATATTGCTGATAAATACTGGGGGATCCGGCGTTCCGTTTTCTGGGGTGCCATGATGATGGCGGTAGGCCAGTTCCTGATGTTCTTCAGTGCGTCGATGCTGGATACTAAAGAGCTTTCCCACTGGTTGATGTATGGGGGACTCACCTTTATCATTTTGGGCAACGGGTGCTTTAAACCCACGGTTACTTCTCTTGTAGGACAACTTTACAAACCAGGAGACAGACGCTTGGATTCCGCTTACACCATATTTTATATGGGAGTAAATATAGGTTCGCTCTTTGCGCCGCTAGTTTGCGGTTATTTCGGTGAGACAGGAAATCCTCATGATTTTAAATGGGGATTTCTAATAGCCGCTATTTTCACCCTATTTACCATAGTTATATTCGAAACACAGAAGAATAAGTACCTTGTTGATCCTGACGGCAAACAACTGGGGATTATTCCCGATGCCAAGAAAGAACAACCGAAAGTAGAGAAAACCACTCAACAGACAAAAGTGGATAATAGTAGAAAGAAACGTAACTATCTGCTTTTGGGTATGCTAGCCATTGCGCTTGCCATCTTCTTCTACTGGTGTTTCGGAGATGATTGGATCAGCATTGGCATCTTTACCGCCTGTATTGTATTCCCTGTCAGTATTCTATTGGAAGGCTCCCTGACAAAAATAGAACGTAGCCGAATTTTCGTCATCTATATCATCGCCTTTTTTGTCATCTTCTTCTGGGCAGCTTACGAACAGGCAGGCGCCTCACTAACCCTCTTTGCAGCCGAACAAACTGATCGTTTCGTCTTAGGTTGGGAGGTCCCAGCTTCATGGATACAATCCTTCAATCCGTTCTTCGTGGTAATCCTGGCTGCTATCATGCCAGGAATATGGGGCTTCTTAAACAAACGAGATGCTGAACCGGCTTCTCCAACCAAACAAGCTATCGGTTTATTATTGCTCTCACTAGGATATTTGGTTATCTGTTTCGGTGTGAAAGACACCCAGCCTGGGGTAAAAGTCAGCCTCATCTGGTTGACCGGACTTTATTTTATCCATACAGTAGGCGAATTGTGCCTCTCTCCTATCGGATTATCAATGGTAAACAAGTTGACTCCCCTCCGCTTCGCATCTCTCATGATGGGAATTTGGTATCTTTCCATGTCCACTGCTAATAAATTTGCCGGAACATTAAGTGGCCTTTACCCCGAAGACGGGAAGGTGAAAACCCTGCTCGGATTCCGCATTGAAACCATGTTCGACTTCTTTATGGTATTCGTTATTATGTCCGGCGTAGCCTCTCTTATCCTCTTTCTGCTCTCAAAGAAATTACAGAAGATGATGCATGGAGTAGAATAAAAATCGTATTTTTGTGCCAATTTAAAAAATCTATCCCTTATGGACACCATACAAATAAAAGACAAAAAGTTTACTGTTTCTATCAAGGAACAGGACATTCTGAAAGAAGTAGCTCGCGTTGCAAATGAAATCAACCGCGATCTGGCTGGTAAAAATCCTCTGTTTCTCAGCGTCCTGAACGGTTCGTTTATGTTTACTGCTGATCTGATGAAAAACATTACTATTCCCTGCGAGATTTCTTTCGTGAAACTGGCTTCTTATCAGGGGGTGTCTTCTACCGGAGTTATCAAAGAAGTGATTGGTATTACCGAAGATCTGACAGACCGCACGGTAGTGATTGTGGAAGATATCGTAGATACTGGTCTGACTATGCAACGTCTGTTGGACACGCTGGGCACACGTAACCCGAAAGAAATCCACATCGCTTCGTTGCTGGTGAAACCCGATAAGTTGAAAGTGGATTTGAATATCGAATACGTAGCCATGGAAATCCCTAATGACTTCATTGTAGGTTACGGATTGGATTATGACGGTTTCGGACGCAATTATGCGGATATTTATACAGTAGTGGATTAAAAAGAATTTTGAATTAGGTATAATATAAGTAACAGTTAAATTGTAAATCACAAATGTTGAACATTGTAATTTTCGGTGCTCCCGGTTCAGGAAAGGGAACACAAAGTGAGAAAATCGTAGAAAAGTACGGTATTAACCACATCTCAACCGGTGACGTGTTGCGTGCAGAAATCAAGAACGGCACAGAACTGGGCAAAACAGCTAAAAGTTATATCGATCAAGGTCAGTTGATCCCTGACGAACTGATGATTGATATCCTTGCAAGTGTATTCGACAGCTTTGAAGACAGCAAAGGTGTAATCTTTGACGGTTTCCCCCGTACGATTGCACAGGCAGAAGCTCTGAAGAAAATGCTTGCTGAAAGAAATCAGGGAGTAAGCGTTATGCTTGACCTGGATGTACCTGAAGATGAACTGATGGTCCGCCTCATCAAACGTGGTAAGGATTCCGGTCGTGCCGATGACAACGAAGAGACTATCAAGAAACGTCTTCATGTTTATCATTCACAGACTTCTCCGCTGATTGACTGGTACAAGCAGGAAGGACAATACCAGCACATCAAAGGACAAGGTGCATTGGAAGAAATCTTTGCTGATGTTTGCGCTGCGATCGACGCTGCAAAGTAAAGTTACACAATCATAATTTAGAAGCGCGATAATACCCATGAAAATGATATTACCGCGCTTTGTTATTCTCCCGTCTGCCCTAAAATAACAAGTAACTATTTCACGATCTTCTTTTTATATTCACGCGGGGTACATTGGATTTTCTTAAAAAATGTAGCATTAAACCGGGCTACAGAATTGAATCCACATTCGTATGCAATGTCGGTAATGCTCATGTCAGTAGTCAGTAATTTACGTTGTGCATGAGCTATTCTTAACTCAGCAATATAGTCACTTATTGTAGTACCAAATGCCTTCTTAAATATATGATTGGCATAATCAGGGTGCAGACCTACTACATCACCGATATCATTGGCTTTAATATCATTACAATAATTCTTAGTAAGATATATGGTTATTTTTTCGATAAGTGTCGTTTGGTATGAAGCCAATGCTATACCATCATCTGAAGACTGCAAGTGATGAGCCATACGAGTGATTCTGGTCTGCATTTCTAATAAAATAAGATCCGATTGCATATTTACGCCGCTATCTTTCAACCAATTATTTAGTAAGAACTCATCATATTGAGAATATTCATCTGTTTGTTCATATAGAATATCTCCTCTGAGCAAGCTGTCTACAAACTGTGCCGGAAGCTTCCAAGATAAAAAATGCGCAAAAGGAATGGTACATACATAATACTTTTCTACATTCTCATAATGAATTATTTGGTGAGGAATAAGTCCCCAGAATATCGTAAACCGCTTATTGGGTATCGTTATTTTTTCGCTGTGTCGCAAGTAAGTGATATTCCCTTGGGGCAGGTAATTTATCTCTATTTCATTATGCCTATCGTATCTGGGCATAACACGGGGTATCCATGTCTCACATGTAAGTCCATAAGGTTTAAACTCCTCACGGAACTTATCAAAACTGTAGCATTTCTCGGAATTCATTATATTCGTATATATAAATAGAGAGTGTTATTCACATTTTGGTGGTAAATTTGCAAAAATAATCTTTAAATGCCATGAAAAAAGTACTTTTCTTCTTTTTCTTTCTTACAGCATGGAGCCTTTATTCAGAGGCGCAAGTGGCTAATGAGGACAAACATCGGCTGATTGTAACCACTGATTTAGGGGGAACTGATCCGGATGATATCCAGTCAATGATACACTTGTTATTATGCTCAAATGTAATCGACATTGAGGGGTTAATCAGTTCACAAGTCTGGATGGATGACCCAGATAAAACGGCTAAAATTTCAGAGGTAGTAGAACAATTTGGAGAAGTTCTGCCGCGCTTGAATAAACATGCAGAAGGGTATCCCAGTTTGAATCAACTACGAGCAATTATTAAACGAGGGCAACCTTCCTCTAACATGACCGGAGTAGGTCAAGCTAAAGATTCTCCGGGATCAGAATTGATAATCTCGGTAGTTGATAAGAAAAAGGATCAACGCCCCGTATGGCTTGCAGCTTGGGGTGGAATGAATACGATAGCGCAAGCTTTATGGAAAGTGAAGCATACACGCTGCGAAAAAGCCCTTAAGAAGTTTACTGCAAAAATCCGCATATATGATGTTCTAGGGCAAGATGATGCCGGAGCCTGGATAGCCAAGAACTTCCCGGAAATAGTATATATCAGAAATAAAGAAGTATATGGTTGGGGACCTTCCGATCAATGGCTTAAACAGAATATTCAAAGTCATCAGCCATTAGGCAAGCATTATCCTGACCGGAAGTGGGCAACGGAAGGTGACTCTCCAGCTTTCTTTTATGTATATGCGAATGGCCTGAACGTACCCGACTCACTTGAATATGGAGGATGGGGCGGTCGTTTCTCCAATCAAAAGACGAGTGGTATACGAGGTATGGATTTTATAGTGCGCAGCGGGAAAGATGAAACGCAATATGACCCTTATTATATGCATGGAAGCTGTAAAGAGGGCTGTGCCGCCATCAACAAATGGCAGCTGCACATTTGGAATAATTTTGCAGCACGTATGTTGTGGACTACAACCGATGATTATAAAGCGGTGAATCACCATCCGCATGCAGTGCTTGATGGAGACCGTTCGCCGAAATGTATTTTTAAGAAGGTAAAAGCCGGAAATTCCATAGTTTTAGATGCCAGCGGTTCAACTGATCCTGATGGTAACAAGCTGATATACAAGTGGAGTGTTTATACTGAACCAAGCAGTTACAAAGGTGAAGTAGAAATAGAAAGGGATAATGCGGAAAAATGCAAAGTACATATCCCTGCTGATGCTGCGGGCCAAAACATACATATCATTTTAGAATTGACGGATGAAGCAACTCCGGCACTTACCGTTTATAGACGAGTAGTGCTAAAAATAAGTTAGAAATACCCTCCACTGCGGATTAATAAATAAAAAGGAATAAAAAAGTTTGAGGTAGTCTTGGAGAATCGTTACTTTTGCATCGAAAAAGAAAACAAGTATTTTAAAATCAATCGTAAGGAAAGAAATGGCTGAATCGAACTTTGTTGACTACGTAAAGATATATTGCCGCTCCGGAAAGGGCGGACGAGGCTCTACGCACATGAGGCGTGAGAAATACATACCCAATGGCGGCCCCGACGGAGGTGACGGAGGACGAGGAGGTCACATCATCCTGCGCGGTAACCGTAACTATTGGACGCTGTTGCATTTGCGCTACGACCGCCATGCATTGGCCGGACATGGAGAATCCGGTTCCAAGAACCGCAGTTTTGGTAAGGACGGAGAAGACAAGATTATTGAAGTTCCCTGTGGAACAGTGGTATACAATGCCGAAACGGGCGAATACATCTGCGACGTCACCGAGCATGGACAAGAAGTTATCATGCTGAAAGGCGGACGCGGCGGACTGGGTAACTGGCACTTCAAGACAGCCACCCGTCAGGCACCCCGCTTTGCACAACCGGGCGAACCGATGCAGGAAATGACAGTAATCATGGAGCTGAAACTCTTGGCAGACGTAGGTCTGGTAGGCTTCCCGAATGCCGGAAAATCAACCTTGCTTGCTTCCGTATCTGCCGCCAAGCCCAAGATAGCCAACTATCCATTCACCACATTGGAACCCAATCTGGGTATTGTTTCTTACCGTGACAGTAAGTCGTTTGTCATGGCGGACATTCCCGGTATCATTGAAGGAGCCAGTGCCGGAAAAGGGTTGGGATTGCGCTTTCTGCGGCACATCGAGCGTAACTCTCTGTTGCTCTTCATGGTGCCTGCCGATAGCGACGATATCCGGAAAGAATATGAAATCCTGTTGAATGAACTGAGCACTTTCAATCCTGAAATGCTGGACAAGCAACGGGTACTTGCCATCACCAAGAGCGATATGCTCGATCAGGAATTGATGGACGAAATAGAGCCTACACTCCCTGCAAACGTTCCGCATGTATTCATTTCTTCCATTACCGGCATGGGACTTTCCGTGTTGAAAGACATTCTTTGGGAAGAGTTGAATAAGGATAGCAACAAAATAGAAGCTATTGTTCACCGTCCGAAGGATGTAAACAAACTCCAGCAAGAGTTGAAAGACATGGGTGAGGATGAAGACCTCAGCTATGAATATGTGGAAGACGATGAGGACGTGGAAGACCTGGAAGACTTTGAGTATGAGGAAGAAGACTGGGAGGATGACAAGCAATGATTGCTCTGACAGAAGATAAACGAATGTTGGGATACGGGGTTATGACACCGTACTCCAACATTTTTTGTTTCGCAACTACCCGCCGGGGAGGCTTCAGCAAAGGAGATTATGCCTCTTTCAACTGTACGCCTTACACGGGAGATGATGCGGAATCTGTCCGTCGCAATCAGGAATTACTCTGTAACTCCATGCCTCAACGGCCTAAAGAATTAGTCATTCCGTTCCAAACACATGGTACAAAGGTGGAGGTGATTGATGAAAAGTATCTCAATGCCACCTCTGACGAGCGCACGGCCATGCTGCAAGGAGTGGATGCACTAATCACCAAGGAACCGGGTTGCTGCATTTGTATTTCTACGGCTGACTGTATTCCTATCCTGTTGTATGACCGCAAGAACCAAGTGGTAGCCGCCGCCCATGCGGGTTGGCGGGGAACGGTGAATTACATAGCCGGACACACTCTCGACAGGATGCGGGCACTCTACGGAACCGATGGAAAAGACGTAATCGCTTGTATCGGCCCCGGCATATCCTTGCCTTCTTTTGAAGTGGGCGAAGAAGTGTACGAAGCTTTCCGCATGAACGGTTTTGCAATGGATTATATATCAGAATGGAAACCGGAAACACATAAGCATCATATCGACCTGTGGGCTGCAAACCGGATACAGTTGCTCGACTTCGGTGTACCCGGCGAGCAAATAGAAACATCTGGCATTTGTACCTATACGAGGCATGAAGAATTTTTCTCGGCAAGACGGCTGGGGATTAAATCAGGACGTATACTATCGGGAATTATGATAGTAGACACAAAACCATAATTTTTTTAATATGAAGAACATTTTGTCCAAAGGACAGCTATCGATTCTCATTGTATTGGGAATTTTGATTCTTGACCAAGTCATAAAGATTGAAATTAAAACGAATATGTTTTATAATGAAAGCATTCATATCACGGATTGGTTTTATCTTCGCTTTATAGAAAATCCCGGTATGGCTTTCGGTATGCAGATAGTGCCTAAAGCCATTCAGACTATTGCCCGCACAATATTTGCCATCGCGATTGGATGGTATATCGTCATACTTATTAAAGCTAAATATAAGCGTGGTTATATTGCATGTGTTTCGTTGATACTGGCAGGAGCTATCGGGAATATCATCGACAGCATATTCTATGGCGTTATTTTCAGTAAGAGTACACCCGCCGAGATTTCTACTTTCGTACCTATAGGGGAAGGATATACCGGTTGGCTGCATGGAAAAGTGGTCGATATGTTCTACTTTCCTCTTTTTGAGTTTAACTGGCCAAGCTGGATGCCATTTATAGGAGGAGACAATTTTGTATTCTTCAGTCCGGTATTCAATTTAGCGGATGCTGCCATCAGTTGCGGAGTGATTATTTTATTTTTGTTTTACATGAAAAGTTTAAATAGCAGTTTCAGTTTATGTACCAGATCACCCTATCAGAAGAAATAAAGAAAGCCTGCCCCATCTTCAAAGGTGCAGCCGTCTATGCAGAAGTTACCAATACAGCCTTTTGCGAAGGGCTTTGGGAAGAAATCAACGCTTTCACCCGGGAACTGACTTCCACTACCCAGCCGGAGGACATCAAACTGCAACCCGCCATTGCAGCTACCCGGGAAGCTTATAAACGTTGCGGCAAAGACCCCAGCCGTTACCGTCCTTCTGCCGAAGCCTTACGACGCCGTCTGATGCGTGGAATTGCCCTTTACCAAATAGATACATTGGTTGACCTGATTAATCTGGTATCCCTGCGCACCGGTTATTCCATCGGTGGTTTCGATGCGGACAAGATACAGGGCACTGACCTCAAACTGGGAGTTGGACGCGCTGAAGAACCATTCGAAGGTATCGGACGGGGCGTTCTGAACATCGAAGGACTTCCGGTCTATCGCGATGCCGTAGGCGGTATCGGTACTCCCACCAGCGACAACGAACGTACCAAAATGGATTTAGGCACCCAGCATATCCTTGCCATCGTCAATGGTTACAGCGGACAGGAAGGCCTGCGGGAAGCTGCCGAGATGATACAGGAGTTACTGAAAAAATACACTTCTTCGGATGGAGGAGAAATTATCTATTTTGAATAACAAGAAGAACCTTTAATCATGAACATATTCTTTCTGCTACTATCATTCGCACTGGCTTATACTCCGCCTGAAGAGAAACCAAGTTTCTCGCAAATGGAAATCAATCATATCCGGGTTACTACACCGGGGCTTTTCGATAACGAAAATTTGTTAGAATTGCATCTGGAGCAAATACCTGATACCGCCTATTGCTTTCCGCTTCCCGGAGGAAAAGTGATTTCTCCTTACGGACGCGGTAGCGGCCGTCACTCGGGTATTGATATCAAGACTTGCGCCAAAGACACGATACGCAGTGCTTTCGATGGCATTGTACGTATGTCGAAGCCTTACAGTGCTTACGGTAACGTAATCGTTGTGCGCCATTCTTCGGGATTGGAAACGATATACAGTCATAATTTTAAGAATCTTGTTCAGAGTGGTGACGTCGTAAAGGCCGGACAACCCATTGCACTGACCGGACGTACCGGACGGGCCAGCACCGAACACCTTCATTTTGAAACCCGCATCAACGGACAGCATTTCAACCCCAATCTCATTTTCGATTTCAAAGAAAGGACACTCCGCAAAGAGTGTATTCACTGCACCAAGAATGGAAAAGGCGTCATCGTGAAGCCTGCAACAAAAAAAACAGCCGGAACCAGCTAAGTATCCAAACGTTTCACTAAATTTGCAACTGTTTTACCTATAAAACGACATGAACTTATAAACAATTCAATGATAGAAAAACTGATTGTTCTTGAGGATATCGACCCGGTTATCTTTTACGGTGTGAATAACGCCAATATGCAGTTGATAAAAGCTTTGTACCCCAAACTGCGCATTGTTGCACGCGGCAATGTCATCAAAGTGTTGGGAGATGAAGAAGAGATGTGCGCATTCGAAGAAAACATTACCAAACTGGAAAAATACTGCGCCGAATACAACTCATTGAAAGAAGAGGTGATCATCGACATCATCAAAGGAAATGCACCGCAAGCAGAAAAGTCGGGTAACGTCATCGTATTCAGCGTGACAGGCAAACCGATCATCCCCCGCAGTGAAAATCAGCTTAAACTGGTAGAAGGTTTCGCCAAGAACGACATGGTATTTGCCATAGGTCCTGCCGGTTCGGGAAAGACGTATACTGCCATTGCCCTTGCCGTACGTGCCCTCAAAAATAAAGAGATCAAGAAAATCATCCTCAGTCGCCCCGCCGTGGAAGCCGGTGAGAAGCTTGGATTCCTGCCCGGTGACATGAAGGATAAGATAGACCCGTATCTGCAACCGTTGTATGACGCCTTGCAGGATATGATTCCGGCTGCCAAGCTGAAAGAATACATGGAACTGAACGTCATTCAGATTGCTCCCCTCGCCTTTATGCGCGGAAGGACGTTGAATGATGCAGTTGTAATTCTTGATGAAGCACAGAACACCACTACCCAGCAGATTAAGATGTTCCTCACCCGCATGGGTATGAACACCAAGATGATCGTAACGGGAGATATGACACAGATCGACCTGCCCTCTTCCCAGACTTCGGGACTGGTACAGGCACTCCGCATCCTGAAAGGTGTGAAAGGCATCAGCTTTGTGGAACTGAACAAGAAAGATATTGTGCGTCACCAGTTGGTAACCCGCATTGTAGATGCTTACGAACGATTTGATAAGGAGGCAAAAGCGGAACAGGAAAGACGAAAGGAGGAAAAGCTATGAAACAGTGCTTTACCTTCTTGAAAAGCTATTTAGATACAAATAGAATCCTAAATATAAAAGGCCCCTTAGCATTATTCGAAGAAAGTGAAATAGATATAAACATGATCGACGACTTTCCCGCAATTTACTTTTTTGTAAGCAGAAAACAACGTTTTATACTTCCAAAAGGAAAATCGCCTATTATTTATATCGGTAAAGCTGATAAGTTAAAGACACGAATACAACAGCACATCAGACATTATCACTATAATGATCCTAAATCATCATGGGTTTACAGCAGATATAATTATATGAAAATGGAAGGAGGGGTTGACGTATATTATTTAAGAATAAAAGGGAAGGAATCCCCTAAGATTTTAGAAAGCAAAGTTTTAGAGAATTTCTATGATAAATATGAATCACTTCCAGTAGGCAATGGAGCTTTTTCCTTTAGATAACAATTATCAAAATTTTAATATATAACAATGATGAAAGCATTAACAAAAACTGATTTCAATTTTCCGGGACAAAAAAGTGTGTACCACGGAAAAGTACGCGATGTTTATAACATCAATGGTGAAAAGCTGGTTATGGTAGCAACCGACCGTATCTCCGCATTCGACGTTGTTTTGCCGAAAGGCATTCCTTTCAAAGGACAAATGCTGAATCAGATTGCAGCCAAGTTCCTGGATGCGACTACTGATATCTGTCCCAACTGGAAGACAGCTACACCCGACCCGATGGTAACGGTAGGTGTGATGTGCGAAGGTTTCCCCATCGAAATGATTGTACGCGGTTATCTTTGCGGTAGCGCATGGCGTACTTACAAAAGCGGTGTACGCGAAATCTGTGGTGTAAAGTTGCCCGAAGGAATGAAGGAAAACCAGAAATTCCCCGAACCCATCATCACCCCGACTACGAAAGCTGAAATCGGTGAACACGACGCAGACATTTCAAAAGAAGAAATCCTTGCTAAAGGCCTGGCTACTCCCGAAGAATATGCCGTATTGGAGAAATACACCATGGCACTCTTCAACAGAGGAACCGAGATCGCAGCAGAACGTGGTCTGATTCTGGTAGATACGAAGTATGAATTCGGTAAGCACAACGGTACTATTTACCTGATGGACGAAATCCATACACCGGACTCCAGCCGCTACTTCTACTCTGAAGGTTATCAGGAACGCTTTGAAAAAGGCGAAGCACAGAAACAACTTTCTAAAGAATTCGTTCGCGAATGGTTGATGGACAATGGTTTCCAAGGCAAGGAAGGACAACAAGTTCCGGAAATGACAGACGAAATCGTAGCATCCATCAGTGAGCGTTACATTGAACTGTATGAGCACATCACCGGAGAGCAATTCGTGAAGGAAGATACCAGCAACATTGCTTCACGTATCGAGAAAAACGTAACGGAATACTTAAATAAGTGATAAACGGTTAGTATGGATTATCCCCAGGAACATATCAAACCCTACGGTGAGGACGGAAAGAAGAGTGAACAGGTAGAAGAAATGTTCGACAACATTGCTCCTGCTTATGATAAGCTGAACCATACCCTTTCATTAGGCATCGACCGCAGTTGGCGCCGGAAAGCGATCAATTGGTTAAAGCCTTTCCAGCCGAAGCGCATCATGGACGTAGCCACCGGTACAGGTGACTTTGCCATTCTTGCCTGCCGCGAGTTGCAGCCTGACGAACTGATAGGCACCGACATCTCAGAGGGAATGATGGACGTGGGACGTAATAAAGTAAAACAGGCGCACCTCTCGGACAAAATATCCTTTGCCCGGGAGGACTGCACCTCTCTCTCATTTGCCGATGACACGTTCGATGCTGTAACCGTAGCGTTCGGTATCCGCAACTTCGAAGGGTTGGACAAAGGGTTGGCGGAAATGTGCCGCGTGCTGAAAACCGGAGGACATCTCGTCATTCTGGAACTCTCCACACCGGACCGTTTTCCGATGAAACAACTTTTCACCATCTACTCCAAAGTAGTCATCCCCCTGCTCGGCAAATGCCTGTCAAAAGACAATAGTGCTTACACCTACCTGCCCCAAAGCATCCGTGCTTTCCCGCAAGGCGAAGTGATGCAGAAAGTTATTCGCAAAGCAGGTTTCAGTCAGGTTAATTTCCGCAGACTGACATTCGGTATATGCACTCTTTATACTGCGACTAAATGAAATGATTATTGACATAGCACACTAAGAGAATTATGCAGAAATACGGTTTAATAGGCTATCCGCTGAGACATTCGTTTTCCATCGGATATTTCAATGAAAAGTTCAAATCGGAGAATATCGACGCCGAATATGTAAACTTTGAAATACCCAACATCAATGACTTTATGGAAGTCATTGAGGAAAATCCCAACCTCTGCGGACTAAATGTGACCATCCCGTACAAGGAGCAGGTCATCCCCTTTCTTGACGAGCTGGACAAAGATACCGCAAAGATCGGCGCAGTGAACGTCATCAAAATCATCCGCCAGCCGAAGGGAAAAGTAAAGCTTGTCGGCTACAACTCGGATATCATAGGTTTTACACAGTCCATTGAGCCTTTACTGCAACCCCATCACAAGAAAGCGCTGATTCTGGGTACAGGCGGTGCATCCAAAGCCGTCTATCGCGGACTGGCCAATCTGGGCATCGAAAGCGTATTCGTATCGCGTACAAAAAAGGAATCGTCTTACCTCACTTATGACGAACTGACACCGGAGATCATGCAGGAATATACTATTATCGTAAACTGTACACCCGTAGGCATGTATCCTAAGGTGGATTTCTGTCCGGATATTCCTTATGATCAATTAACTCCCAACCATTTACTCTACGATTTGTTATATAATCCTAATGAAACCCTTTTCATGAAAAAGGGAGAGGCTCACGGTGCCGTTACTAAAAACGGACTGGAAATGCTGTTATTGCAAGCATTTGCCGCATGGGAAATATGGAACAAATAGAGTGAAAGGAAGGAAAGATGAAGAAAGGTATCAAGTACAGTCTGATCGGACTGCTAGCAGTTATCATTATTGCCCTCACAGGTGCGAGTTTCTACATGCTCGGCTACTCGCTGAGACCGGAGCACAACAAAGGGAAAGATATTCCCGGCTCCTACGAGTATATGCTCAGCGAGTACCCGCAAATCAAGCCTTGGATAGATAGTTTGCAAACTGTCGGTGCTTTACGGGATACCTTTATTATCAACCCTGACGGGGTGCAACTGCATGCCATTTACGCAGCCGCTCCCGAACCTACCTACAAAACAGCCGTCATCGTGCATGGTTATACGGACGATTGCATCCGTATGCTGATGATAGGTTACCTTTACAACAAAGATTTAAAGTATAACATTCTGCTGCCCGACCTGCAGAATCAGGGATTAAGCGGAGGCCCTGCCATTCAAATGGGTTGGAAAGACCGGCTGGACGTATTGCGCTGGATGGACATTGCCAACGATATTTACGGCGGAAATACCCAAATGGTAGTACATGGCATCTCTATGGGTGCCGCCACCACTATGATGGTATCCGGTGAGCCTCAACAACCTTTTGTGAAATGTTTTGTGGAAGATTGCGGTTATACCAGCGTATGGGACGAATTCTCCTACGAGTTGAAAGGACAGTTCGGACTGCCTCCTTTCCCGTTGATGTACACCACCAGCTGGCTGTGCAACGCGAAATACGGCTGGAACTTCAAGGAAGCTTCTTCGCTGAATCAGGTCAGGAAATGCAAACTGCCGATGTTCTTCATTCATGGCGATGCAGATACATACGTACCCACCTGGATGGTATATCCTCTCTACGAGGCAAAATCGGAACCTAAAGAATTGTGGCTTGCCCCCGGTGCCACACACGCCATGTCCTACAAGGATCATCCGGAGGAATACACCGAACGTGTGAAGAATTTTGTAGGAAAATACATCTATTGATGTGATTTTTCCTATATTCGTCCCACAAATACATTAGTATGAAAAGATTAATCTCCATAAGTTTATTCCTATGCCTGCTGCTATCCATGCAGGCACAGAAGGTCTATACTACAGACAATATCCCCAAAGTACATCTTCAGAACAAAATGCGCTATGTCTGCAATCCGGACGGCATCCTCTCTCAGGCTGCCTGCGACAGCATCGACCGTATGCTGTATGCATTGGAGCAACAGACGGGCATTGAGACAGTAGTTGCCGTAGTTCCGTCTATCGGCAATGATGATTGCTTTGACTTTGCACACCGCCTGCTCAATGAATGGGGTGTGGGAAAGAAAGGAAAGAATAACGGTCTGGTCATTCTTTTGGTGACCGACCAGCGCTGCATCCAGTTCTATACAGGTTATGGACTGGAAGGAGATCTGCCCGATGCCATCTGTAAACGTATCCAGACGCGCGACATGATTCCTTATCTGAAAGATGGTAACTGGGATGCGGGTATGGTTGCCGGTGTGCGTGCCGTATGCGGCAGACTGGACGGTAGCATGGTGAATGATACAGATGATGAAGAAGACATTTCCTTCTTCGGCATTCTGGCAGCAGTTATCGGATTCTTTGTTGTTGCCGGAGGAATCGGTTGGATGGCAGCACGTGCCGCAAGCAAATGCCCCAACTGCGGACAGCACAAATTGCAACGCACCAGCAGTAAAGTGGTTTCCCGAATCAACGGAGTAAAAACGGAAGATGTTACCTACACTTGCCGCAACTGCGGACACAAGGTAGTACGCCGCAAACAGTCGTATGATGAAAACTATCGCGGAGGTGGCGGAGGAGGTCCGGTCATCTTTGGTGGTGGCGGAGGCTTCGGCGGAGGAGGCGGTGGCTTCAGCGGAGGCAGCTTCGGTGGAGGTATGGGAGGTGGCGGAGGTGCCGGTTCCCGATTCTGAGAGTTGAAACTCTCAGAGTGACAAGCTACGGGCTACAAGCTACAAGTGCCTTTCGGTACCACAGCGCAGCAACTCGTAGCTTGTAACTTGTAGCTTGTAACTAATTAATAATCATTTAATAAAAGAAAAGTATGAAGAAATCAACTATTATCATTCTTGTTGTTTTAGCTCTCCTCGTCATTTGGGGTGTCACTGGTTATAACGGACTGGTAACTATGGATGAAAACGTAAGCGGACAATGGTCAAACGTTGAAACACAATATCAACGCCGTGCCGACTTGATTCCGAATCTGGTTAGTACGGTAAAAGGATACGCTTCTCATGAAAAAGAAACTCTGGAAGGTGTGGTAGAGGCCCGTAGTCAGGCTACTCAAATTAAAGTAGATGCTAATGATCTGACTCCGGAAAAGCTGGCTGAATACCAGAAAGCTCAAGGTGCGGTAACTTCTGCATTGGGTAAGTTGCTTGCCATTACTGAGAATTACCCCGACTTGAAAGCAAACCAGAATTTCCTGGAACTGCAAGCTCAATTGGAAGGTACTGAAAACCGTATCAACGTGGCACGTACCAACTTCAACAATGCAGCAAAGAACTTCAATACTGCCATCCGCCGCTTCCCGAAGAACATTCTTGCAAGTCTGTTCGGTTTCGAAAAGCGTGCTTATTTTGAAGCTTCCGAAGGAGCTGAAACAGCACCGCAGGTACAGTTCTAAATAAGTATATTCCCACCGTAACAAACGGTTCTATAAAAAACAAATCCCCCTTCCACCCATCGGAAACTCCGATCTATTCGAGTTTCCAGGGTGGAAGGGGTACTTTCATTTTTTAAGATTACTATTGCAAATCCGTTATTGCCTCTTTCAGTTCTTTTATCCCGCTCCAGGCTTTGAGAAACAAACGGATTCCTATCAGCACCCCTACGACAAGCCCGGTCCAGGCACCTATCAATATATAACGATCACCCATTTGGGACATATCCCATATCATACTTACCAGTAAAGGTACGGCACACAACACACTCACAGCTATCCCCACTTTGAAAGACATCCGGAAACGACTTTCTGCCAGACACACTTCACGTACAGTCATCTTCAGGCAATCAATCTTCCTTAGTAGCAACATCCACGTAAGTTGCCGGGCGAGTATCACAACTACAAACAGAAACAACAATATCCACGTCAGTACGCTAAAATCATACACCTGATTGCGCACCAAAAGCCAAGCCATGAGAGGCAAACAGAGAATCAAAACCGTAAATCGACGCAACACACGATCCTGTACCTGCTTTACTTTACTGACCACCTTATTATTCAGTTGCTGGCGCTGCTCCATTTCCAGGCGCCCGAGCTTTTCTTCCATTATATTCCAATTTTGTTTCAATTCTTCCAGTTCCATAATCTGTTTTATTTTAGCTATTCGCTTGTTTTGTAAGTTTATCCTTAATTCGTTTCAATTTTGAAGCTACGGTGTTGCGCGGCACGCCGACAATTTCCGCAATCTCCTCATAAGAATTTTCATCCAGCCACAGCAAGATGACGGCGCGTTCAAACTTGTCCAGTCCCGCAATGAGGCGATACATCTCTTTCAAGCGTTTGGTCGTTTCACTATCCTCTGCTTCCAAGCCGTAGAGGGAATCCAAGGAAGTATGTTCGCCCCGGCGTTGCTGCTGGCGGTAGAAGGATATACAGGTATTCAATCCCACGCGGTAAATCCACGAAGAAAGTTTACCCTTTCCTTCATAACCCTCGAAGCCTTTCCAAAGGTTTATTACTACATCTTGGTAGAGATCTTTAAAATTATCTCCATCCGTTGCATACATGTAGCAGATTTTATAGATCACTCGCTTGTATTCCTCGATGAGGGAAGTGAACTGTTTTTCCTTATTATTTTGTTCCATCTTAAGATAGTCTTTTATACATAAGACGCCCGGTTAGGGAATTAGTTGCAAGAGGAAAGAAAAAAAAGAAAATTGAGGAGATATACTACAGGGTGGGGTATGAGCTAAATGATAATTCTAATATTAAGTAGATAGAATATCTCAATTATTATGTAGATAGAGTATCTCAATTTCCCTCCTCCGTCGGAGGTTGCTCTCCCCCGATAACGGAGGAGCCGGAGGGGGTGGGTGCCCAAAGGGCGGGGTGGTAGGTAAAGCAAGAAATACCTATGAATCATATAAATAAGGAACTATTTTCTCACCTACCACCTCCCCCCGTTGAGGTACTCCTCCTCCGGGGAGGAGAATTAAGATAGTATCATTTGATTCATTACCATCCCGTAATTAATACATTTTCGTCCTCATTATATACATCCATATTAAAAATTCCTGTATCTTTGTTGCATATTTCTTCAATAAGTGGAGAAATATACTTTGCGATTTGGAGATCATTTTATTATTCGTTTTCCAAAAAATCTGGTAAATTTTTACAAGAACGAATAGTAGGTGAAAGACTCCACGTCTGGATTGCATATAACTTTGTTATATACGTTCCGGCGTGGGGCTATTGCTTATTATTTTCTTGGTGGGTTTACCAGAGCCTTTGGGAAGAATAATATACCAATAGTACCCACGCCCTTTTTTCATTATAAAGAAACTTAGGACAAACTACAACTTTTAAATTTATGACACGATGAATGTAGACTTTACCTGCTCTTGCCAAATGAAAATCGACTTAGAAAACTCAGCCGATGTATTTTCTTTTTTTGAAGAAAACTATTCTCTGCCTGCTATCGCAGATAATCTGGATACGCTTTCCCCTAAAGAATTGCGCTGTGCCTGTTGCCTGATGGGCGTTGCCTTAGTAGCATTATCCCAGAAGAAAACCATTTGGGAACGACTGAAGACTATGGGATTGGGAAACAAAGAATAAAGCCTTACCCCTGCTTCATTACTACCGCCCTCACACAACTCTCTGAGCCATCATGCAAAAGATGGCATCTTTTGTTGTAAAAGGTGGCATCTTTAACATCAAAAGATGGCATCTTTCGTAGCAAAAGATGCCACCTTTTGCATCACTTGTATAAGAGAAAGAGATGAAAGGTAAGTATTATCAGCATGAAAGGATTAAGTGAAGACGCCCCAAACTCCAATTTCTTATGCAAAGGCAAGGCTATAAGCAAAATAATCGCTACTTTTGCTACGTGAGGATAGCGGCACCTCAGCAAAATGCAAATGCTGGTGCATTCAGTTTAAATAAATCTCTCACATTCGAAAAAGAGAATGAATTCTCTTTTTACTCATAAAATCGAGATTTTGCACTATCTTTGCACATTCAATTGAAAAAACATATCAACTCATGAGTAACCAAAGATACATGATGCGCGGTGTCAGCGCTTCTAAAGAAGATGTGCACAATGCCATCAAGAACATCGACAAAGGTATTTTCCCGCAGGCTTTCTGCAAAATTATCCCTGACATTTTGGGCGGTGACCCGGAGTATTGCAACATTATGCACGCCGACGGTGCAGGCACGAAGTCCTCATTGGCTTATATGTACTGGAAAGAAACAGGTGATCTTTCTGTTTGGAAAGGCATTGCACAAGATGCACTGATTATGAATATCGACGACCTGCTCTGCGTAGGTGCAGTAGATAATATCCTGGTTTCTTCTACCATCGGACGCAACAAACTCCTCATTCCGGGAGAAGTAATCTCCGCTATCATCAACGGTACGGACGAATTGCTCGCCGAGCTCCGCGAAATGGGTGTAGGCGTATATGCTACAGGCGGTGAAACTGCCGATGTAGGCGATTTGGTACGTACCATCATCGTAGACAGTACCGTAACTTGCCGCATGAAGCGCAGCGATGTGATTGATAATGCCAATATCCGTCCGGGCGATGTAATTGTAGGCTTGGCTTCTTACGGACAGGCTACTTACGAAAAGGAATATAACGGTGGCATGGGCAGCAACGGACTGACCAGCGCCCGTCATGATGTATTCTCCAAATATCTGGCAGAGAAATATCCCGAAAGTTATGACAAGGCAGTGCCCGAAGAACTGGTTTACTCCGGTGGTCTGAAACTGACGGATGCCGTAGAAGACAGCCCGCTGGATGCTGGTAAATTGGTACTCTCCCCTACCCGCACGTATGCACCGGTAGTGAAGAAGTTGCTGGATGCACTTCGCCCTGAAATCCACGGTATGGTACACTGCTCGGGTGGTGCACAGACAAAAGTACTGCACTTTATAGGTGACAATTGCCGCGTGATTAAGGATAATTTGTTCCCTGTTCCTCCTTTGTTCAAAACGATTAAAGAGCAGAGCAATACGGACTGGGCAGAGATGTACAAGGTATTCAATATGGGACACCGCCTTGAAGTATATCTGTCGCCCGAGCATGCCGAGGAAGTAATTGCCATCAGCAAGAGCTTCGGCATCGATGCACAGATTGTTGGACGTATTGAAGAAAGCAACCAGAAAGAACTGATTATCAATAGTGAGTTCGGAGAATTCAAATACTAATTCAATGGCAGACAACAATACCATATTAGAGAAACTCGAAGGGCTTGTTGCCCGCTTCGAAGAAGTATCGACGCTAATTACAGACCCGGCAGTGATTGCCGACCAGAAGCGTTACGTAAAACTCACCAAAGAGTACAAAGAGCTGGGCGACCTGATGGAGGCCCGCAAAGAATATATCCAGGTGCTGAGCGGCATCGAGGAAGCCAAAGAAATCATCTCCAATGAAACAGACCCGGAGATGCGGGAAATGGCACGCGAAGAATTGGATGCCTGTCAGGCACGCCAGCCGGAACTGGAAGAACATATCAAACTCCTCCTCGTACCTGCCGACCCACAGGACAGCAAGAACGCCATCCTCGAAATTCGTGGAGGTACAGGCGGTGACGAAGCCGCTATCTTTGCCGGAGACCTTTTCCGCATGTACACCAAATATTGCGAAACGAAAGGTTGGAGGATGGAAATATCCAGCGTCAACGAAGGCGCAGCAGGCGGATTCAAGGAAATCATTTGCAGCGTTACGGGCGACAATGTGTACGGAACATTGAAATACGAATCGGGCGTACACCGCGTACAGCGTGTTCCGGCTACTGAAACTCAGGGGCGCGTGCATACTTCCGCCGCATCCGTAGCCGTGCTGCCCGAAGCAGAAGAGTTCGATGTAGTGATCAATGAAGGCGAAATCAAATGGGATACTTTCCGAAGTGGCGGTGCCGGCGGACAGAACGTAAATAAAGTTGAGTCCGGTGTACGTCTGCGCTATGTATGGAGAAATCCGAACACCGGCGCTTCCGAAGAAATCCTGATTGAGTGTACCGAAACACGCGACCAACCGAAGAATAAAGAGCGTGCCCTCTCACGTCTGCGTACCTTTATTTACGACAAGGAACATCAGAAATATCTGGACGATATTGCCTCCAAGCGAAAGACAATGGTATCTACCGGAGACCGCTCCGCTAAAATCCGTACCTACAACTATCCGCAAGGACGCATCACCGACCATCGTATCAACTATACCATCTATAACCTCTCCGCCTTTATGGACGGTGACATTCAGGACTGTATCGACCACTTGATTGTAGCGGAAAATGCAGAACGTCTGAAAGAAAGCGAACTGTAAACCAACAGGTTAAGAAGCAGAGCGAATGAAAGGACAGCTACTACATAAAGTATTTCATACCCTGACGGAAGCGTTTCAAAATTGCCTGAGGCGCTTTCCTTCTACAGTATGTTTTGTCCTTGCACTTACCGCTTATTTAGTCTATCTGGTAGCTACCGACCTGGATGACGACAGGAAGCTGGTGATGGTTCTGGGTTACTATTTTTCTATCGGTACGTTGCTCTCATTCACTCTCCACCTGTGGAGCGAAGAGATAAAGAGCAAGATAAAAGGAGTGATCGTACATATAGTAATGCACGTATTGCTGATTGCCGATGCGGTGTACCTCTACAGCCTTTCACCGGAACAGTCGCTTACCGAAATAGGCATAGCCCACGGAGCCGCCATCCTGGCACTGTGGCTTTCGGCTTTCTTCCTTTCATTCATCAAAGAAAAGAATGATATTCCAAGCTGGAACTTCGCTTCATATACGGTTGGCGCTTTTGTCACGGCCAATGTGGTGGGGCTTATCATGAGCGGTGGAATCAGTCTGCTGGTGTTCTCGCTTCGCCAACTCTTCAACGTGGATGTAGGTTGGAATTGCTATCTATATATTCTTATTATATGTAGCGTATTGCTTCCGATGTTGCTCTTCCTTGGCATGTTGCCCAAAGATGAGCAAAAACATAACCGGGAGCCACAACCGTCAGAGTTCCTGAACGGAACGATACATTTTCTCTTTCTCCCTCTCATGGCAGGATACCTCCTCGTGCTTTATGTTTATGCAGCCCGCATTTTTATCAGTTGGGAACTGCCCACAGGCTGGGTATCCTGGCTCGTGGTAGCACTGATGGCAGGATGTATCGCCATTGAATTCGGGTTGTATCCCGTGCGTATTCAGGAGAAGAAACCTATAAACGAATGGATTGCGCGCTGGTTGCCCGCTTTGGTATTGCCGATGCTGGTACTGATGACAATCGGCATTATACGCCGCTTCAACGATTACGGCGTCACCATCAATCGCCTCTACCTTATAACTCTCAACATCTGGTGTTACATTGTTTGTATCGGACTCGTCTTCACTAAAGCCCGGCGCATCAGTTGGATACCGATTTCGTTCTCCATCCTCTTTCTGCTAACTTCGGCACTGCCTGTTAATTATGCAAGTATCACACGGAATATCATGCGCAGCAGCGTAGAGAAAGAGCTGAAACGCACTAATCTGAAACTGCCACTCACCCGTGAACAATACGATGACTGGATGGAATCGCTCCCGGCAGAAACGGCAGTGCAAGTAAACGACAAGTTCAGATATCTGCGCAACTGGTTCGGACGGAAAAGTATAGCCGACCTTGTGGATAAGGATGCCTCATTCTATTCTTCCAAAAATTACGGTACTACCGATACAACAGACGATTCCGCTTCCTTTGTATCATACAGCGGCAAGAGTTCCCATCAAGTCAGCATCCAGATACCGGACGGGTACCATCAGTTCATAGCCATACCGGATGGAGATATACAGGACAGATACTTCCACATACCATACGACTATCTGGAAACAGGAATACTGCCTGTTCCCCTTACCACTCAGACTAATAATAAGAGCGATACGATCTTCATTGACCTGAAAACAATGGAGGCACTTGATAATCACAAATATAATCAAATGCCCCCTACCCGATTTAAGTGTAATTCCGACAGATGCCTTTTCATGCTAACAAGTTTCTCTTTGGATTACAATAAGAAAAGGAAAGATGCTCTCAGGTTACGCATAGAAGGCTACTTATTCAAGAAATAACCAAACGAATTATAAACAGATTAAATAGATTCAGTAATGGATAAACAACAACTTTTTGAAAATATCAAGCGTAAGAAATCATTCCTCTGCGTAGGTCTGGATACAGACATCAAGAAAATCCCGGAACACTTGTTGAAAGAAGAAGATCCGATCTTCGCCTTCAATAAAGCCATCATCGACGCAACGGCTGACCTTTGCATTGCCTACAAACCGAACCTCGCTTTCTATGAGAGCATGGGTGTGAAAGGCTGGATTGCTTTTGAAAAGACTGTGAAATATATCAAGGAAAACTATCCCGACCAATTCATCATTGCCGATGCAAAACGTGGTGACATAGGAAATACCTCTGCCATGTATGCCCGCACATTCTTCGACGAACTGGACATCGACTCTGTAACCGTAGCTCCCTATATGGGTGAAGACAGTGTTACCCCGTTCCTGACTTACGAAGGCAAATGGGTAATCCTCCTGGCACTGACAAGCAACAAAGGTTCCCACGACTTCCAGTTGACGGAAGATCCCAACGGTGAACGTCTTTTCGAAAAAGTACTGCGCAAATCTCAGGAATGGGCTAACGACGGACAGATGATGTACGTGGTAGGTGCTACACAAGGCCGTGCTTTCGAAGATATCCGCAAAATTGTTCCTAACCACTTCCTGCTTGTGCCGGGTGTAGGTGCACAGGGTGGCTCACTGGAAGAAGTCTGTAAGTATGGCATGAACTCCACTTGTGGACTGATTGTAAACTCCAGCCGTGGCATCATTTATGTGGATAAGACTGAAAAATTTGCAGAAGCTGCACGCAACGCCGCAAAGGAAGTGCAACAGCAGATGGCGGAACAGTTGAAGGCTATCCTCTGATAGCAGATCACTGAAATCAACAGTAATCATGGAGCAAAGCAAGATTGTCATATATCAAACTCAAGATGGAAAGACTTCCATTGATGTGAAGTTGGAGCAGGACACAGTGTGGCTTACACAGGCACAAATGGCTGAGCTATTTCAAAAAGATAGAACTGTTATTGGGCGGCATATTAATAATGTATATAAAGAAGGCGAATTACTCAGAAATACCACATGTGCAAAATTTGCACATGTGGGCACAGATGCCGATCAGACTTATGAAACAATGATTTATAACTTGGATGTCGTCATTTCCGTAGGTTACAGAGTAAAGAGCCAAAGAGGTACACAATTCCGTATATGGGCAAACTCTGTTCTGAAAGACTACTTGATTCGTGGTATCGCCGTCAACGACAATCGCTTAAAGCAGCTGGGAGAGGCCATCAAAATATTAAAACGTACTACCAACCAACTTGACGCCCAACAAATGCTTGCCGTAGTAGAGCAGTACACTATGGCCCTTGACCTGCTGGACGATTATGACCATCAGTGCATCAGAAAACCCGACGGGAGTAAAGCAACGTATGTTCTGACCTACGAAGAGTGCCGAAATGTAATAAACAGCATGAAGTTCAATACAGACAGTGACCTCTTCGGCAATGAAAAAGATAAATCTTTCTATAGCAGTATCGGCGCTATCTATCAAACCTTTGACGGAGAAGATGTTTATCCATCCGTTGAGGAGAAAGCCGCCAATCTACTCTATTTCATAACCAAGAATCATTCATTCAACGATGGCAACAAGCGCATTGCAGCTACCATATTCCTCTATTTTCTGCAAAAGAATGGGATTCTATATCATGAAGACGGAGAGAAACGCATCAATGATAGCACACTTGTAGCCATAACCATCATGATAGCCGAATCAAAAACAGAAGAAAAGGAGATTATGACAAGATTGGTTATGAACTTCTTAACATAAACATTAGAATCAGACAAAACTTTATATAAAAACGAGTAAATTATAACACATGCCCTACGAACGAAAGATCATTAACGACCCGGTGTTCGGGTTCATCAATATCCCGAAGGGGTTGCTGTACGACATCGTGCGGCATCCCCTTTTGCAGCGTTTAAACCGCATCAAGCAACTGGGCTTGTCGTCTGTGGTTTATCCCGGTGCACAGCACACGCGCTTTCAACATTCGCTGGGTGCTTTCCATTTGACGAGCGAAGCTATCCAGCACCTCACTAGCAAAGGGAACTTCATCTTCGACAGTGAAGCCGAAGCAGTGCAGGCGGCCATTCTGATGCATGATATCGGACACGGTCCTTTTTCTCATGTACTGGAAGACACCATCGTACAGGGTGTATCTCACGAGGATATCTCCCTCATGCTGATGGAACGTATCAACAAAGAAATGAACGGGCAACTCACACTTGCCATCCAGATATTCAAGGACGAATACCCCAAGAAGTTCCTGCACCAACTGGTCAGCGGACAACTCGACATGGACCGTATGGACTACCTTCGCCGCGACAGTTTCTATACCGGCGTAACGGAAGGTAACATCGGCTCGGCACGCATCATCAAGATGCTCGATGTGAAAGAAGACCATCTCGTGGTAGAATCCAAAGGCATCTATTCCATTGAGAACTTCCTCACGGCCCGCCGCTTGATGTACTGGCAGGTATATCTGCACAAAACGTCCGTGGCATACGAGAAAATGCTCATCAGCGCCCTGCTCCGTGCCAAAGAATTAGCAAGTAAAGGTGTAGAATTATTTGCTTCACCGGCATTGCGTTTTTTCCTTTACAATGACATCAACAAGGAAACTTTCTATAACAATCCGGAGTGTCTGGAGAACTTTATCCAACTGGACGACAATGATATATGGACCGCATTAAAGGTCTGGAGCACCCACAACGACAAGGTTCTGTCCACATTGAGCCTCGGTATGATCAACCGTAATATCTTTAAAGTGGAAATTTCTACCGAACCAATATGTGAAGAAAGAAAAAAAGAGTTAACTTTGCAAATCAGTCAGCAACTGGACATACCCCTCTCTGAAGCGAGCTATTTCGTCTCTACCCCCAGCATCGAGAAGAATATGTACGACCCGGCAGACGATAGTATTGATATCCTTTATAAAGACGGAAGTATTAAGAATATTGCTGAAGCATCGGACATGCTCAATATTTCCCTATTGTCTAAGAAGGTAAAAAAATACTATCTTTGCTACCAACGTTTGCATAGGTAAGTATAAAATATTCACCCAAGGACAAGGAAATATAAAAAAAAAGTCCGTTATTTGTGATTTGAAACCATCTAACAAGAATAAGACAATGGAGTTCTCTGCTAAACAAATTGCAACATTTATCCAAGGAGAAATCGTTGGAGATGAGAATGCAACTGTACATACTTTTGCCAAGATAGAAGAAGGCATCCCCGGTGCTATATCGTTTCTGTCAAACCCCAAATATACATCTTATATCTACGAGACCCAAGCCAGTATTGTATTGGTAAACAAGGACTTTGTTCCTGAGCAGGAAATAAAAGCTACTTTAATAAAAGTAGATAACGCCTACGAAAGTTTGGCTAAACTGCTCAATCTTTACGAACAGAGTAAGCCCAAACGCGTGGGTATCGATCCGTTGGCTTTCGTTGCTGAGACCGCGAAAATCGGCAAGGATGTTTACATTGCGCCCTTCGCTTGCATTGGTGAATACGCAGAAGTGGGAGACAATACAATGATACATCCGCATGCGACTATCGGTAGCGGTGCTAAAATAGGCAATGACTGTGTCATATACGCCAGCGCAACCGTCTACCATGACTGCCGGATAGGCAATCATTGTGTTCTGCACTCCGGTAGCGTGATCGGTGCAGACGGCTTCGGCTTCGCTCCCACCCCTGAAGGGTATGAGAAGATCCCCCAAATAGGTATTGTAATACTGGAAGATAATGTAGAGATAGGCGCAAACACTTGTGTAGACCGTGCTACAATGGGAGCAACCATCGTGCACAAAGGCGTAAAGCTGGATAACCTGATACAGGTAGCGCACAATGACGAAATAGGTGCACATACTGTTATGGCAGCACAAGTAGGCATAGCAGGTTCCACTAAAATAGGTGAATGGTGCATGTTCGGCGGTCAGGTAGGCATTGCAGGACACAGCCACATCGGTAATAAAGTAAGCCTCGGCGCCCAGTCGGGCATACCGGGCGATTTAAAAGACGGCAGCCAGCTGATTGGTACACCTCCAATGGAGTTGAAACAATATTTCAAAGCGTCCATAGCTCAACGGAGCCTACCTGAGATGTTGAAGGAAATCCGCCAGCTCCGTAAAGAACTGAATGAATTAAAACAACAAATAAATAAGTAACAAATGTTGAAACAAAAGACTCTGAAAGACAGTTTTTCCCTCAGTGGTAAAGGCCTTCACACGGGACTTGACCTGACCGTTACTTTCAATCCGGCTCCGGACAACCACGGATATAAAATCCAGCGTATCGACGTGGAGGGACAACCTACCATTGATGCGGTTGCGGACAACGTGACTGAAACCACTCGCGGCACCGTTCTTTCCAAGAATGGTGTGAAGGTTAGTACTGTAGAGCACGGCATGGCAGCCCTTTATGCCTTAGGCATAGACAACTGCCTGATACAAGTCAACGGTCCTGAGTTTCCCATTCTGGACGGTAGCGCCCAATATTATGCACAAGAAATAGAGCGCGTAGGTACAGAAGAACAAAATGCCGTTAAAGATTTCTATATCATCAAGTCAAAAATCGAGTTTCGCGATGAAAAGACCGGTTCTTCCATCATCGTGTTGCCCGACGAGAACTTCAGTCTGAATGTACTGGTATCTTACGACTCGACCATCATTCCCAATCAGTTTGCAACGCTGGAGGATATGTCGAAATTCCAAGATGAAGTAGCCGGTAGCCGTACATTCGTATTCGTACGCGAGATCGAGCCACTGTTGCAGGCCGGTCTTATCAAAGGCGGCGATTTGGACAATGCCATCGTTATCTACGAACGAGAAATGTCTCAGGAAGACTTCGATAAGTTGGCCGACGTGATGGGAGTTCCCCACATGGATGCCAAGCAACTGGGTTACATCAATCACAAACCTTTGGTATGGGCCAATGAATGTGCCCGTCACAAATTGCTCGATGTAATTGGCGACTTAGCTTTGATAGGCAAGCCTATCAAGGGACGTATTATTGCTACACGTCCGGGACATACCATTAATAATAAGTTCGCTCGCCAGATGCGTAAGGAAATCCGCCTGCACGATATACAGGCTCCGACTTACGACTGCAACCGCGAACCCGTCATGGATGTAAACCGTATCCGCGAACTGTTGCCACACCGTTACCCATTCCAATTGGTAGACAAGGTGATTGAAATAGGTGCCAATTATATTGTAGGCGTGAAGAATATCACTGCCAACGAGCCTTTCTTCCAGGGGCACTTCCCACAGGAACCGGTAATGCCGGGTGTGTTGCAGGTTGAAGCTATGGCACAGGTAGGCGGTCTGCTTGTATTGAACTCTGTAGACGAACCCGACCGCTACTCCACCTACTTCATGAAAATAGATGGTGTGAAGTTCCGTCAGAAGGTAGTGCCAGGTGACACCCTTATCTTCCGCGTAGAATTGCTTGTACCTATCCACCGTGGCATTTCCACGATGAAAGGCTATGCGTTCGTAGGCGAGAAAGTGGTTTGCGAGGCAGAGTTTATGGCACAAATAGTTAAGAACAAGTAAAAGGATTTATGATTTAAGATTTATTCGTGGCTAATAATAAGCGCGAATATCTCATAAATTATAAATCATAAATCATAAATCAGCATGATAAGTCCCTTAGCGTATATTCATCCCGAGGCAAAAATCGGGGAAAACGTAGAGATTGCTCCTTTTGTATTCATCGACAAGAATGTGGTAATCGGCGATAACAACAAGATTATGGCAAATGCCAACATTCTGTACGGTTCACGTATCGGCAATGGAAATACGATTTTTCCGGGAGCTGTTATCGGTGCCATCCCTCAGGACCTGAAATTTCAGGGAGAAGAGAGTACCGCTGAAGTCGGTAACAACAATACCATTCGTGAAAATGTTACCATCAATCGTGGTACGGCTGCCAAAGGTAGAACCATTATCGGTAACAATAACCTGTTGATGGAAGGTGTACACGTAGCTCATGATGCCCTTGTCGGTAATTACTGCATCATTGGTAACTCTACCAAAATGGCAGGTGAGATTGTGATAGACGATTTCTCCATTATCAGTGCCAATGTATTGATGCATCAATTCTGCCGTGTAGGCGGATATGGCATGATACAAGGCGGTTGCCGTTTCAGTAAGGATATTCCGCCATACATCATTGCAGGCCGGGAACCGATTGCTTACAGCGGTATCAACATTATCGGGTTGCGTCGTCGCGGATTCTCCAATGAAACCATTGAGAATATACACAACGCATACCGTATCATTTATCAAAGTGGATTGAACACTTCAGACGCATTAAAGAAAATAGAAGAAGAAATTCCGACGAGCCCGGAAATCGAATACATTGTCAGTTTCATCCGTGACTCCGAACGTGGTATTATTAGGTGATAAAACGATAAAGTAATTAGAATATGATATACAGATTTACACTTATCTCCGATGAAGTGGACGACTTCGTAAGAGAAATACAAATTGACCCGGAAGCTACATTCTACGACTTCCATGAGGCTATAGTGAAGTCAGTAGGCTATACTAACGACCAGATGACTTCTTTCTTCATCTGTGATGATGATTGGGAAAAAGAAAAGGAAATTACACTGGAAGAGATGGATGACAATCCGGAGATGGACAGTTGGGTAATGAAAGACACCACTATCAGCGAACTGATAGAAGATGAAAAGCAGAAGTTACTCTATGTGTTCGACTACATGACAGAACGCTGTTTCTTCATTGAACTCTCCGAGATCATTACCGGAAAAGAAATGAAAGGTGCCAAGTGTACCAAGAAGGAAGGTGATGCTCCGAAACAGACAATTGACTTCGAAGAAATGGCAGCCAACAGCGGATCGCTTGATCTGGATGAAAACTTCTATGGAGATCAGGACTTTGATCTGGAAGAATTCGACCAGGAAGGTTTCGACATGGGCGGAGGCGAAGGTGGCGCAGCACCGTTCGAGGAAGAAAAGTTCTAATATTATTTAAAATTTTTCATCCGCAGATAACGCGGATAACACAGATTTGAAAGACTTAAGCCTAGAAGAGATCTGCGTTATCCGCGTTATCTGCAGATGGGAAATGATTCTCTAAATACCATTTCCTTATGAAAACCCTGATAGTGCTTATTGGACCGACCGGAGTCGGAAAGACCGAACTCAGCCTGCGGCTGGCAGAGCATTACCAAACTTGCATCGTTTCCGCAGACTCCCGGCAACTCTATGCCGACTTGAAAATAGGGACGGCAGCCCCTACCCCCGAGCAACTGCAACGCGTGAAACATTACCTTGTAGGAACCTTGCAACTCACCGATTATTACAGTGCCGCCCAATATGAAGCGGAGGTACTGAAACTTCTGGAAACCTTATTTACCGAACAGGATACAGTATTGCTTACCGGTGGCTCTATGATGTATGTGGATGCCGTTTGCAAAGGCATTGACGATATTCCGACCGTAGATGCTGAAACACGCCAGGTGATGCTACATAAGTATGAAACGGAAGGTCTGGAAAGATTGTGCGCAGAGCTAAAGTTACTCGATCCGGAATACTACAAAATAGTAGACCTGAAGAATCCTAAACGCGTAATCCATGCACTGGAGATATGCTATATGACAGGGAAGACCTACACCTCATTCCGTACACAACAGAAAAAAGAACGCCCCTTCCGCATCATCAAAATAGGATTGACGCGCGACCGGGAAGAACTTTACGACCGCATTAACCGGCGGGTAGAGATTATGATAGAGGATGGCTTGGAAGAAGAAGCCAGAAAGGTATATCCTTATCGGGCACTTAATTCATTGAATACGGTAGGTTATAAAGAGATGTTCAAATATCTCGACGGAGAATGGACCTTGCCTTTTGCCATAGAGAAAATCCAACAGAACTCCCGCATCTATTCGCGCAAGCAGATGACATGGTTCAAAAGAGATGAAGAAATCCGTTGGTTCCATCCGGAACAAGAAACGGAGATACTGGCGTACCTCCGTTCGATAATGTAAATTCTATTCTGATTCCAGTAAACTCTGATAAATCATTCTGATGGATGATTCCAGTTCGTCATACAGCTTCGGTATTGCTTGTGTATCGAGGCTTCCTTTTTTATACCACTCTTCCAGCAATGGCTTCGTCGTACGGAAGACTTCATCTTCTACCGCAGTAATCGCTGTCATATAACCGTCACCTTTCTCAGGACTATATAACCTCTCCCAATTCAGATAACGTCCAGTACCCATTCCCTGCTTATAGCTGAAAACTCTGTCTGCCAAACGAAGTGACCAATCACTGAGCGGAGCTGCCTCATGTTCTTTGCCGAAACGTACCATTCCGGGAAGAAGTTTACCGGCATCTTTCACCCACAACGGAACAGCTATACCGGTAGGAGGATACCCTAACAGTGTCCACATAGTAGTCAGTTCGGCCTTCTCACCCGGTTTCACCCCTTGTACCACCACGGAACATGATGTACTGCTACGCGGAATGAAATCCTGATCTACAAACCAACCCGATGCCTGAGGACGATTATATGCCCCGCTACGCAAATCAATATCCAGCATACGGTTACGGAACGAACGCGATAAATCATTGAAAATAGACTGTGGGGTAATGCTACCCGTAGCCGAAGCTTTCATCAGTACCTGGTCTGCTTCCATATAGCGCACATAACCGGCACCCTCGTTCACCTTACCAGCAAAAGAAAAGTTGGTACGGACAATATAACCATAAGGAGCGTCCTTCGGGTTATTGGCATCATACATCACATATTTATGATAATCTACCTCAAACATAGCTGCCCCGCCTTGTGCATCGATTACACCAAAATTAGCTTCGATATCGCTGGGCTTGGAAATGGTATCCAGAAAATGACAGAAGTCCTCTACCGTTGCACAAACTTCGAGTGCACGATAAATAACACGCCCATTGGCTGCCCCCCGTTCTTCATCGCCCTTTACATCCACCAGATTATACGATTGTGTATTCATCAAAGCAAATCCTGAGGAATTAGTTCCCATCCATGCCTCTTTCAGATATGCATTGGCGCTATTTACTACAGCAATAAAGTTATACTTCTCGCCTTTCACATAATCAATATGGTTTCGCATAAAGTCCGTATCACGGTTTTTCCAAAGCAGGGGGCGACCGTCGGGCGTTACTTTACCCGATACAACAGCAGAAGTACAAGCTTGCACAGGAGCAGTGAATAAAACGATTGCTACCGCACACAGGATTAATAAGGATATTTGTTTTAACATAAGTCATCAGGTATTTCCCATTCCGTAATCTTTGATCATTCCACTCTTGACAATCACTTTTATTCATATTCTCCCCTTAGGAAAATCATTGGTTTAATATAAATTTCCAGTATTCCGTCTGCACCGGTCTTTACTTCCATTTGCTCAATACTCGTTTGATACGCAGTACTGGCCGGAACTTCTTTGCCGTCAATATAGTAACGTGCATTCCTCCTGTCTACTCCCTTTGGCTTGAGAAAATCATCTATTTTCTTAATGTTTTTTTCCTCCTTTACCTGTTGTGGAGTTTTCAACTTCAGAATAATGACCCCATTTATTCCACGTGTGCCATAAATGGCAGTGGCTGAAGCATCTTTCAAAACTTCAAGACTTTCAATATGCGCGGGGTTCAATGCTGCAAAAATCTCATAGGGAAGTTCCATTCCATTTACAATAAATAAAGGCTCATCAGATGGAATAGGAATGCGATCTCTAATAACCAATGTACCGCCTTTCTTCGGGGACTGCGGCACAATCGTGTCATTCTTCAAAGTATCTTTGAAAAGTACAAGCTCCTTTATAGAAGGGGCTTCAGCATGAATAGATATAGCGGCAGACATTACTAATAATAGAAATACTCCCCAAAAGAAGCTATATCCCTGGTGAATTTGTTTTCCTTGTCTCATAGCATTATCTTTTAAGTGATAGAATACTGAACCGTCTCAAACAAAAATACTTAAAAGTAATGATTTAAACAAAGAAATAAGAAACAAAGTTGATTATTCGGCTGATAATTCCTTTAATCTATCAAGCAAATAGGCCCGTTTACTCTCGCTTGTACCTTCTTCCCAATAACGGATAATACCTTTCTTATCTACCAACAACGTAGTTGGCGTGACCTGCACCTTAAACAGATTGAAGAAGAACAAGTCATCGGCAATATGGGTAAAGAGGAAGGGACGGTTTTCCACAATCTTCTTTATCTGATCCGCTGTGTTCCAAGTGGTAGAGAAATAAGTTACATCCGGACAGATTTTCATCCATTCGTTCAGGTCCGGCATTTCCTTGATACATGGTCTGCAACCGGTATGCCAATAGTTCAGAACAAAAGGCTTTCCAAGTATATCAGTTTTGGTCCAGACACGCCCTGTAGTATCCGTTACTTTAAAGTCTGGAAATGCTTTTCCCACCCATTCATCAAGAGTAACCGAATTGCTGGATATGCTTATCACCGGTTCCGTCCCCGAACGGGAGATTCTCAGAAGTTCTTCTCCTCCGGGTACTTCTTCTACCGGAATCCGATATTTGACAGCGTACTCCGGCAGAGTTTTTCCCTTAGGCAACCTAATCTCCAAAGCCATGTGTCCTTCGTCATCTTTCAGCATGACAAAGCGGTCTCCTTGCGCATTCCTGATTCCCGGTGGCATGCCATTAAAAAAATATCCGTTGATCAGGTAATATTTATCACTGGTAGTCTGGGCAGAGCAAAGCCCCGCCCACACAAACATCATAGAGAGAAACAAAAAGAGAGAATTTATTTTCATACTAAAATATACGTATTATTCGTCTTTTAAAGTAACCGTTACCTTCGGTGCGACTTTCACCTTAGCGGTCTTCATATTCACATAGGAAACTACTAACTTGTCCCCCTTTGCAGCAGGTATGACAAAGCGCCCATCCACATCAGTAACCGTTCCCATATTTGTTCCTTCAAGCAAAACAGTGGCACCAATGACAGGCTCTCCATCTTTATCCTGAACAACCCCTTCAACTCTCATTTCACCTTTGCCAGAAGCTTTCTCACCACCTTTGACGGTAAAATAAACATTCTCCTTGCCTTCACTAGTAACCATAGTGTATTTTCCTTTACTTTTCTTGGTAGTGATATAGATCTTCCCCCTATTTGCATCTTCTGCATTTTTCTCAATATTGATGCTCTCTATCTCATTGGGAGATACAACTTCATCCAATGCTTTACCGGACAATTCGATTTTTTCGCCGTCAACAAACACATCCACATCTGCCCAATCCGACCTTCTATTATTCAGATAAACCGCATTCACTCCGGGTACACTGACAGCAGAACTCTTGGTTGATAAAGTAATAGGCTTTTGCTCACTCCCCTTCAAGGTGATCAGGATGACACCGTTCTTTCCTTTTTCGCTATATAGGTCAGTAGCATCTTTACCTTTCAGAACAGTCATACTCTCTATTTTATTAGCATCCAAAGCGGACATTATCGAGGAGGTAACTTCTTTGCCATCCACAATATACAAAGGGGCATTTGCACCTAGAACAGAGAAACCTGTTGGCATTGAGTTCACCACTATCGAAGAGTTCACTTTCTTTCCCCCTTCCAGTTTAAACAACACCGGCATTGTATATTTCACTGCTACCGCCTGTCCCTTTTGCATACCCGGCTTCCACTTCGGCATCGACTTCACCAATCGGATGGCCTCAGCATCCAATTCTTTATCTACCGAACGGATAACTTTAGGTTCCGTCACATTTCCTTCTTTATCAACAACGAACTGCACCATAGCACGACCTTGCGTACCGTTTTCCTTTGCAGATTCAGGATACTGCATATTCTTCTGAATGTATTCCAACGCAGCAGCCATTCCGCCACCGGGGAATTCCGGCATCTGTTCAACCACCTCATAAAGCGGAGTACCTTTCAGCTTGTCGGTCACCTCTGTAGGTATGTATTTCACTTCTACAGGTTTCGCCGTATCTTTCAATACTGTACTCATTTGTACCGCTTCCTCGGTAGTTTTTGCGGCTTTTGCTTCCACAATTGCTGTCAAATCATTAACTTTGACGGCAGAAATGTTGTGCAAACGAGAGAAGAGCAAGCTTGCTTGTTCTATCCCGAGTGCATCCGACATTCTTGAAATCTCTTCTGCGGTTTCCGAGATTTCAGGACGGGCAAAAGCAGTAACTGCAATAGCAGCTACCGGAAGTATATACAGATACTTCAACTTCGCCCACGGATTCGATTTTTCTTTTAACATCATAGTGATACGTTTTTTAAGTTTACTGTGATTAAAGCTGTTGGCCATAGAGTAGAGCCTTGTGCCGACAGCTTTTTTAATTAATAATAATTGGTATTGTTTCGCGTCAACGCCTTTTTCAATAACTGTTTCATCTGCCTCATACTCATGGATATTCTGCAGTTCCTGCTTCAATAGCCACGAAGCCGGATTGAACCATTGAAAAAAGATACAGATATCTGCCACCAGCAAATCCCATGAATGCCGGTTCTGTATATGAGCCAACTCATGAATAAGTATTTCCCGCCCGTTCTCATCCAAGTCTTTCTGCGAGATAACGATATACTTCATCCAACTGAACGGAGCTATATCACGGTCGTGTACAATCAGAATCACTTTCCCTTTGCCACCGGTGTATTTTTCAAGTTGCTCTTTCCTACCCGACCGCAGTAGTCCGCCTAACTTCAACAATGAATACCCATTTCGGAAGGCAAAGAACAAGATACCGACCAGATACACCAACAGTGCTACTTGTATCCAGGTCACTGTCACTTCCTCTGCCTGCAACTCTGCCGTGCTTTCAGCATTCATCATATCTGCCAGCATCAGCCACTGCTCCAGAGTCATCATTGTTTGATGAACCTCTGTCTGTTTCTCCACAGTCACCTCCACCAGTGGCAAGAGGCACGACAGTAGCAATATGCTCAGCAATGCTATCCGGTTGAAACGATGAAACGTTTCGCGGCTCAACAATAAACGGTAGAACAGGTAGAACCCCACCAGACAAATCGATGACTTCAATATATAGACAAAGAAAATTCCCATATTGATGTACTATTTTATAATTTACTCAATTCTTTTTTTATCACTTCTGCTCCGGGGAAACCGGTAACTTTATATGCAATATTTCCTTCCCGGTCTACAATGAAATAAGTAGGTATTCCGGGATACTCATACAGTTTTCCCATAGCGGAACTCTGTTCATTGGTAATCCGATAATGCATACCGTGAATATCAGGTATCGTGATTTTCCACTTTCCTTCGGGCGAAGATTCATCCGCCACATACACATACACCACATCTTTCAATTCTTCCTTAACCGGCTGTAAGCTCTTCATTGCCCTTATGCAGGGTCCACACCAGGTATTCCACATATCTATCAATACCACTTTTCCACGATAGGGGCGGGTGATAGTAGCTATAAGGTTATCTGCCGTAACTGCGGTATCCAGTTGGCAAATGGTATAACCGGTTTTCTTTGCACTCTCCGCAAGCAAATCTACTATTTTTTGATTCCGGATATTCAGAGCTTTCTTTATCTCCGTCTCGGCAATACTATCCAAAGTCAACAGTTGCTCCTCACTCAACGGCTTCATCCGGGCAAGAGCATCCCCTAAAGGCTTTGCACGCAAAATATCCTCCCAGATAGGCTCCGGTTCAAACTTTCCTTTAAAATCTCCGGTAGCCACACGGACAAAGTCCGGATAACTACCATAACGGATATTAGGCGAATGAATAAAATCCAGTTTCAGGATTTCATCATAATAGTTTTCATCCACTGTCATATCTGCCCGCTTCACCCCTTTCTTTCCGCTAATCATCGGGGCATAACTGATGTTACTTTTATATCCCTTGATGGCAAAGAAATACGACATTTCCAGTTTAGTTATCAGGAAAATATGTGCAGCATCGCTCAACGACTTATTCCTTAATATGTCCTCACGATATTTTTCGTAAATCTTAGTCACATATTTCTTATACTGATTAGGAGTAATTCCACAGATATTTTCATAGAAATTATCGGCACTGTAGATATTCATCAGTGAGCCATATTTAGCCAGTTCCGTATTCAATCCGGCATAAGTCCCCTCAAACCAAACAAGTTGTCCATTCTCTTTCTTTTTGAACAGACGTGTCTCCGACCAAAAAATCGCCGGCAGATTCAAAGTCACTACAAGTTCACCACCCGGGACAAGAAATAATTCAAAACGCTTTTTCCCGACCCGTAAAGTTGCATCACCGGGCAACATCAGATTAGTCTCATAGCGGAAACTACCGTCTTCGGCTATTGGGATTGATTGTCCGAACACGTCAAAAAACAACCAGTCCGCACAATTAAAATTCAAAGTGGTTCCATATCTCGGATTATATCCCAATATCTGCCCGCGTATCACTGTCTTTCCATTCTTCAGTTCAGGTTCAGGCAAAGGCAGGGAGTAATCCAACTGCTGGTCCAGAAGTTTCTCAGGTACTCCGATAGCAGGCTTTTTCCCGTCCAGACGCACCCCGTATATACACCAACCCTTATCATCATTGTCCGGCATTTCCATGAAATCGAAACTTTCCGCATCCATAGGGAGTGGTTCAAATTTCAACGTCACGGACAACTCACCCGAAGCCGGCACTCGTGTCCACAATCCTTTAGAAAAGCCATCGCCACCCAAATATGCATATCTTTTTCCGGCAACCTGCAAAACCGTTGTCGAATCTATTCTCACATCGTCGCCCGAGACCGTATATATTTTTGCATCCACCCACGTTGTATCCTTGCCCAACGTCACTTTCTCTATTTCAAGCTGACTGCCGCTAGCTGCCATGAAATAAGGTGCTTTCACTGTTTTCTTTGCCTGTAAACCTACGCAGACAGCTACCAGAACCAAACAAGTTATCGCAATGTTTTTCATAATCTCCGGCATTTAAAGTTACTATTTTGTTCCTTTCTCCACTTCGGCAATCAGTTGCTTCAGGTCGTCCAGCGAAATATCCTCCTCTCTTACCAAAGACGACACTGCACTGAGATACGAATTATTAAAGTACTTGCTGATTACCTTCTTCAACGTTCCTTTGCTGAAATCGTCCCTATTCACCACCGCATAATATTGGTACGTATTGCCATACGTCTTATGTGCCAGGAAACCTTTCTCTTCCAGGCCCCTTACAATCGTGGATAAAGTATTGAAATGCGGTTTCGGTTCTTCATAGAAAGCCAGCATCTCCTTCACAAACAGCGGACCTTTCTCCCAGAAAAATCCCATGATTTCTTCTTCTTTCGCAGTCAATCCTTTCATAGTCTTTATTTGTTTTCTGCAAATAACTAAAATATTTAGTTTATAAACTAATTTTTCTCGTTAAATAAGACTAAACAGAAAATACCTACAAATAGCGATTGCTATTTTCAGGAAAAATCCGTTCCTTTGCGCACGAATAAACAAAGAAAGAAAGGATAATCTGCAATGAATGAACCGCATAAGTATCGCGCCACAGACAAAATGAGCGACCTTATCTGTGATAACTACTCCTTATTAATGGTTATGAGCCGTTTTGGCCTCTCCCTGGGTTTTGGAGATAAAAGCGTGAAGGACGTTTGTGAAGCTCAAGGCGTAGACTACCGCACCTTTCTCGCAGTAGCCAATTTCATCAGTGAAGAACAATATGCCTATACCTATAGTGAGGATGAAGACGCTTTTTCCATCCCTGCACTTATGGACTATCTGAAACAGGCACACACCTATTTTCTTGATTTCAAGTTACCAGTCATTCGCCGTAAACTTATCGAGTCCATTGACTGCTCAGGCACTGACAACATAGCCTATCTCATTTTAAAATTCTTCGATGAATATGCCAAAGAAGTACGCCGTCATATGGAGTATGAAAACGAGGCTGTGTTTACCTATGTAGAAAAACTACTGGAAGGCAAGCTTGCCGAGAATTACGACATAGCAACCTTTGCCAGCAAACACAATCAGATAGAGACTAAGTTGACAGAGCTGAAAAATATCATCATTAAATATTATCCGGAAAAAGAGAATAACAACAAGCTCAACGCCGTTCTTTTCGATATCTTCAACTGCGAACATGACCTTGCTTCACACTGCCAGGTAGAAGACTACATGTTTGTTCCTGCTGTGGCACAATTGGAAAGGAGATTGAAAAATGAACAATAATGCCTCTTCTATAAAAATAACAGTTGCGGAGACTTCAGTTATTATTCGTAGTGGGCTTACAGCAGTACTAAAGCGCTTGCCCAACCTGAATGTACATCCAATAGAAGTCTCTTCTCCGGAATCTCTGCAAAGCTACATCCACTTGAACACACCGGATATTCTCATTGTCAATCCAACCTTCGGCGGGTGGTTTGACATTGCTACATTCAAAGCGGAAAACGGCAAAGCGGAGACTAAATATCTCGCGCTTGTGTGTTCCGTCATTGATAGCAATTCATTAAAAGAGTACGATGACCATCTATCAATCTGTGACGACACAGAAACAATTGCCACGAAAATAAACCAATTGCTTTGCACTGAAGAAGAAGAGGAGAAAGAAAACGAGCAGGAAACGCTCAGCCAGCGTGAAAAAGAAATAATAACCTGCGTTGTGAAAGGCATGACCAATAAAGCCATTGCCGACCAACTTTACCTCTCCATCCACACTGTCATTACCCACCGTCGGAACATCGCCCGTAAACTGCAAATACATTCTCCGGCAGGTCTCACCATTTACGCTATTGTGAATAAGCTGGTGGAATTGCAGGATATCAAGGATAATCTATAAAAAGAGGGTACATTAGGAAGATTCCTAATATGCCCTCTGTTCTTCTACATATATGCGCTCTTCGCTACATATTCATTGCATTGGCTCCTAAAGCCCCCAATACAGCCGATGCTACGGCTATCACTATTTTCAAAATCTTATCCCAAGCTGTCTTTTTCATGTTAATTACTTTGTGTTTCAATGAATCTATCCCAGAGGATTTTCATCAAGTCCTCCTCCGCTGCCGGAATTTCCACCACCGCCATTATCCGGATCTTCTTCATCACCGGCAGAACCATTCACACCGGTCCACTTCTCAAATTCAACGCCCTGCCACAATGTACGGGTAGTTCCCAAAGCTGCTGGACGGGTATATTCGGGAGTAAACATGAAGTGCAGGGATGTCACCTGATTCGGAT
>OHHI01000069.1_pt1 | contig 92292 bp, 75 predicted proteins | sample 1568001 | NCBI WGS metagenome assembly OHHI01 (sample SAMEA3879506, study PRJEB24766) | human gut metagenome | biome: human-associated habitat; feature: feces | place: USA | collected 1985/1987
CGTACAACAGGGGCTCCATATGTCCTACGGACACACGAAGCCCTATTTCGTTCCCATTAAGGGAAACGATAATTCCCATTAAGGGAAACGTTCGTTTCCAAGTGCAGGAACACAAGTTCCCTAGCATCAGACAGCTGTAAGACACTGTATTCCAACAAGATGTTAGTTTATATTATAAAGAAAGGAGTAGCCCTAATGTCGTTGCAATCACCTATCGCCCCCAAAATAAAGAAAAGTAAAAAAGCCGGTGTAGGCAAACCAATTGCCTACACCTACCTACACCGTTACCTACACCACATAACATGCTATGAATGAAAATCTTACCCTCCCGGGTGTAGGTAGTGTAGGCAAAACTGACAAAAACTTATTGTTGTATCAGCTTTCTGTTTAAGACAGAGACTGCATATCATTCAATCGCTTATAGTATCCGTTCTTCTCCAACAAAGCCTCGTGCCTGCCGCGTTCCACAATTTCTCCTTCATAGAGTACGCAGATTTCATCTGCATTTTTAATAGTAGAAAGACGGTGGGCAATAGCAATTGTAGTACGGGTTTTCATCAAACGCTCCAGAGCTTCCTGCACCAGACGTTCGGATTCCGTATCGAGAGCAGAAGTAGCCTCATCAAGAATAAGAATAGGCGGATTCTTCAAAATAGCGCGGGCAATACTGATACGCTGACGCTGTCCTCCGGAAAGCTTGCCACCACGATCACCGATATTTGTGTTGTATCCATGCTCTGTCTCCATAATGAAATCGTGCGCATTGGCAATCTTCGCCGCCTCCATTACCTGCTCCAGTGTGGCGTTTTCCACACCAAATGCTATGTTATTAAAGAATGTATCATTAAACAGGATCGCTTCCTGATTTACATTTCCTATCAGACCACGCAAATCATGAATACGGAAATTCTTGGTACTAACGCCATCAATCATGATTTCACCGAAATGTATGTCATGGTAACGCGGAAGTAAATCTACCAGCGTAGATTTTCCCGATCCGGACTGCCCAACCAACGCAATCGTCTGCCCCTTCGGAACAACCAGATTGATATGTTTCAGAACTTCCCTCTTCCCATCATAACTGAAGGAAACATCCCTAAACTCGATTTGCCGATTCATACCATGCAAAGGAAGCGGGTTTACGGGTTCCTTAATAGGATTCTCAGCCTTCAGAATCTTATCCACACGTTCCATGGAGGCCAAACCTTTCGGAATGTTGTATCCTGCTTTTGCAAAATCCTTCAACGGATTTATGATGCTATACAGAATAACCATATAGAAAATAAACGTCGGAGCTTCCAGCGAAGAATGCTCATCACCCAAAATCAACATACCGCCAAACCAAAGCACCAATACAATCAAAAGCGTTCCCAGGAACTCACTCATCGGATGAGCCAACGCCTGACGAACGGCCACTTTATTGGTCGCATCACGCAGTTCATTACTGCATCTGGTAAAGCGATCCACCATTTTATCTTCTGCAATAAAGGCTTTAATGATACGCAAGCCACCCAGAGTTTCTTCCAGCTGTGACATGGTATCACTCCATTTGCCCTGCGCTTCCAAAGATTGGCGTTTCAGCTTCTTGCCGACCTTCCCCATCAGCCAGCCCATTCCGGGAAGTACTACGATGGTGAACAGGGTCAACTGCCAACTGGTTATAATCAGTGTTGTAAAATAGAACAGAATCAAAATCGGATTTTTCAGCAACATATCCAGCGAACTGGTAATGGAGTTTTCTATTTCTCCCACATCACCACTCATACGGGCAATAATATCCCCTTTCCGCTCCTGAGAGAAGAAGCCAAGCGGCAAGTGCATTACTTTAGAATAAACCATGATACGTATATCACGAACAACTCCCGTACGCAAAGGGATCATTACCGCAGAAGAGCCGAAGTAGCAGGAAGTTTTCAGCATCGTCATGAGAGCAAGGAAAAGCCCCATAAACAGAAGCGTCATTATCGGGCCATGCACCTCTATCAACCGAGTAACATAGTAATAGAAGTTATTTATTGCTACATCTTTCAAATCATCGCTGCCCCACTCCATATAATGGTATACTTTCTCCCCGCTACCTGTCTTGAACAGGATATTCAGGATTGGAATCAACAAAGTGAATGAGAATACATTGAAAACAGCCGATAAAACATTGAGCACGATTGCCCATCCTATATACTTCTTATACGGCGACACAAAACGTCGCATCAATTGCAGGAATTCCTTCATTGCTTGGGATTTAACGAATTAAGGGTGCAAAGATACAAGAAATATCTTTAAGTTAAAGAAGATATATCCAATATTAACGAGATTTATCCATACAAGCCCCGACAAATAAGTTCTGTAGTTCATTTATATAGCACACGGAGTGATATCGGAAAAATATATCGTATCTTTGCACCCGGATATAAAACAAACGCTTTATTATGACAAAGATCGATAAGTCCGTGCTGACGTTCGGAATCACTATTTTTCTGAAATTCATGTTATTCGATATATTATGGTGTATCCCGACTACTTTCGCCTCTCTTTCTACAGTTGAATGTTATACAACAAAACTGATAGCCACACTTATATTGCTTATCCCCTACGCCCTTTTCCGCATGTGGAAAACAGAGACGTTCATCATGCTCCTGCTGGATCTCCTGCTGATAGCCAATCTTATGTACTTCAGAACCTATTATACCGCCATTCCTCTGAACAGCTACGGATTATCAGGAAACTTAGCCGATTTCACCGGAAGCGTTTTCGACTCTCTTCGCTGGTATGATATACTTTTCCCATTATCCACCCTTGCGGCTGCCGTCATTCATTGGCGTACAAAAACGGCACACCAGAAGCGTCCCGCACCGGTACTTGCTTATTCGGTGGTACTTGCAGTCATCATCTGTATCTTTGGCACAGTGACCCTGATTAAAGGCGGATTTTCAAATGCATACAAGGAGTATCGCGACAAAGCATATTTCTGCTCAAGCGGACCTTCTCTCTATACCATTTTCGGTAGCCTTTGCTATGATCTGGTAGGTCAGCAGCAAAAGTTAACTCCTGAACTGGAAGCAAAGATAGAAAAATGGTTAAGTGAAAAGCCCAAACATGAAGTTGCCCTGCCGGACAGTAGTACTAATCGTCGCACCAATTGTATCATCATTCTGGCAGAATCATTGGAGAGCTGGGTATTGGAGAAAGAAGTGGAAGGACAAGAAATCACCCCTTACCTGAACAAACTTCTGAAAGACTCCACCACCATCTATGCCCCACACGTACTGACACAGGTAAAAGGCGGACGCTCCATAGATGCCCAACTCATGCTCTGTACCGGATTGCTGCCCATCAACAGTGGCACGTACAGCAGCCAATACCCCAATCATGTCTATCCTTCGTTGCAGAAAGCCATGCACGAAAAGAACCATTCGCGCAACTATCTGCTCACCATAGATAAGATATCCACCTGGAATCAAGGTCCCATAGCCCAAAGTTTCGGTATGGATACCATTATCGCCTATCACGACTTCGAACTGACGGAAGCTTTCGGCACGCACAAACGTACCGGAGACGGCTCATTCTTTGCCCAATGCCAGGAAAAGATAGAAAAAGGGGAGATCTGGAAAGAAGGGGAAAATGCATATATGCAGCTTATTACCTATTCCGGTCATGCTCCATTCATATTACCGGAATATTTGAGAGAGATTTCATTCTCCTCCAACATTCCGGAAAAGATGGGTAATTATATGATCACTGCCCGCTACACGGATAAGGCTATCGGTAAATTCGTAGAGTATCTGAAAACGCTCCCTCAATATAAGGAAACGCTGATTGTAATTACAGGAGATCACGAAGGGTTAGCGTCTTATCGTGCAGAGCTATGTGAAAGTCCCGGTGGCAAAGGGATCGTGTCCGACAAGCAGTTTACTCCTTTCATCGTTGTCAACTCTCCCATAGGTATGCGTTACGATGAAGTGATGGGGCAAATAGATATGTATCCCACCCTGCTGAACTTACTCCAACTTGACGATTATTATTGGACCGGACTGGGAGAAAGTATTCTCAATCCTAAAAAGAAAGGATTCGCCGTAGGTTCACAGATGAACGTGGAAGGGAAAGGGTATAGTCCGGAAGATGTGGAGTTTGCAAAGAAGGCATATGATATTTCGGATGAGATGATACGGTTTAATTATTTCGGAGAAAAGTAAGATAATAAAGAAAGTGTACCGTGTTTTTAAGAATCTTTGTTTGGAGAAATAGCGGAAAGGGCGTACCTTTGTTTACATTCAAAGCAAACTTTTAAAAAGGGCATCAGCTATGGAAGAATATATAGCACCCAGAAGGAAGCGCATCCCCTACGGCATGATGAACTTCGCCGTGATTCGCCGTGACGATTGTTATTATGTAGACAAAACCCGCTTTATTCCCATAATAGAAGACGCGGATAAGTTTTTCTTCTTTAACCGTCCTCGTCGTTTCGGCAAAAGCCTGACGGTAAGCATGCTGCAACACTATTACGATATAGCCGCCAAGGATAAGTTTGATGCTTTGTTTGGCGATCTTTATATCGGAAAGCACCCCACGAGTGACCGTAACAGTTATCTGGTATTGTATCTCAACTTCTCAGGAATTGTTGGTGAACTGCACAATTATCGTAAAGGACTGGATGCACATTGCCAAACTATGTTCGACTACTTTTGCGATATCTATGCCGATTATCTTCCTCAAGGTATCAAGGAAAAACTGGATGAGAAAGAAGGAGCGGTAGAACAATTTGAATATTTGTTTACGGAATGTAACAAAACCAACCAACGAATCTATCTCTTCATCGACGAATACGACCACTTCACCAACGCCATCCTCGCCGATCCCGAAAGCTTGCACCGCTACACCAACGAGACACATGGCGAAGGCTATCTGCGCGCATTCTTCAACAAGGTGAAAGCAGGAACCTATTCCAGCATTGAACGTTGCTTTATCACAGGCGTCAGTCCTGTTACGATGGACGACCTCACCAGTGGCTTCAACATCGGCACCAACTACTCCCTCTCTCCCAAATTCAACGAAATGATAGGATTCACGGAGGAGGAAGTACGGCAAATGCTGACCTATTACTCCACCACCAGCCACTTCAACCACACTGTGGACGAGCTGTTGGACATAATGAAACCATGGTACGACAACTATTGCTTCGCACAGGGACGTTATGGTGAAACCACCATGTACAACTCTAATATGGTACTCTATTTTGTCAAAAACTACCTTGATAATGACGGCAAAGCACCGCAGAATATGATAGAGAGCAACATCCGTATCGATTATGAGAAGTTGCGCATGCTCATCCGCAAGGACAAGGAGTTCGCCCACGATGCTTCCATCATCCAGACTTTAGTGAACCAGGGTTATATTACCGGAGACTTAAAAGATAGTTTTCCTGCCACCAGCATCACCAATCCCGACAATTTCGTGAGTCTACTCTATTATTTCGGTATGCTCACTATCAGTGGTACGCATGAAGGTAAAACCAAACTTACCATTCCCAATCAAGTAGTCCGTGAACAACTCTACGCCTACCTGCTGAGTACCTATGATGAAGCTGACCTTAATTTCAGCAGTTACGAAAAGAGCGAACTATCCAGCTCCCTCGCCTATCGGGGAGATTGGCAAGCCTATTTCGGCTACATTGCCGACTGCCTGAAACGTTATGCCTCCCAGCGTGACAAACAGAAAGGAGAATTCTTTGTCCACGGCTTCACCCTTGCCATGACGGCTCAGAATCGTTTCTATCGTCCCATTTCAGAGCAGGATACGCAAGCCGGCTATGTCGATATATTCCTCTGCCCGTTGCTGGAAATCTACTCCGACATGAAACACAGTTACATTGTAGAACTGAAGTATGCCAAGTATAAAGATCCCGAAAGCCGTGTGGAGGAGTTGCGTCAGGAAGCAATTGCCCAAGCCAACCGCTATGCCGATACGGAAACGGTGAAAAATGCTATCGGCAACACAAAGCTGCATAAAATTGTAGTGGTGTATAAAGGGATGGATATGCCTGTATGTGAAGAGGTATAATCAATATAGAAAACCAACAATCCAGATTGGCAATTTATGCCGATAAGGGTTTTCTATATCATCTGCCAATATGAAAGTCCTTGCATCTCATAGGAAATACAACACTTGGATAAGTCGGCAACCGCATTCAGTATATTAAATAAAGAAGATGTACTAAATACAACTCGCAAATCAGGATACATATCATAAATCTCCTTTATTTCTTTGCTCCATTCTTATATTATAAATTCAGACTACAATTACAAGCATTTGCTGTTTGCAAACAGCAAAAAAAGAAGAATTTTGCTGTTTACAGACAGCACTTACCATTATTCCTCCTGCATAGCCTCAATTAAATCTATGGCTTTCTGAATATCAACAATACCACAACCATAAGGCAGTTCCGGAACATCATATCTATTTGCTGACTTTTTCAAAATCTCCAATAATTCTTGAAATCCCTTTATTTGCAGCAACATTAGCCGCTCGTGTTGGAAATGCAGTTCTTCCATCCATCGATTCATACTCGTGCGAAGGAAAAGACCATCTACTCCCAGTATAATACAATGAAGTATTCACCCCCCCAACACTATCAGCATATTCTATGGCAGCCCCCCAATAGCAACTCATTCTATGAGCATCTTAAGTATAAATCAAATATTGATACACCCTAAAGTACCTGTAAAAAAAGACACGCTCAATTTATTAAGCTAATCGGCAGGATAAATATACCCAGAAACAGAATGAGCCAATCGCACCCAACCAGGGTATAATTCCGGTATATCAGGTCTTGTCGAGGTATAGTGGTCTGTTACCGAATTTACAGCATCATAATAATATTCATATAAAGGTACTGTGTTCATTTGGGTCTTCTCGTACACATAACCAAGAATACCCTTTGACACATACACAGGATAACGTTGACTTATATTGGAAAGAGTAGTTATGTAATGGTCAAACACAATATCATTATAATATTCATATAATGGAACTGTCCCAGGAATTTGCTCTTTAAAAATATATCCTTCAACCTGTAAAAAACTAAATGAAGGGAAATTAATACTGATATCTGGATTTGTTGTAACACAATGATTCATCGAATTTTCCCCCTCACAATAATAAGTATATAAAGGCAATAACTTCCAAACGTTAAAGGAGGAAGCTTCAATATATCGCATTACAGCTGCCTTTATTTCCTTTTTCTTTATAGGATCTGAAATAAAATCATAAATCGGATATGTTTCTTTCCATGTAATCTCAGTTAAACATGAATTTCCCAATGAAACAGAATTCTCCCAGCTTTGTATATCTACACTGGTAGGAATACCTTTTTCTAAATCATACTTCAAATTCGTGCCCCCGCCACCATAAAACAGCACATATAGTTCTTTTGATTGATTATTCTTAACGAGACTTTCATCAACAGTTTCACTATGCTCCAAATTATAACCAAATCCTATTTTACCTAAGGAGGCTTTAAAACCTGAATGGACAGTGTTTCTTTTGGTTGAAGCATCTCTAGTGTTTGTTACAATAGACCTAAACATCAATTTATAACGTCCGCCAATAAGAAAATCAGTAAGTACATGAGTACCATATCTTTCAATAATTCTATCTGATGACAATCTATTTAAATCTTCTTTAAACTCAGCAGACAAATATTGAGATAAAACACTCACTTCATCATTAATATAAATATACTTTCGATTCCTAACAGCATCTAAGCTGGCAAACGAATATTTATCAGAGTACGAATATTCTGTCTTCAGATAAGAATTATTTGTTATATTTGCAGAAAAAAAGCAAGTGTCCTTTTCATTACCATAATTCATTGTATATGTGGCCTTTGTCTCTGTTGTTATATTTTTCACATAATCAGAAGAAGAATAACCATAATACATTCTATCAAATCCAAACGAAGAAGTACTATATATCAAACGTTTTTCATGATCTTTTTCGTACTTTTCAATATCTAAAACGGGGCTTCTAACCGACCTAGGATGCAAATATTCTCCAGTTACATCATAGCCAAATCCTAACACATCATACTTACCATCGCCGGCTAATCTTGTTATAGCATCTGACAACGGATATTGATCATCCGGTAGCTCTTCAAAATCTGCACAAGAATAGGAAATAAATAATACTCCCAATAAGAAATAAAATTTCTTCATGATATTAACATTTAAAGTTCAACAATTATCAAAAGTAAGAACATTCAATGTTTAATCCAATTTAAAGAGTGTGTTTAGAAACATGAAATCATGATTTATAGGAATACAAATTTATCAATAGAAGATAAGCCTATTTAACTCTTTTAAAAAAAGAACTACTCGACAAGAATTGGATAAGTTTCCAATAATTAAAGCAAATCAAGTAATAAAAGAATTGCTCATGATAGGAATGAACTACATTCTGAATAAAAATCAGATCATCTACATTCAAATCTTCAGCAAGTAGACAAACAGTATGAGAATATCAAAAAAAGGACGTCAACATCACACAATAATGCTAAATATAATTACTATCACTTATATTTTAATTTCAGACAGCAAATGCCATTTCAGCCACAAGTCCATCCCAATCAAATGACTTGCAAACAACTTGACACCTATCGGCTAAGCAACTACGATGAAGCAGACAAAGATTTCAGCAATCACCCTAAAAGCAAGTATGCCAGGATAAGCATTCCGAAAGCCGTATGGGAGAGTTACATAAGGAAGCTATTGCTCCATATCAATTCTTATGTAATGATATATCCAACGAAACAACCTATCTCAACTATTTTAGAAATATAAAAAAACTAATGTGAAGCAAAGTAATCCATACGCAACAGAATATCTGAAACTTTCCAACAATTCTTCCGATATTGTTTTATGGAATCCGGTACATTCTTCCCACCAGCTGCAATCCCGGTTCGAAAAACAGCATAATTACTGATACTATCTTCAAAAGCACTTTCTCCCACTCCCTTAAATGAGTAATCACAGCATCCCAACATATTCAATAAGGAAGGATATATATCCTCCTGCCCAATCACCTCATCTGTATGCACCGATGACGAAGGACTATTTAAAATGATAAGAGGAACGAAGCAATCCTCAGCGACTAATTGTTCACGACCTTCATACCTGTTATAAGTCATTTGTTCATGATCACCCGTAATTACAATAATACTATTCTCAAATAATCCTTCTTTCTTTAAGCCATCAATGAACTGGGCAATACGTTTATCAACAGCCTGTATAGCAATTAAATAGTTTCTCACCTCACTATCCTTGAAGTTCTCTTTCAACAAAGGGCTATCTGTAATCGTAGGTTCTGTATAAGGCATATGACTTGAGCATGTAACCAATTGGGCATAAAAAGGTGGTTCCAAATCCTTCAAATACAAAAGCCCCTGTTCAAACAATTTTTCATCTGCATCCTTAAATGCTACACTCCCTTGCATCTTATCGTATAGTTTGTCAAAACCATAAGCAATGGATGTTGCCCCCTGATTCCAAAAATCGTCCCCATCACATATAAATGAAACCGACGTATACCCCTTTGCTTCCAAAGCTTTAGCCAATGAAGGAAACTCATTGCTAACACACAAGCTTGACGCAGCACCTACATTAAGTGGTAAGAGTCCTGTGTTGATGATTAATTGTGCATCACTTGAACGACCATCTTTTACTTGAGAAAGCACCTTCGGAAAATATATTGTACCTTGCGTATTTACATATCTGTTCATATAGGGAGTGATTTCTATTCCTTTATGTTTCATCCCTACCGTCCAACTCTGAAATGATTCAACTAAAATAAGTATCAAATTCTTTTGTAAAGTTTCCACCGAATTGCAGTTACAAAAATGTTGCCGACCTTTCAATTCATCCATAAAAGTATAAACCCACTCTTTTTCTTCATTAGAAACACTGTGTTGCAACCTAATTTGGTAAATCCAATAATTGATAATCCCATATTCCTTAAATGCTGCCGAACCTATAATAGAAAATCGATGCAAAGGCTGATCATAAGACGGTCGTTTATTAGGCCAATAGGGAATAGAAGCCCAAACACCTACTAAAAGAACAATTATGACAGACCTACAGAGGGTAATTACAGATTTCAGATTTCGATATATGCATATATAGAAAAGAACAAAGCACAAAGAAGGTAGCACTATCAACCAATCTTTTAGATAAATTGAATGCCAGATACTGCCACCCAACCCCCTCAAATTACTAAACATTAGATAAGAGGATAAAGGCATGATTGTCAAATAAGTACGAAAATACCAAATAATAGATAGTAAATACAAATTCAGCAACAAAAGATATGGTAAGATGATTCGTTTCTTCCTACAGAATAAAACAGGAGAGGCAAATAACATTGCATCTATGATTCGTCTCATTTTTACAGCACCAGTCCTGTCATAAGGCACATTAATATAATGTTCTAATTGCCCGATAGCAATAAACAAACAAAGTGATAAAAGAAAGTATATAAACAAACGTCGTGTTATTACCTCTTTCCATTCTCGAAGTATAATTTTCTCCATTACAGTCCAAATTAGTTATGTCGTCAAAAAAAACATTACGCAGAAATATATAAATAACACTAATAAATAGTATCTAATTATGTATTAAATAGATTAACAATACCCAACTTCTTAGCCATATAAACGATTACAAGCTCTACGCAAACCATTATATATTAAACTACAAAACACACAAAATCTCACGAGACAGAAAATCATTACTTGCAGAAAGCCAATTTAAACATCGCAAATATATGTTTCGCATCTCTTATAAACAAAATTACTTTCAATGATTCTTAACCAAAAATAAGGCGAAAATCAATTTAACCAACCTGATCATTGCAAACAGCAAAAAAGCGAATAAAGAAAAAACAATAAAATCATTAAGTATATTACAAGAATAAACTACTTCAACTATTTTGAAGAATGGTTATATTTTCGTCCACTTATACGTCTTACAAATCTTCTTAATTCTTTTAATATACTGATAAAAACATTCTTTTTCTTAACAGGAACCGGTATTCCCATAGTCAAACCTTTCTCAAACTCATTCTCAAAACTCCAATCAACGATTACAGTTTTAGGTTCAATGAGAGGAAAATCTAATGAATAAGAAGTGATAGCTTCAATTGGAGGCTCTCCTAAACAATGGGTTCCATCCACACCAAAACCAATATTGGCAACAAGATTCTTACTCGGGAAAATACATAACTGACTCTGAGCTGCTTGTGAAAAATACCATGGCCAATCCCATGCATTCACTTTATTCTTATCAATTAAATCCAATGCTGTAAGCCAATGGACAGCACGCTGCTGATCATAAACCATTAAAGGAACAACTTCTTTCCTGTAATCATATTGTTGCAATTCAATATCAATGTGTACCCAAGCACGTTTCCAAGTTGCCCATCCCCAACAAGCCTTAAAACGAGAAAAGATATAAGAAGTTGGCAAAGGTATTGAAACCTCACTATGCCCAGCTATCATACCTATCCGATTATCATTACGATATTTAAATAGCATCTCCTTGACGAATGGAAAGAAAGTTAAATCAGGTACACAATCATCTTCCAAAATAACTCCTTCTTCTTCATGTTCAAAAAACCAAGAGATACTTTCATAAGGCCCATATTTACAACCTAAATTTTCATCTCTATATAAAAGATGCAAATCACAATCCCAGTCAACCTGTTTGATTATATCACGTGTCTTATCACACATGTCTTTCTCTTGCAAATTCCGGGGACCGTCAGCTGCAACATATAACTTCTTTGGTTTGACTTCGCGTATTCTCTCAAAAACTTTTATTGTTGTATAATATCTTTTGAATATTATAAATAAAATAGGCACATCATATTCCATAACATATTTAACTTTGATAACAAACAATATTTTTATCCCACAAATGTACGAAATAAATACGATTAAAAATGACATTGTATAATATTTCATAGTTTTTAATCACAAAAGCATTATAAACAGTTATTATAGTACATCAAATTATTACCTTTGTGCATTCATTAAATATCATAAACGATACCAAGTATGGGAGAAATAAATATAAATGGCAAAAATTTCATTTTCCAAGATATTGAAATTACTTATGAGAATGCAAGCATCATTGACCCATCCATCGCCAAACGTAATTTACTTGACTTCAAAAAAATATTAGATAAATATCAAGTAAAATTTCTTATTATGCATGGCACTTTATTGGGAGCAATACGAGAACATGGCTTCATCAAACATGATATAGATATTGACACATGCACGCTAGATGAGAAAAGGTTGGTTGAAGTAATTCCTGCGCTAGACAAAGCTGGATTAAAGCTTTGTCGCTATGAAAAAAATCTAATATATTCTTTTATTAGAGATGGAGTCTACATTGATGTATATATTGTAAATAAGCTTCAAGGGCTAATTCGCCCCTTTTATGTTAGATACCTTTGGCGCATTATTCCTAGAAAATATTTCCGCCACATAAAGAAAATGGATTTCTTAGGAGAAAGTTTCAATATACCTAGCCATAGTATAGAACTCTTAGAATTTTGGTATGGGAAAGAGTGGCGTATACCAATCAGTAATGCACCTTCTAATGATGAAGATCCAAGAGGTACTTATTTAGAAAAGCATAGAAGATTTCTCTTTAGACCAATTCATAAAATAATAAAATGAGATATAATTATCATTCTTAATAAACGAAGATATGCATAAAAATGGGACAAATATGAAAGAACCATCTCTCAGCATCATTACCGTTAACTTCAACAATAATCTGGGACTGCAAAAAACGATACGAAGCATCCAATCGCAGTCATATACAGACTACGAGCATATTATTATAGATGCCAATTCTATGGATGGAAGTAAAGAAACTATTACTAAGTATTCTGCGGAATCCTCTTATTTATCCTATTGGGTATCAGAACCGGATAAAGGAATTTATGATGGTATGAACAAAGGTGTCAAGCATGCTAAAGGAAAATACATCTACTTTCTAAACTCCGGCGATTATTTATTCGATGAAAATGTCCTGGCTTCCATATCATTTGATGACACCGCATACATCTGTGGAAATATGAGAATGATATTTTCGGATACGGAATATGAAGATATCATCCCACCTGAGAAAATTGACGGCCTATTTCTACTAAAAAGTTTTTTGCCTCATCCAGCCTCTTTCATTCACCACTCATTATTTGTAAACCAAGAATATAGAACAGATTATAGAATTATCTCTGACTGGATACACATGGTTAACAACCTTGTGCTGAAAGGATGCAGTTACAAACATATCAATATTCTGATTTCCAATTTTGATAGTACCGGACTGAGTTCCACCAATGGCTCCATCGGACTAAATGAGCGCAACAAATGGATAAAAGAAAATATTCCTGTCCGAATCTATGATTCCTTGATGGAACTAGACAATTTTAAAAGTTCTATACTGGGAAGTATTATTCCAATGGTCAATGAGAAAAAACGTCACACACAAAAACGGATAAAAAAGATTGTTTTATTACTCTCTAAAATACTTAAATAGGGTTCTTTTAATAGACTTAAATAATATCATAAAACTGCGCCATTGTATCTTCGATATTGAAGATCTTGGCGCGAGATAAGCTTTTTGCCTGATATTCCTTGTAAAGAACATCACTATCTACCAGTTGCTTTATTGCTCCATATATAGACGCATCATCATGTTCGGCCAATATGCCATATTTACCATCTTCCAGCAACTCCATCCCTCCTGAGGTTTTTGTAGCAACCACTGGAATTCCCAGTACCAAAGCTTCACATATCACATAAGGAAGACCTTCGGATAGCGACGTACTGACAAATATATCTGATTGCTTTAAATAAGGATAAGGGTTTTCTTCAAATCCTAAAAATGCCACATCATTCTGCAATCCCAGTTCATCACGCATCTGAAGTAAAGATTCATACTCCTCTCCTTGTCCCAAAATTTGAAAACGTAAAGCATAACCTTTATCCTTAAATAATTTAGCCACTCTTATCAGACGGTCATATCCCTTAACTTTATAGAGACTACCGATAGAAGTTATTGTAAATTGATCGTGCATCACGACTTTCTCTTTAGCCAACTTACGAATATTATCTGCATCTACAATATTGTATAAACACGTTTTGGCATTTGACGTTTTGTATAAATAGTCAAAATATTTCATAGAATTTCGAGAAACAAATACAATCTTATTCATCTTCTCATAACATCGCTTTTCATCATAATCGCTATGATAATAAGCCGTCGTCCAATGCTGGTGATATAAATCGCAATGAACCCAACTTATATTAAGTTTAGCCCATTTACAAATGGTACTATGAAACAAAATAGGATAGCCTTCTATGAACGATATTATAGTATCAAAATGATGTTGCTTGCATTTTTGCCAAAATAAAAACTTTATCAGCCAAGTATTACCATACTTCTTACAATATCTCAAAGCCTTTCTTCTTAAAGAAGATTCAAAAGGAGTCTCATTACCAGAAAAGATATGAAAAAGCCTAACCTGAGAAGGAATCTCCTTTGTATATACCCCACCTGCAAATACAACTCCTAAAGTTACATTATATTGGGCATAATCTATATGCTTCAATAATTCAACCAAAGCTCTCTCAGCTCCACCACCAAACAACCCCTCTATTATAAATAAAACTTCTTTCATATTTTATCTCTAAATTAGCTTATACACACTCTTCATTATCTCATCTATATCGAATATCTCTGCCCGGATTAGTGATTTCAAACGATATTCTTCCCTTAATTCTTCGTTATCAATCAGCCTTTTAAGACCTTCATAAATTGCAAGTTCATTCTGTTCTGTCAGAATTCCATATTTACCATTATCTAAAAGTTCAATTGCACCAGCAGTTTCAGTAGCCACCACAGGTATACCTAAAACAAAAGCTTCACAGATTACATAAGGAAGGCCTTCAGATAATGAGGTACTGATAAATATATCTGATTGTTTCAAGTAAGGATAAGGATTCTCCTCAAACCCTAAAAACAACACCTCTTCATCTAAATCCAACTCGTTCCTTAATGCCAGCAGATTATCCAATTCTTGTCCGCTACCAAGTATTTGGAAAGAAAGGGAATAACCATTGTCTTTAAACATTTTCGCTACACGAAGCAGACGGTCATATCCTTTCACTTTATATAAGCTGCCAACCGAAGTAATAGTAAATACATTTCTGGAAATAATATTTTTTGCCGCTTTTTCTTTAATAACTTTTGCATCAACAACATTATACAAGCATTCTTTAGGTATATCCACCCTATATAACTTATCAAAGTTTTCTTTTGCTGTATTAGAAACGAAAGTTATGCAATCCACACTTTCATAACATTTTTTTTCCTGATTTAGGCTGTTAAAGCAGCCTGAAGTTGGATTATTCAGTAAATCGCAATGTACCCATGTTACATTTCTATCAGCTCTATTTATTACAAAACTATGAAATAGTAAAGGCCACCCCTCCATGAAAGAGATAATAGTATCATAATGCTGCTGAATCTTACGTCTTATCTGAAAAGACATAAGCCAGGAATTATGATATTTTCGATAATAGCGAAAAGACTTTCTCCTAAAAGAATTATTTCGGATATATAACGGAATAACCTTAACGTTTGCAGGAATATCACTCAAATAAATACCTTGATAAAACAAAATACAAAGCGATATGCGATAACGTGTATAGTCAAAATTTTTAAGTAATTCAACCAAAGCCTTCTCTGCACCGCCTCCAGCCAAGGAATCCATTATAAACAATATATCTTTCATCTTTCCGTCCTATTCTATTCACTTCTTAATATATTTATGATAAAATCTTCTATACCACTTATTATTATAACGTTCTCGTTTCTTCTTCAGATAAGTCAGTTCCTGTAGAGAATCCAATACTCCATTAAAATAGGCAGAATAAATCGCCAAATGTTTTGTATAAATATAATATTGAGTTTTAAATCGTGCATCTTTCTGGTTAGCAGATGCTGACATTGAATTCGCCTTGATACGATAATTAAATAACGGAAGGGGTATTTGAAACACAATGCTATCCTCATCTAACAAACGTATGTAGAATTCCCAATCTTCATATCCACTACGCATGTTCTCATCATATCCGCCTACCTTCAAATAATCCGCTTTTCTATAAATAGACGAACAAAAGATAGCATTTCCTACAAGAAGATTCTTATATCCCTGATACACTAAATTCCATTTTCCTTCAATCTCACCAAAAAAGACAGCCTGGCAATAAACTAGTTTTATCTGAGGATTTTGTTCAAAAGCCTTCAACGCTTTCTCTATGTACTCCGGTTTAATTATATCATCGGCATCCAACGGCAAAATAAACTCTCCTCTCGCACATTCTATTCCCTTATTTCTTGCAGAAGAGAGCCCACCATTCTCCTTGTAAACATAATGAACCCGCTGATCTTTTCCTACATACTCTAAGGCTACTTTTTCAGTATCATCAGGAGAACCGTCATTCACTATGATAGCTTCCCAATATGGATATGTTTGTTGAAATAAAGATTCTAATGTTTCTGATAAATAACCTGCCTGATTATAACAGGGAATAATAACTGAAATAATCGTTTGCTTTTCTTTTTCTTTCATACACCATCATTTTTACAAGATTATACATGTATTTTATAAATCAACAAACACGAGCTCTCTTTAAAAAAGAAAACGTTCTTGCAATACAATGTCCCAAATGCTTCCAAGAGAAGGGATATAGAAGAAACTCTTTTAGTAGCATTCTCCTCTCGGGATAATCTGTTTTCAATATACTACGCAGAAAGCGATTAAAACAACGCTCTTCATACTTTCTTTCATCTTTCTGACTCAACTCAACCCCTTCTACCTTTACGGGTAAAATCTTATTCCATTTAAGTTTATGAAGCCTGATAGTATCCTTATACCAGCTATGATTCAGACTTCCAGGAGAGAAATGCTCTATCAGTACATGCGCCGAACAGCAGACATAGTTCTTATACCGACGAGTAGCAATTACCTGCAACGAGAAGTCCACATCATAACAATGAAATCCAGTCAATATATCTTCATCGAAAGGATGCAGATTCCATATATCTTTTCGTACAAACATGCCTAATCCATCCACGGCTACAACTTCCTCAAAGGGCTTTTCCAAAGACACATGACAAGCTTCGAGTTGTGTCAATGCCCCTCCTCCCTGATATAAAAGAGCGTACTTCCACCTATCATCCTGTAACCACCCAGAATAGCATTTCAACATCACTTTGCTACCGGCAAATCCTATAATGCCACAATCCGGTTCCTTTAGTTTCTCTTCCATAATTAGGCCCCAATTATATGAATGAAATTTGACATCTTCATGAACAAAGAAGAGATAGGGATAACATGCCTGACGTGCGCCCTCATTATAGACCCTCGCTATTGGCCAATTTTTCGCTCTATTATCTATAGCAATAATTTCATATTCAACTCCAATAGTGTCTTGAATATTCCGGCTTACTTGCTGCAAACGTTCTGGAGAAATTGAACAAATAATAATTGATAGCATAACAATCTTATTTTATTCGGTTATTTGGCATATTCCATTTTCTAAGAACCTCCAAATAGCCTCTTCCATAGCGCAAATCCGGTTCCAGATAATTTCCTTCTCCCCACTCATTCCAAGACTTTACAAAAGCGAGACGATGTTCCAAAGGCTTATTTTCAATACGTACCATCACATCCTTCACATGCCGGTCAAAATAGGCTGGTTCTGCATGATTCAACACCAATGCCTTATTTAAGGAGCGAGGCGAATGATCCCAATTAGGAATGATTGTCGGTATAATTTCAGTGTCATATTCTTCATCTCCAACAAAGAAACGGCTCACCTTCCTATATTCCATAATTTTAGGACAACGAAAAACTCGATGCCGCCATTTCGCACATTTATAAGCAAATTTCGCTTTATTCTCGAAGTCAAACAAGCGTATTACATTAATAGCATCAAAGCCCATATTCATCAACTCAGCTCTTTCCTCTGCCAAATGATATGTTTGGCCTATAAAATATATACCCTTCAAGCCATTTTGCACAGCCAATTTCTGCCACAAAGCTATAAACTCCCTTACCTGTGGATGTTGGAAAGGCTGGTAAATCATGAATACCGGTTTCCCATCCACTGTTATATAGCGAGAATCTTTAAAAGCTAGCAACACAGCATTAAAGTGAGCAATGTAGTCGCTTTCACCCGGATAGAGTTGGGTAATTAATGCCTGTTTCGTTTTTACTCCATGAAAGAATCCCTTCCACGACTCATTAGCCCAAGCCAAACAAAAAGGGAAATCCGGTTTACCGGAAGCCAATACCTCATTAAAGGGACGTTCCAACAAACGCTTGCCATTACCAAACCAATAATGCCAATAACAGAAGCCCTCTATACCATATTCTTTTGCCATATCAGCCTGAGCCTGACGAGTTTCGGGAACCCTTAAATCATAGTAACCTAAATCTGCCGGAACTTTAGGTTGATAGTGTCCTGGAAATAATTGACGCGCTTTTCCTACATTGGTCCATTCGGTAAAACCTTTCATCCACCATTCATCATTTTCAGGTATCGGATGAAACTGGGGTAAATAAAAAGCAATAACCCTTGCTCTATTTATTGTATCCATTCTATCTTATTTCTTTAAATAATCTTATTATGTTTGAGGTATCTTTCGTCCGGACTTTAAAAACGTTTTCACTAAACGATAAACCCCAAGATGCCTATACACCAAACAACGCTTTAGAAGAAACAAAATGCTTACTTGCGGCCACCTTACATTAGTGAACTCCTGCATCTTGCCAATGATATCTTTTATTATGGAATCAAGCAATGGAGAAGAGGGAAGCATTATGATTTTATTAATCGCATGCATGCCATACTTATGCACATAACAGGGAGCCTTATACCATATTCCATTATCTTGTATAAACTTCACTTGCTCATATATCCGCAGGAACCACAAGTATTCTTTCTGTGGATCATACTGTTTGTCCAACGTAGTACTCCCTTCACGTTGCAAATAATGATACTTCGGACAGTCTTGTATAACTATCCGACGTACTTTATGAAATACACGGTAGCAGACAGCCATATCTTCAAATATCTGATTTTCCGGAAATTGAATTCCAGAAAAAGCCTGCCGCCTGAACAGTTTATCCCATATATAATTCCTCATCCGCCTATCAATAATCAAAGCACGGATAGCTTCGTCACTTGAAAAAGAGGTGAACGTTCCCGACGAATAGCGTACTTCTGTTTCCGTCTCCGTTTCTATATAGTGGGCACATGCAGCTATATCTGCATCGTTAGCCGTTAACAAACGATACAAAAATTCGTACATATCAAGATCAATCCAGTCATCGCTATCCACAAAACCAATATACTCGCCCCGGGCAATAGCCAGTCCTTTGTTACGTGCACTACTTTGTCCTCCGTTTGCCTGATGAATAACCTTTATCCGACTATCAGTTTCAGCAAACAAGTCACAAATCTCTCCCGACCCGTCAGTAGAGCCATCATCCACCACGATTATTTCAAGATTCTTATAAGTTTGTTCGCAGACAGAGTGCAAACACTTTTCTAAGTATCCATTTACATTATAAACCGGTATGATAATACTTATCAACGGCAAAACTTCCATATTATTCATTTTACTTGCAAGCAACATACTAAAGAATAGTCATTCTCAAAAGCGATGACTTTTCGACTTAAATATTGACCTGACAAAACGATAGACAGAACGATATCTCGAAAGATTATGATAAATAGCCCAACGCTTTACAGCAATAGCCATACCAATCTGTCGAAATGAAATATCATTGTACTGATGCATTTTACTGAGCACATCTCTTACTATTTCTTCTGCAACAGGCGAAAGAGGCACAAGCATTATATGATCTATAAGATGTACTCCACTCCGAATAATAAATACAGGTGCTTTATTCCACAACTGTTTTTCCTGAATAAAAGTACACTGTTCGTATACAGCCAGAAACATATGATATTCTTTTTCGGGATTATATTTACTTCCTGTTATACTATTAGTACGCACCATATAATGATACTTGGGATGCCCTTTCATTACAATCTTCCGTGCTTGATAAAACACCTTGTACATGACAGCAATGTCTTCAAAATAACGCCCCTGCGGAAATCTCAATTCACGAAACAAAGTCCTTCTGTAAAGTTTATCCCACGCAAAATTTCGAATAATATCATCTTCAACTAAAAGGCGCATAGCATCGCGAGGCACTAAATTCAAAACCTCATCCGAGCTATATTTTATCTTTGTCCTACCCGATCTTTCAATATAATGTGAACAGATTGATATATCCGCTTCCTCTGTCTCCAGCAGCTCATACAAAAACTTGAACATATCAAGATCAATCCAGTCATCACTATCTACGAAACCAAGAAACTCTCCCGTAGCTGCATCCAAACCTTCATTCCGGGCTGCACTCAAACCTCCGTTTTTACGATGAATTACCTTTATCCGCCTATCTTTTGAAGCATAAGTATCACAGATTTCCCCGGAGCCATCAGTAGAACCATCGTCCACCACAACTATCTCCAGATTCTTATAAGTTTGCCCACAGATAGAGTCAAGACATTTCTCCACATAATCCTTCACATTATAAACCGGTACTATAATGCTTATTAAAGGTAATGCTCTCGTTTCATCCATTATTCTCTTTATATGCTTTATCTTCTTTCACAATCCCATTCTCACACCATATCGTCTTCTCCTCAATAACTTGTCTCAACACCTGTTCGTGATATTCCAAATTCTCCCGTGAAGCAAATTTGTGATAGAGATGAAATTGTACTCCACCCATCTTCAATTGTTTTTTTTGAATTCCGGCATGGATCAATCGATAGGAAATTTCCACATCTTCCTGTCCCCACATCTCCAGAGACTCATTATAACCGTTAACACGGAACAAATCTTCTTTCCAGAAAGCCATATTACAGCCCCGGATTCTCAGCATGCTATTCTTGGCATAACGATTTGCCAAATACAAACGTAAAGTGTGTGAACGGAAAGCGTTCAACAAAAAGCTAAGGTCTTGCTTAAAAAGTGCAGGATGAGTTTCCACCCCTCTAAGTAACCGGGCAGTAGCCATTCTCCCCAAAAGCACCCGACTGCCACATACAAAATATCCCTTCTCCGCCAATTCCAGATGGTCAGCGATAAAGTGCCTATCCAAAAGGATATCACCATCAATCTGGATAATATAATCCCCTTTCGCCCTTTCAATGGAGCGATTACGGATAGCGGAAAGACGGAAACCTTTGTCCTCGTGCCATACATGCACAATAGGAATATCAGTCTTTGCCCGCATCTTATCAATCAGCTGCTTGGTGTCGTCACGTGAACCATCATCTGCAATCAGAATCTCACAAGGCTTCACGGTCTGAGCAAAAGCGCTGTACAGACATAGGGACAAGGCCTCTTTCCAATTATATGTAGATATCATTAATGAGACTAACATGTATCAATTCTTTAATTCAACTTCACTTTTTCTGATCTTCCGGCCAATTATAATCTAATTCAGCCTCACGTTGTAGCGCTGCCCTGATAATCTCACTTGTACTCTCTATTATTTTCTTCTTAATACCTGTAGTGCTTACATCGGGAGTATAAGGAAAATAGACCACTTCCTTACCGGGCTGTTGCTTCATCCACTCAAGCCCCTCCAGATACTTATTTATCCAATCATCCCCAATGGTTACTATATCAATATCTTCTCTCTGTAATTGTGCCACCTCAGTAAGCTTCACTTGCTTCACAGCTTTAGTCACACACTTCAAAGACGAGATAATCCGGAAACGTTGTTCAAAGGGAATAATAGGCGGCATTCCCTTGTAATGCTGTATCAGCTCATCTGTGCTTACGCCGACTATAAGTTCATCGCCCAATGCCGCCGAACGTTCCAATATGTTTAGATGCCCGATATGAAACAGGTCAAAACTACCGGATGTGAATACTCTGATTTTCTTTCTTTCCATATTATATAGATTTATCGGTATTCTATTTCTTTAATTCTCTTTGCCAGATCATCCAGATCCTCTTCACTTTGAACTCCCAAATGAGAAACCCTGAAATAACAAGGAGTGCCACCCGGCATAATGAATATGTCTTGCTTCAACAATTCATTAAAGAGAATATCCCCATTCCGACGGACAAAGAACCCCGTAATGCAATTGGATGGTACTTCCGCCGGAACTTCCCAACCATTCTGTCTGCACAGCTCACGAAAATACAGTGCTTTAGCACGCACGGAAGCAATGATTTTGTCAACCCCAAGGAGTACATTCTCCTTTAAACGGGCATGCAATTGCATAAACAAACTGGTGGCCGGACTGTAAGGTGTCTGACCGCGTTCCAGATTCTTCAGATTCTCAGCAAAATCAAAATAATAAGATTTATGCAAAAAATCAGTCTGTAGGATTCCAGGCGAAAGAAACAGAAACGACAAACCCGGGGCTATATTCAGCCCCTTCTGATTACTGGTAATACAGATGTCAATATTCAACTCTTCCATATCCAAATCATCGGACAAGAAAGAACTAATAGCATCAACAACCAGCGAAACATTATGTTTCCTGCAAATAGCAGAAATTTTCTTTAAATCAAACAGTTGACCGGTAGAGGTTTCATGATGTTGACATAAAAACACATCCGGACGCGAAGCAGCCACAGCATTTTCCAGCCGGGCATAATCAATATCACGAGCAAAAGGTACTTCAAAAACTTCATTCTGAACCTGATAGTACTCGCAGAGACTCTTCCAGCGGTAGCCGAATGAACCGCCGGCTATAATAAAAGCTTTCTTTTTCAGGGAAACATAATTGGTAACCACAGCATCCATCGCACCGGTTCCTGAAGCAGTATAGAAGATAACACGCCCGCCTGGACAATGTATCAGCTCCAGCAACATACGCTCTGAGTCTTTCACTATTTCAGAAAACAAAGCAGTGCGCATATATGGAAAAGGTTCTCCTGCGATTCGAAGAATCCGCTCTTCTATATTTCCCGGAAAAACATAAGATTTCATATTTCTGCTTTTTAATAATTCTACATTACTTTTCATCACTTCTTTATCCTTCCGAACGTCTTTATACTCGTATATTTTCTCCAGAGGTTCAACTTCCGTTCTCTCGGAACACCATGACGGCGAATATAATCTTCAGCCGCTTCCAGCATTCGCCTGGCTACATTCCCATCCAGGTACGGATCGTAGTTATCAACCACCCATCGTCTTTTCGCAATAGCGCTTTCATCATGCTGCACACTTTCAAAGGCGTCCACCAATTGGGATGTATCCGTTATATCAGTCCAGTAAATGTCTTTCGCTATAGTGCGATAAGTGATTACCGGACGTCCCAGAAGCAAGAATTCATATACCGTTGAGGAAGTGTCACTTATCATGACATCGGACATTAACTGATACTTCGTAACATTAAAGCCGTCTTCCCATATAATGTGTTCTTCTTGTTCTGCCAGTTGTTTATATTCATCCACCCACTCTTTTTTAGTCAACGGATGCAACTTCAATAACAGAACGATATCCCTCATCTTTACTAAATGCAGCAAAGCCTCTTTTAATGCAGGAAGAGATGTTAAACTTGGTGAAAAAGTAGGCGCATATAATACAATTTGACTTTTTCCATGCAGTTTCAACAGTTCTTCACGTTCCCGGTCAAAATCATGCCAATGATTTTTTATCCAATCCTGCTTGGGCCAGCCGGTCTCCACGACCTCAAAATCTTTATATTCGGCTGCCAATTCCTTAAACTTTTTCGTAAAAAAAGGGCCTTGGGTGAAATAGGTGTCAAAATAGCGACGGATGATCCAATGATCTTTCTTTTCTGCCGCATAGCCATGAAAAACCTGTATCTTCACACCCGGTAAATAATAGGGAACAATATTACCCGGCACAAATATAGCTTCCGGAGAAAAGTCATAAACCTCCTGCATCGAATGTGTATAAACAACTTTTCCATCCAGTGGAAAAACCGGGATCTTCGGAAGATGCACATACCACAAGATATGATTCGCCTCCGACTTTACCGCTTCCTGATATATAGGCAATAATATATCAACAGCATACTTATTTTCACAGAATAAGACAATACGCATACTTCTCTCTATAGCTCCAGTTTATACTTCACTTGATGTTTCTTTGCAAAATAAATCCAGAACTTCTTCCGGTGTGCAAGCACTTTATCAACGCAGTATTGTTCATCAGCATTGCGTGCCCGTGCATATTCTCTGGCAAGTAATTCAAAAAAGGCTTTCTGTCCCCATAAACGGGCAAAATTGGCACACCCCATATCAATACTGATCTTACCGAAACTCATGCGATTGATATCCACTAACATAAAATGATATTCACCGTCTATCTTATCGAACAGGATATTTCCGGGAGAATAATCCCGATGCATAATATCGGATTCATGCAGGCGAGCCGTATAACGGGCAAAGGCTATAACAACATCCCGGCAATCGTCAACATCGGCATTGCCGAATTCATAAAAGCTTCTTCGATAGGAAGATTGAAGACTGATAAAATAAGAGTATTTGATCAAACCGCACTTGCACTCTTCGATATAAGCGATAGGAACCGGAGTCTCAAAGCCTCTCTGAAGCAGTATATTGGGATATGAAAAGGCGCGCCTTCCTTTCGGGGCACGAAAAAAAGAATAAGCAATCCGATTTACCAAAGCCGGAACCCCATAACGTTTTATATTGATCTCCAATCCATCGTCCACCGTCATCACCTTGATGAGGTTTCTTCCAGAGTAGATCACCCTTCCCTCACTTTCAAAGATATCAGGAATGCTTTCTACAAATTTCCGCAAATGTTCGTATGCAGGATTTACTATTATTTTCATATTTTACTCTGCCTTCACCTTTTTAGACGGTCCCGTCATTCTAAAATATTTATCCATCATTTACCTTATATTCTCTTCAATCTTCGCAATAATCTCTTCAGGTTTTATCTCCCTCAGGCAAGCATAATCGCCACGCCAGCAGGGCTTCTGCCCGTAAACCGAACATGGACGGCAGGACAAGTCAAGCTGCACCGTATTGGCCGGCAACTGTTTCCACCCCATGAATCCGGCATAAGGATGCGTAGCGCCCCATACGGAAACAACAGGCACATTGACCAGAGACGCCAAATGCATATTAGCGGAGTCCATGGAAAGAATCACATCCAAATGACTCATCAGATTCAATTCCGTATCCATTTTCAGCTTACCAATCAACGATATGACGGAAGGATACTTAGCGGTCCAGCGGTCGAATACCTCCTTTTCACTCTTCCCTCCACCCAAAAGGAAAACTTTCACATCCGGCATTGCGGCAAAATGGGCAACAACCCGTTCCTGTTGTTCTACCGGATAAATCTTACCCTTGTGTTTAGCAAAAGGAGCAATACCTATCCATTTATTATTCCCTTTCGGACCTACTACCGGTTCTATTTGCGAGAAATCACCTTTTCCCTCTCCATAGATGGAGGTGAACTTCAATTGAACCGGAAGTCCCAGCTTTTCCAGCACATCAGCATAGCGCCGGAAAGAGCTTTCCTGCTTTTCAAAAACCTTATGATGACGGCGAACCAGTTTCTTCTTACCTGCCCGCCCCTTGCATATTGCAGCTACAGGCACGCCATCCAACCGAAAACGCCATCGTAAGTATTTCGCGCGAAGTATATCATGAAAATCGGCCACATAATCAAAATGTAGCCCTTTTAGTTCTGCATACAAACTGTTTAATCCTCGTAATCCTTTATGTTTCCCCGACAAATCGGCACCGTAAAAGCTTACATTCTCAGGCAACTTCAGAAAAAGAGGTTGCAATGCAGTACGACTCAGCACTATGATTTCATGCTGAGGATATTCGGCTGCCAGCGAATGCACTACCGGAACCGTCATGGCTACATCGCCAAGCGCAGAGAAACGGATAATGAGGATACGTGCCATTCGTTATCTTTTTGCATAAAGCACCGGATTCAAGGCCGGGTCATTATACATCTTCATCTGTTTATATACTTTCATATATTTTTTTCCGGATTCAATATCAGCCAGCAATTGGTCAATGGCCGACGAAAGATCTTGCTTTTGTTCCAGAAGGATGTCCAGTTTAGCCTGGCATTGAGCATGATGTTCGGGAGTAGTATCCGTACGTTCCACCTCCTTTTGCATGTGATAGATCTTTAATGCAAGAATAGAAAGACGGTCTATCGCCCATGCGGGACTTTCCGTATTAATGGTAGCCTCCGCCATCGGTTTCACATCTTTATATTTATCCAGGAAATAGCTATCGATCAGTTCTACCAAGTCTGTTCTGTCCTGATTAGACTTGTCTATTCTTCGTTTCAAAGTCAATGCCGCATTCGGTTCAATCTGCGGATCACGTATAATATCTTCAAAATGCCATTGCACGGCATCAATCCAATTCTTCAAATACAGATAATACTCAATCGTCTTCAACTCGTAAGGATTGTTCATCGGCGCATCCACGCTATCCGTTACATGATAATCCGCGACTGACTTTTCAAAAATGCTGTTGCAAAGGTTACTAAATGTCATAATCTTAACGAACTTTACAGTTATACAATAATACAAAGTTATGCAATATTTCCCACACAAGCAACCGTTCCCCACTTTTTATTCCCATCTTGCTCCAAAAGCAAAATATCCTCTTCCTTATTTATTTCATATTTTTACTACCCCATAGCCCTTCAATAAGATAAGATGAAAGGATTCGTATGAAGAATACGTTAACAAATCAAAGCAACTTTCATAAGAAAATAGAAACCAGCTATACTTTGTTACTATAACATAGCCCCATACATATAATTAATTTCTAAATTTGCCTATATTCAAAAAACAGAATTCCATGAAAGTTATTGTTGACAATAAAATACCTTTTATAGAGGAAGCTATCGGGAAAATAGCCGACGAAGTAATATATGTCCCCGGAAAAGACTTCACCCCTGCTTTAGTGAAAGATGCAGATGCACTAATAATCCGCACACGCACTCAATGCAACCGCGAATTACTACAAGGAAGCCGGGTACAATTCATTGCTACAGCCACAATCGGCTTCGATCATATAGATACGGAGTATTGCCACGAAGCGGGCATAACCTGGACTAATGCACCGGGATGCAACTCCGCTTCCGTAGCACAATACTTGCAATCCACACTCTTATTAATAAATCTCCTGAAAGGAAAAAACTTATCAGAAATGACCATCGGCATTGTCGGAGTAGGAAACGTAGGCACCAAAGTGGCTAAAGTGGCTCGCGAATTAGGCATGCGGGTATTGCTGAATGACTTACCACGAGAAGAGAAAGAAGGAAGTACTAACTTCTGCTCTTTGCAGCTGCTTGCCGAAGAATGTGATGTTATCACTTTCCACGTACCTTTATATAAGGAAGGGAAATATAAAACTTTCCATCTGGCCGATGAAGCTTTCTTCCGTTCCCTCAAACGTTCTCCCATCATCATCAATACTTCCCGCGGAGAAGTAATAGAAACAGCCGCTTTATTGAAAGCTCTTCAAACCGGCCTGATTTCCGATGCCGTCATTGACGTATGGGAAAACGAGCCCGACATTAATCTCTCCTTATTATATAAGGTATTCATCGGCACCCCCCATATCGCCGGATACTCGGCAGACGGAAAAGCAAATGCTACGCGAATGTCTTTGGGCTCCCTGTGCCGGCACTTCGGCATACAAGCCGACTATCACATCGATCCGCCCAAACCCGAAAATCCGATCATCATAGCATCTACCCCTACAGAAGCCTATTTAAAAATGTATGATCCGCGAAAAGACTGCGAAGCGTTGAAAGCTCACCCCGAACTATTTGAAAAGCTAAGAGGAGATTATCCGCTACGGAGAGAAAAGACAGCATTCTCCGTAATAACTCCGTAGCATCTCCGTAAGTCCTCCGTAACAACTCCGTACCAGCTCCGTAGTAAGTCCGTACCAGCTCCATACTCTAAGACACGGAGATGACACGGAGATAATACGGAGCAGATACGGCTCAGAACAGAACCGGGTATGATAAAGTTATAAAGTTTTAGCCTTCGGATTCAAGCAATTTTTCTATCACTTTGGGATAAGTGTCATATTCCAGCGCATGAATACGTTGTGCCAGATCATCCGGCGTATCTTCCGGAAACACCGGGCATTTCACCTGGCAAATAATGGCACCCTCATCATAATGTTCATTAGTATAATGAATAGTGATACCACTTTCCTTCTCGCCCGCAGCAATCACCGCTTCGTGTACACGGTCGCCATACATGCCCTTTCCGCCGAACTTCGGCAACAACGAAGGATGTATATTTATCATTTTATTAGGATAAGCATGCAAAATAGTATCCGGCACGCGCGCCAGAAAACCGGCCAGCACTACAAAATCAATATCATGCTCCCGCAACACCGATAAAATCGCCTCTCCATTCTCCCAGTCACTCTTCGGAAAATAAAAGCAAGGCACTTCCAGCCCACGAGAACGCTCTAAAACGAACGCATTCTGACGATTAGTTAAAACCAAGGCCACACAAGCCAAACTTTTTTCCCGGAAATAACGGATGATATTTTCGGCATTTGTGCCGCTTCCCGATGCTAAAACTGCGATATTTTTCCTCATATTTCTTCTTTTTAGTGCACAAAACCGTGAAAAATGTGCAAAACATTGCATTTAATTCCCTAAATATTTGCGAGTGACGATAAATATTTATTCCTTTGCCCCGCAAATTTAAAGAAATAAAACTAATTATTAATTAAAAACTTAAAGTTATGTCTGAAATTGCATCAAGAGTGAAAGCGATTATCGTCGACAAATTAGGCGTTGAAGAATCAGAAGTTACTAACGAAGCTAGCTTCACTAACGATTTAGGAGCTGATTCTCTTGACACTGTAGAACTTATCATGGAATTCGAAAAGGAATTCGGTATCTCAATTCCGGATGACCAAGCTGAAAAGATTGGTACTGTAGGCGACGCCGTTTCTTACATCGAAGAACACGCTAAGTAATTCTATCCATCAATTTAATATGGAATTAAAAAGAGTTGTAGTAACAGGTCTTGGCGCCATTACTCCCATTGGCAACAATGTTCCCGAATTTTGGGAAAACCTTGTGAATGGGGTTAGTGGAGCTGGACCTATTACTCATTTCGATGCTTCCCTTTTCAAGACTCAATTTGCTTGCGAAGTGAAAGACTTCGATGCAACCAAATATATCGACCGCAAAGAAGCCCGTAAAATGGACTTGTATACACAATATGCCATTGCTGTAGCTAAAGAAGCGGTTAATGATTCTGGTCTTGACGTCGAAAATGAGGACTTAAACAGAATCGGTGTCATCTTTGGCGCCGGTATCGGTGGAATCCGTACATTCGAAGAAGAGGTAGGTAATTATGCCTTGACCGGTAAAGAAAACGGTCCTAAGTTCAATCCGTTCTTCATCCCCAAGATGATTTCGGATATTGCTGCAGGACAGATTTCTATTATGTACGGTTTCCACGGACCCAACTACGCAACTTGCTCTGCATGCGCTACTTCCACAAATGCTATCGCTGATGCCTTCAACCTGATTCGTTTAGGCAAAGCTAATGTTATTGTAAGTGGTGGCTCGGAAGCTGCAATCACCGTTGGCGGTGTAGGCGGTTTCAATGCCATGCATGCATTATCAACCCGCAATGAATCTCCCACAACAGCATCTCGTCCGTTCAGCGCAAGCCGTGACGGTTTCGTGATGGGTGAAGGTGGTGGCTGTCTGGTTCTTGAAGAACTGGAACATGCCAAAGCACGTGGTGCTAAGATTTATGCAGAAGTTGCCGGTGTAGGAATGTCTGCCGACGCTCACCATCTGACTGCTTCACATCCGGAAGGACTGGGAGCCAAGTTAGTGATGAGAAACGCGTTGGAAGATGCCGAAATGAAACCCGAAGAAGTAGATTATATCAATGTTCACGGTACTTCTACTCCTGTAGGTGATATATCGGAAGCTAAAGCTATTAAAGAGGTATTTGGTCAACATGCATTTGACTTGAACATCAGTTCAACAAAATCCATGACTGGTCACTTGCTGGGTGCCGCTGGTGCGGTAGAAGCCATCGCAAGTATTCTTGCGATCAAGAATGGCATCGTACCTCCGACTATCAACCACGAAGAGGGTGATAACGACGAAAACATCGACTATGACCTGAACCTTACGTTCAACAAGGCTCAAAAGCGCGAAGTGAACGTAGCTCTGTCCAATACATTTGGATTTGGCGGTCATAACGCATGTGTTATTTTCAAAAAATACGCAGAATAATCAGTCGTGTTACGTAATCAAATAGACAAAATAAGGCTCTTATTCCGTAAGGATAAAGAGTCTTATTTTTGTTTTTATAAGATACTGGGATTCTATCCCCGCAACATCCAGCTCTATCAACAGGCATTGTTGCACAAATCTACCTCCATCCGTTCGGAGAAAGGTCGCCCTTTAAATAATGAGCGACTGGAGTTTCTGGGTGACGCCATTCTTGACGCCATCGTAGGAGATATTGTCTATAAGCATTTTGAAGGCCGCCGAGAGGGGTTCCTCACAAATACACGTTCCAAAATCGTACAACGGGAGACACTCAATAAACTGGCGGTAGAAATCGGGCTGGACAAACTGGTAAAATACTCCACCCGTTCTTCCTCGCACAACAGCTATATGTACGGAAATGCTTTCGAAGCATTTATCGGCGCTATCTACCTGGACCAGGGTTACGAGCGTTGCAAGCGGTTCATGGAAGAAAAGATATTCAAGAATTACATCGACCTCGATAAGATGTCACGCAAAGAGGTGAATTTTAAATCGAAGCTGATTGAATGGAGTCAGAAGAGCAAAGTCGAAGTTTCATTCGAACTTATCGAACAGTTCCTTGACGAAGATTATAATCCTATGTTCCACACCGAAATACGCATAGAAGGTATTTCGGCTGGAAAAGGAACCGGATACTCTAAAAAGGAGTCTCAGCAAAATGCCGCACAGGCTGCCTTGAAGAAAATAAAGAATGATGCTGCATTCAAAGAACAAATAGAAGCCACAAAAGCGCAGAATCATTTGTCTGAGAATACAGAAGAAACTGATGAACTCACAGAGGAGACTCTGATTGAAGAAAATCCTGAAACGATTCTGCCTGTAGAAAATCCTGAAACGGACGAATGTAAGGGCGAATAATCTTCGCCCACATCATCATCAGCCGAAACAAATTCCCATCCGGCGTCCCTGAACAACCAGATCATTATCCTCCGTCACCAGTTTCAACTTCCCTGCAATTTCCTCCAGTGGCGCAGAAGAAATCTCATCCCCTTTCAACGTAATCATCCGGCCAAACTGTTCTGTTGCAATCAGTTCCGTAGCATGCCCACCCATGCGGGTAGACAGGTTCCGGTCGAAAGGCGTGGGCGAACCTCCCCGCTGAATATAGCCAAGCACAGTTTCGCGGGTTTCAATACCCGTTTCGTATTCTATCTCCTGAGCAATGTACTCAGCGGCACGTTTCCGCCCATCCGTCTGTATGCCTTCGGCCACCACCACGATGGAATAAGGTTTCCCTTTCTTCAGTCGGTTCAGAATAGTCTCACCTATATTATGGATATTATAAGGAATCTCGGGTATCAGAATAACATCACCGCCACCTGCCATACCGGAATATAATGCAATCCAGCCGGCCTTATGCCCCATTACCTCGATCACCATCACCCGCTTGTGCGAACTGGCAGTAGAGTGCAGGCGGTCAATGGCATCCGTAGCAATACTTACAGCCGAATCAAATCCGAAAGAGAAATCCGTTCCCCAGATATCATTGTCGATAGTCTTAGGCACAGATACGATGTTCAGTCCCATGGCAGCCAGTTTGGCAGCAGTCTTCTGCGTACCGTTACCACCGATACAAACCACACAATCCAGCCCTAATTCCTTGATATTCTGTTCTATCAATGCCGGTTTATTGACATCGGATATCACACCGTTCTTCTTGAAAGGTTTCTCGCGGGAAGTGCCGAGCATTGTGCCGCCCTGGTTCAACAAACCGGACAAAGATTTATCAGTAAACGACTCCACATCCTTGGTAAGCAACCCCTGAAAGCCACTATGAATGCCCACAACTTCCATCCCGTAATGATTGATTGCAGTTTTGCACACTCCACGAATGGTGGCATTGATGCCGGGACAATCGCCCCCCGAAGTCAAAATACCGATTCTCATGACACTTTTGTTTGAATTATTGTTCTTTAGGTCCGTAAAGATAGAAAAAAAAGAGAAAAAAGATAGAGAAGCCGATAAATAAGATTATTTTTGCGCAACAAAATAGTTTTAACTAAGAGAGATGAATATCACAACATTGCTGGATAAGGTGTATTTTGCCCCTCGCCTGAAAAAAATCGACTTCTATGCTAACCGCGCAGGAGAACTTCAACACCGAGTTCTCGACCGCTTAGTGCGCATGGCAGAAAATACAGAATGGGGAAAGAAATATGATTATAAAAGCATTCATACTTATGAAGACTTTAGAAACAGACTACCCATACAGACTTACGAAGAGGTAAAGCCGTATGTGGAACGACTGCGTGCAGGAGAACAAAACCTGCTCTGGCCTTCGGAGATACGCTGGTTTGCCAAGTCCTCGGGCACAACGAACGATAAAAGTAAGTTCCTGCCCGTCAGCAAAGAAGCATTGAATGACACACATTATCAAGGCGGTAAAGATGCGGTTGCCCTCTATCTGGGTCAGAATCCTGACAGCCGCTTTTTCTCCGGACAAGGTTTGATTTTAGGCGGAAGCCACAGCCCCAACCTCAACTCCAGGCACGGACTTGTAGGCGATCTTTCTGCTATCCTGATACAAAATATACATCCGTTAGTGAACTGCGTCCGTGTTCCGAGCAAGAAAATTGCTCTTATGAGCGACTTTGAAAAGAAGATAGAAGCAATCGCCAACAGTGCCGTATCAAAAGATGTAACGAGCCTTTCGGGCGTTCCTTCATGGATGTTAGTACTCATTAAGCGTATTCTTGAAAAGACCGGTAAACAATCGCTGGAAGAAATATGGCCCAATCTGGAAGTCTTCTTCCATGGTGGTGTTGCTTTCACCCCTTATCGTGAACAATATAAAGAAGTGATCCGATCACCCAAAATGCATTATGTAGAAACGTACAATGCTTCCGAAGGGTATTTCGGTACGCAAAACGATCCGAATGATCCGTCCATGCTGTTGATGATCGACTACGGTATATTCTATGAGTTCATCCCATTGGAAGATGTAGGTAAAGAGAATCCCCGCATCTACTGCCTGGAAGAAGTGGAAGTGGACAAGAATTATGCATTGGTTATCTCTACCTCTGCGGGTTTGTGGCGCTATATGATTGGAGACACCGTGAAGTTCACGCAAAAAGATCCATATAAATTCGTCATCACCGGACGTACCAAGCATTTCATCAATGCTTTCGGTGAAGAATTGATTGTGGATAATGCGGAAAAAGGTTTGGCAAGGGCTTGCGAGGCTACCGGAGCATTGATTTCCGATTATTCGGCTGCTCCTGTATTTATGGATGCCAATGCTAAATGCCGTCACCAATGGTTGATTGAGTTTGTACAGGCACCGGACAGTATAGAGAATTTTGCCAAAATACTGGATGATACACTGAAAGAAGTGAATTCCGATTATGAAGCAAAACGACAGAAGAACATTGCCCTGCAACCTCTGGAGGTGATTGTTGCCCGCAAAGACCTATTCCATGACTGGCTGGCACAAAAAGGAAAGTTGGGTGGACAACACAAAGTTCCGCGTCTCAGCAATACAAGGGAATATATCGAGGAAATGCTGGAACTGAACAACTGATTCCTGCAATAACATAAGACAATACGATAATAAATAAGAAAGGCCGCATCAGACAAAACCGATGCGGCCTTTTTCATTTTTGTTCCATGCCTTGAAACTGTGAGTTTCACACCGAGAAACTAACAGTCATCCCAGGCTATCAGAAATTATAAGCCAATCCGATACCCAGTATCTCCTTAAACTGTACCTTCGGCCCTCTTTCAACGCCCTCATCATTAAAGGTTTTCACATCATTATCATACTTCAGTGTCATATTCAGGGTTGCTGACAGTACTTTATTAATCTTCATACTGATGAGCACATCCCAGTTGACATCCACATTACCAAAGTCTTTATTATAAGGAGTGAAGAAATCGGCTGTAGTAATCAGATTCACATTTTCCATGACAGGCAGCTCTGCACGGGCTTTCAGGAAAGCTCCGGCTTCGATCTTAAAGTGATCCCCTGGATCAACACCAAAAGAACCTAAATCAGAAAGATAATCATCGCTCACAAAGGTCATCTTTGTGGAGACAGGTGAAAGGAATATAGAATAATTACTCTTCGGACGATATTCCATACCCAATGCCACATTAGAATAGGCGGGAGCGAAGAAGTTAGATATATAGTGACTCTTGTCCGGATAATTATATCCTTTGGCAAATTGAGTATTCAAGTCAGCCATAAGCGTATAATACCAAACTTTAGTGGCTGCATAGCCCAACTGGGTAGATAATCCTATCTTATCGGAACTCTTTCTCATCCCTTGCGATTTGGTTTTCGAAAGACCATAATCCAGCACCAGGTTCGTCACCCATAGCCAGTTTCCGCTCTTATGTGTCAGTGAACCATTCAGGTAAGCATTTCCGGCAATAGAATTCTCACCACCGGCCGACCAGTTTGTCATTGCAGTTTGCGACATATTTATACCTGTCACACCTTTCAGTACCCAAGCTCCTTCTTTATATCCTTTATCGTCCGTTTGGGCAGAGACGATTGTTGCCAATGCGGCAAATAGTATCATTAAATATATACGTTTCATACTGTTATTCGTTTTAATTGTTCCGTAAAATAATAGACGTCTTTCTATTTCAAACAGAGTAAACTATTTTTTGTTCAAAAAGAAATAGTAATGAACAATGGATACGCGGACGACACGGATTAGGCGGACGAACGCGGATTTTAAAAGCTGCGCTATTTAACACATTAAAAATCTGCGTTATCCGTGTCATCTGCGGATGAGAAATAAAATCCGCGTTCGTCCGCCTAATCCGTGTAGTCCGCGTACCTATTTAGCTCATAACCCGACAAAAAGGCGCAAAACATAACCAATAGAAATTCAGCTCATATTCTGAATATTAGCTATATAGATCGGACGCGCAGCATCTATATATCGAACATGTCGCATCTATAGATCGGACGTGCAGTATCTATATATCCAACACCACCGATATATAGATGCTAAAAGAACAGGATGAAAGAAAAGCGTTCAGCCTTTCTAATGCAGATGATTGAACGCATAGGCCGGAAGTTTAGGATGGTTCGTTATTTGTCCACATCACATACACACTTTTTTCGCATGATAAGTAGATGTTCATAATTAGTTTATACTATTTGTATCATTCGGACTATCTGTCATGCTGAGCGTAGTCGAAGCATCTACTCTCTGCGAATAGAGGGGATGAGATGCTTCGACTACGCTCAGCATGACAGAGAGTATAAGGTATTTATTGTTCATTACTTATGAAAAGGCAGCTTGATATAACTGCAACGGTAACGATATGTTCGTCCCATCAATCACGCAGTGTAAGGAAACCGAAAAATCGGTTATTTCTCCTTTTACAGGAAGTTAAGAGTTTGTCGACAGGAAGTTAACTTCTTGCCAACAAACTCCTAACTTCTTGCCGACAAGAAACTGGCACTTTGTAGCGCCTTGATAATCAACGATAAAATCCTTTACGCAGAAAGAGTATTCGTACGCATATATTACTTGCTTTTCACATACCTCTTACATATTCCGCTTGCTTTGGAATCGGGCTCGCTTGTTACAAATATACTCAATACATCAAGTGTTATTTTCTTCCTGCAGTCTTTCAGTTTTTTTCCGAACTCCCTGTTCATCGACATTCCGGCTGAAACTTCCAGGCTTATAGTTGTTTCAGGCATCTTTCAGCCGGAATGTCGATGAACAGGGAGTTTGAGGAAATCTGAAGGATTGGAAAGGGCATCTTCGCAAAAATAGTGGGTGTAGGATATTAGTTCTGTCTCAACATGTAAGATGCCGTTGCAAATGCAGGGTGGTTATCACCAATTTAAACGAAGAAAGAATTTTGTTAATGTATCATTCTTTTCCTAATTTCATAAAAAGCCTCCTTCCTTTTGGTTATTCCCTGCAATTCATATATCTTTTCATAAGCTGAAGAGAAATGCGGCATGTTGAAGCTATTTTTGACAAGGAAAAAACTGGTAATTTTATTTAAGTCAAGAAACAGAGTCTCAATAAAAATGTTTCACGCTGACCAAAAGGGTCGGACGTGAAAGCATATTTATTGGCTCTGTGGGTATACCAGTACCTTTCCTTGGATAAATATGAACTATACGTCCGATTTCTTTTTGTATAAGGGGATGAGGGCGATTTTAAATATTTAAAATCCAAAGAAGACATGAAAACCCCGAAGGATGAAATGATAACAGAGGCCATCCGCTGCATGACAGAACAGAGGAAACACGAGATATGGGAAGTGCTCTACCCATTAAGTATAAAATATGGTTTTACGCTCGATTCCGACTATGCCAGTATCAAACTGGAACCTCCCTGTAAAGACTTTCCGGAAGAAGAATGCGGATGTAAATTACCGCTGGATTCCGTGTACAGCGCCTTTGTGAAAGGTGATTTTCTTTATGTGATGTGCCGCGGGAAAGTGTATTTTATTCTTGATCTGGAAAGTGGTTTGTGGAGGCTATATTTGCCGATGCACAGACCTCCAAGGCTGAAAGTGCTGTGGTGGAGGATTCAAGAAACGGTAAGGGATTTGGTGTGGTTGGTGAGGCATTGGAAGGACTGAAACAATTTTAATCAGTATTATTTTTAGTGAATTGTCCATTTGACTCAAACGGGATAGTAATGAACAATAGATACGCGGACGACACGGATTAGGCGGACGAACGCGGATTTTAAAAGCTGCGCTATTTAACACATTAAAAATCTGCGTTATCCACGTCATCTGCGGATGAGAAATAAAATCCGCGTTCGTCCGCCTAATCCGTGTCGTCCGCGTACCTATTTAGCTCATAACCCTACAGAAATGAATAATTCCACCAACGGATATCAACGAGTGATTATATCGAACGCTACAGAATGATCCCCCCTCCCAATAACAAACCGGCTTCATTATAAAATGCCGCAGCCTGACCGGAAGCAATGGATTCAAGAGGTTCATGCAGTTGTACATGCAAAAGGTTCTCTGCGGTAATAGTGACCGTGCAATGATTGGCTTGCTTCCGATAACGAATCCGGACAATGACATCCCCCGAATCCAGCAAGCGGGAAGTATCTACTATATTCCAGTCCTTCAGCAACATTTCCTCCTTGTAAAGAGAAGAGAGAGGAGCGAGTATCACCGCATTCGACTCTTTATGTATCTCCTTCACGAAGACAGCACGGTTCAGATGGATGCCCAATCCCCGGCGCTGACCTATGGTATAGAAAGGATATCCTTCGTGCCACCCTAAAAAAGTGCCGCTTTCATCGAGAAATCGCCCCTTCCCGGGTAGAAGTTCCTGCGAAACTTCACACCGCAAAAAAGAGCGATAGTCCATAGGACAAAAGCAAACGCCCAAGCTGTCTTTCTTGGCAGCTGCCCGTTCAAAGCCCCGTTCGGCAGCATAGTCACGGACTTTATCTTTAGTCCAGTCACCCATGGGCAGGAGCATACGTTCCAGGATATCCTGCTTCAGTCCCCAAAGGAAAAAAGTCTGATCTTTATCCCGGTCGGCCGCCGGAGCTATAAAGTAATAGCCATCCCGGAAAACTTTACGCACATAATGCCCTGTTGAAATCCAATAAATGCCCATTTCATCGGCTATCTTCGCCAACAAAGCCCATTTCAACTCATTATTGCAGAGGGTACAGGGAACAGGAGTACGGGCAGACAGATATTCATCTATGAAATAGCTGATAATGCGTTCACGGAAAAGTTCGCGGGCATCGTAGATGATATGCGGAATGTTCAGGCGGGAAACAAGGCTGCGGGCATCGTCCAGAGACTCTTCAAAGCCATCCGAATCGTAGAAACGGAACGTCACGCCGGTTACCTCATGACCGGCTTCCTGCAACAACATAGCGGCAACGGAGCTATCCGTACCACCACTCATACCCAGTAATACACGTTTCTTTGATTTCATGGGTGCAAAAGTAACAAAGGAAAAAGAAAATCACTACATTTGCCATCCTTAAAAAAGATTGCAACGCCAATGAACTACTATATCTGTGATCATATCACCTGGAAGAAATCCCTCTCATTACTAAAAAATGACATGGAAGGGCAACGTGTCTATTCCAGCCTCTGGCAGATGACACGAGACGTACTGATGCTCTCACTCAGCCTCAGCGCTATGGCAAGTCTCGCCATATTAGTATTCGGGCTCATAAGGTTCATAATTGATACCTTGTCCGGGACTGCAGAACAAACAATGACCCTGTCCGATGTAATCATCTTCTCAATAGCCTGCCCGGCCATATTTGTCGTCCCACTCACTTGGGGATTAGCTTATTTCGGATGGTATAAAAATCTCCGAAAGATCAATTCCCTTTTACAAAAGTTCATAGATTCACTTTCCGATGCAGAAGACATCCAACGCACTTCCCCGGTATCTTACACTTTCCGTTACCGTCAAAAAGAGTTTCATGCCCTATTTGAAGAAAAGAATAACTCTACCACCGTGGCAGTGGCACGGGGTGATCTCATACTCCTATTGCCTTATCAGGATACACTGCAACGGCCCACCGGTGAACTATTTGAAGAAATGAAAGGTTTCCTTGAAGGAAAGCTGTTCGCTTCCTTCACCTTGGGACAGAAATACATGCTGTTCGCATTCAGCAGCCGCCACGCACCCTCCCAGCCACAGGTGAAGCAGGCCGCAGAAACGCTACTCTACCTGATGGAGCGCTTCCAACTACAGGAGCCTGCTGCTGAAGAAGAAGAGCAACAACAAGAAAAAGAATGAAATAACAGAAGTACATCGTCGTAATTAATTTAGACTTTGAGGGTATCTGTCATGCTGAGCTTGCCGAAGCATCTCCTCCCCTTGTACTCACAGAGATGAGATCCTTCGACAAGCTCAGGATGACAGATAGTAACGAATAATAGAAGATAATTAAGCATGAGAACTTATTATCTTATGAAATTGTTGTAACTTTGTGCTCTTTAAAAAACTAAAACTCAAACGTTATGGAACATCAACTGACAATTTACAACACCTTAGATAGGAAAAAGGAGCTATTCGTGCCACTGCACGCTCCACATGTAGGTATGTATGTCTGCGGTCCTACCGTTTACGGTGACGCGCACTTGGGACATGCACGTCCTGCCATTACTTTCGACTTGCTTTTCCGCTACCTTACCCACTTGGGATATAAGGTACGTTATGTCCGCAACATCACCGATGTAGGCCATCTGGAACATGACGCTGACGACGGAGAAGATAAAATAGCCAAGAAAGCACGACTGGAACAATTGGAGCCGATGGAAGTAGCGCAATACTACATCAACCGTTACCACAAAGCAATGGAAGCGCTGAACGTACTTTCACCCAGTATCGAGCCGCACGCTTCGGGACACATCATCGAGCAGATAGAACTGGTGAAAGAGATTCTGAAGAATGGCTATGCTTATGTCAGTGAAGGCTCTGTCTACTTCGACGTAGAGAAATACAATAAGGATTACCATTACGGAAAACTCTCCGGCCGCAATCTGGATGACGTACTAAACACCACCCGCGAGCTGGACGGACAAGCTGAAAAACATAACCCCGCCGACTTCGCCTTATGGAAATGTGCCCAACCGGAGCATATCATGCGTTGGCCCTCTCCATGGAGCGATGGTTTCCCGGGATGGCATGCCGAATGTACGGCCATGGGTAAGAAATATCTCGGTGAGCATTTCGATATTCACGGTGGTGGTATGGACCTTATCTTCCCTCACCACGAATGTGAGATTGCTCAATCAGTTGCATCACAAGGTAATGATATGGTACATTACTGGATGCACAACAATATGATTACCATCAACGGACAAAAGATGGGCAAGTCATACGGCAACTTCATCAATCTGGACGAGTTCTTCAACGGCTCGCACAAGTTGCTGACACAGGCTTACAGCCCGATGACCATCCGCTTCTTCATCCTGCAAGCCCACTACCGCAGCACGGTAGACTTCAGCAACGAAGCCTTGCAAGCCGCCGAAAAGGGATTAACGAGAATGATGGATGCCGTGAACGGACTGGAAAAGATCACTCCGTCCGCCACTTCCAGCGTAGATGTGAAAGCAGTGCGTGAGAAGTGCTACGAAGCCATGAATGACGACTTGAATACCCCGATAGTCATTGCTCATCTTTTCGACGGAGCCCGGATGATTAATAACATCATTGCAGGCAACGACACTATCACTGCCGAAGACCTGAAATACCTGAAAGAAACATTCCATCTCTTCTGCTTCGATATTTTGGGATTGAAAGAAGAAAACGATTCCAATGAAGAGCGTGAAGTCGCTTTCGGTAAAGTAGTAGATATGTTACTGGAAGAGCGCATGAAGGCCAAAGCCAATAAGGACTGGGCTACCAGTGACAAGATCCGCAATGAACTCACAGCACTCGGTTTTGAGATAAAAGACGGTAAAGACGGTTGCGAGTGGAAGCTGAATAAATAAGCTCTATATTTGTAAGACTCTTAATCATTTCTACAGGCACAGATTATGCCGGAACTAAAATTCTTTCAGAAGAAGAATAAAGTTTCGGCATAATTTGTGCCTTTTTGTATCATCACACTTTTCTCATCACAATTCATCAACACATTATCACATACAAGGCGCATACAAACTATCATTCTTGACAAACACACCAAACCATTAAAAATTAAAAGCCCAAAGAGCTCCTAAAAGGGGAAAATTAATTCAAATTAAGTCTGTAAATGCTTCAAAATGAAAGTGTGAATCTAAATTCTACCTTTATGACCTTTTACAACACCTACATTTCAGAGTACCTTTCTACATTTACAAAAAAAAATAATACCATGAAAAAACAACTGATAGATTATATCTACACACAACTAATGCGACAAGACCTGTCGAAACTTCCATGCTACTTAAAGGGTGGTACAATGGAGATATTCTTATTTCTTGCACTTTATTCAGAAATAAAAGGGAGCGAAGAAGCAAGATATATGGCTTCAATAATACTAGCGGATACACACAAAAAAGAATTAAACAACCAACCATATAGCTTACTAAAAGGCAGGTTAGGAGTTTCTTGGGGAATACAGTACTTAGCTAACAAAAATATATTAGAGGTAGATGACGAAACTATGAAGTTCCGTTCCATAGGCATGCAAGACTGCATGTCTTACCGTCTTTTGGCACCTATAGCAATGAGTAAAGATGATCTGATTTTTTCGAGTGGAATCTATATGTCACAACTAAGAATGCCCAAAGATTCATCAGAAGAATATACTCACAATGAAAGAATAATCATTTTGTTAGATGAATGCGAAAGATTGTTACTACACTCTATACCTCTTATATATAACCCTTCGGAAATGCCTTTATCAATGCTTCATTCCATCCTATACTTTCTTTTACAGGCTGATAAGACAGGCATATATCCTTTTTTGACCAGAAAGCTATTGAAATATGCCACACAACTATATTATAAGATAATCAATAGAGGAACACTATCAGACCAATATATATGCCTGTTTCTGATGAATAAAAGTAATACTTTACTTCAAGAGATTAGCGATGACCAAGCAAGCATAGACTTCATTGCCAATCTTGGTTTCTACAGTTTGTTATATGATACTCCTCAAATATTCAGCTCTCCATTCCAACTGATGCATAAGAATCAAGCTTTCACCAAATATATCAAAGAACAAATACAAGAGGGCTCTCTCGGCATATCCACTCTATGTGGTTTAGGGTTTGGCTTATTAAATATGGAAGGGGGTATATCATGATCAGAAAAAGAAATATGCAGAATTTAACTTTCTGCATTCCAGTACGTATAGATTCTGAATACAGGCTGCGCAACCTACTAACTATATTGAAATTCTATTCACATCATCTTTCTTCCAACTACATCGTATTGGAGGCAGATAATCAACAACACGTCAAAGAATTACCGCACATACCAGGGCTTGTCTACGAGTTTATATATGATGAGAATCCTGTTTTTCATAGAACACACTATATCAACCACATGTTATCCAAAGTTTCTACAGAAACAGCCGGAATATGGGACACGGATGCTGTGGCGCCTATCGCACAACTATTGCAGGCTCATCAGAGGATATCAGATGAACAAACGATTATGGCCTATCCTTACGATGGACGCTTTTGGTACATCAACGATTTCTTCTCTTCTCTCTTCTGTGAAAAATTGGACATAAGGCTCCTTACAGACTTTGACATGCCTCGGAGGCTAATGTGTGGATACTATTCCGTAGGAGGAGCTTTCCTGGTAAACGTAGGACGGTACCGGCAATATGGTTGGGAAAATGAGAATTTCATTGGTTGGGGACCTGAAGACAGTGAACGTTATAAACGATTACACATCTTGGGCCAGACTCCTGTCAGAGTTCCCGGTTCCCTATATCACCTATATCACTCACGCGGAATCAATAGTGGCGATAGAGACGCAGAGGTAATTTACAAAACCAAAAAGGAATATAGCCGTATATGCGGAATGATGCCTGAAGAACTAAGAAAAGATATAGAAACATGGAGTTGGACCAAATAACAAAGAACAGATGAATCACATTGCAATTTTATTGGCAGCACACCAACTGACAAGATATATCATCGAACAATATTATCGACTGTACGAAGCGATCAAAGAGATAGGCGATTTATACATGCTAATTGAAGATGGAGATTCCATGAGGATTCCCGAGAATATTCGTTATTATTCATTCAACGTAAACTCTCTGAATGCATTAGGATATACTCCCATAGAAGAAACGATTGTACCGGGAAGCAACCATTTTCAGGTTTTACAGTTCTTCAAAGAACATCCTGATTATGATTTCTATTGGAATATAGAATACGACGTCTATTTCAATGGGAATTGGCAAAATCTCTTTATCGCATATAAAAATGTAGAAACAGATTTCATTTCGTCACATATCAAACTCTATTCAGAGCAACCTTATTGGTGTTGGTGGAGTAGCCTTCAATTAAAAACACTTTTAATTGGACAAGAAAATTATGTCAGATCTTTTAATCCTATTTACAGGCTATCAAACAGAGCATTAAAAGAAATAGATAAAGAATTGAAATTGGAGAATGCGGGGCATCACGAGGTCTTTATTCCTACAATACTCTATAATGCAAACTTTTCTATAGAGGATTGGGGAGAATCGAATCACTTCTCCACCACCAATCGAAGACAATGTTTTTATAGCCCGGGAAAAGATGATTCGGACATCAACTGTAGTATGAGATATCACACACCATTCAACAGAATGTATATAGAGAGGAAAAGACCGGATGACCTGTTGTATCACCCAGTGAAATGGTAACACATATTTAATTAAGTAATGAACAATAAATACCTTATACTATCTGTCATGCTGAGCGTAGTCGAAGCATCTCATCCCCTATATTCGCAGAGAGTAGATGCTTCGACTACGCTCAGCATGACAGATAGTACGAATGATACAAATAGTATAAACTAATTATGAACATCTACTTATTAATCTTAAATATCAAACTATGAACAGAGAAGAATTCAAAGATCACATTCTAAAGTTGGACCGGATTATTATGACTTTGCCCTTGAATATCTTACCAATAGGGTTATTTGATGGGAAGATGGGACTCTGCATCTACTATTTCCAGAAAGCTCAACTTCAAGACAATCCTAAATATCGCACTTATGCAGAGAAACTATTGAATGATATTTATGCCTTAGTAAGTGAAATAACAACCATTGACTTCAATATCGGTATATCAGGTATTGCATGGGGAATACACTATATTGCCGAAAAACAGTTTGTAACCGGAAATATTGACAATACCCTGCGAGAAGTGGATGACCTGTTATTCCGGACCATTCAGTCAGAGTGGTTAAGAGATGAAAAGAAAAAAAGAAGAGACTTTCTATGGTTGCTGTTCTATTACTCTGACAGGCTGCGAACTATAAAGAACAAGACCGAAAAGAGATTAGCCCAGCGAACCGTAATACAGATAATCAATCACATAGAGGACAACTTCTCCGACACAGTTTGGGAAGAACCACTTCATTTGGATTTGGAAAGTTACGAGTTGCCACTTTATCTACAAATATTGAGTAAGTTTTACCGTTTGGACTTTTATAATTACAAAATTATAAAGATATGGGAAGGACTTTCCAGTACCGTGCTATCTTCTATGCCCGTCAGACATGGTAATCGTCTAGTATTATTATCTGCCATTCAGGAAACACTAAAATGTGTTTCGATGCCACAGTGGAAAGAGCATGCAGAACTTTTGAAGACAAACATTGATCATGAAAGGATTATAGAGCAAGAATTTTTAAATAAGAACATAACCTTAAGACGAGGCCTTTCAGGTTATTGCCTGTTGCTTTCCTTGCAACAAGAAGAATTGCCGCCACCTCTTTTTAAATCGCGCATATTAGAAAAAATAGAGCAATCTGAGATTTGGGACGGTAGATTCAATCCACGATTGAACGCCTTTACAGGCAGTACAGGATTAGTAAACGGCTATGCAGGTGTCTCTTTAATATACGAATCATTACTTAAAAGCACAGAAAGATGAAAACAGATTTGAAAGATGTCACTTTTATGATACCTGTACGGATCGATTCAATTATCCGTCTGGAAAACCTAATATCAGTAGTTCAATACTTGTCCCGGCATTTCGATTGCCGAATAATGGTATTGGAAGCAGATGCCTATAACAACGGAATAATCAAAAAATTGTTAGGACCAAAAATAGAATATCATTTTATTGAAGATTATGACAGTACGTTTTACCGCACTAAATATCTGAATATAATGACAGAAATGTCTACTACTCCATTCCTTGCAATATGGGATGCCGATATAATCATATCTCCTACTCAAATTATAGAAGCAATAGGGAAATTACGAAATGAGAAATATGACATTGCCTTGCCCTATAATGGAAAAGTGCTGGATGTACCAATATCCATAAGGGAACTTTTTATAAAGAATTGCCATGTCGGAGAATTACAAAAGCAACATGCCAAGATGGATTATCTCTATAAGACCGAAGCATTATGCGGCGGAGCTATATTTGTCAATGCTATTTCTTATAAAAAGGCCGGTATGGAAAATTTAGCATTCTACGGTTGGGCTTCAGAAGATTTCGAACGTTACAACAGATGGCAGATACTGGGGTATAAAATACACAAGACGAAAGGAATGTCATATCACTTATTCCATCCGAGAGGCAATAATAGCAAATTCAGCCATCACAAACAATTCATGAATTCTGAAGCATCTGTTTTCGCCACAAGAACAAGTTCCGCAGAAGAATTACGAGAACGGTTTAAATAGTATATATTGAGTTGGTCAGAAGCTTAACGGGCCTCAACTTTTGCTCAACGCATTATAAAAACAATAATATCAAGAGGCCTTTACTTTTTAATTTTATATTATCATGAAATTAAAGAAATTGAAATTGAATGCTTTGTCGGAAGCAGGGCTGAAAGACAAAGAGATGAATGCACTGAAAGGTGGTTATTTAGGTTGTAGATGTTCATGTTATTGGGCCGATCAAGGCGGATCATCATCTGACGATAACATGGGTGCCAATTACACCAAGGGTGATGGCGCACACTCAACAGAGGGCTGTAACCAATATTGGGCTGTTGGTTCTGGAGTATTTGATGGCCCTGACTGCAATGAAAGTAACAACTGCGGTTAGAAATGCCATGAATTATCAATAACTGTGTGATTGCTTCAAATCTTTCACACAGCTATTTATTATACGTTTTTGACTATATACCCCAAAATTATGAATTCATATATACTTATCTTTTTTCTCTTGTTATCCACGGTATCCGGAAATGCTCAGTTTCCAGCCATCCCCATGCCTAAAAATGTACAAAAAACAAATACTATAGATTCTGCTAATATAAGAGTTCTGTATGCACTAAATCCTGTTGATATTTCAAATATTACAACATATGATGACTTACAAAGATTAGAAATAGGAGATTCTTTATCTAAATATTATAGTTTCTTTATTTACAATTCTGATTCACTCATAACAGAGTGGAAAAATAAATATAAAAATGCAAAGTCTGCTCCTGGAATACTTGGTGTTAGAGGCAAGCAATATGATCATTGGAATGAATATCACTATTCAGAATACTTTAAATATTTCTCTTCAAACACGTTCACAGAATATTCACGGATGCCAGGATTCTTACAAAGTATGAATTGCCAATATACGGAAAAAATGCCTCATCAAGAGTGGACTATACATGCAGACACACTAGCAATCCTAAACTTCTATTGTCAAAAAGCAACTTGTACTTTCAGAGGTCGAGAATATACAGCATGGTTTTGTGTAGATATTCCTATTAGTAATGGTCCATGGAAATTTGGTGGATTACCCGGATTAATACTCAAAGTATATGATAAAGACCACTTATTCGTTTTTGAAAGTATTGAAATAGAAAAAAAAGAGAAATTTCCAATTAATATGTATCAAGATTACAGAAATTACAAGAAAAAAGAGAGAAAGGAAGTTTTAAAACTTCAGAAAGAAGCAAATAAAAACTTTTTTAAAGCAGCAAATCTGAATCTGCGTAAGGGAACAATACCACCTCAACAGCCACACTTTTACATGGAATTAGAATAAAGTAGAGCTAGCTATGGTTTGGTGTAACAAAAGGAAACTACAGTCTCATACCTCCTTTCTTGTGAAGCAAAACCATTCATTATATGTGAAACAGAGACTTATTGAATAATTCTAAAATTTTAAATTATGAAATTGAAGAAATTGAAATTGAATGCTTTGTCAGAAGCAGTGCTGAAAGACAAAGAGATGAATGCTTTAAAAGGTGGAGATTCATGTTGTACATGTTCTTGCTATTATGAAAAGGAACCAGGAGGATCCTCTACAATGGACAATATGGGAGCAAACCACGATTCTCCTAATGGTGGAACATCTCTAAACGGCTGTAATCAATACGGCTGGTGTGGTGAAGGAGAAGAAGGCATGTATTACGATTTTGAAGCACATGAATAACTAATTCTCCAAAGGAGAGAAGGCTATATCATTAAGTTCTTCTCTCCAATCCAACTCAATTAACAAAATTTTAGTTCTATGAAGATAGCAATTAGTTTCACTATTATTTTTCTACTTTTTACAAACAAGTACATAGCTGCACAGCAATTACAAGGAAAAGTTGTTGCACCTGCTGGAAGAAAGGATTTCAAGGAAATGTCCGTAGTTGATTCGAGTTCTATTCGAATTTCTTATGCATTTAATGCTGAAAATATCCATGAACCGAATAGCTATATTGATTTACAGTATTTAGAAATAGGAAAATATATTTCTAAATACTATAGTTATTTTGTATTTAATAATGATTCTCTCATTTGGGACTGGCAAAACAAGCATCCAAATGCACAAAGTATTCCAAGAAAAATAGGAATTTTAGGGCGAATGCCCTATTATTGGTCTGAATATAAGTACTCTGAATTTTTCAAAGACTATAAAAGAAATGTATTGACTGAATATGCACGCATGCCACAACAAAGCAAAATACCCAATTGTATGTACTTAGAAGACATGCCTGAACAAGATTGGAGAATATTGGAAGACACACTAACTATAAATAGTTACCTATGCCAAAAAGCAATGTGCCATTTCAGGGGAAGAGACTATATAGCATGGTTTGCTATAGATATTCCAATAAATAATGGTCCATGGAAGTTCGGGGGGCTCCCCGGTCTTATACTTAAAGTATATGATAGTCAACGATTATACACCTTTGAATGCATAAAAGTGGAAAATGGCAAATTCCCAATAATGAAGTATAGATTAAAAAAATATAAGCCGACAGAACGTAGCAAACTACTAAAGTTACAAAGGAAAATAAATGAAAATTTTTATCAAACAGCAGGATTAATCCCATTTGGTAGAGGCAAAGCACCCGCTCCTACTTCTTATGAACCTTTAGAACTAGAATAAACAGAGCTAGCTATGGTTTGGTGTAACAAAAGGAAACTACAGTCTCATACCTTTCTTGTGAAGCAAAACCATTCATTATATGTGAAACAGAGACTTATTGAATAATTCTAAGATTTTAAATTATGAAATTGAAGAAATTGAAATTGAATGCTTTGTCTGAAGCCGGGCTGAAAGACAAAGAAATGAATGCTTTAAAAGGCGGTAACTGTTGTACTTGTTCTTGCTATCACGAAGGAGAGCCTGGATACTCTTCCTCTGCCGACAACAGAAGTGCTAATGTTAACATTGGCAGTGGCGGTCATTCAACTGATGGTTGTAACCAGTATTACGAATGCGATGAAAATAATGAAGGATGGGCTCTGCCTAATCCAAGTGAACATCTGCGCGCATAACGTAATTTAGCAGAACGTAAAGTTGTATCAAAGTGAGAAATGGATTATTTCAAATAAAATACTCCAACTCATTCTCCTTTGATACAACTTAAAATTGAATAATAAAACAATCAAATGTCAATCGAATATAAAATGAAAATAATTAATTACTTTTTCATTACGGTATTTTTATCTTCTGGGTATATAAATGCTCAACAATTACAAGGAAATGCCAAGGCAAATCCAATCAATAAAGACACAAGAAAAATGTCAATAGTTGACACCTGTAACATCAGAGTTTTATATGCCCTTAACGCTGACAACATATATATACCTGAAACTTATGTAGATTTACAACGATTAGAAATCGGTAGTAAACTTTCAAAATACTACAGTTTTTTTGTATTCAATAATGATTCGCTTTGTACAGAATGGAAAATAAAACATCCACTTGCCAAATCCGCCCCCTCCTACTTAGGCCCTATGGGAAAGAAAACGTATAATTGGTCCGAATATAAATACTCAGAGTATTTTAAAGATTACAAAACAAATACATTGACAGAATATGCCCGTATGCCATATGGAGCAGAACCAGACTGCAAATATTCCGAAGATATTCCAGCTATAGAATGGTCTATTGAGAATGATACAATAACAGTAATTGGATACCTCTGCCAAAAAGCAACATGCTATTTCCGCGGCAGAAATTATACAGCTTGGTTTACAACAGACATTCCTATCAGCAACGGACCATGGAAATTCGGCGGATTACCCGGATTAATCCTTAAGATATATGACAATGATAAACTTTACACATTTGAATGCATAAAAATAGAAAATGGCAACTTCGCGATACGAAAATATAACCACATTAAAGATAATAAAAATGTAAATCGTCAGAAGCTACTCAAATTTCAAAAAGAGCTGAATGAGAATTACCTTAGAATAGTTGGAGCTGTAAGTCTTAATGGTAAGAAACTGCCAGATCCAGTTTCTTATGAACCTTTAGAATTAGAATAAATGAATAAATATATTACATCAGATTATGTGGCTTCTGCATTAGCCAACTTGCCACAACTTGTGTTCGAAGTTACAGACGCTTGTAACCTACGTTGCAAATATTGCGCTTATGGCGAATTTTATGAAGATTATGATTGTAGAGAAAATAAGATGTTATCTACAGAAAAAGCGATCCGTTTGATTGATTATCTGGCAGAGTATTGGAACTCCAATCTAAATACTTCTGCCGACAAAAACATAACGATATCTTTTTATGGAGGTGAGCCTTTGCTTAATTTTCCCTTCATTGAGGCTGTTGTGAAGCATATTAAGAATAATGTTCACTGTCCACATCGACGTTTCTCATTTTCCATGACCACAAATGCCATATTACTCCATAAATATATGGACTTCTTACAAGAAAACAACTTCCACTTACTTGTCAGTCTCGACGGGAACAAAGAGAATGATGGATACCGGATGGATAAAGCCGGTCACAGTTCGTTTGAACGGGTGGTTACTAACGTAGACATGCTCCGAGATAAATACCCTGATTACTTTCTCAGATACGTAAATTTCAATGCAGTATTGCACAATAGAAACTCTGTGGAAAGTATCTATCGCTTTTTTAAGGAAAAGTACGACAAAATTCCCCGCATTGGTGAATTAAATAACGTAGGTATCCGCAAGGATAAACTGGAAGAGTTTAACCGCACTTACAAAAATGCACAAGAGAGTTTGCAACAAGCCGAACATTATGAAGAGATAGAGCGAGATATGTTCATGAATACAGGAAACTACAGAAACCTGACTCTCTTCCTACACCAATATAGCGGATTTGTATATCGCGACTATACCGACTTACTTTATGACAAGAAGGAGGCGAAAAGTGTCCCAACCGGAACTTGCTTTCCCTTCTCTAAAAAAATGTTCGTCACTGTAAACAGCAAGATTCTGCCTTGCGAACGAATCGGACATCAATTTGCCTTAGGTAGGATCGGTGAAACAGAAATAGAACTGAACCCAGAATGGATTGCCGATAAATATAATGATTATTACGCCAGAATGGAATCTCAATGCAATCGATGCAAAAATAAGAAAGCATGCATACAATGTCTGTTCAATTTAAAAGATATAGAATCAAAGCCTGTCTGTTTTGGCTATATGAATGACAAAGATTTCAATAATTACGTAAATCAGCAAATGCACTTTCTGGAACAGAACCCGGAAGCATACAAGAAAATAATGAAAGAGGTTATTGTCTGGTGAAATAGTTTAACTTAATAACAGAAAACAATGAAAACTAAGAATTATTGGTTTGCTTTAAAATCATACGCATACGTAGAGTTTAAAGAGAAAAATATGCTGATCTATGATACAAAACATGGAGATCGGATAGAAACTGCACAGGAAAAGGTTATCACACTGATAAAAGAGATGTATGAACCTAACAATTTAGGAGTTATTCCTATAAGCAATGAGTTACAATCGGATCCATATATCCGGAGTTTCATTCAAGAAGTCATTGACAAAGAGATGGGCGATTTGATGGATACAGAACATTTTCCCAACAAACCTATTCGGTTAATTCCCACCCTGAGCTTGCAAAAAGACATAGACAGACACATAGAATATGAAGATAAAGTAGCCTTTATCGGAAAAGATATAAGCAAATATCTGACAGAAGTTAATGTATACCTAAATAGTATATGTGATAAATCCTGCAAACATTGTGAAAGCTATTGCAAACAAATACATTGTTGTACAACAAATAATCCAAGCACCGAACTCCCAATAGAGCAAGTAAGGAATCTGCTTGAACAACTCCGCTATTCTCCTGTAAATACAATCAACTTGTATGGAGGAGACATTCTCTCATATAGCTATTTAAACGAATTACAGCTTCTGGCTTCTTCATACCCGAAAACACTACATTTCTATATACACCATAAAAATTATAGGGAAAATGAATTTGTGGATTCCCAATTACTGGAATTAATCATAACTTTTCCTATGGATGGAAATCACTTTCATGAACTATGGAAGCAGATAACGGATAAACAATCGAAACTACACTTTATTGTAGAGGATGAACAGCAATATAATGATTCCGCACGTTTAATTAATGAATATAATATAAAAGAATACAGCATTCACCCCTACTATACAGGAGAAAATATACATTTCTTTGAAGATAATATATTTCTAAACAAGGAGGATATTTTCTATAAGGCATTGCAAATGAGAGAGATTTTCAGGAATCAAAAACTGAATTCCAATTCTTTCGGAACACTATACGTACTGCCAGACGGGACGGTAAAAGCAAATATGAATACTGCGGTTCTTGGAAATATTGCGAAAGATGATATCCTAAATATCATTTACAAAGAACTGATTGAAAACACAGCGTGGAGAACAATACGCAATTCACATCCATGTGATCAGTGCATTTACCAGTTTATGTGCCCCGCTCCTTCAAATTATGAAAGGGCTATTGGAAAAAATAATCTATGCCATATAATCAATTAAGCCACAACTAAAAAGACAAGAAAGAATGCATAACTTCCCTCATTATATCCAATTGGATGCAATGGATTGCGGACCTACCTGCCTACGCATGATAGCCAAATTCTATGGTAAGAGTTATTCGCTTCAGACACTTCGCTCGCGCTCTTTCATTACGCGCGAAGGAGTGTCTATGCTGGGAATCAGTGATGCGGCAGAATCCATCGGATTCCGCACATCCGGCCTACGGATAACTTTCAAACAACTGGTAGAAGATGTTCCTTTGCCATGTATTCTGCACTGGAGCCAAAAACATTTTGTTGTTTGTTATGACATTCGGAAAAAGAAAGACGGATATCGGATAGCTATAGCAGATCCGGCTAATCAATTAGTTACTTACAAAGAGGACGAATTCAAAAAATGCTGGATCACGACTAAAGCTGATGGAGAAGAGAAAGGAACCGCCCTGGCACTGGAACCCAGTCCTGATTTTTATGAACTGGATGACGAAAAACATACTACGGAACACAATCTCGCCTTTTTCCTTAAATATCTGACACCCTATAAAAAACAACTTATCCAGTTGGTTTTAGGAATGCTCACAATCAGTGTGCTCCAGCTCATATTTCCTTTTTTAACGCAATCACTGGTAGATATCGGCATTCACAGCGGTAACTTGTCATTCATTACTTTAATACTGATATCGCAATTAGTTGTTTCAGTCTCTCAAATATCTGTGGGCTTTATCCGAAGCTGGATTATGCTCCACATGAATGCCCGTATCAATATAGCCTTAATTTCAGACTTTCTGACGAAGTTAATGAAACTCCCATTGCACTATTTTGATACAAAGATGATAGGTGACATCATGCAGAGAATCGGTGACCACAGGCGCATTGAAACGTTCCTGACCGGTTCATCGATAAGTACCTTATTCTCTTTTGTTAATTTCTTTATTTTTGCTTTCGTATTAGCTTATTATGATCTTGTAATTCTGGCCATTTTCTTTATAGGAAATGCCCTTTATGTCTGTTGGATATTATTTTTCATGAGATATCGCCGTGAACTGGATATTCGACGCTTTGCTCAAGCAGCCGGAGAACAAAGCAGCCTGATACAGCTTGTTACCGCCATGCAAGAAATTAAGCTGAATAACTGTGAGAAACAAAAACGTTGGCAATGGGAGCGCATTCAGGTAAAACTGTTTAAAATCAGCATACAAGGATTGGCTTTGGGACAAGTACAACAGATAGGTTCTATTTTTTTCAATCAGACTACTAATATCGTGATTTCTTTTATTGCCGCAAAGGCTGTAGTAGAAGGAGAAATGACCTTAGGTATGATGATGTCTATGACCTATATTATCGGTCAACTTTCCGGCCCAGTCGGTTCTTTTATAGGCTTTGCCCAGCAGTTGCAGGATGCTAAGATAAGTCTGGAACGTTTAAATGAGGTACATGGCAAAAAGGATGAAGAACAAGATATTGAAACTAAGCTAACAACTTTACCGGAAAAGCAGGATATTAAAATTGAAAATCTTTCTTTCAGCTATGATGGCGCAGATAGAGACTACATATTGCAAGATTTGTATCTGAAGATCCCTGCAAAAAAAGTAACCGCAATAGTCGGAGCTAGTGGTAGTGGAAAGACAACTCTAATAAAGTTGATGCTTGGATTTTATACTCCCAATAAGGGTAAGATAACTGTAGGTGAAGTTCCTCTAGAAAATATAAATCCGCATCTGTGGCGTTCATGCACCGGTTCGGTAATGCAAGATGGCTTCATCTTTTCGGAGAGTATTGCTCAAAATATAGCAGTAGGTGAAGAACAAATTGACATCGAAAAATTGCGGCATGCTGTAACAGTAGCCAACATACGTGATTTTATAGATTCACTTCCTTTAGGATATAATACAAAAATAGGTATGGAAGGAAACGGCATTAGCCAAGGACAACGCCAGCGCATCCTGATTGCCCGAGCTGTCTATAAGAATCCTGAGTTCCTATTCTTTGACGAAGCAACAAATGCTTTGGATGCAAACAATGAAAAAGAAATAATGAAGCATCTGCATGACTTCTATAAAGGTAAGACTGTCGTTGTTGTGGCTCACCGATTGAGCACAGTTCGAGATGCCGGCAAAATAGTAGTACTTGATAAAGGACAGGTTACCGAAGAAGGAACTCATCAAGAATTGATTGCCAAACAGGGATTATATTATCAACTAGTAAAGAATCAATTAGAATTAGGTCAATAAGAATGGCAATAGAAAATAAAAAATACAAAGAGATTGAACTTCGCAGTGAAGAAGTTCAAGAAGTAATGAACCATATTCCTTCCTGGATTCTCCGCTGGGGAATAACAGTATTGTTTAGCATAGTAATAATCTTACTTATGGGAAGTTTCTTATTCAGATATCCCGACATTATTGAGGCTGAAGTAACAATCAGCACACAAAATCCCCCAGCTTATGTATTAGCCAAAGCATCCGGAAGGGTTTGTGAGATACATGTAAATAATGGCAGTGAGATACACAAAGATGACTTATTAGCAGTAATAGAAAATACGGCCAGAACCGATGACATTCTTTTACTAAAGAAGCAAATGACAGACTGGAAAACACATAATTATCCTATAGCAATTGGAAAACAGACTTTCAACGGACAACGCCTACATTTAGGAGAAGTTCAGCCTGCTTATGCCTCATTCATTTCAATTTTAAATGACTATGCAGATTTCATTAAGCAAGACTATTTTCAAGAAAAGATAGCAAACTATCAGGGACTCTTAAACAACCAGAAGGAATACTACCAATTAGCTGAGAAGCAATACCAGTTAGCCCAGAAAGAACAAACGTTGGTAAACCGGATCTACGAACGAGATTCTATCTTATATGCTTGCAAAGCCATGATTGCCTCTGAGTACGACGAATCAGGACGTAATTACCTGCAAAGTTTACAAGGATATGAAGGCATACGCATGTCACTTATTCAAATAAATATGCAGATAGAACAAAGTAAAGGAAATATCTTGGACATACGTCATCAAACTTTAACTGAGGAACAGAAACATACCGTAAACCTCAAAAACACAATAGAACAGTTACAAGTAGGAATTAGTTCTTGGGAGCAGCAATATCTATTAACAGCTCCAATATCGGGGAAAGTCACCTTCATGAGTGTTTGGAGTCAGAATCAGAATGTTACAGCAGGAGAAAGTGTTTTTGTAATTGCACCTTCCCAAGGAATGCAACCAATAGGGAAAGCGTTATTACCCATACAAGGTTCAGGAAAAGTTAAGATAGGACAACAAGTAAATATCCGCTTGAACAATTATCCTGATCAGGAATTCGGGTATGTCAAAGGAATTATACATGGCGTTTCTCCGGTTCCTACAGCAGATGACAACTATGTGGTGGATATCGACCTTCCAAAGGGCTTGAAAACCAATTATGGTAAGGAACTTCCACTTACACGTGAGATGAAAGGTAGTGCTGAGATTATAACTGAAGACATGAAACTGATAGAAAGATTATTGGCCCCATTAAGGAAAATAATTTCATCGGGCACGGATTCTTCTTTATAACCGGATAAAAATTAAATGATTAAAGCCTAAAGATAGCCTATGATTACCCAGAAATCGCTCAAAGAATACCAAGCAAGCGTCTCGTACTTATTGAGAAACGAGATTTGCCTCATAAAAAGTAAACTGATCGTTGTAGTTATAATATTATCAGCCCCTTCTTGTTTAGCACAAACCGTATTTAAAGGAAGTGTCATAAATAAATCGGGAGAAGCAGTTACAGGAACCATCACCATACAAGCCAGAAACAGTCCTACAATTGCCGAATTTAGCACCTGCAATTCTCAAGGAAAATATACAATTACTTATAAGGGGAAAGCCGACAGTGTGACTATTACATTATCGAGTATGCTTATTGGCAAACATAGCAGAACTGTAAAAAACCAATCACAGCAAGTAGATTTTGTGATTGACGAACAACCGCTACAATTAAAGGGGGTTACTATTAATGCTCTAAAAATCAAACAAGATAAAGACACATTAAACTATTTGGTTGGTGCATACCTTGACCAAAATGACCGGGCAATTGGTGATGTACTCAAGAAAATGCCAGGAATTGAAGTCTCGGAAAGTGGAAAAATTTCTTTTAATGGAAAGAACATAAAAAGATTCTATGTAGAGAATATGGATCTACTGCAAGGACGATATGGACTTGCTACTAATAATATTCCAGCCAAAGCGGTATCAGTTGTACAAGTATTAGAGAACTATCAACCTGTAAAAGCCTTACAAGGAAAAATATCAACTGATGATGTTGCCATTAATCTAAGATTAAAAGACAGCGCTAAAGGTGTCTTATCTATTATAGGGCTATTGGGCGGAGGATATCAGCCCATATTGTGGAATGCTGAAGCTACTGCTATGTATTTCAACAAGCAAAGCCAGAATATGACTATCTATAAGGGAAATAATTCCGGGGGGAATGTAGCTTCTGAGTTTCGCACGCATTACGACTATGAAAGAGTTTATATGCCATCCGGTAGCCAACTTTCTATCCAAAATCCGGCAACACCTCCTATCCCACGTAATCGTTATATAGACAACCGGTCACACGCCATAAGCACCAATCATCTAAATAAAATAAAAGGTGATACAGAATTGACCACTAACATTCTTTATTATGACGACCGGATAAAGAAAGAAGGATATTCACTTTATGAACAGTATCTTCCCTCAAGCGACAAATTAATGATAGAAGAACAAATGCGTTCAGTCAACCACATCCATAATCTTGAGTTGGCTTCCCGGCTTAATGTAAATGCTAAGAATCATTACCTCAATAACGCTTTTAATTTGAATGTAAACTGGAACAGTGATTTTGGAACGAGTGATACCCATAGCAATGCAGATGTTGCAGACGTACTAATTAGTCAGCGGCTCAAACAACCGTTTTTATCTATCGACAACACTCTGAATTTAATCAAAACGATAAAAGAAAATACTTATAAGATCTACTTTTCAATAGGCTATGGAAATAAGCCACATAGCCTAACTGTTTCTCCCGCCACTTATTTAGGTAATAAGCAAGCGGAATCACTGACTCAGGATTTATCAGACAGAAATCTAGCTTCAGTATTAAGATTATCATACAGCCTGAATCTAAAAGATTTCCGCTTTGATTATAGCCTATGGGGGAGTGCCAACATCCGTAATCTAAATACAGAGTTAACGGAACAGGGTCCCAATTACACTGAAAGATTCTCCGCTGATTCTCTTCGTAATAATCTCTGGTATAATACGTATCAGGCAGGAGTCTCTCAAAGCTATACCTATGATAATAGAAACAATTTCAAAGTTACGCTTCAGCTTCCCCTTGTTTATTTTATACAAACCAAAGATGATAAAATAATCAATAGAGACAATACCTATCAACGATTCAATATCACTCCTTCCCTTACATTAAGATATGATTATCGTGATTTCAGTTTTTACATGCAAGGGAATGCCGGAAGGAATTTTGGAGATATGAATTCAAGTTATACAGGATTCATCTTAAGAAGCTATCGGAGTTTACTGCGTAATGACATAGACAAACTATTTGAATCCCGTTCTTATAATGCCAGTAGTTCAGTGCACTACAAAGATGCCTTCAATGCATTGTTCTTTAATGTTGGATTCAACTACAAACATTCATGGAAGAATCTCCTTTATGGCTATAGCTATCAAGATATCATGAGTGTAAAGACTGTTATCGACCAACCTACCCAAGCTGATAGCTATGGAGTGAAACTAAGCGCCAGTAAAGGCTTCAACTTTTTATCAACGACTCTTAGAACATTTGGAAACTATAATAGCGGAAATAGTCAGCAACTCATACAAGAAGAAATATTAAATTCTAAATCATACAACTATGGAGGTGGGTTCAGCTTAGATATCACCCCCTTCTCTTTCACAAATTTGAAGTACTCTTTTTCTTGGAATGAAAATAAAAACTATATAGAAAAACGCGCTTCTGACTTTGCAACTATTAGGCAAACATCTCAAAATGTAGGGATTAACATATATCCGATAAAAGAGATTACTATAAATATAAATATGGAACATCAGTATAATAGTGCGGCTGGCAAAAGATATACAACATTTGCAGATGCGAATATTAAATGGAAAAACAAGCATATTGACATCGAATTGGGAGTCAACAACCTATTCAATACCAAACAGTATATAACAGCTTTCTTCAATGACGTGAGTACTTCCTATTATTGCTATAATCTACGACCTGCCAGCGCTTTAATCAAGTTTAGATTTAAAATTAGATAATCTCGCGCAAATCAAAAATGATTTCAATTTATTGCAAAAGCTGCTTCCCTCTGATTCAAGCGAATCGAGGGAGGCAGTTTCATTTAGAAAAGAGAGTTTTAGTAAGGTATCATGTCGGAAAGAATACGTTCCTTATACCAAGGATCATCTATCGCTTTCAACTCCTTGCCCATCTCACGGCAAAGCTCTGCAACGATTTCTTTATTTTCTTCCAACGGAAGATTATTCATCTGATAAGGGTCCTTTTCATCATCAAACAACAGGCTTTTCTTCAGTTTATGATCTTTCTTATCAATATAGAAAGCCAAAGTATAGCGTGCCGTCTTATACCCTCTTGAAGAAGGGAAGTAAGTCTGTACTTTACCGTCCGCATCTTTTTCTCCGTCCAGGTTCTGGATATACAAAGCACCACCGGGGCGTTCAATTTCCGCCTTTTCATCGAAGAAAAGAGGTGCCCAGTTGCGTCCTTGCACATTAGACGGAATGGAATCACCCAAACCACACAGTCCCAGGACAGTCGGCATTATATCCGGCGCAGACATCAGAAGATTGTCTACACGCGGCTGGATATGGCCGGGATAACGTACCAGGAACGGTATATTCATAGATTCGGAATAAGGAGAATTCTTCGGATCATCCGTGAACTGGCTACACATTGTTTCACCATGGTCGGAAGCAAAGATCACAATCGTATTCTTATCCAAACCCTGATCTTTCAGTGTTTCAAGGATCTGTCCGAAAGCACGGTCTACACCGGTAACAGAGGCAAAGTAGTAGCGAACGCTCTCTGCTTTTTCACGCTTCTTATCTGCATTGGGACGGATAAGAAGGCTGTCCAGAGGTTGATCTTTGTACAGGTTGAAATCTTCTTCCATGCAATCATTCAATGAACGGTACGGGCTATGGGGCGGATTCATACCCACCATTATAAAGAAAGGTTTCTTCGGATCACGTACATTTCCTTCGTTCTTCAGATAGGAAACCACCATCTTGGACTCATGCAACGGTGACCATTCTTTCGGATCGTGACGATTTCCATCCGTATCCCAGTAACGGGGATTCTTATGTTCATCAAAAGTACCGTAGGAGTACCAGTAATTAAAGCCGTGACGACGCTCTTTCGGCGTATAGGCATCCCAGGCAGGTATGCGATCTTCCACATAGTGACCGGGGCGTTGCGGATCGTTCGGTGTAGGGAAGTCAGCGTGTAACTTACCAAAATAAGCGCAGTCATATCCGGATTTATTGAATACATCGCCTATACAATCCACGTCGGCACGCAGGGAACTGATAGGCCGGTTTGAATTACAGTTCAAAGGTATTCCGCTTTTATTGGGATACATCCCCGTCAGCAGCATACCCCGATGAGGACTACTCAACGGACAGTTACTTTGGGCAGAACTTAACACCAGCGCTTCACGGGCAAAGCCATTTAAGTTAGGGGTATGCACCGGATCATTGCGGAAGTTCACCTTGTCGCGAAACCCATCCTGTCCCCAGAACTCCATAGCCTGATTACGGTACTGGTCGGGGAAGACATAAATAACATTCGGAAGTTGTGCCTGCTCTCCCTGCTGAGTTTTGCAGCCTTGCAGAGCAAACAGGCCCAAGCCTCCTAAAAACAAACTAAACCGATTTATCATATCTTTCTTTAGAAATTATTTTGAGTTGATAATGGGTACGCGGACGACGCGGAATAAGCGGACGGACGCGGATCTCTTTTTTACCATCCGGATAAGATACAGTAAATATAGCGCAGCCTTTAAAATCCGCGTTCGTCCGCTTATTCCGCGTCGTCCGCGTACCCATTCACCACTAAATTATCATGCCTCCAAATGTATATTAGAACAATTTCTTATTCGCTTCCAGATCTCTTTTGCGCATAATTCCTTCCAGGAAGTAATAGTCCGCATAATTCAACGGAACATCAATCTCAGCACCATGAGGGATACTGCCTACGGAGTGCATCAGAATGAAATTACCGTTTGTGCCCACTTCTGCACGATAAGCCGGAGAACCTAGATTTTCCATAATCTTATCTGCTGTTTCCTTATAGTTTTTACCGGGAATGTATGTACTCAACTCGTACAAAGCAGATGCCGTACATGCGGCAGCCGAAGCGTCACGGGGTTCGTTCGGAATATTAGGGGCATCAAAGTCCCAATACGGTACAAGGTCTTCCGGCAAGTTCGGATTATTGAAGATAAAGTTATAAATCTTTTCAGCCATATCAAGATACTTCTGATCGTGGGTATAACGGTAGCACATGGTGTATCCGTAAATAGCCCATGCCTGTCCGCGTGCCCAGGCGGATTCGTCAGCATACCCCTGTGCGGTTTGTTTCTTACGTACCTCACCGGTTACGGGATCATAATCCACTACGTGATAACAGCTGTTATTGGCACGAAAATGATTCTTCATAGTGGTATCAGCATGCTTCACGGCAACATTATAATAAGTAGAATCGCCTGAAAGCCTGGAAGCTTCGAACAACAGTTCCAGATTCATCATATTATCTATAATAACCGGGCATTTCCAACCGCGTTCTGCCTGCCAGCCCTTATCGGCATCCCAAGACTGAAGTACGCCCGCTGCCGGACGGAAACGGGTAGAAAGAGACTTGGCTGTCTCTATAATTACGGGCTTATATTCCTCTTTATTAGCAAAACGGTATCCATTCAGATAGCTGCTACCAATCATAAAGCCCACATCATGATGCCAGGTCAGGTATTGCACGGAATCCAGCGCTTCTGTATACTTCTCGGCCAGCGGCAACCATTTCTTATCACCGGTCAACTCATACGTATACCAGATATTACCGGGGAAAAAACCGGAACACCAGTCATCAATGGGTACATAAACAATGCTACCATCTTTGTTGATAGTTCTTGGATTCAGAATTTTCCCTGACTTTTCGATAATGTCGGTCTGGATAGTTTCCTGTGCTACCGCATTATCAATATTTTCTTGGATAAAGTTGCTCTCGGTCTGCTTCTGACTTGTGCAACCCGCCAAAACAAGGAGGGATATTCCCAATGTCGTGAGGATTGTTTTCATAATAATGATTTGTTTATTAAAGTTTCGTATTCTTTCGTCAGCAAAAGTAGCGCAGGTTTACAGAAAAGACCCTCCTAAATTATACAGGAAAAGGGCAAAATTGTTACATTTGCACATAAATCATACAGATTGAACTTTTTAATCATATTGAAAACATGACTCCACAAGAATTTTTCAAGAAAGATCTCTTTGCAGAACAAACCGGCGTAGAACTACTGGAAGTACGCGAAGGATATAGTAAAGCACGCCTCGTTATCACAGAGAATCACCTCAACGCAGGACGCCGCACCCAAGGCGGAGCCATCTTCACTCTTGCAGATCTGGCACTGGCCGCCGCTGCCAATTCACATGGTGCACTGGCTTTCTCCCTGTCTTCCAATATCACCTTTTTGCGCGCCAGCGGACCGGGTGACACGCTGTATGCCGAAGCACGCGAACGGTACATCGGACGTACTACCGGATATTACCAGATAGATATCACGAACCAGGACGGAAAACTGATTGCTACATTCGAGTCCAGCGTATTCAGAAAAGGGGATCCGCTGCCGTTCAGGATATAGGAGTTATGAGCTCGTAACTATCTCATTTCTTCTTTACCACCGACGTCATCGGATAACGATTTCCTTGTACGCTCTTCAGGAAAGCCTTTGCCGACCCGAAGTTAAGATACATATCCAGGCGAATCGGGAGATGATTCTTATCATCTGAGATAAAGAAAGTAATCACTTCTTTTTCCTTTCCTTTCTTATATTCTACAAAAGAGAATACGAGGCAACGATAAATCGTATCATTATTGGCTTTTACATCTTCTTTGCCCCGGTAAATCAGCGTCTGTTCTTCTACCTTACGTCCGGTGGCCATAGGGAAAAGAATCCGGTCGCCTATTTTATAATCTGCCGGATCGTAAGAACGCGCCTGCGCCAGGATACTTAACATATCGAAGATGCAACGGCTGTCACTGTATTCCATCTCTTGCGGATCGCGGACCGGATTGTGCCAGATACGCCTCTGTTTCACGTTGGATACGCCATCCTTATATGAAAACCAAGCTTCATCCACCGTATAGCGGTCACCCTCTTCGGCCGCTTTACGGAAGTAGAGCGGCTCCAGCTTTTCACTGACATAGCAAGTCAGCGTATCACGCATCTTAAAGAAGAAATCAGTCTTTTTACTTCCTACCGAAAGCAGGTTGAAGCGATAGGCAGGTTGTGACTGGTAAGTAGTGGAGAAGGTGGTCAGACTTGCCAGCCCCACCTTCTTCCAGATAAACTTCCAGTTAAAATATAAATCGTACATCACGTGCTCGCCGGACTGAAATGCGGTGTTTTGAGCCGTACATTGTGCCTTGGCAGGCGTGGATATCATCGTAAGTAACAGTGCTCCCAACAGGCAGAACACCCATCCGCGCTTACCGGTTATTGCCGGAGCTGCGGTTATTCTGGTTTCTCTTTTTCTTGTCTTCATCTGGTTTTTGTTTTTTGAGTTCATCCGGTTTCTGTTTATCCAGCGGCTTTTCATGTATGTTCCAATCCTGGGTCAGGTCAAAATTAGCTTTCAGCTCTATCACCTGAGGATAGTAATACACTTTCTCCGGTTGCCGTTTGTCTTCGTATTTTCCGGTGTCCCACACACCGTTTCCATTCGTATCATTTATAAGGCGCGCACTATATTTGCCGGGATTCAGGAAGTAGAAATCTGCCTTACCATCGACAACCGGCACTGTACGTACCACTTTATCCTGTGCGTCCAGCAATTCTACAAAAGCAATCGAATCCGCTCCCGTCACATTATAGAATATTTGCCCATACTCTTCAGGTTTCTTCACCTTAAATTCTTTCTTTATCTTATCGGTGAAAAGGCCATATATTCCATGGAAAGCCGTCGAGTCGACTTCAAAAGCATAGCTTTCACCGGGCACCCAATCTGCATAAACATTATAGCGCATCAGGTTCAGAGAGTCCGGAACAAAATCGTAAGGGACATCATTCCACAAACTGTCTACTTTCTGTTTCAGATGAATGGCACCATCAGCAGCAGTTGCCAACGGTTCAGTAAACGTAAGAGAGATATAGTCGTAGATATCCATCGTACCCGGTGCATATACATCTACAGGTAAGAATACCGTCGGTTCTACATACTCCTTACCCTCTTTCTCCGCTTTCTTTTTGGCTTTTTCCAGTTCCTTTTCTTTCTTCTCACGTTCCTTCTCAAGTTCTTTCTCGGACTTAGGCCGAATCTTCGATACAAGTCTCAGAGTATCCGTACGCGGCACCAACTGGTTGAGCGTATCCGTATAGAGGTAAGTGAGACTCATCTTCAAAGTATCCATCTTATAGATCAGAGAGTCTCTTATCCAATAATGAAGCGTATCAATGCGTCCGGTTGGCTTCTCCACGATGAAAGCGTTGGTTTCATCGAAATTCAGTCCCTTTAACAACGGCAGGCTGTCAGCCTGGGTAGAGAAATAGAAAGAGAATTTCCGGGATTCGGGACGTTCGCTCCTGATGAGACGTTGCGACAAAACCCGTTCTTTGAAACAGCGCAATATGACGTCATCCGGAGAGTAATGAGTATAAGTTCTCTCCATGATCGTATCTATCGTCAGAGAATCTTTCCAGAGTGTATCAAGACGTATCCGTTCATCCATGGCAGGAATAATCAGGGAGTCTTCGAAAGCAATCATTTCAGTGGGCTGACTATAATAGAAGTTTTGGTCAGCATCTTGCAATCCGTAGATGCGGTATTCGCCCGGAGCAACACCCCGAATCGTGAAACGTCCGCGACTGTCGGTACGACCTACACGTTCAAAAGGTATCGTAGTAAAAGCCGAGTCAGCTAAATTGGAATGCATACCTACCAACATACCTTTCACCGGTTCCAGATTGGCTGCATTCAGCACGGTACCGGAAACCACCATCGAGTCGATAACGGAACCCGTGGAGAAAGTAAACCCGAAATCGGGCAACGGATTACCTTCATTATTGTCCTGAATAGCATCCGAGAAGTCTATCGAATAAGTAGTATTCGGTTTAAGAGTATCCTTTAAGGTGATTACCACCTTCTTCCCGTTCGCCTTTATCTCCGGCTGTTGCACCTGGGGTGGAGAAATCACAATCTTCTCCCCGGGTTTCTCAAGCTTGATGAATTCATCGAATTCAATCGTAACTTTCTTCCGGTTATTATTAAGCGCGCCCGGTGCAGGCGTACTACCTACGAAGCGTGGAGGGGTTTCATCAATAGCACCACCTTCCGGACGACCGATGCTGGCGCAGGAATAAAGCACGGCACCAACGACGGCAACACCTGCCAGACGATTGAAAAGAGACTTCATATCTAAATATTTATTACGTAATATGCTGCAAAAATAAAGGTTATCCCTTAATAAACAGAATGCTTTACAGTATTTTAATCAAAAAAGAGCAAGAAGACAGTAAAAACAGATAAAACAAAGGAAAGGTTCAATCGGGAGGATGAAAGAGAAGATACTTCAGCAAGGCCCTGCGAAAGCGGGCAACTATCTGTGTGGCAATACACTTGGTGTTTCACAACAATCAGTCGTAGTGAAACACGAGTTCAGTCGTAATGGGAAGTACCTTCAGTCGTAGTGGGAAATAGCTTCACTCGTAATGGGAAATGGCTTCACTCGTAATGGGAATACAGCACCGGTTATGGATAAAAGCAGGTGTTAATCTGTGTTGAATTAACACATAAACATATCGAAAGAAATTAAATCCGCCAACGGTATATATAAGATATGTATGAAACATAGTTAAAAATAGACGCAAATAGAACTAATCTGTTCAAAAATAGATAATTTTGCAGCTGGAAAACCCGAAGAGTGCTTTAAGTTTTCCCCTTTGTCCTCCGTATTATCCAAACTATGACAAGACAGAAGAAACCTGTATTTACCAAATGAAAAAATAAACCAAAAGACAGAGAATAATTACAAGTATGAAGAGTAGATTGATTTTATTGGCATGTTGCCTGTCACTGTTCAGTTGCGGACAGAGTGACAAAACTACGGGTAAAGCGCCCGAATTTGCAGTGATTACAGTAGAAACGACCACTGCCAACTTAACGAACAGTTATCCGGCTACGATCAGAGGTAAACAAGATGTAGAAATCCGCCCCATGGTAAGCGGTTTCATCACCAAACTGCATGTAGACGAAGGTTCAGTAGTACGCAAGGGACAAGTGTTGTTCAGCATTGACCCCGTACAGTATCAAGCTGCCGTGAACTCAGCCAAAGCTGCTGTTGAAACAGCTAAAGCTGCCGTAAACACGCAAGAACTTACCGTAAACAACAAGCGTGAGTTGAACAAAAAGAATATCATCAGCAACTACGATTTGCAGATGGCAGAGAATCAACTGGCACAAACAAAAGCACAATTAGCACAAGCTGAAGCACAATTAGTAAACGCCAAGAACAATCTGTCGTATACCAGTGTAACCAGCCCCAGCGACGGTGTAGTAGGTAGCATCCCCTACCGTGTAGGTAGCTTGGTGAGCCCTTCCGTTGCCACTCCGCTGACTACCGTTGCCGATATTTCTGAAATGTATGCTTACTTCTCCATGACTGAAAGACAATTACTTTCACAAATACGCGAGGGTGGCAGCACCAAGGAAATCCTGGAGAAGATGCCTGATGTACAGTTGCAACTCATCGACGGAACCATGTATGCCGACAGCGGACGTGTGGAAACGATCAGTGGTGTTATTGAACAGAAGACAGGCTCCGTAACCATGCGTGCCCTCTTCCCTAACCAGCGTAACGTTCTGCGCAGCGGAAGTACCGGTAATGTGGTATTCCCCAACCCGATGACGAATGTTATTATGATACCTCAATCAGCCACTACAGAAATACAGGACAAGAAGTTCGTATTCGTAGTGCAGCCTGACAACACCCTGAAGAATACGGAAATCCAGGTGTTCAAGCTGAATGATGGTAAGTATTACTACGTAACCGAAGGTCTGAAAGCCGGTGATAAAGTAGTAATGGAAGGTGTGCAGAACCTGAGAGACGGAGCATCTATCACTCCTATCACTCCTGCCGAAAAAGAGGCCGAATATCAGAAAGCACTGAAAGACCAAAAAGAAGGTAATATCCAAACTGCGTTCAATTAACGAATCACCCCCTCCTAATCACTAAATAACATGAAATTAGATAGATTTATTAATCGTCCGGTACTATCTACGGTAATCTCCGTGCTGATAGTGATCCTGGGTCTTATTGGTCTGGCAACCTTGCCTATCACCCAATACCCGGACATTGCACCGCCAACCGTATCGGTGCGCGCCACCTACACGGGTGCCAACGCCCAAACGGTGTTGAACTCCGTTATTGCACCGCTGGAAGACCAGATCAACGGTGTAGAGAACATGATGTACATGACTTCCAATGCCACCAACAGTGGTTCCGCCGATATTTCCGTTTACTTCAAACAGGGAACCAACCCGGATATGGCTGCCGTAAACGTACAGAACCGTGTATCCATGGCACAAGGTCTGCTGCCTGCCGAAGTAACCAAGGTAGGTGTGACGACACAAAAGAGACAAACTTCCATGTTGATGGTATTCTCTATTTATGATGAGACGGACCAATACAACATCGAATTCCTCGAAAACTATGCCAACATCAACCTTATTCCTGAAGTAAAACGTGTGGCCGGTGTAGGTGATGCGATGGTGTTGGGTACTGACTACTCCATGCGTATCTGGCTGAAGCCTGACGTGATGGCTCAGTATAAATTGATACCTAATGATGTAGCGGCAGCTTTGGCAGAACAGAATATCGAGGCTGCCCCCGGACAGTTTGGTGAACGTGGTAACCAGACATTCCAATATACAATACGTTACAAAGGACGTCTGCAACAGTCGGAAGAATTTGAGGACATCGTTATCAAAGCAATGGAAAACGGAGAAGTACTCCGTCTGAAAGATATCGCTGATATCGAACTGGGACGTCTGACCTATAGTTTCAATAACACCGTAAACGGACATAAGGCCGTCAGCTGTATTGTATTCCAGATGGCCGGAAGTAACGCTACACAAACCATCAGTGACCTGGAGACATTGTTGAATGACTATTCCGATAAACTGCCCGCAGGCTTGCATATCAATATTGCACAGAGTGCCAACGACTTCTTGTTCGCCTCTATTCATGAGGTAATCAAGACATTGATCGAGGCCTTTATCCTGGTGTTCATCGTAGTATATGTCTTCCTGCAGGATTTCCGTTCTACATTGATTCCTGCCATCGCTATTCCGGTAGCATTGATCGCAACGTTCTTCGTACTGAAACTAATCGGCTTCAGTATCAACTTGCTGACCCTTTCAGCCATGGTGCTCGCCATTGCGATAGTGGTCGACGATGCCATAGTCGTCGTCGAGGGTGTCCATGCGAAGTTGGACCAGGGGTATAAGTCTGCCCGTGCCGCTTCCATCGACGCCATGAGTGAATTGGGTGGTGCCATCGTTTCTATTACGCTGGTCATGATGTCTGTATTTATCCCTGTAAGTTTCATGGGTGGTACGGCAGGTATATTTTACCGGCAGTTCGGTCTGACGATGGCTATCGCTATCGGTTTCTCCGCATTGAACGCTTTGACGTTGAGTCCGGCATTGTGTGCCATCTTCCTGAAACCGCATGATGAGCATGGTGAAAAGAAATCGACATTTATCAGCCGTTTCCATACAGGCTTCAATGTAGCTTATGACAAGATGCTGAAGAAATACAAAAATAATGTATTGTTCTTCATCCAAAAGAAATGGTTGAGTTTCGGTCTTGTAGCCGGTTCCATCGTATTACTGATTTTCTTCATGAAGATTACTCCGACGGGTATGGTGCCTAACGAAGATACGGGTACCATCATGGGTGTAGTAACTCTGCCTCCGGGTACTTCACAGGAACGTGCACAAGAGGTGCTGCACCGTGTAGACAGCCTTGTGGCCGCCGAGCCGGCTGTTGCATCCCGTACAGTGATTTCCGGTTATAGCTTCATCGGCGGACAGGGACCTTCTTACGGTTCTATCATCATCAAGCTGAAAAACTGGGACGAACGTTCCACAATGCAGAATTCAAACATCGTCTACATCACGCTCTTTATGCGTGCACAGAAGATTATCAAAGAAGCGCAGGTACTGTTCTTCGCTCCTCCTATGATTTCTGGTTACTCTGCATCCAGCGACATCGAGTTGAATATGCAGGATAAGACCGGTGGTGACCTGAACCACTTCTTCGATGCAGTGAAATCTTATAATGCCGCATTGGAAGCACGCCCGGAAATCAACTCGGCAAAGACGACCTTCAATCCGAGCTTCCCGCAGTATATGCTGGACATCGACGCTGCTGCCTGTAAGAAAGCGGGTATCAGTCCGAGCGACATCCTCAGCACTATGCAGGGATACTTCGGCGGTCTGTATGCTTCTAACTTTAACAGTTTCGGTAAGATGTACCGTGTAATGGTTCAGGCAGAGCCGGAAGCAACCAAGAATCTGGAATCATTGTCCAGCATCAAGGTGCGCAACGGCGATGAAATGGCCCCGATAACTCAGTTCGTTTCCATCAAGAAGGTATACGGACCCGATATTATCAGCCGCTTCAACTTGTATACTTCTATGAAAGTAATGGTTGCCCCAGCTTCCGGATATACTTCCGGTCAGGCACTGGCGGCTATCGCCGAGGTTGCCAAAGAGAACCTGCCTGCCGGTTTCGCTTACGAATTGGGAGGTATGGCACGTGAAGAGGCCGAAACCAGTGGTAGCACCACAGGATTGATCTTCGTTCTCTGCTTCGTATTCGTTTACCTGTTGCTGAGTGCACAGTATGAAAGTTACATCTTGCCGCTTGCCGTACTGTTGTCTATCCCGTTTGGTCTGTTGGGTAGCTTCCTGTTCGTCAACGGTATGAGCGCCATCGGTAATATCTCCATTCTGAAAATGATAATGGGGTCCATGTCCAACGACATTTATATGCAGATTGCATTGATCATGTTGATGGGTCTGTTGGCGAAGAACGCCATCTTGATTATTGAGTTTGCCCTCGACCGTCGTAAGATGGGTATGAGTATTACGTGGGCAGCCGTACTGGGTGCCGCAGCCCGTCTGCGTCCTATCTTGATGACATCACTGGCCATGATCGTCGGTTTGATTCCGTTGATGATGGCATCCGGCGCAGGTGCCAATGGTAACCGTACGCTGGGTACCTCTGCCATCGGCGGTATGTTAATCGGTATGATTCTTCAGATCTTTATCGTACCGGCCCTGTTCGTTGCATTCCAATATCTGCAAGAGAAGATTAAACCGATGGAATGGGCTGATGTGGATAACTCTGATGCAGAACCTGAAATTGAGCAATACACTAAATAAGTATAAATAAGTATTAGGTATTAAGTATCAAGTATATTGCCATACGGCACAGAATACACCAGTCAATACTTAATACTCAATACCTAACACTTAATACTTAATATTATTTTTATCATTATGAAGAAACAAATTATAACTCTGATGTGTGCAACTGCTCTTTTAAGCAGTTGCCATATCTACAAATCATACGACAGACCCGAAGATATTACGGCTGCCGGACTGTATCGCGACACGACAGCTGTGAACGATACACTGGCAGCGGATACTGCAAACTTCGGTAACCTGCCTTGGAGGGAAGTATTTACCGACCCTCAGTTGCAAGCGCTCATCGAACAAGCACTTGCCAATAATCCTGATTTGCGCAGCGCCGCTCTGAACGTGAAGAAGGCAGAGGCTGCTCTTATGTCTGCACGCCTGGCTTATGCTCCCACGCTTGCATTGTCTCCGCAAGGAACCGTAAGCAGCTGGGATAAGGGAAAAGCTACGCAAACTTATTCGCTTCCTGTTACAGCAAGCTGGCAAATTGATCTGTTCGGTCAGATACTGAACCCGAAACGTGGTGCACAGGTGTCTCTGAAACAGACACAGTTCTATGAACAAGCGGTGCAAACTCAGGTAATCGCCAATGTGGCCAATATGTACTACACATTGTTGATGCTCGACCGCCAGTTGCAGATAACAGAATCCACAGCCGATATCCTGAAAAAGAATGTGGAAACCGTAGAGGCTATGAAGGATGCAGGCATATACAATACGACTTCTGCCGGAGTAGAACAAACCCGTGCAGCTTACGCACAGGTGCTGGCATCTCTGCCGGGCATGCGCCAAAGCATTCGTGAAACAGAAAATGCTCTTTGCCTGATGTTGAATCAACCGGCACAGGAAATAGAACGCGGTGTATTGGAAAACCAGCAATTACCGACAGAATTTTCAGCCGGTATTCCTTTGCAACTATTGTCTAACCGCCCCGATGTAAAGGCTGCCGAGATGTCTCTTGCTGCAAGTTATTACGATACTAACAGCGCACGTGCAGCTTTCTATCCGCAGATTACATTGAGCGGTTCGGCAGGATGGACTAACAGTGCAGGTTCTGCAATTATGAATCCGGGCAAGTTACTGGCTTCCGCCATAGGATCGTTGACACAACCGCTATTCTATCGCGGTGCTAATATCGCCCGTCTGAAACAAGCCAAAGCACAGGAAGAGCAATCCAAAATCCAGTTCCAGACCACTTTGCTGAAAGCTGGAAACGAAGTGAGCAACGCCTTATATCAATATCAGATGACTTCCGAAAAGGCTGTTTCTCGTGAGATCCAGGTAAATTCTGCCCGTAAAGCTGCGGAAGATACAAAAGAATTGTTTAACTTAGGCACGTCAACGTATCTGGAAGTTCTGTCTGCTGAGCAATCTTACCTCAGTGCACAAACCTCCGAGGTATCCGACACTTTCGACCGTATGCAAGCTGTTATCAGCCTGTACCAGGCGCTCGGAGGAGGCAGAAATAAATAATGAACAATGAAAGAATGAAAAAATGAAAGTCAGCCGCAGGTATTGCCTTTTCATTCTTTCATTTTTTCATTCCTTAATTTAAATATTATGATAAGTCCATTAGCATTTGTAGATCCTGCCGCAAAGCTCGGCAAGAATGTAACGGTTCAGCCTTTTGCATATATCGAAGGCGATGTAGAGATTGGAGATGACTGTATTATCATGTCCGGTGCGCGTATCCTCGACGGTACACGCTTAGGGCAAAAGAACAAAGTGCATCATGGCGCCGTACTCGGTACCACCCCACAAGATTTCCATTATACGGGTGAGAAGAGTTTGCTGATCATCGGCGATGAGAATGACATTCGCGAAAACGTAGTTGTAAGCCGTGCTACACATGAAGGAGATGCCACACGTATCGGCAGCGAGAACTTCCTGATGGATGGTGTACACCTTTGCCATGATGTGCAGATAGGTAACCACTGCGTACTGGGACTTAAGACTATCATAGCCGGTGACTGTCGTATCAGTGACTTTACCATTCTGAGCAGTAACGTCATTTTGCAACAACAATGCCACATCGGAAGCTGGGTATTGATCCAGTCAGGATGCCGCATTGCGAAAGACGTTCCTCCTTATGTTATTATGAATGGTAATCCGGCAGGTTATCATGGCATTAATGCTGTTGTGCTACAGCACAAGCACCAGGTAACGGACCGTATTCTGCGTCATATTGTAAATGCTTACCGACTGATTTACCAAGGTAACTTCAGCATACAGGATGCTTTACAAAAGATTGAGGACCAGGTGCCGATGAGTGATGAGATACATAATATCCTTAACTTCGTACGGGAGTCTAAAGGGATTGTGAAATAAAACAAAAGTTACCTCGAAAAGTAACTGAAAGGGAAAAGACATAACCCAACTTGCTTAATCACCCGCACTACGTCTTAGATTGTAATGCGGGTGATTTGTTAAAAAGTTTCAAGTTCATAGGCATTTACAAATGATGTTCCTTGCACCCAATATGGGAGAATATTAACGCAAACCAAACCATTGTGTACACCTCCATTTGTCAACTTAGCTGCATTAAAGACAAGTCTGTATTCCCCAGGCTCAAAAATCCGTTTGAAACAGGTTTGTCCTTCATATATCTTATCTTTCACTTCTTGTGGTATATCCGGATCTTCCTTTATTGCCAAGTAATCTAAAGAACTCCCTCTTTCATGATAAAGAACTTTCCAATGATAAGGTTCCCCCCTGCATAATATGAACTTCAGTAGAAGTCTTAGAATCAGCAGAATGAACAAATAACGGTGTGGGGTTCTTCAAAGTCATAATATAATAAATATTATTTTCTTCCAATGTACGTACTTCCTGTCCCTGCTCGTCAAAGTAATAAAACTCCTGAAAATAGCTCGTTGTATCGCAAGAATCATGAAATTCCCAAGTTCCTTCCTTAACTCAAAGCTTTCCCAAATTCAACCGTATATTCAGCATAATAGCCTACTAAAACTTTCGTTAAACTTCCATCTTTAAATTTCATATCAGTCATTTTTTTAATTAAACAATCATTCCAAAGGCAACACATTAAAAACCAACGTTTCATGCCGCTTCATGGAGAGAACCGGAGAGGCACGCTCACCAAGTATATCCTTCTTCATATTCTGATATTGAATTATAACCCTAATACTCATCTCATAATCATCAGGTATCCGGACAAAGCAATCATCCCAATCGCGAAACGAATAATAGAAACCTTCTGCATCCCTAAAACCCGACTCCATGTAAAAGCCATCGACAGAATAGCCTAACTGACCTTTCAGCTCGTCAAAAGAAGGAATAGGCTCCGCATCCATTGGATCAGTATCAGAAACTAAACGGCCGATAACGCGCAGTTCTTTGACATAGTCTCCGATATCAGCATTCAATCTATAGACTATCTCACCGAACATGGCTTTCATGTCTATCACGATTTCATTACCGGCATTTCTGTCGAAATCCGAACAATAACCTGTAAATATTCGATAGTAATATGATTTTTCAGGAACACGAAAATAGCGGAAATGAACATGAGTGTCATAGACAAATTCATTACCCAAAAAACAATAGTCATCAGAAGTCAAAGTATATATTTCTTTGAAACGATCCAAATAGCGTTCTGTTGCAGTTGAATGAATGTCATGACAAAGCTTCTGACCATTGGGAACCACCACTACACGAAAAGTGAATTGCTTTTCTTTCAGTAACTTAATCTTTGCCTTACCAAGATCATCAAACAACCCGTAAGCATAAGGGCTACCATCAGCATAAAGTACCTCAATACCATAAAGTGCAGTCTCATCAGCTTTCAAGCCATCAGTTTCATTCCAGATTTCTCCTCCAAGACGAAAGGAATACGGCATACTGTCAAATTCTTCTTTTGAATCGGAACAAGCAATAAAAACTAAAGGGCAACAAAACAAAATAACAAAATAAAGTAAGTTCTTCATAAGCATTACATTTTAAGTGAAACAAACATGCATATATAGATATATACAACTCAAGAAACAAGAAAGGACCGCTATAAGGAGTGTTATAAAACATAGAAACAAACTCGACTTTTTAGCTTTTAAAGTTCAGTTTCAGTATCTTTGTATCATCTTACGTAATCGGATTATGAGAAAGAGAAAGAAAAAACAAGTAAATAGCAAAAAACAACTGATGCTACTAATAGTCTTTATTGTATGCGGCATCCTTACCGCCTATCAGACTATAAACTCCAAGAAAGATGCCGTAAACAGTAAACCGATAGAAGCCGTTTCCCAAAGCAACCTCCAGAACTCCGACATCTACATCAAGCAAACCACTGCACCCGCTACCCCCGAAATATTGTTGCAACGCACCGGATACCTCGTATCCTATAACTCCAACACCCGCATAGCCAACTGGGTAGCCTGGAAACTGACTCCCGAACGTTTAAAAGAAAATACCGAGCGAATCAATAGCTTCCGTCCCGACCCTGACCTACCTAAAAGTAAAGCCGTCACCACACAAGACTATAAAGGCAGTGGTTGGGACCGTGGACATCTTTGTCCCGCAGGAGACAACAAATGGAGCCGCCAAGCCATGATAGAAAGTTTCTACATGACCAACATCTGCCCCCAGCACCACAATCTAAACCGGGGTGACTGGAACGAACTGGAACAGAAATGCCGCAAGTGGGTGAAAAAAGACAGTTGCCTTTACATTGTAGCCGGCCCTATCTTCTATGACCGGAAGCCACAGACCATAGGCGAGCATAAAGTGGCCGTGCCGGATGCTTTCTTTAAAGTGATACTTTCTCTGCACAAAAGGCCGAAAGCCATCGGCTTTATCTATAAAAATAACGAAGGGAATAATCCACTGGACTCTTATGTAAACACTGTGGATGAAGTGGAGCGGATCACAGGGATAGACTTCTTCCCCGCCCTTCCCGATGATATAGAAAAGGCGGTAGAAGCAAGCTATAATTTGAAAGACTGGAAATAGTTACTCAAAATTCAATGTACCGAAAAATTCGGGACAGTGGAAATTAGGCTTTTCCAGATTAATGGGATTCCATGAGAGGAAATGAGGCGTTTGCAACTTATCTCCGCATTTGTAGAAATTGGCTCGAACCGTCTTTCCGTCAAGACTGGTGATTTGATGTTTGAAGAAAGCAGAATAAGGAATGACTAATGCCAATTCCCAGTTGCACGCTCCTACCCGTTCTTCAAAAGATTCGCGTCCCAGAGAAGACCAACGCTGCACCTTATCCATTACTTCTTGCGGAGCATGTTCGCGATTGCTACGTCCGCCACCTGCACCGATCAGCAAAGTTCCCACGCAGTTACACTCTACATTATAATAAATTCCATCTCCCGCAGGAACTGAAAAGAATTCTACGCAAGCATCTTCCCATACAGCACCGTTATCTCCCGTTGCTACAGCACGCACACTAGCTTCCTTTACTTTATAATGAATCAAAATCGCATCATCTGTATGGGCAATACGGAATTGTACTTCCGGCTGATAAGGAAACGCTTTCCAGTTCACCGTATTGATCGACTGAAAATCCACCTTTTCTTTGTCCAGCAAGGCAGGAACATTCTCCACCGCCACATTAGCCAGACTCACTTTCTTTACATTCAACTCTTTCATTTCTTTCTTTTGGGGGTTAGTTGCAGACAAGGGATAAAAACAGAGCAGAGATAAAAACAAGACTGCTGATTTCAACACCAAGTATGCAGGGGTTCTTTTACTCATATTTTGATTGTGTTAAGGAGTTACGAGCTACGAGCTACAAGCTACGAGTGGCTACGCTCATATTCCGAAAGGTACTTGTAGCTCGTAACTCGTAACTATTATACCAATGACTCCTTTATAAACTCCTTCATCTCCGGTGTATGTTCCTCGGCACTCTGAAGCAATTTGAACTGCGCTTTTGTACGTACAAGGTTGTGTTCCGGATATTTAATCTTATAATAAGTATCACCATTAATATAATCTGCCAGAAAACGAACACACTGCATGTAGGGGAACAACGCAGCGGCATACGGCAAGTTCTCAATCTCTATCGGAAGCAAAAAGACTTTAGCAGACTCCAGATAGCCTTTTGCAAACGCCTTAAAGATTGCCATATTGAAGTTCACATTATTCAGGTCTTTATCATCCTCGGCGCCCGTATTGGCTGCTGAACGAAGAAAGTCTCCAAAATCAGAAAAGATAAAATTGGGCATTACGGTATCAAGATCAATCACGCAAAGCACTTTCCCTTCTTCATCGAACATCATATTGTTCACCTTCGTATCGCAGTGGCATACACGTTTAGGCAATTTACCCTCACGATACAAACGTTCACCTTTACACATTTCGTCCGCACGCTTTTCAATCTCATCCAGATAATATTGCACTTCTTTCACCCGACCTGCCGCATCCGCAGCCACGGCATCCCGAAGCTGTTTCAGACGAAACTCCATATTATGGAAGTCAGGGATCGTCTCTCCCAACGTATCCGGAATATCCGCAAGCATCGCCTGGAAATTGCCAAAAGCAACACCGGCATAATAAGAATATTCCGCATCCACCGTTTCATAAGTCTTTGCATTGGGAATGAAAGTCATGATGCGCCAATAGTTTTCGCCATCGTACCAATACGTTTTTCCCGTATCGGCAGGAATAAAAGAAAGTACCTTGCGGTCGATATCATCCGCTCCCTGTTCCGTAAGTTTCTTGCGGATATGCCGGGTAACGGCTTCAATGTTTGTCTGCAACATCTCCACATTCTGGAAGATAGCATGGTTGATACGTTGCAATACATAGTCGGGCGCGTCGGCTTCCAGAGTAGTCACTTTGTACGTGTCATTGATCAGTCCGCTGCCCAAAGGCTGGATTTCGTTAACTGTACCCTTCGTATTGAAATGGGATACAATGGATTGGAGGTTATTCATGATATTTTATAATAGATTTAAAATTGGTATGCAAATATACGCCTTCCGAATGAAAGCAAAAGTCAAAATTCGTCCGACAAACGCCCAAAAATATACATTTCGACAGACATAACCATAAAAAACAGCCAATAAACATTCCCCCTTTGAGCAAAACGCCTTATATTTGTGTTTGGAACCTTAAAATACCGGAGGAAAAGTGCAAAAGTTTATCAGAACGCTGTTTCTTGTTTTAGTAAGCATAGTTACGGCAAACGTACACAGCCAGAATATCACTTTCAATCATCTGACCACCGACGACGGCCTATCTCAGTTTAGTGTCAACAGTTTGTATATTGATGAAAATGGTATCTTATGGATTGGTACGCGCGAAGGTTTGAACCGCTACAACGGAAACGATATACAGACTTACAAACTGAACAAAAACGATCCCTACAGCCTTTTCTGCAACACCGTGCTCCGCATGGCAGGCGACCAGAACGGGAAAATCTACCTGCTCTGTACCGAAGGGGTTGCCCAGTTCGACCTGACTACCCAACGCTTCACCACCCTCCTGCAAGGAAATATCAATAGCATATATTATAAAAACGGCCTTTTCATCGGAAAAAAGAACGAAATATACCGCTACAATGAGCAAACCGATAACTTTGATCTTTACTACCAGATGGCAGGAGAAAACATCGAAATATCCTGCATGTTCGAAGATAAAGGACACATGTGGATAGGAACCACCAGCGAAGGTGTGTTCAATCTGAAAATAGACGAACATCTGCTAACCCACCCCATCGAGAAAGGAAATATCACCAGTATTTACCAGGACAATGCAGGTGAACTGTGGATCGGAAGCTGGGAAAAGGGACTCTTCCGGGTGAAAACAGACGGAAGCATCGAGAACCTGCGAAACGACCCGAAGAACCCGCACAGCATATCTTCCGATTTCGTGAGAGCCTGCTGTGAGGATAATCTTGGCAATATCTGGATAGGAACCTTCAACGGTCTGAACCGGTACAACAAAACAACAGGACTTTTCCAGAACCATACCTCCAACGAGATGCAGAATGAAGGACTTACACACTCGTCCATCTGGTGCATCGTAAAAGATAATCAGGGTACCTTATGGCTGGGTACTTACTTCGGCGGTGTCAATTACTTCAACCCCGAATACGAAATCTATACCCGGTACAAAGCTTCCATCCATGAAGAAGAAGGACTAAGCAGCCCCGTAGTCGGACGCACCATCGAAGATAAGAACGGAAATCTGTGGATTGGCACGGAGGGAGGCGGACTGAACTTCTACAACCGCCGGACACGTGAGTTCAAGTGGTATCTTGCCGGACAGGGAGGCAACAGCATCTCCCACAGCAATGTGAAAGCCCTTTACTATGATCCCGCAAAGGAAATCATCTGGATAGGAACCCATCTTGGCGGACTAAACAAACTGGATATCCGCACAGGCGCATTCACGCATTATCTGATGGAAGAAGGGAATCCGGAAACTCTTCCGTCCAATATCGTTCGCGACATAACCCCCTACCAGGACCAATTGATTGTTGCTACCCAAAACGGTGTATGCCTGTTCAATCCTCAGACCGGGAAATGCCAACAGCTCTTTAAAGATAGCAAAGAAGGGCGTAAGATAGCTATGGTTGCAGATGTAGAGGTAGATAATAACGGCACGCTCTGGATTGCCGCCACAGGCGAAGGTATCTTCTCCTACCGCTTCGATACCAACAAGTTGACCAATTACCGTCACGACGGGACGCAAGCGCACAGCCTCAGCAACAATAATGTGAACAACATTATGCAGGACAGCAAGGGTAACTTGTGGTTCTCCACTTCAGGAAGCGGCCTCGACCTGTACCGTCCCGCTACCAACGATTTCGAAAACTTCGACAAGGGCAAGAACGGACTTGTCAGCGATTGCATCTACGATACACAAGAATCCCCCGTCAGCGGTAAACTGATACTGATTACCAATCAGGGCTTCTCCATCTTCGATCAGAAAGCGGAAAAGTTCCAGAACTACAGCGTGGAGAACGGTTTTCCACTGACAGCTGTCAATGAAAACGCGCTTTGCGTGACACGCGACGGAGAAATCTTCCTTGGCGGTACGCAAGGTATGCTCTCATTCAATGAACTGGAACTTAATTTCACCCCGAAGCCTTATAAGATCATCCTTTCCCGCCTCATTGTAAACGGTTCCGAAGTAAAAGTGAGCGATGAAACGGGCATTTTGACGCAATCCCTATGCCATACGCAGGAAATCACCCTGAATGCCAATCAGACAATGTTCAGCATCGAGTTTGCCACTTCCAATTACGTGGCTGCCAATAAGGATGAAATCATCTACAAGCTGGAAGGCTTCTCCGACGACTGGAACAGCACGCGCGGCCAACCTGTCATCACCTACACAAACCTGAACGCCGGAACATACAATCTGCTGATTAAGCCTAAAGGAAAGGAAGAGTCGCTTTGTCCGCAAGTACACCTGACAATTCATGTACTGCCACCTTATTATAAGACTCCACTCGCCTATCTTATTTATCTGATAGTGACCGGTATCCTTTTGTGGTATCTGGTGAAGACATACAAATCGAGAATCAAGCTGCGTGAATCGTTGAAGTACGAACAGAAGCATATACAAGACGTGGAAGCGCTGAACCAATCGAAATTACGCTTCTTCACCAACATCTCTCACGAGTTCCGCACACCGCTTACGCTCATCGTGTCGCAGGTGGAAACCCTGATGCAATTGCAAAACTTCACACCCACCATCTACAATAAGATACTGAGCATTTACCAGAACAGCATCCAATTGCGCGAGCTCATCACCGAGCTCCTTGACTTCCGCAAACAGGAACAAGGACACATGAAGGTAAAAGTCAGCCCGCACAACATCGTGCATTTCCTTTATGAGAATTACCTCATCTTCATGGAATATGCAAGCAGCAAGCAGATCAATTTCAACTTCGAGAAAGACAGTGAAGGTCTGGAAGTATGGTATGACCAGAAGCAAATGCAGAAGGTAATCAACAACCTGTTATCCAATGCCATCAAGCATACCCAAGCCGAAGATACCATCACACTCAGCATCACCACCGAAGGCAATGAAGCCGTAATTCGCGTGACTGATACAGGCAGCGGCATCGACGCCAAAGAAGTAGATAAGATATTCGACCGCTTCTATCAGACAGAGCAGATGGACAGTCTCACCACCGGCGTAGGTACCGGTATCGGTCTGGCTTTGACCAAAGGCATCGTCGAACTGCACCACGGCACCATCAAGGTAGAAAGCGAACTGGGCAAAGGTAGCAGCTTCATCGTCCGCCTCCGCTTGGGCAACGCCCACTTCAATGCTGAGGAAATCAGCAAGAAGAACGAAGACGTACAGCAAATAGAGCAACCGCAAACTTCCGAAATAGACGCTTCACTCAAAGCCGAACTGGAAGAAAATGCCCCGATTAAGCGTATGCCTGATGTCAAGATGGTTATCGTGGAAGACAACGCCTCCATTCGTGAGATGTTGGAAAACATCTTCCGCCCATTCTATCAGGTGCTGACAGCCGCAGACGGTGAAGAAGGTCTGGAGCTGATACAGAAGGAAATGCCGAATATTGTGGTAAGCGACGTCGTTATGCCCAAAATGTCCGGTACCGAACTCTGCAAACTGATTAAGAATGATTTCAATACCTGCCACATACCGGTAGTACTGCTTACCGCACGAACTGCCGTAGAGCAGAACATTGAAGGACTGCGCATCGGTGCGGACGATTACATCACCAAACCATTCAATACGAATCTGTTGATTTCGCGTTGTAACAACCTGGTAAATTCACGCATTCTTTTGCAGGAAAAGTTCAGTAAACAACCACAGGCTTATGCGCAGATGCTTGCCACCAACCCGATAGATAAGGAAATCCTGGACCGCGCCATCAGCATCATCGAAAAGAATCTGGATAATACGGAATTTAATGTCAACATCTTCGCCCGCGAAATGGCTATGGCACGCACCAACCTGTTCACCAAACTGAAAGCCATCACCGGACAAACACCGAATGACTTCATCCTGACCATCCGCCTGAAAAAAGGCGCCCTGATGTTGCGGAACAACCCGGAACTGAACATCACCGAGATATCGGACAAGATAGGTTTCAGCTCTTCGCGCTACTTCTCAAAGTGTTTCAAGGATGTATATCACGTCAGTCCGCTTGCCTACCGCAAAGGGGAAGACGCCGACAAAGAGGAGAAAAACGAGGAAGACGAAGAGGGCTGACGAACCGCTTAAATGTTCCACTCCGTTCCACCGAATTGAAACAAAAGATTCTCTCTTGAGAAACAAAACTTTCTTGCCTAAGGAACAAGAGTTTCTTACCTGAGAAACAAACGCTCCAATACAGTGGAACAGAAGTGTCACTACCATGAAACGGAATTGGCAATAGATTCGCCCTCATTACGGCATTGAACTTTGTACATTTTCGCCCTTCTCCTGTACTTCATTATACACATAATCCGGAGAAAGCCATTACCTTTGACCTCAGAAATAACAATCTAAAGTCAAAGAACTATGAAACAATTTTCCCCTTTATGGTCTCTCCTCCCGGGCGCAGCCCTGATAGCCGGATGCGGAAATCCATCGAAAAAAGAAGCCACCGACCACACCCGTCAGAAACCTAATGTAATATATCTGATTGCCGACGACCTGGGCATCGGTGACTTGAGTTGCTATGGCGCTACCAAGATAAGCACTCCCAACATCGACCGCCTTGCCGGACAAGGTGTACAGTTCACCAATGCCTATGCCACTTCCTCTACCAGTACTCCTTCCCGCTTCGGTCTGTTGACGGGCATGTATCCCTGGCGACAGGAGAACACGGGAATCGCTCCGGGTAACTCTGAACTAATTATCGACACAGCCTGTGTCACTATGGCCGATATGTTCAAGGCAGAAGGCTATGCCACCGGTGCCGTAGGCAAATGGCATCTGGGACTCGGTCCCAAAGGTGGTACGGACTTCAATCATCTGATAAAGCCTAATACCCAGGATATAGGCTTTGATTACGAATACATCATTCCCGCCACGGTTGACCGTGTACCTTGCGTATTCGTTGAAAACGGACATGTAGTAGGTTTAGATCCCAACGATCCCATTACCGTCAACTATAACCACAAAGTGGGTGACTGGCCTACCGGATTGGAGAATCCGGAACTTGTAAAGCTGAAACCCAGCCAGGGGCATAACAATACGATTGTGAATGGTATTCCCCGCATTGGTTGGATGACCGGTGGTAAATCTGCTCTTTGGGTGGATGAGGACATTGCAGATGTAATCACAGGCAAAGCAAAAGATTTTATTATCAAGCATAAAGACGAACCTTTCTTTATGTACATGGGTACGCAAGATGTACATGTTCCACGCATCCCCCACGCCCGTTTCGCCGGAAAGAGCGGTATGGGAACCCGCGGTGACGTAATCCTGCAACTGGACTGGACTGTGGGTGAGATTATGAATACTCTGGACAGTCTGAACCTTGCGGATAACACCATCTTTGTATTCTGTAGTGATAACGGCCCTGTCATTGACGACGGTTATCAGGATCAGGCCCTCGAACTGCTGAACGGTCACACTCCTATGAAGCAATACCGTGGTGGAAAGTACAGTGCCTATGAAGCCGGAACACGTATTCCATTCATTGTACGTTGGCCTGCCGGTATTCAGCCTTGCAAACAGCAAGCTCTATTCTCTATGATCGATGTGTATGCTTCTTTAGCCGCGTTACTGAATCATCCGCTTACACCTGCAACTGTTGCTCCCGACAGCCGTGACCAACTGGCCACTTTCTTAGGGAAAGACAATACCGGATGCGACTATATAGTACAGCAGAATTTGAACAATACTTTATCGATTATTCAAGGAACATGGAAGTACATCGAGCCAAGTGATAAGCCCGCCATCGAACACTGGACTAAAATGGAGTTAGGGAATGATCCAAAGCCCCAACTGTACAATATTTCCATAGATCCGTCGGAGAAAGATAACGTTGCAGCAGCACATCCGGAGATGGTAAAAGAGCTTTCAGCACTACTGGAACAGGTGAAGGCCGGAAAGCACCAAGGAATAAAGTAAGGAATCGTACAGAACGGGGGTTCTTTATCAAGAATGTACAAATTCGTACTTTTTGCGAACTATTAACGAAAGTAGACTTCTATCCAATCGCATACATTTGCGTTGGAATTCGAGTCGTTTAACGATAAAGAACAACCTTTTTTAATAACTAATTAATTTAATATTTATGAAACAGAAATCAAGCCTCTTGAAAGCGCTAAGTATCATGTTACTTTTTGTTCTGTTTGCAACACAAGCAAAAGCACAGGGAATAACAGTTACTGGTACTGTAAACGACAACTTAGGTCCTGTTATCGGTGCATCCGTAGTGGTAAAAGGAACCGTTAATGGTTGCATTACAGATTTGGATGGAAACTTCAAATTAACAAATGTACCTTCAAAAGGTACTTTAGTCGTATCTTTTGTAGGTTACCAGACACAAGAGATTGCTGTCAACAATCAAACGAAATTCACTATTAATTTAAAGGAAGATGCTCAACAACTGGATGAAGTCGTTGTTGTGGCAGTGGGGTATGGTGACGTAAAGCGTCGCGACTTAACCGGTTCTATCGGTAAAGCCAATATGGATGACCTGACAAAAACTCCTATCAACAATATTGCCGAATCTCTAGGCGGACGTATAGCAGGTGTTCAGGTGTCTTCTTCCGACGGTGGCCTAGGAGATAACTTCAATATTGTTATTCGCGGTGCCGGCTCATTAACCCAAAGTACTGCTCCTCTTTATGTTATTGACGGTTTTCCAATGGAAAGCTCAAGTATGGGCGCGCTCAATCCAAACGACATCGAATCAATTGACGTACTAAAAGATGCTTCAGCCACAGCTATTTATGGTTCCCGTGGTGCCAATGGCGTCGTTATCATTACCACTAAAAAAGGCAAAGCCGGAAAAACAATGGTTACCTATAACGGTAGCGTAAGTTTTAGTACTGTTAGAAACAAAATGGATGTCATGAATGCCTATGATTTTGCATGTATGCAGAAAGAAATCATGGCAGGCAATACAAAAGAAGTAGACGGTGAAATGGTTGACGAATTTGAATACTTTTATTTAAAGAACGGACTGACACTTGACGATTATAAAACAATGAAGAATTATAACTGGCAAGATGAAATCTATCGTACTGCTTTAAGTCATAACCATCACGTTGCTTTAAGCGGTGGTACGGACCAAATGGACTACACCGCATCTCTGTCATACAGCAACCAAGAAGGCGTTATTATACGTTCCGATTTAAATCGCTATCAAGGTCGTTTCAACTTGAATCAAAGAATCAACAAGAGCATTAAAGTTAATGCGAATGTTAACTATGCCAGTGTTACTCAGAATGGTCCTAATCCATCTATCAACACTTCTCAGTCTTCCAACTCATTAATGTACAGTGTATGGGGCTACCGCCCTGTTTCCCCTTCCGGTTCCGACCTTTTGGCAGAACTTTATGACGAAGATGTAGATATAAACAATGATTATCGATTCAATCCGGTAAAATCTGCACAAAACGAATATCGCCGTAAGATTACAAATACCCTGCAAGCTAATTTGGGTGTAGAATGGGAAATCATCAAGAACCTGAAGTTAAAAGTAACAGCCGGCTATACAGGCAAAGACTATAAGAACGAAGAATTCAACAATTCTCAAACACGTACCGGTAATAGTCATCCGAATAATACTCAGAGTAAGGGAGTCAATGCCTATCTATATCAATCAGAAAGCAGAAGCTATCTGAATGAGAATACGTTGAGTTATGTTTTCAACAAGAAAAAACATAATCTAAACACCCTGTTGGGTATTACTTTCCAGAAAAACACCAGCTACTATCATGATGTCAGCGTTTCTCATATTACTAATGAATCATTAGGCATGGCTGGCTTAGGAAATGGTGATGTTCCTGTTGTCAGCGCTTCTAAGGGAGAAAATGCTCTGATGTCTTATTTGGGACGCTTAAACTACAATTATGATTCAAAATATTACGTTACTTTCTCCATGCGTGCTGATGGTTCATCCAAATTTGCACCAGGCAATCGTTGGGGGTATTTCCCTTCAGGCTCACTGGCTTGGGCTTTTGGACGTGAAAATTTTGTAAAAGATAATCTTACATGGCTATCTAATGGTAAATTGCGTGTCAGCTACGGTCTCACAGGTAACAATCGTATTGGAGATTATGATTACATGGCTCGCTTGTATGCAAGTGAGAACACTTACAAATATCCTTGGGACAGCACTTTCTATCCAGGATACTATGTTTCCAGCATTGCTAATCCTAACCTAAAATGGGAAACGACCGAGCAATATGACTTTGGTTTGGATTTAGGCTTCTTGGATGGACGCTTAAACCTGAATATTGACTACTATATCAAAACAACCAAAGATCTGCTGATGAATGCCGATACTCCTGCCAGTTCCGGTTATGCTACTACCCGTCTTAACATTGGAGAGTTACGCAATACAGGATTTGAAGTTACTTTAGAAAGTACTAACATACAGAATAAGAACTTTACCTGGTCATCCAGCTTCAATATAGCATTCAATAAAAATAAAATCTTGTCTTTGAACTACGGACAGGAACAGATGACAAGTTACATCAGCTGGGATCAGAAATTCAGAAATCAGATAGCCTATGTCAGTCGGGTAGGCGAATCTGCCGGTAAAATGTATGGTTTCGTATATGATGGAACATATAAAGAAGAAGACTTCAATATCACTGTCAATGAAAACGGGAAGAAAACTTACGAACTGAAACCAGGAGTTCCTAAATTTAAAGATGGTTGCCAACCCGGTGATCCAAAATATAAGAACGTCGATGGCAGCGAAGATAATCTGATCACAGATAATGATCGGACAGTAATTGGCAACGGACATCCACTGCATACAGGTGGTTTCACTAACAATTTTGTCTATAAAAACTGGGATTTAAATATTTTCTTGCAATGGAGCTACGGTAATGATATATTCAATGTGAATCGTCTCGTAATGGAAAATCCAGGAGCTAAAAAACAGTTGAACCAGTTCGCATCTTATAAGAATCGCTGGAGTGAAAGCAATCCTACCAGCAACATCCCCCGTGTAAGAGCAGTTGGTGCTGATGAATACAGCTCACTGTACGTAGAAGATGGATCATTCCTGAAATTGAAAACAATCTCTTTAGGATATAACTTTGATGCCAAGACTTTGAAGAGAATAGGTATCAGTGCAGCAAGGGTATTCGTTTCTGCTGAAAATATCGCTACCATTACGGGATATTCCGGTTCAGATCCTGAGGTTTCTACACGTCACTCTGTGTTGACTCCTGGTTTTGACTGGTCGGCTTATCCTCGTGCATTCAATGCTTCACTTGGTGTAAATGTAACTTTCTAATTACTAAACTGAAAAACGAATATGAAGAAAATAAATAATCTCTTCAAAAAGGTATGTTTGTGGTCACTCGTGGTAACAATGGCTTCATGTGACTTCCTCGACACAAAGCCTTATGATTTTGTGGCTCCTGAAACGTTCTACCAGAATGAGAAAGATTGTACAATGGCTTTAGCCGGAGTATATTATACCCTGGTAAAAGGGACTGTTTACGGCAATAATTATTCACTGATGTTCTCCAACACAGATGATTTAAGTTATTTTGCCCGCGAATTTGATGGAAATCCAGTAAAGAACCACGGTGCGGTCTGCAATACTCATGATGCTGCCAATGCACAACTTTTCGATACATGGACAGATCTTTACGATGGTATTAATAATGCCAATGTGTTACTTGATAACATTGATAAAGCTGAATTTCCCGCAGATAAAGAGTATGTAAGACAGCGTATCAAAGGCGAAACCAAATTTCTGCGTGCCTACTATCACTTCCTTTTGGTACAAGGATGGTATGAAGTACCTATCCGTACAGAAACGGTTACAGACATAGCTACGAGTAGTAAAGCTGCCACTCCCCATGCAGAAGCACTCGACTGGATTATCCAGGAAATGGAAGACTGCATCGACATGGTAGATGACAAAGAATATGATAAATCGCCTTCTCATGTAAAGAAAACCATTGTCGAGGGTATCTTGGCACGCGTATGCCTGTGGCGCGCCGGTTATCCAAGCGAAGGTGGACAGCCTTTTTATGAAAAAGCCGCCAAATATGCTAAAGCTGTTTATGATTCCAAGAAGCACAAGCTGTATCAAAATGATATTTATGCTATCTGGAAAATGATGGCTTCCGACCAATACGATCCTGTATATAATGAAAGTATGTGGGAAGCGGAATTCATCGGTACCCGTGATGACGGTAAATATACAGAGGGTCGTATGGGTAATGAAATCGGTAATATGCAAAATGCAAATTGTGGAAAAGGATATGGCGCCGCTTTTTATGCCGGTTCACTCATCCTTTGGGATCTATACGAAAAAAATCCTGGTGACATAAGACGTGATCTGGCTATGGCTCCTTACCAAATTGCCGCCAATGGAACAGAAAAAGCATGGGGCAAAACAGCTATTGTAGAACGTTGTTGCGGTAAATTCCGCCGTGAATGGGAAAAGAGTACCCCTCAGCACAAAAATTTCACTGAAGAAAACTTCCCCATTTTACGCTACGCTGATGTTCTTTTAATGCTGGCAGAGGCAGAATTAGAATCCAAAGGGGTTACCACTCTAGCCGTATCTGCCATCAATGAAGTACGCACGCGTGCCGGAATCGGTAAATTGCCGGAAACAATTTCTGTAGATGAACTTCGCCAAGAAATTCGTGATGAACGTGGACGTGAACTTTGCTTCGAAGCATTACGTAAATATGACCTGATCCGTTGGGGTATTTATGTAAAGACCATCAGTCAGAACTTGGCAAATGCTATTGAAGATGCACGTTGGTCAACCAAAAAGGCAAACAGAAGCGGTGCTGAAGGTTTTACCAAAAGTACTCAGAACAAACACCAGTTCTTGCCAATCCCCAATAAAGAACTGTCTGTGAATACCAAGTTAGAACAAAACAGCTATTGGAATCCAAAGAAATAGCAATATACATGACTTCTAACCTTAAAATGAAATCAAATAGACCTTAATCAATTTGATATGTGTGGGGAGAGTGACCGTGAGGTTCCTCTCCTTCTTTCTATCAAACTTAAAAACAATATACCAGATGACCCAAAAACACTTATTATTTATTCTTGTACTGCTATGCGGTCAAGTATCCTTTGCCCAACTGATAGGTTTTGAGACTGGAATTCCCAAACAGTTTCAAACAAGTGATAAAGGAAAAATAACTTTATCTACTCAGTACTATAAAGAAGGGAAACAAAGCCTGGAATGGGATTTCCGCTCCGGTTCCAAACTCAATGTATCTCTGGAACAGCCTCTCACCCTTGATGAGCGAATGGAAAATTCATACGGAATAACTTTATGGATTTATAACGAGGTTCCCCAGCAAGATTCTATTCGTTTTGAGTTTCTTTCTCCCCAAGGAGATATATCTTATTGGTTCAGTTTCCGATTGGCATCGGCTGGCTGGCGCGCTTGCTGGATTGGCTTCCAACACATGAAAGGAGATAAACAAAATAAAGAAATAGCAAGCTATCGGCTGGTAGCCCCTGAACGAAAAGGCCGTATATTTCTAGACCGTTTGACTTTCCCTGTAAAAAAGATGAACGACCGTACTACCCCCGATTTACAGATGCCTTACAATAACTCCCTCTCGTATCGCGACCTGTGGCATTGGTGCCGGGTTTGGCAATGGGAACAATATAAGTATGATATTCCATTACCTTCCGCCCTCAATCAAGCAGAAAAAGACGAACTCCGTATTGTAGAACAGCGGTTAACCACCGCCATCGATATTCAGAAAGCACCAAAAGAAGCTGTTTCCAAAGCATACGATGTTTTTCAGAAAGCCAATATTCAACGCTCTGGGACAGGATTCACAGGTGCTCCTATCCTGCCCCCCGATGAGCTGAACCGTTCCAAAGGAGAAATATCCTGGAATGACTTGGAAACAATGCTCTCCGGATTTGCCTACGATGCTTATTACAATCATTCGGAAACTTCCCACCAGAATTACTTCACCGTCTGGGACTTCGCCATAGACCAAGGATTCGCTTTCGGTAGCGGGATGGGAACCAATCATCACTATGGATATCAGGTACGGAAAATTTATACTACAGCCTGGTTAATGCGCGACGCTATTTGGAAGGCTCCCAACCGGGAGAATATCTTAACCACTCTCATTTTCTGGTCTGCCTTACAAGAAACCCGCCAACCTTACCAATACGGAAGAGATGAATTACTGGACAGTTGGCATACTCTTTTAATGGCCAAAACAGTTTCAGCACTACTATTCACTGACAAGCGGGAACGAGTACGCGCACTGAAAGGCCTTTCCCGTTGGGTATCCTCTTCTCTTCAATACACTCCGGGCACTATCGGAGGTATCAAAGTAGACGGAACCACTTTCCACCATGGCGGTTTCTATCCAGCCTATACCACAGGAGTACTCGCCATGGTAGGCCAATTTATTTCCTTAACCAATAATACCGCCTATGAACCTACCGAAGAGGCTCGTCAAGTTCTGAAATCTGCCTTTATTGCCATGCGTAACTACTCTAATAAATATGAATGGGGAATTGGTATTAGTGGACGGCACCCTTTCGGCGGCTCGATGAAGGCGGATGACATAGCTGCTTTTGCTTATCTTGCCCTATCAGGAGACTTATCAGGAGAAGGCAATGCCTTCGACCACCATCTGGCAGCAGACTATCTGCGGCTTTGCGAAAAGGATACCCCCGAAGCACGTTATTTCAAAGCGCAGGGCATTGCTCCCGCCTCCGCTCCACAAGGTTTCTTTGTATATAACTATGGGGCAGCGGGTATTTTCCGGAGAAGCGATTGGATGGTAACCTTAAAAGGTTATACCACTGACGTCTGGGGATCTGAGATTTATCGAAAAGATAACCGTTATGGACGTTACCAAAGTTATGGTTCCGTCCAAATTATGGGATACCCTTCACGCCTTGCCAGCGGTTACGATGAGAACGGTTGGGATTGGAATCGCCTGCCGGGAACTACAACCATCCATTTACCATTCGAGTTGCTCGACAGTCCACTACCGGGAACCACCATGGCTCATTCTAAAGGAAATTTTTCAGGCAGTAGTTCTCTCGAAGGTAAAAACGGCATGTTTGCTACAAAACTGATGGAACGTAAACTGAAAAACTTTACTCCAGATTTCGTAGCCCGCAAATCAGTCTTCTGTTTTGAGAACCGGATGATATGTTTAGGTAGTGGGATTAAAAATAGTAATAACAACTATTCTACAGAAACAACTTTATTTCAGAGCCTCTTCCACAAAGGCATAAGCAGCATTCATATCAATGGAGATGAACATAAAGAAGTAGGATTCTATCAAACAATTAATTGCAAAGCAGAGCAGCCCACCTGCATCAAAGACAGTTATAATAATTATTATTTTGTCAAGGATGGAGAAATAAAAGTTCAGATAGCGGAACAAAAATCACGTCATGAGAAAACACGTGCTGTCACCCATGGCACTTTCGCATCCTCATGGATTGATCACGGCAAAGCTCCAAACAATGCAACTTACGAATACATGATATGGATACAACCTACTGATGAAGAATTAAAAAAGCAAGTATTGCAAAGCTATGAAGTATTGCAACGCGATAATGATGCACACATTGTTCATGATTACAAAACTGGCATTACCGCTTATGTACTATTTGAATCATTCGAATCACAGACTGATAAACTATTCCATAGTATACCTGCTGAAACAATGGTAATGTACCGGAATGATAATGATAAAATCATTCTAAGTGTTTGTGACCCAAATCTGAACATTAGCGAAAAGACTTATACAACCAAAGAGCCCAGCCGTATCATAAAGAAACAACTGGAGTTAAAAGGCTTATGGAAACCAGCAAAGGATAGTAAACAAACGGAAATCTCTTATAAAGCCAATAGTACAAATCTCACTGTTTACTGCCAACATGGACAACCTGTAGAAATAACACTAATTAATCTCCCACAATAGGGTTAAAAAGCCATAGAATAATGATTAGCACATAAGTATGTACAGATTCGTACTATTTACGAACTATAAACGAAAGTCTCCTCTGTTTTAATCGCATATTTTTGCAATGTGATTCGACTCTTTCATCACGGAAGAAAAACCTTATTACTAATTAATAAATTTAATATTTATGGAAAAAAAATCTTGCTTCCTAAAAGCATTTGGTATTATGTTACTTTGTGTACTATTTGCCACGCAGGCAAATGCACAGGAAATCACAGTAACAGGTACAGTGACAGACAACTTTGGCCCTGTAATCGGTGCCTCAGTAGTTGTAGATGGAACCTCTAATGGATGTATTACAGACCTTGACGGAAAATTCAGTCTCACTAATGTTCCTTCTAACGGAACTCTCTCATTCTCCTACATCGGTTATCAGACACAGAAAATCGCTGTAAATGGAAAAACCTCTATCAACGTAAAATTAGCAGAAGATACCCAACTACTTCAAGAAGTAGTAGTTGTAGGTTATGGCGTACAACGTAAAAGCGATTTAACTGGTGCGGTTGCTTCTGTAAAAGCAGGAGACGTATTGAAAAGTACACCTTCCGGTAATGTGTCGGATGCCCTGCAGGGACGTATGGCAGGTGTATCAGTTGTCAGCGCAGGCGATCCTTCCAGCGATCAGACAATTCGTATCCGTGGTATCAACTCTATTACTGCGGACAGTGAACCTCTGGTAGTGGTTGATGGATTTATCGGTGGTTCTTTAAAAGCTCTTAATCCTGCTGATATCCAATCCATTGAAGTCTTAAAGGATGCTTCAGCTACAGCCGTCTACGGTTCTCGTGGCGCCAATGGCGTAATCTTAGTGACAACAAAAACTCCAAACAAGGATCGCTTAACCGTATCTGTCAATGCATTTGTAAATCTGAAAACTGTAATCAGCAAGCCTGACCTCCTTTCTCCGGCAGAATTCGCTCAATTGGCCAACGCATATGGAAAAGAATATAACGAAAGCCAAGGAAAAGAAGCTCATGTATATTATACTCCTGATCAAATAGCAGCTTTCTCAAGTGGTAAAGCAGGATATAATTATATAGATCATACCCGTTGGCGGAATTAAAAAGATAATATATTGATGTTTAAAAAGTTGTGCATAT
>OHHI01000110.1_pt1 | contig 67022 bp, 49 predicted proteins | sample 1568001 | NCBI WGS metagenome assembly OHHI01 (sample SAMEA3879506, study PRJEB24766) | human gut metagenome | biome: human-associated habitat; feature: feces | place: USA | collected 1985/1987
CTACCTAAAAGTGCTTATGATGTTCGGACCATTCTTTTTGCTTAACGACACTTTCAACTGCTTTATAAGAAATGACGGAAACCCAAAGCTTTCAATGGCGGCAATGCTTACGGGAAGCTTTTCAAACATAATCCTTGACTATGTGTTCATTTTCCCGCTGGATATGGGAATTTTCGGAGCTATCCTTGCAACAGGGCTTTCGCCTGTCATAAGCCTTTGCATACTGAGCATATACAAATTCCGCAAAAAGAACAGTTTCCATATCATAAAGGCAAGGCACGAAGGGAGAACCTTTGGCGGCATATTATCCATAGGCGTGCAGTCGCTTATAACTGAGCTTTCATCAGGCATCGTAGTGCTTGCATTCAACATAATAATACTTGGTCTTGCAGGCAACACAGGCGTTGCAGCTTATGCAGTGATAGCGAATACTTCCATTGTGGCGGTATCCATATTCACCGGTATCGCACAAGGCGGTCAGCCGCTTATCAGTGCTGCTCACGGCATTGGCAACAAAGACCGTCTTAGAGCAGTGCTGAGATATTCTATTATATCACAGCTTGTGATTGCGCTTATGGTTTACCTTGCTATTGCATTTTTCACAACGCCTATCGCCGCTATATTCAACAGCGAGCATATCGACTCTCTTCAGCGCATGGCAGAGGACGGCATGAAAATATACTTCACCGGATTGTTTTTCTCAGGCTTCAATATAATAATATCTGCATTTTTTGCGGCTTCTGAAAAAATCATACCAGCCCAGACCATCACCATATTAAGGGGCTTTGCTCTTATCGTGCCAATGGCTTTCATTATGTCCAAGGCAGCAGGATTAACTGGCGTATGGCTTGCTTATCCTGTCACGGAATTTATCGTAGCGGCAATATCCATAATATTCTATATAAGAAACAGACACAAGACATAAAACAAACGGCAAAGCATCAGGCTTTGCCGTTTTATTTTTGTGTAAAGCTTGAAAAACGGTGATTTTTGTGATATTATAAAGGGTAGTGATAAATTTTGCGGAGGTCAACTGACAAATGATAAACACAAGCGGAAACACGCTGATAATAGATATAAGGGACGAGCTTTCTTTTGAATATGGTCACATTGACGGAGCAGTGAACATCCCTGCCGAAAAGCTTGATAAAAGCGACCTGCCAAAGGACAAAAAGCTTCTTATCTGCTGTAAAAGCGGACTTATAAGCGACACTGAGGCCGAAAAGCTTCGAGAACTTGGCTATGACGCTGAAAACCTGGAAGGTGGCTACTATGGCTGGCTGAGAGAAAAGCTTTCCAAAGAGGTCGTAGAGGATATCTCACAGGACGCTGAGCGGAGCATACAAAAGAAATTCCGCAAGGAGATATGGAACAGATTCACACAATCTGTGAACGAATATGAGCTTATAAAGCCTAATGACAAAATAGCGGTGTGCATATCAGGCGGCAAGGATTCAATGCTCATGGCAAAGCTCATACAAATGCTTCACCGCCACAGCAAGTTCCCTTTCGAGGTAAAATATCTTGTTATGGATCCGGGCTACAGCCCTGCAAACCGTGAGATAATCGAGCGCAACGCAAAGCGGCTTGGAATACCCATAACAGTGTTTGAGTCTGATATTTTCGATTCTGTATACAATGTGGAGAAAAATCCATGCTATCTGTGCGCACGAATGAGAAGAGGTCATTTATACAGCAAGGCTCAGAAGCTTGGCTGTAACAAGATCGCACTTGGACATCACTATGATGATGTTATCGAAACTATACTAATGTCAATGCTTTACGGTGGACAGATACAGACAATGATGCCAAAACTCAACAGCACGAATTTTGAGGGTATGCAGCTTATAAGACCTCTCTATATGGTAAGAGAGGACGACATAAAAAGGTGGCGTGACTATAATGGGCTGCGGTTCATACAGTGTGCCTGCAAGTTCACCGACACCTGCACCACCTGCGCACCTGACAGCAGGACAGTATCAAAGCGTATGGAGATAAAACAACTTATCGCAAAGCTAAAGCTCGTTAATCCGCAGGTGGAATACAACATTTTCAAGAGCGTGGAAAACGTTATGCTCAATCAGGTCATTGCATACAAAGATGACGAGGGCAGACACAGCTTTTTGGAGAGATTCAAAGAGGAATAAAAACGCATCAGCCACAAGCGGCGAAACAGGCGACCAAAGGTCGCCCCTACAAAAAATCATCGCCGCAGGAGATACCTTAATTCCTCATTCCTCACTTATCTATAAGGTGGCATAATAATGATATTTCTATTTCTTCTGCCCTTTTATCTGGGCGTATCATCATACATGATGTTCCGATTTTTCTACTGGATGAAGCACTGCAACCACAGATTTAACTGGCTGCGTTTCAAAGTGCCTTTTGCAGTGGTCTATCTTTTCATGGCGCTTTCGCCTGTTATAGCTTTTCTGCTCCCGAAATCCGCCGTTGCTATCGTCATAAGGCGAATTTCTACATACTGGATAGGCATTATGCTCTACTCGCTCTTGTATGTGGTGCTTTTTGACCTGCTAAGACTTATCGCAAAGCACACGAAGCTCAAAAACACGCTGCTTTTTTCCCGTGGAAGCGTTATTTCCATAGGCTCGGTGGTTGTGGCTTGTGCTGTGGCGACCTGTCTTTACGGCATTTTCAATGCACGAAACATCAAGGTAAATGAATACAGCGTAACTGTCAACAAGTCATGTGGCAGTGACAAGCATTTAAAAGCTGTGCTTGTGGCTGACCTGCACATGGGTTACGCTATCGGTGTGGATCACATCACCAACATGGTTGAGAAAATAAACCAGCAGGACGCTGACATTGTTATAATAGCAGGAGATATTTTTGACAACAGCTATGACGGCATGGACGATCCCGAAGGTATAAAGGCACAGCTCAGGTCCATAAAGAGCAAATACGGCGTTTATGCTGTCTACGGCAACCACGATATAGATGAAAAAATTCTCATGGGATTTACCTTTGACTGGGGCGGAAAACAGCTTCATAGTGAAAAAATGACAAACTTTATGAAAGAGTGTAACATAAAGCTTATCAATGATGAGTCTGTTTTGATAAACGATGAATTTTATCTTGTGGGCAGGCGTGACACTGACAAGCCCGGTACTGAGGACGGCACTCGTGCAGAGATATCAGAGCTTACGAAGGATCTTGACAAGACCAAGCCGATATTCGTGCTTTCCCACGAGCCTGACGAGCTTCAAAAGACCGCTGACGCAGGTGCAGACATAGATTTCTCAGGTCACACACATGACGGGCAGCTTTTCCCAGGCAATCTGACAATAGGTCTTTTCTGGGAAAACCCATGTGGCATGATAAAGAAAGATAACATGTACTCCATTGTCACCTCTGGTGTTGGTGTATACGGCACTTTCATGAGGGTAGGAACTGACGCTGAGATATGCTCTGTAGATATTGATTTTGCAGGTTAAGTTATATAGTAAAAGGTCTGTCACTTGATTTTGGTGACAGACCTTTTTTATGCTAAACAATATCTTTTTCAAAAACGGCTTTGATATTCATATCACCATTCACCTTAGCCTTTATCTCCGATTGGGTATTATCGCCCTTTACGCCCTCCCAATGGTCAAAATGCCAGCCTGATTTTGCTTGTTCGTTCAATTTTATCTCACAGCCGTCAAAATATGTGCCGCTATAATTACTTTCTATTTCAACGCCCCCTATCAAAACGCTTCCCTGCTCGTTATCCGCTGATATCTTCACTGTTCTGCGCTCATAATAGTCAAACTCTCTTTCAAGATAGCCAAGCACTTTATCATATCTTCCCTCAATAAAATTCTGCCAACGTATTATCATAGGGTCTGTAGCTTTCGCAAGGTTTGCCCATGTTGGAAAACGGTCGAAATAATTGTCAAGCTCGCCGTAATAGATATTCTTATAATATTCGAGATACTCACCGAACCGCTCCGCAGTAAAGTTCACGCTTCCAAGCTGACACATTGCCGAGGTGAGCTTCAAATCGAATTCCTCGTTATCTATAAGGCTGCAAAGTATTCCGCCAAACTTTGTATAGCTTTGGCTTCTAAGATACGAGAACATATTTGTTTCCATATCCTTCTCGTTATAATGCGAGCATGACGATTCCGTATCGAAAAGCACAAAGCGCCATCTGCCATCTGCATAGCTATTGCCCTGCTCTATGGTTCTTGTGCGCCAGCAAGCATAGTTGTTCTGCGGCCAATCGTCATTGAAGATATACATTTCCGTGGCGGCATACTCCACAAGGTTATCCATATCTATCATTGCGCAGGCTTTGCGATAATTCTCCTCAATGGACATATCGTTTTCTGTGATAAACTTATACATATCATTGAAAAGCTTTTCGTCCTCAGCCTCACCCTCGCTCAGCTCATCATTTTTATACATGACAACGTTGCTTTTTGCTACATTGTATCTATCCGCAAAATATCTGTCGCTGTAATCGGATTGGAGAGTATAAAGTCCCCAGTATTCACCGTCTATAAACACCACGCAGGCTGTTCCCTGCTGAGTTTCAACACCTCTGCCTGACACCATATTTTGTATCATCATGTCCTTGAATTTTGAATAATTGGCGTCATTCCCGCCGTTTCTAAGCACAAAGGTCTTGCATGAGGTGATAGCCTCGCCGTTTACATCTGTAAAGCTATCCCAGAAAACTGTATCAAAAGAGCTTTTGCCGTAATCGTTTCGAGCATAAAGCCTGAACGACTTTTGATAATCCGCCCTAGACCAGCCGCCTTGTATCCTTATGCCGCAATCCTGAGAAATAAGGCTGTTGCCCTCACTGTCGAAATACTCTACATAACATTCCTTTTCCCACTCTCTGCCACGCTGATTGTAGTTTGCAGGGATAGAGCCGTTCCAAGGGTGGTCGGGATTTTCTTCGTCATATTCTTTGTATACGTCCCCAAGACAGTAAATGCCCGTTTTTTCGTTGAAAAGCCCATCAGGATCGGTGGTAATGGATACTATAGGCAGATCGTTATGATCTGCACTTGAAACGTCCACAAAATAAGTGGCAGTAACAGTTTTTCCGCACTTTCCGCTTGTACCCTCTGCGCAGGCTCTTATGACAGTGCCTTTATCAACTGCACTTTTGGCAGGCAGTTTTATGCTGTCACGATAGTCAAGCTGTATTTTCATAGGGTCATAAGCCGAAAGGACATTTTCATCATCTGACCTGTCGTCAATTCTCAGGGCATTTTCATAGACCTTTCTTGTGTCCGACGTGGCAGGGTCGGTGCCGTCGGTGGTATAATACACCGTCTGACTCTCTCCTGCGGTTATCTCAAGGTCAAAAGCTTTTTCATAGCTACCTGCCGCCTGAGAAAACACAGGTGTATCTCCGATAGTTTTCTCTGCATTCGCCGCAAGAGGTGTAGGCTCTGAAACGTACATTTCACCCTTGACATTTTTAGAATAGCTCACGCCCTTGTTAAGCTTAGGCATTTTTATGCTCTCACACCGGAACGAGTCATATTTCAATATTATCTCCGCTTCGCTGACCTTGCCTATGCTGAAATCAGCGTGAGGAAAATCAGCATTTTCAAAGCCTGCTGACGAGCAGTATACTATTATATAGTCATGGGCTTTAATGACATATCCGCCCAAAGGCTGATCTCCACCGCCATTTTTTGAAAGTGAAAATCCCGTAAGTGAAATATCTCTATTTGTAGGATTATATATCTCTATCCAATCGCTTGGTTCTCCGTTTTTGTCCTGCATAGCTGTTTTCTTAGATGTTTCGCTGTTTGAGGGGCATATCTCGCTTATATATATTTTCGGCGGTCTTATTATAACTGCAGCGAGCATTACCACCGCTGCCACCGCCGCAAGACAAAACCCTATCACTGAAACCCTTCTTAGTCCCAATACAAAACCTCCTGCTCTGCAATATTACAGATATCATTATAGCCTTTTTTCACATTTCTGTCAACCAACTGCAAAACATACAAAATCCATGGGGATTTTCTCTGTGGCTTTTACTATTTCTACAATCCTTTTAACTTTTACTTGACAAACTTTTACGGCTGTGCTTTAATAGAGTAGTAGGGTAAAATCCCCGTAAACACGAAAGGAATGGTACATATATGAAGTTAAGAAAAGTTCTGGCACTTGCCGCTGCAGCGGTAATGGCTGTGGCTGCTCTTGCGTCATGCGGCGTTAAGGAGGACTCCTCAAACGATTCAAAGGCAGGCGGCTCATCAGAAAAGCACTATAAGATAGGCATTGTGCAGATAATGGAGCATACATCTCTCAACACTATCAGAGATGCTGTTATCGACAGACTTGCAGAACTTGGCTATGTTGACGGCAAAAACTGCACTATCGACGCTCAGCAGGCTAACAACGAGTCAACAACTGTTCAGCAGATACTCGACCAGTTCAAGGCTGACGGTGACGATATCATCATCGCTATCACAACACCATGCGCACAGCTCGCAGCTCCATACTCTGAGGAGATACCTGTAGTATTCTCCGCAGTAACAGACCCTATCGGTGCAGGTCTTTGCGACTCGCTTGAAAGCACAGGGGCAAACATCACAGGCACATCTGACAAGCTCGCTATCACAAAGATACTTGACTTTGCGCTTGAAATGAAGCCTGAAATAAAAACTCTCGGTTATCTTTACAACACAGGCGAGGACAACTCAGTTTCTACCCTTAAAGAAGTAAAGGCTTACTGTGAGGAAAAGGGCATCACTGTTATCGAAGGCGCTGCTTCAAACACATCTGAGGTTCAGGAAGCTGCTCAGAACCTTGCCGCAAAGTGCGACGCTGTATTCTCCCCTAACGACAACACTATTGCAGGCGCTATGGGTACAGTTACAGAAGTTATGAACAAGGCGAAGGTTCCAATGTTCGTTGGCGCTGACTCAATGGTAATGGACGGCGGTCTTGGCACTGTCGGTATCGAGTATTCCGACCTTGGCAAGGAAACTGCAAACATGGCAGCTCAGATACTCAGCGGTGAAAAGAAGGCTTCTGAGATACCAATAAAGGTATTCAACGAAGACCTCAGCACTTACATCAACAAGACAACTGCTGACACGATCGGTATCACTATTCCTGACGATATCGCAAACGGAGAAAAGACAGTTTACTTTGATTAAACTATTGCAAAATCAAAGCAAACATAGTATAATAGTAGGGAGCGGGACTTTCGCTCCCTGCTATTTTTTATTGAAAGGAAAATTATATGAAACTGAATAAGAAAACAGTTATCTCGCTTATACCGAAAGCTGTGCTTTTGATCTTACTTCTTGTGATAATAAACACTCAGCTCACGGAAAGCGTTGTTACGGGAACATTTGAAAAGGGTCTTGTTTTTGCTATCCTTGCACTTGGAATATTCATCTCATTCAGGATACTTGATATCCCTGACCTGTCGGTAGACGGAACTTTCACCCTTGGCGTTGCAGTATCAGTTATGCAGGCTTTCAACGGCGACCCTATCAAGGGCATACTGCTGTCAATAGTTGCAGGAGCTATCGCAGGAAGCGTGACGGGAATACTTATCACAAAACTCAACGTTCAGCCTATACTTGCGGGAATAATCACAATGACGGCTCTTTATTCCATAAACCTGAAAATCATGGACAGACCTAATATTTCACTCTATAAGAAAGATACTATATTTACAATGGCTCAGAAATATTTCGGCGACTATTACAAGCTTGCGGCGGCAGGTATCGTGCTTGTTATTGCGGCTGTTCTGCTTTTCTGGTTTCTTAAAACTCAGGCAGGAATGTCGCTTAGAGCCACAGGCGACAATGAATACATGGTAAGGGCTTCTTCAATAAACTCAGACAGAATGAAGATAATGGGCTTTGCCATTGCAAACGCTTTGGTATCCCTTTCAGGCGCAATGTACGCTCAGTATTCCTCAGCAGGCGACTCAAACAGCGGTACAGGTATGCTGGTGGTAGGCCTTGCTTCTATAATTATCGGTGAGATATTCTTCAGCAAGCACTCGATCCTCTGCGGAATACTTGCGGCGATATTCGGTGCGATAGCATACAGATTTGTTCTTGCTTTTGCAATGAATCTCGGTATGGACAGCAACTACACAAAGCTTTTCTCGGCCTGCATAGTTGCCCTTGCTATCTCTCTGCCTGCTATCAAGAAGTATATCACAAAGGCATACAAGCGTGTATGCAGTGACAAATAGGAGGTTTAAAATGCTTAAGCTTGAAAATATAAACATAACCTTCAACAAGAACACTGCCAACGAGCGTAAGGCGCTCCAGCACATAGACCTTGATGTGGCTGATGGAGATTTCGTTACTGTAATAGGTTCAAACGGTGCAGGAAAATCCACACTTATGAACGTTATCAGTGGCAGCTACGAGGCTGACACCGGCAAGATATTCCTTGACGGAAAGAACATCACTCACCTAAAAGAGCATCAACGTGCAAGAACTATAGGCAGGCTTTTCCAAGACCCGCTGAGAGGAACTGCGCCAAACATGACCATAGAGGAAAATCTCGGCCTTGCCTACAGTCGTGGAAAGCGTCGTTCGCTGACTATCGGTATCAGAAAAAAAGACGTTTCAGTGTTCAGAGAAAGGCTCAAGGAGCTTGACTTAGGTCTTGAGGACAGAATGAAAATGCCTGTGGGCTTGCTCTCAGGTGGACAGCGACAGGCGCTCACATTGCTTATGGCGACTATCGTTACACCAAAGCTTCTGCTTCTTGACGAACACACTGCGGCACTTGACCCTAAGACCGCAGAAAAGGTCATGAGGATAACCGAAAAGATAGTAAAAGAAAACGCACTGACTACTCTTATGATAACACACAACATTTCAAATGCCATTGAATACGGCAACAAGACTATCGTAATGAGCCAAGGCAAACTGCTTCTTACAATCGAGGGAGAGCAGAGAGCAAACATGACGGTAGAAAAGCTTATGAAGCTTTATTCCGACACCGCCGAGGACGAACTTTCAGACAAGATGATACTTCAAGAATAATCAGACATACAAAAAGCTGCGGAGGAAAACTCCGCAGCTTTTACTTTTGTTCTTTCACATAAGACTAAACATATGTTATATCTATTCCTGCAATCTTTGCTCTGCCCTTTATGATAAGGATCTTTTCTTTTTCATCATAAGCTCCGTTAGGCTGGTCTATTCCGCCAAGAACGCAGTCGGCTTCCACCTTTATGCCCCAGTTCTTCGGGATATAAAGTTCCACTCCGCCGCAAAGCACATCAACATTCAGCTCGACTTCGTTTCCTGCCATATCGGCAGAATCAAAGTACACCTCCATACCGCTGTAACGGCAGCTTATGTCAACCCTTTTCAGCACCTTTGAGGTTATATACTTTGTGCAGCCTGAAAATTTTGCGTCGATACGCACATATTCCCCGTTGTCTGAGGATTTATCCCATGCAGGATTATCGGTAGTGTGGGTGGTCCACTTGCTTTGGGTAAACCTGTAGCGGTAAGGGAAAATAAATGAAAATCCCACGCTGAGAAGCAGTGCCGCACCCAAAACAGGCCATGGGGTGAACTTCTCGATACCGAGAGTTTCGTCAAAGAGTATCGCCATGATAGCCATAGGGAAGAATATTCCCCAGAAGTTAAGGTGTCTGACGCTCGTTACGATAACAGGAACGAGGAGCAGTGAGATCACAACGCTCCACACGCTTACACTTCCAAGCAGACCTGTGCGGTCAAGGATAAGCGCAACGCCTGCAAGGATAAAGAACAAGCCCCATATAAGATTTTTGTTTTTCATAGAAATCTCCTTTCTCCAAGTCTGAGCTTCAAAAGCTTGTAATAGCTTCGTGAGGCGTAAAGCTGTTTGTGAGTGCCTGCAAAGCTTATAAGGCTTGCAGAGGTTATGTTTCGCTCAACGGAATAGATGTGCTTTACATTCACGATTGCTGATTTTGACACCCGCACGAACTTTCGTGGAAGTATCTCTTCAAGCTCGAAAAGCTTCATTTTGACCTGAAAAACGTCGTCAGAGGTATGAGCGTTAAGATTATGTTCCCCTGTTTCAAAAAACAGTATGGAATCAAGGGGAGGATAGAACTGAACTGCGTCTTTGAAAAAAGCTATCTCAGGCTCGCTCTCAGCGGACTCCGCCGCCCTTTTCATTTTAAGCACACGTTCATCGGGCTGGGCGCACCTTATGACTATCTCGTCTTCAGACATATTCTCGTCTATCTCTATCCTGACCTTCACGCTTTCACCCCCGTTTTATCTGACAGCCTTATTATAATCTATTTTTCTTTTCATGTAAACCCCTTTTGGCTGACAGGTACAGATTTCTATGCAAGAGGTAAATTTTATGGCCCAAAGGGGTGCTGACCATGCAGCACCCCTCGATTTAGTTTTTTACCAGTAGCTTGCCTCGCTGCCTGTGCCGTTTTGCATATATTTGTATATGAGTTCAAAAAGCTCGCTGTTGTCAACATTGTTTTGTTCCATATAATCCACAACGCCCTGAGCGGTAAGACCGCTTGCATAGTCGCTGTTTCTAAGCACCATTGCAAACTCTGCCGCAGAGCAAGCCTTTGCAAAATTCTGTGACACAGCCTCTGTATAGTCAGAACACATAACAGACTTGTCTATAAGCTTGCTTTCGCTCGCCTCCGGGTCTTTATACCTCACTGAAACTGTGAGCATTTCTCCGCTGAGCTCGTTGGTTTCAGCCTTGCTCTCGTTATCCTGATATTTCAGCGACTTTTCATTGCCGTTATTTGGCACTATCTCATACAAAACCGTGACCTGCTGACCCGAGCCGATATCGCCTGCGTCCTTTGTATCGTCCTCAAAGTCCTCGTCATTGAGAAGTCTGTTTTCATAGCCCACCAGCCTGTATGCTGAAACATTTTCGGGATTAAACTCTATCTGCACCTTTGCGTCCTTTGCGACAGTGAAAAGAGTTCCGCTCATTTCTGTTACAAGCACTCTTTTTGCTTCGTCAACGCTGTCGATATAAGCATAGTTTCCGTTGCCGTTATCAGCAAGGGCTTCAAGCCTGTTATCCTTATAGTTTCCTGAGCCGAAGCCAAGCACTGAGAGATATACCCCTGAGTCACGCTTTTGTGATATAAGGTCGGTAAGCTCTTCTTCACTTGACAGACCAACGTTCAGATCGCCGTCAGTTGCAAGGATAACTCTGTTGTTGCCGCCCTCTATGAAATACTCCTCTGCAAGCTTGTAAGCTGTGGTAATTCCTGCCGCACCTGCTGTCGAGCCGCCTGCTGACAGGCTGTTAAGTGCTGAAACTATCTCCTCGCTGTTGTCGCCACTTTCGCCCTCAAGAACAACGCTGTCGCTGCCTGCATAAGTGACGATAGAAACTCTGTCATCAGCCCCAAGGTTTTCAGCAAGCATTGAGAAAGCCTGCTGAACAAGAGGAAGCTTATCCTCGTCCTCCATTGAGCCGCTCACGTCTATGAGGAAAACAAGGTTTGTAGGAACGTCCTTGACCTTTGCTTCCCTTGCCTGAAGCCCCACCAGCATAAGCTTTGCTTCACTGTTCCAAGGACAATCAGAAAGCTCGGTATTTATAGACACCGCACCCTCCGTAGGCTTTTCATAGTCATACTTGAAATAGTTTATGAACTCCTCTGTTCTCACAGCGTCAGTGTCGACCTCCCAGCCGTCGTTTATCATTCTTCTCACGTTTGTGTAGGAAGCCGTGTCAACGTCTGTGGAAAAGGTGGAAAGCGGTTCGTCTGAAACGAGCTTATAGCCGTTTTCCGTCAGATGGTTATATTCCTCGGTATTGTAACCCCCTCCTATATTCGCCGTGCCGTCAGTATCTCCGGCTGTAACATTGCTGTATCTGTAGTTTTCCGCAGTTGTTCTTTCATTGTTATAGCTGCCGCTCTTTCTGCTCTCCGATCCGTCATAACCGCTTCCGCATGAAGCAAGCATTGTCGCCGTCATCATAAGCGACAGAGCTGTGATCAAGTTTCTTTTTATGCTGTTTGAAGTTGTCTTTTTCATAGCTGTCATCTCCCGTAAAATAGCGTGGGCGATATGCCCTTGCGTTGTTAGCTACATAGTCCTCCACTTAGCAAGCAGGTCTTGCAGATCGTTTTTCGAGGAATATCTCATTCGGTCATAGAAATAATCGTTCTTGCTTTTCTGCGAGTCTTTAAGAATACCCGAATCATCGTCAAGACTTTTCCAGCCGTTTTGAAAAACGATATCCCCGTCAAGAGAAATTTCTATCTGAGGTGCATTTTCAAAGGCCATAGAATAAGTGCCGTTTTCTTTCCTCAGTGGTATGAAATATTCTCTGTTTTCCTGCATGATATAAGGGGTAGAGCTTTCAATGGTGATATTTGTTTTGCTTTCTTCTCCTGTCTTTGATACAAGGCTGTTTATTCTCAGGGTGTAATGTGCGCTGTCGCTGTTGAGCCTTGCTGAAAGCACTGTCACATCTGCAAAGAAGTCTGTATCTTCCAGAACGCTGTCCTCTGTGAAATAATCATCGCCCTTTGGAATGTAGCTGTCCTCATAAGCCTTTGTGTCTGTGTGGCTGAAACTGAGCTGTTCGTATGTCTTTTCTTCTCTGTTTTCAAGCCTAGCCTTGTCAGCCGTTTCTATGCTATGCTTTGAAACACTGTCCGACTCTGAGCGGATATCGGCGTAAAGGCTTACGCCGCCGATAATAAGCACGAGCGAGGCTGCTGCCGCTGCAAATTTTCTGTAATTTCTGCGGCTTACTTTTATCTGTGTCTGATCTTTGTCCGTTTTGTTTTCAAGCTGTCCCTCTATCCTGTCCCAGAGCTTTTCCATGTCAGGGGCAGTATCAGAAATATGCTTTTTGTAAAGAAATTTTATGTTCTTAGCCATAGATACTGTCCTCCTTTATGGTCTTTTTTAGTTTGAAAACAGCCTGACGGTATTTCCATGTGACAGTACCCAGCGGCTTCCCCACTGCCCGACTTATCTCACGAAATGTCATATCCATTCCAAGCCTCATGTTCAGGATATCCCTTTCGCCCTCTGAAAGCAGCTTCAAAGCCTCCTCGAAGGTGAGCTTTCCGATCACATCGTCGTCTACCCGCATACTGTCCTGCTGTTCTTTGTGCCCTGCTTCATCATCGTCAAGGGTCGGCATTTCGTGCCGCCTTTTTCTGATAAAGTCAAGAGCGAGATTTTTCGCCATTACAGTCAGATATCGCTTATGCCCCGTTCCCTTTCGGTACTGACCTGCGGTGTCCCATAGCTTTAGGAAAAAATCTGATGTAAGGTCCTCAGCGTCCTGAGGACTTTTCACAATGTCAAGCATGATGTTATGTATCACCTTGCCGTAGCATTGATAGATCTCCCTAAGCCCGTTTTTGTCATTTTTCAGGATCAGCTCCACCCTGAAATCGAACTCAGTGTCGGTCAAGTCTTTCACACCCCTCGATAACTTATATACGATTCTGCACGGGAGATTTTATGGCAAAATAGTATACAAATTTTACTTTTATTTTTTGTGTATTAACAACAAACTTATGTACAAACATGATTGTGCCGATAAGATATTTTAGCACATTAAAGCATATCTGTCAAATAAAAGAACACACCCCGTCCATATGAACGAGGGTGTGTTCCTTGCGTGAAGATCTATGAGAAATTATTTGGAGAGGTCAATATTTCTTACAGCGTCCCTTACCTTAAGAACAAAGGTCGGAGAAACTGAAAGCTCGTCAATGCCCATTCTCAGGAAGGTTTCTGTGAGAGTTATGTCAGCCGCAAGCTCACCGCATATACCTATCCATGCGCCGTTCTTGTGGGCATTCTCTGCGGACATTTCAATAAGTCTAAGTATAGCCTCATGGTGAGTGTCGCAGAACTGCTCTATATCAGGGTTCTGTCTGTCGCAAGCAAGGGTATACTGAGTGAGGTCATTAGTGCCAACGCTGAAAAAGTCCACAAGCTTTGCAAGCTTATCGCTTATGATAGCCGCCGCAGGGGTCTCTATCATGATGCCAAGCTCAACGCTGTCAGAAACTGTTATACCCTGTTCTTTAAGCTCAGCCTTGACTTCACCACACATAGCAAGGGCTTTTTCTACCTCTGAAACGCTTGTTATCATAGGGAACATTATGCCCAGATTGCCGTATACGGAAGCTCTGAAAAGCGCTCTGAGCTGAGTTTTGAATATCTCAGGTCTTGTAAGACAAATTCTTATTGCTCTGTATCCCAAAGCTGGGTTTTCCTCTTTTTTCAGACCAAAATAATCCACCTGCTTGTCAGCACCGATATCGAGCGTTCTTATGATGACCTTTTTTCCTGCCATGCTCTCAAGAACACGCTTATAAGCCTGAAACTGCTGTTCCTCTGTCGGAAAATCTGAATTTTCAAGATAGAGAAACTCGCTCCTGAAAAGACCTATTCCTCCTGCGTCATTGAGAAGCACAGCACCGATGTTGTCAACGCTTCCGATATTTGCATAAATGTTTATCTTTCTGCCGTCCTTTGTGACATTCTCCTTGCCTTTGAGGGTCTGCAAAAGACGCTTTTTCTCCTCGTCTGCTTTCTGCTTTGCGGTAAGCTCAGCGGTGGTCTTTTCATCAGGGTCAACGAATATCTCCCCTGTAAAACCGTCAACGATAGCAAAGTCACCGTCCTTTATTTCTGACAGGAATTTGCTTCCTACACCTATTACCGCAGGTATGTTCATATTTCTTGCAAGGATAGCTGTATGTGAATTTGATGAGCCATGTGCAGTAACGAAGGCAAGCACCTTGTCTTTATCAAGAGATATAGTTTCGCTTGGTGCAAGATCATCGGCACAAACTATCATCTTGTCGTCACCTGCCGAACCGTCGCTGACATTGCCCGTGAGGTTTGCGATGATCCTGTTGGAAATATCCTTTACATCTGCGGCTCTTGCCTGCATATAAGGATCGTCCATAGAAGCAAACATCTCCGCAAAGTTGTCTGCCGTCACTGCCACTGCATATTCTGCGTTGACCTTCTGGCTGTCGATGATATTCTCTATAGACTCGTTATAATCATCATCTTCAAGCATCATCATGTGTATCTCAAAGATCTGAGCATTTGTTTCGCCCACCTCCCTGAGTGCCTTGTCATAAATGCTCTGGAGCTGTTCTGTGGCTGCCTGCTTAGCTTTGGCAACTCGCTTCTTTTCTCCCTCGCTGTCTTCTGTGTGAATACGTTTTATAGCGGTATCCTGCTTTTTGAATACTGAGATCTTACCCATTGCTACCGCACCGTAAACGCCTTTTCCTGTAAACTTAGTCATAAATATCCGCCCCTTTTCTCATAGATCTTATTATTTTTCACGCTGTTTCCAGCCGATGGGACGCTCCTGCGAACACGCCGCAGAAACGTCCCGCCGGCTGGACGGCTTTGACCGCCCAGCTGACAGATAATAATTAAAGTGTTTCCTCAAAAAATGCCTTGAGTGCTTCGGAAGCCTTGTCCTCGTCTGCACCCTCGCAGGTAACAGTAACAGTATCGCCCTGCTTAACGCCAAGACCCATAAGAGCCATAAGCTTTGTGATGTTCACGCTCTTTCCGCCCTTTTCGATAGTGCAAACACTCTCGAACTCCTTTGCTTTCTTTGCAAGAAGTCCAGCCGGTCTTGCGTGGATACCAACTTCGTCTGTGATAGTGTAGCTAAATGTTTTCATGATGAATACCTCCAAATAATTATTTGATCTTCAAAATTATATCCCCTGCCGATATGCTGTTTTCGGCAGCAGGTTCAACAGACGCATAATCGTCCGTGTTGCCAATTATGATAGGTGTTGTCACCTTATAGCCTGCGGCTTTTATCTTATCCATATCAAAGCTTATGAGCAGGTCGCCTTTTTTAACTTTCTGACCGTCGCTGACATGGGCTTCAAAATACTGTCCGCCAAGCTTTACAGTGTCGATACCGATATGGAGAAGTATCTCCACTCCATCGTCCGATACCATATTTACGGCATGCTTTGTGTCAAAAACGCTGTCTATCTTTCCGTCGCATGGAGCGTAAAGCTTGCCCTCTGACGGCTCAACGGCTGCGCCCTCGCCGAGTATCTTTTGTGAGAACACATCGTCCTCAACGTCCTCAAGCTTAACGGCAGTGCCGTTCATGTGAGAGTAAAGCGTTATTGTCTTGACGTTAGTTTCTGTGTTTTCTGCACCCTCGATCTGCGGTTTTTCTTCCATTTTATCAGAAGCTTTCTCTGTGCCGATAATGCTGTCAGGGTCATCGCTGTATGGCGAGTCGATAAAATCCTCAAGATCTGATTTTATAACTGAGACCTTTGGTCCGTAAATGACCTGAACGCCGTTGCCCTTGTGGATAACGCCTGAAGCACCGCTGGCTTTGAGCATATCGTCCATGACCTTTGAGGCGTCATTTACTGTAACTCTAAGTCTTGTTGCGCAGCAGTCAACGTCTGAAAGGTTATCTTTGCCCCCAAGACCTTTGAGTATCATTGCGCTTACAACGTCTGAAGCCCTCTTGTCTGCGCTCTTTACCTTTGCCGCCTTAGCCTCGTTTACGTCGCTTCTGCGATAAAGCTTAGGTTCAACGTCATCAGGCTCTCTGCCAGGTGTTTTAAGATTCATCTTTGTTATCATAAAGTAGAACACAAAATAGTAAACAACTGCATAGATAAGTCCCACAACAACTATCCATATCCAGTGGGTCTTTGCGTTGCCCTGCAAAATTCCGAAGAGGGTCATGTCTATAAGACCGCCTGAGAACGTCATTCCAACGCCAACGTTAAGAATGTGCATAAGCATATAGGAAAGTCCTGCCAATACGCAGTGAACAGCGTACATAAGAGGTGCAACGAACAGGAATGTGAACTCCAAAGGCTCTGTTATACCTGTAATCATTGAAGTAAGAGCCGCTGACAGAAGCAAGCTTCCTACTACCTTTTTCTTTTCAGGACGAGCAGTTTTGTACATTGCAAATGCTGCAGCAGGAAGTCCAAATATCATGAACGGGAATTTTCCTGCCATAAATCTTGTTGCCGATACTGAGAAAACTTCTGTTGACTTTGAAGCAAGCTCTGCAAAGAAGATGTTCTGTGCGCCTGCTACCATGTTGCCGTCTATCATCATCGAGCCGCCAAGCTCTGTCTGCCAGAAAGGCATATAGAAAACGTGATGAAGTCCGAATGGGATAAGAGCACGTTCAAGTATTCCGTATATCCATGTGCCTGCATAGCCTGAGTTGAGAACGAGCACGCCAAGCTTTGAGATACCAAGCTGTACTATAGGCCACAGATAGAACATTATGATACCAACAATAAGGTATGTGACAGTTGAAACGATAGGAACAAATCTTGTTCCGCCAAAGAATGAAAGCACCTGCGGAAGCTCTGTTTTATAGAACTTGTTGTGCAGTGCCGCAACGCCAAGTCCTACAAGGATACCGCCGAAAACGCCCATTTGCAGCGTGGTGATACCAAGCACTGACGTTGTGGAGTTTTCTGCCATTGCCTCAACGCCGCCCTTTGCGGTGATAAGTGCGCTGATAGTGGTGTTCATTACGATATAGGCGATAGCACCCGAAAGAGCTGCGACTTCTTTTTCCTTCTTTGCCATTCCGATAGCAACGCCCATTGCAAACAGAAGCGCAAGGTTATCGAAAACAGCGCTTCCCGTTTTGCTCATTATGTCGAGTATAGTGTAAAGCACACCGCCCTCATAGATGAATTTGCCAAGATGATAGGTTTCGATAGTTGTGGCGTTGGTGAAAGAGCTGCCTATTCCAAGAAGCAGACCCGCCACCGGCAGCAGTGCGATAGGGAGCATGAACGAGCGTCCCACACGCTGCAATACGCCGAAAATTTTATCCTTCATAATAATAATATCCTCCAAAAAATTATATCTCAGCCGAATTATCATTATGGTACCGTTAATGATAATACCGCAGCGAATACATTATATATAAGCTGTGGCAATAATGCCTATCCGCTTATTTTCTTCAGATGGATCGAAAGAGTTATCATTTCATCTTCCGATATAGTTTTAGCATAATTCTTCAAAATATGATCCTGCATATGCTTTGCGCATTTATACTGCTTTTTGAATTTCTTTTTTATTATATCAGCGAACTCCTCGTCCCTGCTGAGAACATTAGGAAGCTCCTGAGATTTGAAGAGTCTTTTCGCAAGATATTTTAAATGAACAAGAAATCTTTCATATGCCACTGACGTTTTATTTATCTTTCCTGACAGACAAGCGTCCGCTATCTCAGCACAGCCGTTCACCATTTTAGTAATATCCTGTATCTGTCCCATTTTTGTGCCGAGCCTTGCGTTTATGATGTGCATTGCGATAAAGCCCGCTTCATCACCCCTCAGCTCAACGCCCAAACGCTGATATATCTCCGCCACGCAATATCTTCCAAGAGCCAGCTCCTTCGGGAAGCAGTCGCTTATGGCGTCCATAAGCGGGTTTTCAAATTCAAGTCCCTGCTTTTTTCTTTCAATGGCAAATGAGATGTGGTCTGAAAGTGTTATTATGAGCGACTCGTTTAGCCGTCCGTCGATATGTGAAGAAATATAGTCCACAAGATCTGCCGTAAGCTTTATATGCTCATATGGTATCTCGGTCAGACACTCGATAAGCCTTTTTCTAAGCTCTGAGTCTGTAATAAAATACATTTTCTGTATTTTATCCTTGTCAGGCTCATCACCATATTTCTTTCCGAAGCCTATCCCCTTGCCTGAGATTATCTGCTCTTTTCCTTTATCGTCTATAACGCTTACGGTGTTATTATTTATCACCTTGATTATTTTCATTAAAAATCCCCCTATAAAATCAAAAAAACCAACCTTAATACGAACTCACACAATATGTCCGTACAAAGTTGGTCATGCCCAGTCTATAAATGAAAGGTAACACTCCAATAAAAGATGTTATGTATCAATTTCACTATAATTATATTAACACACCTATATTTATTTGTCAACAGAGTACATAAAATTTGTTTTTCAAATCTGTTTTTTTAACAAATAAACTCATTTTGTTTTGTATAAAACCTACAATTATCAGCCTGAAAAGCACAAAAAAGCCGTGGAAACACTGCTGTTCCCACGGCTTTCGGTATGTTAAGAGAGTATCTGTATAGCCTTATTACTTTGTCATAAGCTCGCAAACAAGGTTTGCAAACTCAACAGGGTTGTCGATAGACATACCCTCGATAAGCAAAGCCTGATCGTAAAGAAGCTTTGCATAGTCTTTCAGCTTGTCCTTATCGTTAGCATAGAGGTCTTTCAGCTTTTCAAAGATAGGGTGGTTTGGATTTATCTCCAGTGCCTTTTCAGCCTTGACCTTATTGCCGTCATTCTGAGGCATAGCGTTGAGGACCTTCTCCATTTCGATAGTTATGCTGCCGTCTGACGAAAGACAAACGGGGTGAGTTTTAAGCTTCTTTGAAAGACGGACCGTCTTTACCTTGTCAGCGATAGCTTCCTGCATGAAAGTGAACATATCCTTGTTCTCTTCGTCAAGCTTTTTAGCCTCTTCCTTTTCTTCCTCTGTGTCAAGATCGAGATCAGCGTCGCTTATGGACTTGAAAGGCTTGCCGTCATAGTTTATCATCACCTTGATAGCAAACTCGTCAACGTCCTGTGTAAAGTAAAGAACTTCATAGCCCTTATCCTTGATCTTTTCAAGCTGAGGGAGCATTTCGATCCTTTCCTTTGTTTCGCCGCAAGCATAGTAGATCTCTTTCTGATCTTCTTTCATTCTTGAAACATACTCTTTGAGTGTAACGTTCTTGCCGTCAAATGAGGACGGGAACATAAGGAGATCTTTCAGAGTTTCGTTTGCAGCGCCGTATGACTGATAAATGCCAAACTTAAACTGAAGCCCGAATACGCTGTAGAACTTCTCATACTTCTCACGGTCGTTTTTCAGAAGCTTTGCAAGCTCGTTCTTTATGGACTTTTCAAGGTTCTTTGCGATTATCTTGAGCTGTCTGTCCTGCTGTAAAAGCTCACGGGAGATGTTCAGTGAGAGATCCTCAGAGTCAACAACGCCCTTTACAAAGCTGAACCAGTCAGGAAGCAGGTCTGCACACTTTTCCATTATCATTACACCGCTTGAATAAAGCTGGAGTCCCTTTTCATAGTCCTTTGAGTAATAGTCAAAAGGCGCACTGGCAGGTATATAAAGCAGTGCGTCATATGTTGCAACGCCCTCGTTCTTTGAATGGATATGTGCAACAGGTGGCTCATAGTCGCCGAACTTCTCCATATAGAAGTTGTTGTAATCCTCGTCTTTTAACTCGCTCTTGTTCTTCTTCCAGATAGGGGTCATGCTGTTAAGAGTTTCGATAGCCTTGTGTACCTCTGGCTCTTTACCCTCCTCATTATAATGAGTATGCTCGACTTCCATTCTGATAGGGAATCTGATGTAGTCAGAATATTTCTTTACAAGTGACTGTATCTGATACTGATCAAGATATGTTGAATACTTCTCGTCATCAGTATCGTCCTTGAGTTTCAGTGTGATAGTAGTGCCGACGCCGTCAGGCTTGTCACACTCTTCTATTGTGTAGCCCTCAACGCCGTCAGATGTCCACTTATAAGCCTGATCGCTGCCAAAAGCCTTTGTTACAACGGTAACTTCCTTTGCTACCATAAAAGTAGAATAGAAGCCTACACCGAACTGACCGATGATATCAACATCGTCCCCAAGGTCATTGTCTTTCTTAAAAGCGAACGAGCCTGAGTTTGCGATAGTACCAAGGTTGTTTTCAAGATCTTCCTCGGTCATACCGATGCCGTTATCAGAAACTGTAAGCGTTCTGTTTTCCTTGTCGATAGCGATATTGATAGCGAAGTCGCTCTTTTTCATTCCCACAGAAGTGTCTGTCAAGGACTTGAAATACAGCTTATCAATAGCGTCGCTGGCGTTTGAGATTATCTCTCTGAGAAAAATCTCCTTATGAGTGTAGATCGAATTGATCATCATATCAAGCAGTCTTTTGGATTCTGCCTTAAATTCTTTTGTCTGCATAAAATCTCGACCTTTCCTTAATAATATTTTACTTTCTTTGAATACTGTTCCATATAATTAGCACTCTATCTATCTGAGTGCTAATTATATTATACAACAAGGTTGATAAAATGCAATAGTTATCACAAAATTTCTCTTATTTATTTACAAATCCATAACATTTCATCACATACCTGACAAAATACCATTTGCAAAAGCACCATGTTGTGTGTTATAATATATAGACAAGACCGAACAAGGGAGGAATAATATTTGACTACCAAAAAGTCTGTTTCTCTGCTGACCCCTGAAAAACAGCAGGAAAAGAAACTTCTTACTATAGATTGCGTGAAAATTTCACTTCTGCTCATTTTATACAACCTGCTAAACAGGATATTCGCAGTGTTATTCTTTTACGTTGCATACACTTACCACTCAGGAAAATTCACTCTTAGCTACTCGGCAGTTCTCAGCTATCTGAAAAAGCAGACCGCTTTTATAAGCTCAACTACTTTTTCCATGACGGCAAATTTGTTTATCACTCTTATGAGCGTGCTTGTTTTTGGGATAGTTTTTGCTATACTTTTCCGAAAACGAGAATCAAGCTTCATAAAGCCGAAAAAAGGCACGGCAGTAAAAGGGCTAAAATGGTTTTCAGCCTGCTTTGTGATAAACATTCTGCTGTCACAGCTCATATCTATCCTCACGGGTATACTTGGTCAAAACGGAGTGACAGTTCCCACAAGCGATTTTTCCATTCATCAGCCCTCTGCCCTTGCAGTAATAGTGCAGTTCTCATACGTTGTGATAATAGCCCCTATCGTGGAGGAATTTATCTACCGTGGAGCGATCCTCACGGCTCTAAGCCCATACGGAAGGGGTGCGGCGGTGCTTTTCTCGGCACTTGCATTCGGACTTATGCACGGAAATATCCCTCAGGCGGCTTCGGCATTCGGCACAGGACTTGTTTACGCTATTATCGCCGCAAAGTGCGGCTCGATACTGCCAACAGTTATAATACACTGTCTAAACAATCTGCTTGCAAACTTCTCGTCCATATCTGATGCGATAGGACTTGAACACTATGAAACCTTCATGAGCGTTGCTGAGATAGTCATAGGTCTGGTAGGCTTTATGGTGCTTTTCACAAGCCTTAAAAAGCTTATCATTGATGGCAGCGAAAACGTGCTTACACCGAAAGAATGTCGCAGATACGTCTTTACAAACCCTGCCACTATAGTATATATGCTCTGCCTTATCATACCGATAATAAAGAGTCTTGTCCAAGCAAACAGCTAAAAATCACAAACAAAAAACGGGTGACTGCCAATAACAAATTGACAGCCACCCGATATTTTTTTATCCAAAAAGCCTATTAATAAGCCTTGCCCCAAAGCACCATATGCTTTGCAGGCTTTCCACAGCATACGCAGGTATCTGCTATCTCTTCCTGCTCGAACGGGATACATCTTGAACCTACTCCTGTGAGTTCCTTTACCTTATCCTCGCAAGCTTCGTCGCCGCACCACATTGCCTTAACAAAGCCGTCGCCCTTTTCCTCAAGAGCCTTTGTTATCTCGTCAAGTGTCTTGCAAACATAGGTACGTCTTTCTCTGTTTTCAAGTGCCTTCGCATAAAGGCCATCATGAACAGCCTGAAGTCTTTCATTTACTGTTTCAACAAGCTCACCAAGCTTGCAGAATACCTTTTCTCTGTTGTGTCTTGTAACAAGCACACACTGATCGTTCTCAATATCCTTTGGACCAATTTCAAGTCTTACAGGAACGCCCTTCATCTCATACTGTGCAAACTTCCAGCCAGGTGACTGCTCTGAATCGTCAAGCTTAACTCTTATGCCTGCATTTTTAAGTGTGTTGTAAAGCTCGTTAGCCTTGTCAAGAACGCCCTCTTTGTGCTGTGCTATAGGTACGATAACTACCTGAACAGGTGCAACAGCAGGTGGCAGAACAAGTCCGTTATCGTCGCCGTGTGTCATTATAACTGCACCGATAAGCCTTGTCGTAACGCCCCATGATGTCTGGAATGGGTGTGCAAGCTTATTATCTCTTCCAGTATAAGTGATATCGAAAGCCTTTGCAAAGCCATCGCCAAAGTAATGCGAAGTGCCTGCCTGCAAAGCCTTGCCGTCGTGCATAAGAGCCTCGATAGCGTATGTTGCTTCTGCACCTGCGAACTTGTCGCTCTCTGTCTTTCTGCCCTTTACGACCGGCATAGCAAGCTGCTGCTCGCAGAAATCAGCGTATACGTTGAGCATTCTCTCTGTCTCCTCGATAGCCTCCTCAGGTGTCTCGTGGATAGTATGACCCTCCTGCCACAGGAACTCTCTTGAACGAAGAAATGGTCTTGTTGTTTTTTCCCAACGTACAACAGATACCCACTGATTGTAAAGCTTAGGAAGATCTCTGTAGGAATGAACTATATTAGCATAATGCTCGCAGAAAAGCGTTTCAGACGTTGGTCTTACGCAAAGTCTGTCTTCAAGCTTTTCACTTCCGCCGTATGTTACCCAAGCTACCTCAGGAGCAAAGCCCTCAACGTGGTCTTTCTCCTTCTGAAGCAGGCTCTCAGGGATAAACATAGGCATGCAAACATTTTCATGACCAAGCTCCTTGAACTTTGTGTCAAGTATATGTTGGATATTCTCCCATATTGCGTAGCCGTAAGGTCTTATTACCATACAGCCCTTTACGCTTGTGTATGAAACAAGCTCAGCCTTCATACATATATCAGTATACCACTTTGCGAAATCCTCGTCCATGGAGGTTATCGCGTCAACCATTTTCTTATCCTTAGCCATTTATAAAACCTCTTTCTTATATCGTTCAGGCATTGTCATTATTCTTGTTGCCGTCGTCTTTTTTAACAGCTTCACTGCTGACATTCTTCTTTTTCTTTTTAAAATTAAGAGCATAGATATCCTCGTTATATATCTTATAGTTAGGATCCCAGCCGTCAATATGGGACTTATCAAATATGCCCTGTACCTTATAGTTCTCAGGATCATTCCCTGTATTCTCACCGTCCACCCTTTCGGGATCGTCCTTTTCGGCAAGCTCAGGGTGACGTTTTTCAATAAATCGTGCTATTTTTGGAGTGATAAGGCAGGCAATGACGATAAAGGTCATTATTACGACACAGCCTGCTGCCAGCTTCAACAGCAATAGCAGTAATTCTTTATTCAGACAAGTCACCTCTTTTCGCAAACATAAAGTTATTATAGCACAATTATTATCCAAATTCAAGAGGTGAAATATGAATTTACCGCCATTTCTGACCTTTAGCACGAAAAAAGGCGGAACAAAGTCCGCCTTAAAGCATTTTCTTTCGTTTGAAAAAGATTATACACACTATCACTACTATTATACTAAGGGCTATAACACCCGGATACCCCTCTTTAAGTTCGGGCATATCCTGAAAGTTCATGCCATACCAGCCCGTGATAAGGGTCAGAGGGAAAAATATAGTGGATATGACCGTAAGAAACTCCATATTCTTGTTCTGCTGAGCATTGACATGGGACTGATAAGCGTCTCGCACCTGCGTTGCATATTCAAGAAGATGTACAGTTCTGCCCATGAGCCTGTCGGCACGGTCTGAGATAGTGCCGAAATATTTTTTCTGCTTTTTCTCAAAGAAGCCGTTCTCGTCCTCTTCAAGCTCTCTGCCCAGATCCATTATTTCATCATAGTAGCTTCTCAAAATAAGAAGCTCTTTTCTGATAGGCGTTATGGTTTCAAGAAAATCGTCCGTCTTGCCATCGTTTACGTTTTCCTCAAGCTCCATAAGCTTTTGCTCATGTTCCGCAAGAAGCTCGGTGTCACGGAGCATAAATTCGCTGAAAAAATTGTAGATAAAATGCTCCCTGCTCTCTCCCTGATTATGCCTGCTTCTCTGTATGCGTTGGACTAACCTGAGCGAGAACTCCTCATCGTCTATTATCACCATGTTTTTGTTGTCGATAAAAAACTGTATTCTGTGGCGACTTCCCTTTATGTCAAGAAGCTTGGGGATAGAAAGCGTGCCTGCCAGACAGAACGGCTGTGATTCTATCTTACAGAACACAACGTCACGCAAGGATATCACGCCCTCGTAGGTTATGTTCGCCGTTCTGAGGGTTTCCTCTGCGTGAGCAGAGTCGGTAATAAACACAGCCGAGCAAGTTTGTTCGCTTAGCTGTGTCGGTGTTATTTCTTCAAGTGAACCCTTCAGGGCAAATATGGTCATTTATCCTCGACCTCCGCCTTTGAAGCTCTTTCATAGGCAAGATCATAGAAAAGTTCCTGAGAATTGAGTGGCTCTTTGCCGTCTGAAACAAGGGTATATTCCCCGTCAGAGTCAAGCTCTCTTGCCTGACAATTATCTGCAAGCATTTTGTCGAACATCATGCTTATCTGAGACTTGATATCCTCGTCAAGAATAGGTGTAGCGACCTCAACACGTCTGAGGGTATTTCTTGTCATAAAGTCTGCGGAAGCAATATATATCTTTCTTTCCTCGCCCTTGCCAAACATATAGATACGGGAATGTTCAAGAAAACGTCCTACAATGCTTATTATCCTGATGTTGTCGGTTTCGCCCTCAACGCCTGGGATAAGACAGCATATGCCTCTTACCACAAGGTCTATCTTAACGCCTGCTCTTGAAGCTTCAATAAATCTGTCGATTATCTTCTTATCAGTGAGAGAATTTATCTTCACGCCAATATAGCCCTCTCCCCCTGATTGTGCTATGGCTATCTGCTCGTCTATCATATCAAGCACCTTGTTTTGCAGACAATTCGGTGCAACAAGAAGCTTGTCAACGCTCTTTACAGTATCGTCAGAAGCAAGAGCATTGAACACGTCTATAGCGTCCTTTGCGATGTCCTTATTGCAGGTCATAACAGACAGGTCGGTATAAAGTCTTGAAGTTTTCTCGTTGTAGTTTCCAGTGCCTATCTGAGTATAATACTCGGTCTTTGTGCCTGAACGCTTTGTGATAAGACAAAGCTTTGAATGTACCTTATAGCCCTCCAGACCATAGATAACAGTACAGCCAGCCTTTTCGAGTCGGCGTGACCACTCGATATTATTTTCCTCATCAAATCTCGCCTTAAGCTCCACCAATACAAGAACGTCCTTGCCGTTCTCTGCGGCTTCACAAAGGGCTTCGACCACCTCACTGTGCTTTGCCACACGATACAATGTCATTTTTATAGACACAACATTTTTATCGTCAGCCGCCTCACGGAGCATATTGATAAAAGGCTTTATGCTATCAAAAGGATAAGAAAGCAGTCTGTCTTTCTTTTTTATCTGCGGCAGGATCGGCTTGTTATCGTCAAAGGCAGTAAACCTCTGCGGAACTCTCTTTTTATAGAAAAGCTCGGTTTTCTGTCTGAGTATATCCTGTATCTGGAACAGGAATGACAGATCAAGAGGAGTGCTGTTTCTGAAAACAGATTTTTTATTCACTTCAAGCTGTTTGCAGAGCAGGTCAACGATATTGTTATCAAGCTGCCTTGAAAGCTCCAGTCTGACAGGTGCAAGACGTTTTCTTTTCTTTATAAGGTCAGCCATGAACTCACGGTAATCAAGATCTTCGTCGTAAAGTGCGTCAGCGTCGATATCAGCATTTCTTGTAACTCTTATAAGTGACTTTGACTTGACGGTGTAGCCCTTGAAAATTTTAGGTACATAGTGGAGGATAAGCTCTTCAGAAAGCATATACTTGCCTGTTGAACCGACCTTTATAAGGCGTGGGAAGACCTCGCTTCCGCAGGAAATAACACCCAGCTTCTCCTTAGAATTTTTGCTTTCAAGGACAACTGCGGCATAGATATCCTTATTTTTAAGGAAAGGGAAAGGCTGTCTTTTGCCCACCACCATAGGCGACAGGAGCGGAGCTATCTGATTAATAAAATACTGTTCCAACTGAGAATTTTCCTCCGCTGTAAGCTTGGAAAAATCAACAAGAGCAACGCCCTGCTCGGCTATTTTCTTCATAAGGTCAGCGTAGATCTTATTTTTACGCTCGTTAAGCTCGCCGACTCTTGCGATAACGGCTTTGAGCTGTTCCTTAGCGGTCATATTTGTTTTATTTTCCCTGCTGTCTGGATCGACCTCCATCTGGTCAGTAAGCGAGCCTACACGAACCATAAAGAACTCGTCCAGATTGCTCTGATAGATAGAAGCAAAAGAAAGTCTTTCACAGAGTGGCACGCACTCACGCTCAGCCTCCTCAAGGACTCTTTCATTAAATTTCAGCCATGACAGCTCTCTATTCATAAACACATTTTTCATTGTGCCATACTCCTTTTATTATTATATCAAAACATCTATACTGATTTAATATATTATATCACAAAACGGCAAACTGTTAAAGAGTTTTAAGCAAAATTCATGTAAAATATTCTTATTATACACTTCCTATATTGTAGCTGCACACAAAAATTATGCAAAATGACGCATTTGCTTTTTAGCGAAAGCACAATACTGTGCAAAAAGGCAAAAATCAAAAAAGTCCAAACTTTTTGTGCAAAAAAGGTTGACAACGGGGTATAAATAGTGTATAATAATCAAGTCGCTATGAGAAACGCATATGGCGGTATAGCTCAGTTGGCTAGAGCACTTGGTTCATACCCAGGGTGTCACCGGTTCAAATCCAGTTACCGCTACCACATTTCTCATAGCGAAAAATCGGCCCGTTGGTCAAGAGGTTAAGACGCCGCCCTTTCACGGCGGAATCATGGGTTCAATTCCCGTACGGGTCACCATTACGCAATCCCACAGATGGCTTAAAATAGCCGTTTGTGGGTTTTCTTTTTTCTAAAAATCAGGCTTTGGCACTTGTTTGGCACTTATTATCTTTTAACTATTAATTTGGGTATCCGCAGAGCTTTCGCTCTGCGGTACTTTTTTGCTCATAATGCCAGCACCTGCTGCTCGGTCTCAGTTTCGGTATCGTCCTCGGCAGGACTTTCCTCCTCTGTGCCTATATCGTTTGTGAAGCTCAGGGCGTTGCTTATCGCATCACAGTTGCGAGCCTTGGCTTCCTGAAACATATGAGAATACAGATTCAAGGTAGTTCCTACGACGCTGTGTCCCATATCCGAGGATACCGCTACAACGTCTACGCCTTCAAATATAAGCAGGCTTGCATGGAGATGTCGCAGTGAGTGGATATTCCTGAACGGCACTCCGATACGCTCACAGTAGCCTTTCAGCCACTCGAACGGTGTCTGCGGATTCATAGGTGCTCCGTTCCATTTTGTGAACAGCCTATCATGGTCTTCCCACTTGGTGCCGAGCTGTGCAGCTTCTGCCTCCTGTTCAGCTTTGAAGTGTTTGAGCAAGTTCATGATAGAGACAGGCATCTTGGACACTCGCTTTGACTTTCTTGTTTTCGTAGTGTCGGTATAAATACCCTTCTCGGCTGTATACTGTGATGTTCGGCGGACGTGGATAATGTTATTTTCAAAGTCGATGTCTTTCCATTCCAGTCCCAGCATTTCACTGCGTCGGTAACCACTGTATATTGCAAGCAGCAGGTAGACCTGATACTTCATCGGCTCGCTTCTCAGGTTCTCATACAGCTTCTTCACCTCATCAATGGTGTAGATCTGCTTTTCGTCCTGTTCCTGTTTCGGCACATATACTCGCCTGCAAGGGTTGTCCGTCAGCATTCCCATGCGTATAGCATAGCTGAATACGTCACTGATAAAGCTCAGGTGATGCACTGCCGTTTTCCTCGACAGCGGCTTACCTGTGTTCATATTCTTGCCGTTGACAAGCATATCTGTCACGAACTTCTGAATATCCCGAGCTGTTATTTTGTCGAGCCGCTTGTGCCCTATGGCGGGATAGACACGCTTGGTGAGCTGTTTCATTCTCGCATACGAAGCCGGTCTGAGGTTGACTTTGGCATATTCCTCAAACCACTGCTCTGTGAATTTCTCGAACTTGACAGCCGATGTTATCTGTCCCCTCTTGCATTCTTCCTCGAACAGAACTGCCTGACGAGTGAGTTCCTTTTCGATTTGCTTCGGTGTCATACCCGGCTCAGGCTTGTAGCTCTTGAACTGTTTCCGCTGCTTGCCGTCTACACCATAGCCGCATGACACTCTTATCTGGTACGTTCCCTCGGAACGCTTTCTGATTGTCGCCATATATTAAAACCTCCGTTTCAAAACTATGGCACATTTCCTCCACCGACATTATACCACAGCTCTGCGGAAATGTCTATCAGAAATACGCCGTTCGTGTTAAAAATCTACTTTACTGATAAAATTGCTCACGCTGTTTCTCCACGAAGGTATCTCAGAAAAAGCTCCTTGTTGATGAGATACTTCTTGCCTGCCATGATGTGCGGTACTTGATCATTGATGCACATCTGACGTACTCTATATTCGGTCAACCCTTCCACAAGAGCTGCCGCCTCCTTTATGGTCAGCATTACGATTTTGGTTTCTGTTTTGTTTTCAACCATTCAATCATACTCCTTCTCATTGTCTTGTTCATGTTTCCTATGTGATTTGAATTGTTCATTTTAAAGATTCCTTTCGATTTAGATTTGGGCATCAGCCCATGTGTATTCCGAGTGCTTCCTTGCGCTCTCGCTCCTCTGCAAGTGCCTTTCTGTCAACGTTCTCACGAGCGTACTCGGTATCGTCGGCAGGCTCGTCCTCGATTATCGAAGCCATAGTTGCAACGCCGCCGACAATGCTATCAATACCGACTGCGAGATCACTATCCACTTGGCTACTTTTGATCTTAGCCTGTGCTTGTATTCGTCGAGCTCTTTCAGCTTCGAGCCATATTCCTCGTTCAACTTCCCAGCCTGTGAAGACAGGTCCGCTGTTGCTTTCTCCAGTTGAACCGTCGCTGTTTCCGACAGTTCTTCTGCTTGATTCAGCAGTTCCCGACAGGTCGCTATGGTATCCCTCTGCTCGGAGCGTACTGTTTTCAGCAACTGTTCTGTATCCGCTTTCGTCGCCAGCACCGAGAGTCTGGTGAGTATTTCCAGCTGCTCCTGCGACATCAGCTTGTTCAATTCTATCAGCGCTCTCCAGTTGGAATCGAGCACCACCACTGTTGGCTGAGTGTCCGCCGCTGCTGACAATTCCTTGTCGTACATCTGCTGCAATTCTTCTTGTTTCGAATTCATACTCCATATTCTCCTTTCGATAACGTTCGCCGTGCAGTTTATTGTCACGGCATCTCCTTCCATTAGGACAAGTATAGGTAATATACTTTCGGTTGTCCTCCCACCGAACATCATAGCCTTGCTGCTTCATCAGGAAGCAGAACTGCTTCTTGGTCTTTGCTTGCTTCATGACTTGGTTTATGACGTTCATCAGCTCCCACTTGAAGCTCTCGCCACGCTTGGCTGACCTGTACTCGCTGTCGGAGAGGTAGTCCCTGTTCATTTTCTTCTTTGGAGTATCAAGGACATGAACTCCGTACTTTTGACAAATCTCATCGCTGAGTTTCATCAGCTGTTCAACGCTTTCCTTGTTGGAATGATACTTCTTTCCGTCCTCGAAGCTTACCGAGTTCAACACCAAGTGGCTGTGGATATGCTCTCTATCAATGTGAGTTGCAACTACACACTCATACTTCCCGAAGGCTTTCTCTGCGAGCTCCACCGCTATCTTGTGTGCGAGTTCGGGCTCGATTTCGTAGCCGCTGGGGAAACTCTGCACCAGATGATAGTAGAGCCGTCCGTCAGGCTTGTGATACAGGTTCTTGGTTGCGGTCATTTCATCGAGTGCAGTCTCGGGTGAACAGTTGACTCCGGTCACGAACCGCTTGTCCTCTGAGACTGTTTTCTCCTTTCGGCTGACGTAGTTGAGGACATTCCTCATGCCGCCAGCGGTCTGAGTTTTGTTGTTTATGAAATGGATGATAGGCACTATCTCACCTCCTTGGCTATGTCGCAAACGGCTTGGGTGACAGCCTTGTGCTGTTCAATAAGCTCGTCCAGTCGGACGGAGTGAAGCCGTCCTTCGTGCGTCAGCATTGCTATCTGATTGAGGTTACGCCCGATAGCTTTCTGCTGCTTTGCGACCTCGTCCAGTCCGTCCGCTACGATAATCTTCTTGTCCATTGCCGACCTAAGAACGAAGTCGCTGAGGGACAGCTTGTGCCGCTGAGCCTTGTTGTGTATCCGCTGATACTCATCATCGGTACAGCGGATAGTAATCGTTCTGTTCCGTTTTCTCATTGTATCACCTTCCTTCCATAGTGCGATTTTTGAGAGGGGGTTCGGGGTTCTCCCCGACCAGCAAGCGTTCGGCGGACTGCCGAATGCGATGCTGGCATTTCATACCTCCGTCGCCTGTACTGCTCCGTCAGCGGCAGTTTTCTCCTTGTGCCAATGCTGCCACACTCGCTCCACGTTGCGCGACAATCGCTTTTGTGGGTACGGGTAGGATAACTACCCGATTTTGACTGCTGCGGCAAACATGGGCGTTTTTGTGCGTGTTTTTACTGTCATCCGAGAGCGGTATACCGTCACCCTGAACCACAAATGCCGTCACCCTCAGTTTTACCGTCACCCGCCTCAAACAAAGGCAAATAGACGTTTTCTGAACTTCGGGTGCCGGTATGGTCAGTAATTTCTACCCACAGCATGCTTCCGTTTTTACTGTCACCCGATTCATCATAAACGAGTTCAAGTATTCGTGAGCCGTGACTTCTGCGCATACTGAATTGCACTCCGTACACTTTTAATTCATCGGTGTGCTGAACAAGATTGCGAGTCATCCAGTTCGGAGCATACTCACGACCGAATCGTTTGTACATAAGCTTGCAGAGTTCAGTCGCCGAACCTGTGAAACGTTTTTCATCGACCATGAGATCATGTATGGCAAAAGAGAAAAGGTCTGGCTGACGTTCAGGCACATCGTCAACTACATTCCACCTGTGATCGTTGAACTCCAAGCACAACTCCACGTGTTCAATGTCACGACCTGCGCAGTGCAGTTTGGCTTTTTTACTGCCGCGACGCTCTTCGATCATCACCATGATACCGTCAACGCTTCCGATGATACCTGTTGAACCTGACACCATATTGAATGGGTCACTGTCATAACACTTGCGAGTATGATGTACGACAAGTATTGCGACTTTCAGCTTGTCCGCAAGTGATTTAAGTACTGAGAGCTCTTTGTAATCTGAACCGTAATTGACATCAGTATTGCATTTGACCTTCTGCAACGTATCGATGACTATGACTTTCAAATCAGGAAGCTCCTGTTTACTTTTTTCAAGTTCTTCTTCCAGACCGTTGCCTATTGACTTTGCTTCGATTGCGAAGTTGAGATTCTCACAAGGTTCATCTGTGAGTTCGTATATCCTGTTCTGCAAACGAAGGAGGTTGTCCTCAAGACTCAGATACAATACCTGACCAATATTTGTATCGTGTTTGAGGAACTGCTCGCCATTTGCGACCGACAAACACAAGTCCAGCGCTAACCATGACTTGCCTATCTTCGGTGCGCCTGCAAGGATATACAGTCCAGGATACATCATTTTGTAGATGATGTACTCTTGCTTTTCCAGCGGTGTTGTCATAATGTACTCGCTGTTGTAAATTGTTAATTCGTTTCCTATAAAATCATCTCCTTCTTTTTTATCGGAACACAGCTGACAGCTTTTTTCGTTACGGGCAACTACTCGCGCGAACTATTTGTGTGGGCTGTGTCAGGCGGATATTTGCTCTTTTGATCGAAAAATGTGGGAGCAGTATCCTTTATGCAAATCTACCGTTTTTGCATATGTTTTTGACCGCTCTGAAACATTTTCCGAAACACAAATTCTTTTTTATGAGAACCGACCTTTTCTCACAGAAAACTGATATTGACCGCAAAGCGCATAGAATAGAGCTTTACAGACATTTCAACTCAAAACTTTTATAATGACAGTTTTGAATGTTTTTCAGTCAAAAATGAGCGTTTCAGAATATAAATGTGGGAGCAGTATCCTTATTGCATTTTGGTATGTTTTTGACTATTATTTAAGGCTGCAGATCACGAACGCATCAGGACATAGTACGTCCCAGCATAGCAGACACACTGTTTTGAACAGCAGTATCCGCCGCACTATGCCTGACGAATCAGAAGCCGCCCGACTGCACATCGGACTCATAGACAACCTAAATGCTCGGCTGCCCCGGCACACTCCCATTGCCTGCGACGGTTTTATCACGCTCGGACTGTGGCTAAGTGTAAGTATCCGTTCCCGACTTTCATCGCTGCTTCACATCTGCGCTATGTGAAACCAGAGATGTTATCGCTCGGCTTTCGCGTCATCGCGCATCTCTGGGCTGGTACGGCTCACCGCCCCACCATCGGAAACAACGTAACTCCTGATCCCATATTCAATTGTCAAGTTTCTGTCCAAGTCCGAAGACTCTTCCTCAGTTTCAATCATAACAGTCTTTTTTCACATAATAAATGCGAAATGAAACTCAAAATATTTTTTACACTTTCATTTCAATATGATGTGTGTTATAATAGTGGTAACCTATCTTTGGAGGCAAAACTTATGTATCTGAGCCGCGGACTATACATTTTTCCAAATAAAAATACTATCAGGCGCTTTATGTACGATGGAGAGGAAGCGACTGAGCTGCCTGAGATAACATTTGAGCAGCAGCTGATAGACTTTCTTGAGATCGATCTGACGCCGTTCAACAGACTTCTTGACAAACTGAAAGCATATTCCAAGGAGAACATGACTCCTGATGAGCTTTTGAGCGTGTGCCGAGCTGTTGGATATACCGCTGAGATCTTTTGTCAGGAAGAACCTGTGTACAGCTTCCTGCTGTGTACACAGCTGTATGTTGACAGTTATGATGTATCAAGTTATGAAGAGCTTTTTGAGTATAAGGATCACGCTGTTGAAATGCTGCGAGATATGGTACACACTCAAAACATTTTCTTCACTATCGCAGATGCGTATTGCAGGTTCGAGGGTAGTCACAAAGAGAAGACAACCAAGGCATTCTTAGGCAGGGAAACTATTTTCAAGTGCCAGTTTGAACAAGTCATTGCTCATACAGATGTCGGCACGGAAATGTTTCAGATGACAAGACCTAAGCTGCCATACAGCAGAGGTTACCGCTTCGACAATCTGCCTGACTATATATGGTACATCTTCCTGCACGCAATGGAGTTCGACACGGGATTCAGTCAGTGCGACTACTGCGGACACTTTTTCGAGCCCAAGACAAAGAAAAAGACCCGATACTGTGATCGAGACAGGACTGAGGACGGACGTACCTGTAAGCAGATAGGTCCGCAGCAGATATATAAATTCAGGCTTCAACACAGCGAACTGCTGGCTGACTATGACAGAGCTATTAATCGCAACTACCGGCGAGTGGAACGCTATGAACTAAAACTCGGCGACGAAAAGCAGGGCAAAGACTTGTCCTATAACGATTATGCCGACTGGCTTAGAGATCTCCATACTGCAAAGGTAGCGTTTATGTCAGGGGAGATGTCGGAGGAAGAGTTCAGAGAGGCTATTCATCTGCTTGACTGAATTGGCAAATTATACGCGGCATAAATGAATACATCAAACAATGAGAACAAATGTTGCTTTTTCAAATTAGCTATGGTATAATTATCTTAGATATGCCAGACGAAAACAATAATCCTACTTAATTTATAGGATTCAAGAAAGAGGTGTAATATGTCAAAGTTTTATATCAGAGATGTTGAACAAACACAAGATCAGATTGCTCGTCTCACGAAAACCGAGCTGTTTGACATAAACATTCACTGTATGAGGAAAAGCTTATTTAAATATTTTCCAAATACAATTAAGGATATGAACGGTGTTGATCGAAACTTTTCTAAAGAGGCTCTTGCTAATAATACTGTTCACCTTTCAGCACCATCTGAATTCGACGATCCTTATGATTGTAATGTATATGTAGCTGACAACGAGTTTGCGTTACAGAGGGTACAATACTATGCATCATTATGCGACGTAAACATAAAGCAAGAGTGGGATTATGCTGAGGTTTCACGAAATCTTGCAAAGCACATTTTTATGCATATTTCTTCAGGAGGGAAAGTTGCGTCATTATTCGAATTGGATAAAAACAATCAGCTTGTTCATGCTCATCAAGAATACTTTTTGCTATCATTAGAAAAAGAACTGCTGAAGGCTGATGCAGATGGCGAGAGCTATTACAAAGCGATCAACCATGTAATCGACACTGAATACAATAATATGCAGAAGACTGCAAACCGCTTCAGAGTTTCTTGCTTTGCTCAATCGCCTTACTCTATGCTTATGTGGTCACATTACGCGAATAATCATCAAGGATTTTGTATCGAATATGAAACTCCTGACTATTCTAAAGAAAATGAGAATATATATTTGAATCTTTTTCCTGTTATCTATACAAATACAAGAACGCCGCTCACTAAGTTGAGTTTGAATTGGAATGCAACAGAATCACTCTCTCATTCCGATATTTGGGACTTCTATAAATATTGTTTGCTCAGCAAAAGCCTTGATTGGAAGTATCAGCAGGAATGGCGCTTGATTTCTTGTGACACACTTCTCACAGACCAAAACTATAACTGTAAATTCTTCAAAATCAAGAAAGTCTACCTGGGCAATAAAATGTCTGCGAAGGACAGATTGGAAATTATTGATATTTGTAAAAAGCAAGGTATACCTTATACTGGTGTGACAATTGCTCCTGATCAATTCAGCATGAGAGACTGTAGCATACTCTGCGAAGATTGTGATAGAGTGAAGCAATACATACAATCTAATTCTTCTACAGTTTAACTTTGAATTCATGGGGCTCAAATTAAACTGCAGGTTTTTAAAGATATAGTATAATCAAGTCAAAACTTCTTGCTTTTTTTGCTTTTTTGTATTATACTGTATAATGGTATATAGTAACGAATTGGAGTTGTAAAGAATGAACATTATCAGTTTGTTTTCCGGCTGCGGCGGGCTTGATTTAGGCTTTGAACGTGCAGGTTTTGATATTCCGGTGGCAAATGAATATGATAAAACGATATGGGAGACTTTCAAGGTCAATCACCCTAAGACACATCTGATAGAGGGCGACATTAGAAAGGTAAATGAAGCAGATTTTCCTTCTGATGTTGACGGCATTATCGGCGGTCCGCCTTGTCAGTCATGGTCTGAAGCAGGTTCTCTGCGTGGCATTAACGATGAACGAGGACAGTTATTCTTTGATTATATAAGAATACTCCGTAAAGTGCAGCCTAAGTTTTTCCTTGCTGAAAATGTTAGCGGTATGCTTGCGAACAGGCATAATGAAGCAGTACAGAACATTATCAAGCTCTTTGAGGAAAGCGGATACAATGTTACTCTCACGCTTGTGAATGCCAAGGACTACGGTGTTGCCGAAGAACGTAAAAGGGTATTCTATATCGGATTCCGCAAGGATTTAGGCATTGACTTCAAGTTCCCTGTAGGCTCAACAGTTGATGATAATAAGAAACTCACGCTTAGAGATATTATATGGGACTTGCAGGATACAGCAGTTCCCTCAGCAGAAAGAAACCATCGTAATCCTGCCGCTGTTAATAATAATGAATATTTCACTGGGGAATATTCACCTATCTTTATGAGTCGAAACAGAGTGAAGTCATGGGACGAGCAAGCGTTTACGGTACAAGCATCGGGAAGGCAGTGTCAGCTTCACCCACAAGCTCCGAAGATGGTGAAGTTTGGAAAGAACGATTGCCGCTTTGTAGAGGGCAAAGAACATCTCTATCGCCGTATGACAGTCAGAGAGGTTGCAAGAGTTCAGGGCTTTCCTGATGATTTCAAGTTTATCTATGAAAGTGTGAATGACGGCTACAAGATGATCGGTAATGCAGTGCCCGTTAATCTTGCGTATGAAGTGGCTGTGGCAATAAAAAAAGCATTGGAGGGTAAAAAGATGAGTTCTAAAAGTAACGATCAAGGCAGAGCATTTGAATATGCTTGTATTATGGAACTGAAAGACAGAATAGCGGACAAGCGTTCTGTTACTGTTGACGAAGAATCGGTCATGGCAGCTCGCAGAGCGTGGGAAACGCAAAACGTGGCTGAACAGCACACATACCTTCGTGCTGCTGATGCATTTATTGATACTCTGTTTTCAGCCGAACCGCTTATTCTTGAATGTGACGGAACTGATGATATAGTTGTTCTCTCTATCAATAAGGATTCCGATGCTGAGGGTGGAGATGTTCGTGACATCGTAATTACAAGAAAGACTATCCGCTGGGATATTGGTCTTTCTATGAAGCACAATCACTTTGCAGCGAAGCATTCCCGTCTTAGCCCTAAAATCGACTTTGGAGCAAAGTGGTATGGTCTGCCCTGTGATGACAGCTATTGGAATGCTATTAAACCGATATTTGCAAGGTTACAGTCTCTCAAAGAAGAAAATGTAGCTTGGCATGATATGACAGACAAAGAGGATAGCGTATATCTACCGATAGTTGATGCCTTCATTAAGGAAATGAACAGAGCTTATGAAACTGACAGAACAATTCCTGCAAGGCTGATCTCCTATCTGCTCGGTATCCGTGACTTTTACAAGGTCGTAGCAATTGATAAGAAACAACTCACTGAGTTCCAGTCCTTCAATCTCCGTGGCGAGCTGAACAAGGACGGCAAAAAGGCGAAGGCTACGCTGATTATCCCGAAGGCTGACCTGCCGACAGAGATCATCTCTCTGCGTTTCAAGCCAGAATCAAAGAGTACAGCAGAATTGTACCTAAACAACGGCTGGTCGCTTTCTTTCAGGATACATAATGCATCTACTATCGTTGAGCCTTCGCTGAAATTTGATATTCAGTTCTTGGGTGTGCCTACAAATATTATTACGGTTAATTGTATGTGGAAATAAGGAGTAGTTAAACATGATTGAAAAACTTATATTGATACACAATTATGGAAAATTCAAGCACTTTGACATAGCAATGAGTGATTGGGATGGTACATTCAAAAAAACAAATGTTATATATGCTCCCAATGGTTCTGGAAAGACAACTCTTGCCTTACTTTTCAATTCACTTAGTGGAAATAATGAGCTATTGTTGAAAAAGAAAAGCTTTGGTTCCAAAATTGCTCCTGAAATTAAGTTTATGTCTGGTAAAAAAGAGCTGAAATATACGAATAACAAATGGAATCGTTTTGTTCCATGTATAGAAGTATTCAACAGTTTTTATATTGACGAAAATACATATACAATTACTATTGAAGATGATATGAGTAAACCTAATCTATTTGAGTTATCAATTGGTGAAGACATTTCTGCAATAAAAAATTCAATAATTAATGCAACCAATGAGAAAAATAAAATCTCAAAAAAAATTGGCGGTATAAAAACATCTTTAAAAAAAGCCAAAAACCCAAAAGAAAAAAATACCAAAGAAAAAATATTGCAACAATTAAATGAAGAGCGTAAGGAGAAGGAAAAGTTTATAAAGGAACAAGATAAAAAAAGAATAGAATTAGCTGAAATTAACCATAATAAATATGTTACTTGTATTAATAAATACCTTACAATGTTTTGTGATAATATTAGCATATCAAATGTTAAAATTATACCTAACGCATCTAACCATAAACAAAAGATTATTTACAGTATAAATATAAATGATCATGAAATATCTCTAGAAGAGCGAGTAGACTTATCATTAAAATACTGTTTAAGTGATGGAGATAAAAATGCATTATCACTTTCATTTTTCCTAGCAAGATTTGATATGATTCCAAATATAAAAGACTATACCGTTGTAATTGATGACCCTTTTACAAGTTTTGACTTTCAAAGAAAAGCAACAACAATAACTCAGTTAAGCAGGTTGGCTTCAAAAGTTGAACAATTCTTCCTTTTTACTCATGACTTACATTTTGCCAATGACTTCAATAATTCTTATAATGATCAGGTGTTAAATCTTAAAATTTCTCATTATAATAATAGCAGCATATTATGTGAACATGATATAAAATTTGAAATGCTAAACGGATTTAATAAAGATTTAATGACCCTAAGACGTTTCTATTCAGATCCTAAAGATAATTCTTTGTACTTACGCGAAGTGATTAGGTGTATTAGACCATCAATAGAAGGAATCTTTCGATTAAAGTATTATAATTACGTCAAAGACAATGAATGGCTTGGTGATTTTATCGCAAAAATACGAGACAGTAATGAATCATCTCCGTATTATAGACTCAAAGAATACATAGATGAAATAGAGGAAATAAACGATTACTGCAAACAATATCACCATAGTAATCCTAATTATTTAGAGGTTAATATTTCTTCAATTGAGTTAAAAAATTATGTTAGAAGAACAATCAAGTTAATCGAAAACATTTAATCTTCAGCAATTGGTGACAGTTTATAAAAAACTTCGTCTTACATCTCACCAAACATAACTTTCTTTTTGTTGATTAAACTGTAACTTTTTTCATTAAAGGTCAAATGATATGGTAAGCGTTAACAGCTACTATCCTTGAAGGCTCAGTTGTCCAACCTCAAATATAAACCATATACTCAAATATCACTTCTCTCTCCGTTCTCAGCCATATTTCTCCTTTTTGATATGATATAGCCTTATAACAAGCACTTCAAAGACCTTTTCATAAGACCAAGCTATAAATCAGACAACGAAGGTATTCTGACTTTTACTGCAACAAGCGATATGGCAGATAATGGGTTCTTTAGTAAGGAATTCTAGCCGCTCGTAGCGGTAACTCTTATGCAGGCAAGAACACAGGCTACCACTGAAATGCCTGCAATTACAAGGCACTTGACAGAAGCTATCGAGAAGTATCCTGATACTAAGGTGTTTACACTTTTCATAGCACCTGCACTTCACGCCGATACAATCTATATGGCTGGGTATTCAAAATACAAATATAATGTTGATATTGTTGCTCTCAGTATCAAGGATTTCATCGCCAAGCTTGAAGAAGTTGTAAGAATTATAGATTTTATCCCACAATCCGCTAATTAAAAACATTCAAGTTATTCTTGGGAGGTAAAGATTATGCAATTATCATTATCCGTTAAAGACAAAAGTATAGAAACATCAGGAATAACTAAAGATTATAAAGAGGCTCTTTGCGAATTTATATGGAATAGTTTTGAAGCCAATGCTACTGAAGTTGAAATATCTTATACAAAAAATGAATTGTCAGGTATTAATACAATTTCCATTTCTGATAATGGAGATGGTATTGTTTATGAAGATATTGCAGATACATTTGGAACATTTTTAGCTTCAAAGAAAAATTCATTATCATTAATGAAATCTAAAGCAAATAAAGGAAAAGGGCGCTTTTCCTTTACTGCAATCGCAAGTGAAGCAACATGGAAAACAGTGTACAAACAAGGAGACAACTATTTACTATTCAATATTTTTCTAAGCAACAGAAATAAGAACTTAGTTGACTACAATGATCCAAAAATTTCTGATGAAAAGGAAACAGGAACTACCATTACTCTCTCAAATATAATTGATTTATTGCCTGAGAATATATCTATGCTGCATCTTGAAGATACATTATTAAAAGAGTATGCTTGGTTTCTATATTTAAATAAAAACGATGATTATAGAATAATAATCAACGGCGAAAAATTAGACTATTCTAAATACATAAATGTTGAGTTGAGCCAAGAAAAAACAATAATCATTGAGGATTATTCTTTTTCCTTAAATTTAATTGTATGGTTGGATAAGATAAAAGAAAAATACTGTAGCTACTATTTAGATAGTTCTGACACAGTTAAAGGTAAAGATACCACAACTTTTAACAGAAATACAATGAACTATAATCATAGCATGTTTGTCTGCTCTGAGTTTTTTAATCATTTAGATGACATATCCCTTGATTCAATTTCGGCTCAAACAGGATTTTATTTATCATTAGATGATCAACGAATCATTAAAGAACTGAAAAAAGAAATACATAATCTAATTCAAAACAATTTGCGTGACTATATGTCTGGAAAAGCAGATGAAGTAATCAATAAAATGATTAACGAAAGAAAAACTTTTCCAACATTCAAAGATGATAAATATGATCAGCTTAGAAAACAGGATTTGATAAATGTAACAAAAGAATTATACTGCCTTGATTCACGTATTTTTTATAAACTTAAACCTGTTCAAGAAAAATCATTACTTGGATTTCTAAATCTTCTTTTGGATTCAGAAGAACGCGAAAGAATACTAGATATAGTTGAACAGATAATCGAGTTAACGCCTGAACAAAGAGAAGATTTTTCAAATGTCCTAAAAAAGACCAAACTTGAAAATATAATAGAAACTATGAAATTCATTGAAGGTCGCTATTCTAAGCTCGACATACTAAAGAAAATAGTGTTTGATTTAGGCAAATTTGCTAACGAACGTGATAACATTCAAAAAATAGTCGAGAATAATTATTGGCTGTTCGGTGAACAATATAACCTTGCAACAGCGGATAAAACAATGGCTACAGCGTTAAAAGAATACAACTACATATTATATGGAGCAAAATCTCCAACTACTAAGTTGGAACATGATGATGAAAATGATAGGCGAATGGACATTTTTATGTGCAATGCCAGAAAAGTTGAAAGTGATTCTGGAATCTACATTGATGAAAATATCATTGTAGAATTGAAAGCTCCACGTATTCCTCTATCAAATACTGTGTATAGACAAATTGAAGATTATATGCTTTTCATAAGAAAACAGCCTTCTTTTAATAGCATCCGCAGGCAATGGAAATTCATAGCTGTATGTAGCGTTATTGATGATGACGTAAAAGTTCGCTATGACGCATTTAAAGAAAAAGGAAAGCCAGGATTAGTAATGCAAGCAGATAACTATGAAATATATGCATTAACTTGGGATGATGTGTTTAAAAGCTTTGAATTAAGACATAGTTTCATTCTTGATAAACTAAAAATGAATCGAGAAGAAATAGCAAAAGAGTTGTTTAATAATAAAACGCAAAATGAGAAGCAGATGGTATCAGAATTAACACAGAAAGCGATTTCAAGAACGGCAAATTAATTGCGAATTCTAATAATTTATAAGTGACGTGCTATAATTCTGAAATATAAAAATGAACAATTGCAAATTATGCAACTGTTCACTTATTCAGAATCCTGCTATATAGTCATTGAACGGTGGTTTACTTTTCGGAGGAAATTACGCCACTTTTGGCACTTGTTTGGCACTTATCGGTACTAAAAATCGTCTGAAATCGCTTGAAGTTACTATAATTGAAGCTTCAAAAATCCGCGATTTACAGCCATTTTCGCATTTTACTAAAGACTACTAAAAGGCACGGGATTAATTCAATTCCCGTACGGGTCACCAAAGTTTAAAGCTCGGAGATAGCACATTGTGCTGTTTCCGAGCTTTTGTTATCTGAAGTTTCATACCTTCCATGTTCTGCCCTACTTTTCCCCGCACACCTCACTCTTGAGTTTTTTCGCCGCCTTGAAATACTCATGCATTTTCACGTCCGCAGGGTCTATCTGTAATGCAAAGGATATCCTGCCCAGCAGCGAATTTATGTACTTCTCAGGCGTAATGTCAGCACCTTTGAAAAACAGGCTTTGGGAAACTCCGTATTTCTCACAGTAATATATTTCCTGACGTATCTCCCGACGCTGTTTCGACGAGATCTGCGCCTTTTCGTTGACCACTATCCCCGTTACCTGTTGACGTTGTGATGAGCCGATAAGCGTCGTTTTTTTCATGTTTAGCTTAAACCCCATTTTCCGCAACGCCCTGCTCACAAGTTGCGTTATCTCTTTGGCGTTAAGCTCAGCTTTTCCACCTGAAAAAGTCATATCATCACAGTATCTTGTGTAATTTATGCCACGCTCTCCACACCACTTGCCTATCCTCTCATCAAATCTTTTCATCACCAAATTCGATATCTGCGGAGATGTTGGCGCACCCTGTGGCAGTATGCTGTTATGAGTGCATATATTTGTCAGCAACGTTGTAGCAGGCTTAGAAAATCCAAGCTCGCACATGACCCCATAGACCTTGCCAAAATCAATGTTATCAAAAAAGCCTGAAACATCGAGTTTAAGCACTCTCTGTTGACCAATATGCGGCTCTGCATTTTTCAAAAGCGAGGAGTTTTTGCAATATGCAGTGGCATACTCAGATACGGACAGCGTGTAAAGATACCTTTCAAGTATCCTTCTTTGAACGAGCTTGAGATATTCGTTCGGCACTTTTAACACCCTGTTTTTATGCCCTCGGCCACGATGTATTATCACCTTGCGGTAATTTGAATAACACTTTCTCTGATTTCGTTTATGATAGCGTATTCGATTGTTGCTAAGCATATAAAGCTTTTTTAACGGAACATCAAGCTCCTCTGAGATTCTTATGATATCATTATCAATATCATTCATTTTGTCACCTCAAAAAAATAATAACAAGCGTCAGCACAAGATTCAAATGCTTTGGAGCCGAATTTTATTTAATGGAATTAAATCCGATTCGGTGAAAAAGCTTTTGATAAAGCTACTATTCCCTGAAACTTCCACAGCGACTCGCTGTAGTTATGCGTTTTGCAATATCGCTGCTGACGCTTGTCATATTTTACTAAACCATGTTATGTACTCATGATAAAAGCACCTTGTTTATTTTATGAGATAATTATATCACGCAAGATGCACAACAATTGGTGCATCTTGCAGAGTACAGCGAAAAAAGGCTGTATATAAACACTCTGATATCATTTTACCAATTTATGCATGATATGTCAATGGGTTATCCTTACATTTTCCACCAAGCGCCAATATTTTGTATGAATACACAAAAAAGCCACACGAAGATAGGTAAAAAAAGCCGAGCCTTGCTTTTATCATCTCTCAATTCCCCCACCTCTCGAGCTTTTTCCTTTTTATCACTATCCCCACCGGACTATCCGTTTTTTCGTCAAAATATTCTTCGCAGACCCACCAATGATACTCTTGCCTTGGCAAGGTCGCCCACGTCATATAGCAAAAGCTCCACTGGCGGAGCAATTCCTTCTTCTTGCCGTTTTTCAGACTTTCAGGTAGATAGTCCTCCATAAGCTTCACTATCGTATCATAGCTTATAAATCTCATTTTGTTCTTTCTTTTTATTATGGACAGCCTGTGGGCAAGATAAAAATGCAAAACAACTTTCCATATGCTGCATTTGTATTCCGGGTCAAGTATTGACTCTTTTTTCATTCTCCTGATGATCTTAGTACGTTCATCGGGATCATTCAAAAGGTCACACAGAGCTGAGATATTAGAACAATCGAAACCGTCCTGCCCACTGTCCAGCTTGAAATATCTCCGCCCGTCTAGCTTGTATAAAGGCACTCGTGCTATCTGCCCCTCCTGCGTCTCCACTGCATATGTCCACAGCCTCGGGCAGGACTTTATCTCATAGACCTCTCTGCCGCTGGGATCCTCGCCCCTTTGCACGTTGATAAAACGCTCCCCAATGCCGTCACTTACTTTCTGCGGAGCATTTTCAGTGCCTGCTATAAAGATCCTAAGCCTTTGGAGTTTCTCAACGCTTTCTCTTAGCTTGTCTTTAAGTGCATTTCGTGAAAATCTAATGTCCTCGTTTCCGCTGAGAAGTTCCCATATGGTGTTGAGATAAAAATCCTTTCTGTTATTGTTCCATATAGTGCAAACAGCGTCAAACACACACATATCAAAGTATGTCAGCGGTGCTTTTTCATAAGCCGTGCAGTCTTGATACCATAAGGTACAGCAGATATCATTTCTGCGCTGACCTTTCACAAAAGCTACTCTGTAGTTATAGTCCTCTTGATCGTTTCTTTTGCCTGACAGCCCGTCATAAAGCCCTTGTATCTCTTTCTCTCCCAAAAGCCTGTTTATTTTCTTGTCTATATAACCAACGATCCTTAATTTTCTTTATGACTATCACTTTTTCTCAGCAAGCAAAAGTCCAGACAAATGGACAGATAGTATGATATAATATAGGCATAACAACAAAAAGTGAGGTAAAATCGTTATGCCTAAAAGAAACACACTCAAAAGCAAGCTCAGCATCATAGTTTTTTAGATGAAATTGAACTCAAAAGACAAATGCCTTGAGTTTCTATTTGAATTGCGTTTTCCATAAGGTTTTGTTTGTCTGGAATGTGACTGCACAGAGTATTATCATATCAAAAAGCGTGGTCGGGGAACTACCAAAATGAAGATCATGGAGGCTGTACAGTGGGCAAAATGCTTATAGCGGCAAGAGACACTATACCAAGCAACTGCGCATACATGATATTTGAGGAGCTGATATTAGCGCCGTTCAGCATTGCCCGTATGCGTGAAAATTTCAAAAGGCGCAGAAAACGTCAACAAAACACCAAGAAAGGAGTGGAATAAAAATGCCACAAACAGAAGATATAGAATACATCAAGAAATATGAGGCGTATGATTGTATCAACACCTCCGAGGACGATGATTTTGACCCACTGGACGAGCTTTACGAGCCTGATCCTGTGGAGATTCAAAACATGAGACAAAATCCATTTACAGCAAAGGTATTTGACCCCGAAACAATGCTTTTCGACCTTGCCGAAGCAAGAAAGACAGAAACAAAATTCAGAGAGAACATACTCTCTATGATGATGTCTGTTCTCATAAGCTCGGACAAGCCCAACGCACTGCTCTGCGGTCCTGCAGGCTGTGGAAAAACCAAGATAGTGGAGGAGCTTGCCTACAGGCTCAAAAACAGCGAGAACATCGTACCACAGCTCAAAGGCTATAGGATATATGCCATCCAGCTCTCTGATATCGTGGCAGATTCAGGTCTTATGGGCGACCTTGAAAATAAGGTCAAAATGCTCATAGACTATATGAGCGACAAAGCCGAGAAACGAATTTTGTTTATCGACGAGATACATATGCTTTTTCAGGAAAAGGCATATCGGATCGTCGCACAGATCTTGAAGCCTGCTCTGAGCCGTGGAAAAATAAAGCTCATAGGAGCAACAACGACCCAGGAAGCAAATCTCATCGACAGCGACCCTGCCTTTTGCAGGCGTATGACAAAGATAATAGTTGACGAAGCAGACCATGAGCAGACAGTGGAGATCCTTCTCAGCATGAACGAGCATTTTGCAAGCCACTATAACATCTCATTTGCTTTGAGCAGAAGCAAGGCAGAGCGCATTGTTGATATCGCAGACGAATTTTGCTACTCAGGCTCACACCGACCTGACAACGCCATAACGCTTCTTGACCGCTCTATAGCTTCCGCCGTGGTGAAGAACGCTTCTGACAAGAAGATGAAAATTACTCTCACCGACCGCCATATAAAAGAAACGGCTTTCCGCATGACATCAGGTCACAGCACGCCCCACGCCTTTAACGAAAGAGCCTTGCGCCGTGACCTCTCAGCCGTCTGCGGTCAGGAAGCTGTCATAGACGACCTTGTAAATGCGCTGAAGCTCCATTCTCTCCACATCAGACCGACCAAAAAGCCTTTTACAATGCTTTTTATAGGACCAAGCGGAGTGGGCAAAACAGAGGTGGCAAAGATAATAGCGAAGAACTGTGCAGGCGAGAAACCTATCACACTGAATATGTCGGAATTCTATTATGACGCAGGCATAAACCGCATTATAGGCTCGCCTGCAGGCTATCTTGGAAGCGACAGCAATGCTGAACTGCCCTTTGATAAGCTCAAATCAAATCCCTATCAGGTGATACTTCTTGACGAGTTTGAAAAGTGCGACAGAGCCGTCCAAAGGCTGTTCATGTCTGTCTTTGACGAGGGCATTCTCACCACAAGCCAAGGAAGCGTCATAGACTTCTCGAAGTCCATAATCATCGCCACCACCAACGCAGGCTGTACCGCAAAGAGCAGAAGCATCGGCTTCAACTCAGACAGCACATCAGACACACAGCTCATAAGCGACCTTTCCGACTATTTTGACGTTGAGCTTATCAACCGCTTCTCACAGAAATACACTTTCAGCGAGATATCAAGGTCGGTGTACAGAAAGATAGTGGAAAATAGGCTTGCGAGCGAAATAAAAGTCATCAAAAGGCTTCGCCCTGAGCTGAATATGGACTCCATGTTCAGTGCAGACGAGCTTGCAAAGGCAGTAGATAAGATAACAGCCGACACCTATAACATCAAATCAGGTGCAAGACCTGCCATCACAGCAGTAAGCAAGTTCATTGACAGCAAGCTCCTTTCACACTTCTCACGCATGGCAAAAACATACAGACCAAACCAAAACTAACGCTTCGCCATACAAAAAAATCAATGACCGCACCTTTCACGGGCGCGGTCATTTTTTTATTCTGACAATTTTACTCTTATTAAACAGATATAAAGAAAAGAAAGATAAAAAAGTTCGAATTATGTTATTAGGATATGTCACACCCACTGCATATCACGCTAAACAGCCGATATCAAAATGTGATTTTTGCATTTGATGTGCGGGAATTGGATTTTTTCTATATGATCTTACCGTCAGACACTTCGATAACACGACCGCATTGTTCTGCGACTTTTGGATCGTGAGTAACGATAACGACTGTTTTTCCCTCTTTGTTAAGGCGTTTGAAAAGCTCCATTATCTCGGCCGAGGTCTTTGTGTCCAGCGCTCCTGTAGGCTCGTCCGCAAGTATCATGGCAGGCTCGTTGACAATTGCTCTGGCTATAGCAACACGCTGCTTCTGTCCTCCCGAAAGCTTGTTGCAAGGCTTCTTAGAAAGATCCCCCATACCAACAGCTTTTAATGCTTCAAGAGCCTTTTCTTTTTTATTCTTTATCTTTTTCTTTGCAAAATCCAATGGAATCAATACGTTTTCAAGGGAAGAAAAATCCTCAACAAGTGCAAAGTCCTGCATTACAATGCCTATCTTTTCATTTCTTATCTGTGCATACTGCCCCTCCGATAAATTTTTTACCAAAGTGCCGTCAATTGTGTACTCACCGCTCTGATAGCTGTCTATGCAGGCAAGGATATGCAAAAGTGTGGATTTTCCTGCGCCTGATTTTCCAATTATCGCTACCATTTCACCGTCTGATATCTCGCATGATACCCCATGCAAAGCCTCATATTCATTGGCTTTCTTTGGATTATATATCTTTATTATTTTATCAAGCTTTATCATTATAATGCCTCTCTTATTCATTTATCATCAAGATCTCATTTGGTGTATTTCGTCTCATTATAACGCCCGGTATCAAAAGTGAGATCAGAATGTTCAAGATAACGATACATACACAGCCGATCAAGTGCAGCCAACCAAAACTTATCACTGTATTTCCCATAAATTTGCTCATAGTAAGAACATTTGAAATACACACTGCAATGGCGGCTGCCATAACTGCGGTCATAAGATCACACACAAGATCTATCTTGATATATGCGTTCCACTTTGCTCCGCAGAGATAATAGATACCATAATCTCCAAGTCTCTTTTTTATGTTCACTGCCGAAGCCGAAACTGAGCTTACAATAACAAGAACTATCACGCATATAAGCATTGGAACAAGCTTGATAAGCTGACCATTAATATATACAAGCGAATTTTCTCTGAAATCCTCAAAGTCAAAAACCCTGCCATAATCCCTCAGATATAATTCAAGCTCCTTAAAACGCTCATTGCTTACATTATCCTTTAACGTTACTATTTGATTGCCACAAGGATATATTTTACAGTTTATATCTTTAAGGCAGTCTGTCGGAACTATCAGCATCATATTGCCATGCTTATTGACATTAGCATAAAGATCTCTGAAATCAGGCTTTTCTTTTATACTATCCTCAGTGCCTAAATATGCAGATGAAAATCCCAGCAACTGTGAGCCGTCAGCTATGACACCGACAATTTCCACCTTGTTCTTAACATACTCATACTTATAAGGATCAGCATAGTCAAAATCCTCATCATCAGGGGACATCTCCCCTACTTTCTCTTTGTGCATAATGGTAACTATGTCACCCGTTTTGTAGTTGCTGTTTTCAGTCACAACAGCAGGTATCAAATCTCCGTTAGCCGACGCATTAGACAGCCATTTTCCCGAACTCATCTGCGGCGTAAATGACTTTATCATATCTTCAGATAAAGCATTAACGCTCATTCTATCGTCACCAAGTCCATTAGATAGATCTTTTGATGACGGAGAATAATACAAGCTTGTATCATATCCGCTTGTCACCGACTCCACATCATCAATATTTTTAAGCTCATCGTCAAGAGGAGCAGTATCATATATATTACATATATATAGTCCCTTGCCATCAGGAAAGTATTTCTTTACAGGAGTATACATCTCTATTCTTGAAAGAACAGAAGAAACAGCCGCCGTCATTATAATAAATGCAATGGCGAGCTGAACAGCGATAAAAATATTGCTGTAGATATTTCTTGCAAATTCTTTTAAACCATATTTTATCATATTATTTTCCCCTCTCTTTCATCATTTCCACAGGGGATCTTTTATTTGTAAACAATATCACAATGTTAAGGAACAAATAAATAGAAATAATATATATTCCAAATATGGTCATATATACCCTGAAATTATATGCGACCTTGATATACTCAAAAAACAAAGTAAGCTTAGGAAGCAGCGCATAATTGAATACCAATGCAAATATCACATATATCGTCACTGATATCATACCTATCTCGGCTATATACATCCGTCTTATTTTATTTGACGTGCAGCCGCACAGCATGAATATAGCAGTCTGTTTAGCACGGGATCTTATTATGTATCTGAAAAGCATTGCAAGGTTTATTGCAGAAGCTATCGCAACGGCTACGGACATAAATATAACGGAATTGTAGAATTTTATTTCAGTCATATCGATCGTGTCTATCGGAGGAAAATTAACATTACACGTTAGAACTTCGCTGAAAGCTTTTTTCAGCTTAAAAAAGCTTTCTGTATCGAGAGCATTGTCATCAAGAAAACTTATGCTTGAAATAGTGCAGTTATCACCCAACGTTTTAAATGGCACCTGAAATTCCTCTTGTACAGTATTACCGAATATGCCTATGACCTTATAGCTTTTGCCAAGCAGTTCAACATTCTTGCCGATCATATCGTCTTTTGCGCCGCTAGGCAGCACGACCAGATTTTCGTCTGAAGCATATTCTTCCTTAGTAAAATATCTGCCTTTGCGTATACTCATGTTGTCGACATACGATTCGTATAAACTATAATCATCCAACTCCTCATCATATTGAATGCGCACCGCAGACATAAGATACGGTTGACCGTCGTCAAAACACTCATCAATTTTAAGCTCGTTCTGATCAAAATTTATACTAAAATACATACCCGGTATTGACGCTTTAGAATTATCATCAAGCTTGTCAAGCACCTCCCGAAGCTGAACAGGAGTTATAGAATCTGTTCCAAAATAAGACAAGATCCTGCCATCACTGTCTTCCTGAGTATCTATTATATCGCCAAATGAAAAAGTATAGTTAAATACATACTTCTTTTGCTTTTCAAAATCCTTGCTTGCTTTAAAATTCTGAAATGCACCATGTGAAAACAATATTATAAGCACATCAGTAACGGCGCAAACAATAAATAGAATAAAGATAAGTACATTCTTTACGGCAAAATTTTTCAGGTTAATAAAAACGTATTTCATTTAGTCCTCTTAATATTACTTATTTTGATTTATACGATAACATACATTGTCTATAGCAATCTGATTATCATTATCTGTTCTAACTTCTACACGATGGGTATAATAAACATATGACTGACCATATACCTCTTTGGTTGCTGACGTAGTTGCTAATGCAACAATTCCCGTAACAATTTTCTTAATAATCATACTTATTTCCTTTCTCGTTTCGCAATAAATCACGAATTTTTAATTTGTATACTTAACTGAATTTGCCATACGAATTATGTCATCTTTGCACAAATTACCGTCTATTTCAAAAGCATAAGTTCCATCTGTCCATGCAATTATTGTATATTCACTGTCATATGAAATGAATGCTTTTTTGCCGTTAATATCTACCCATTCAGTCTTCATATTTTCGGTATCTACCTGATTAGACACTGTCAAAGAACTTTGCGAATAGTTTATGTATTTATCGCCTGATATATAATGTATTTCATGCCTTGTATCGGTAGTGACAACAGATTTGATTTCAAATTCGCTAGGTACGAATGTCGGTACATACTTAACAAAATTATAAATGCTAAAATCGTCCAAAGAATTATCTTTTATATGCGTTATTTCAGCGTTTCTATTATTATCCTGTACAAAAACTCCAACAAACCATTCACGCAGCGGCGGTACGGCGGCGACTGTCACAGAGCCGACTGCAAGCACCGCAGCTATTATCGCCGCAGCAAATCTTAGAGTGATCTTTATATGTCTGTGACCGCTTTTTCTGTTAGTTTTTATCAGCTCGCCAATTTTCTGCTCATATTTTTCCGAAAAATCATGTGGAATTTTCTCAACAGCCAAATAATCCTTATAGTCTTCATCAATTATGCCTGTTTTTATTGCCCGTCTTAACTTATCATTCAAAACGATCACCACCGATCAAATCTAAAATTTGTCTTTTGGCTTTGTTCATATAATTAAATACCGTTCTCTTAGAAATGCCCATGATCTGTGCGATCTCATCAGCAGTCAGATCATAATAAACCTTATATGCTATCATAGACTTTAGTTTATCATCCAGCTTTCTTACCGCATCTATAAGCAGATCTAAGTCAATATCATCATAAAAATCCTCACTCGGCTCATCTTCCACCTTAAGATCAAATATAGACGATGTTGGATTTTGATTTTCCTTATTGTAGATCGCATAACAGGCGTTTCTAATAGTTCTAATAAGATATGCGTCCATATCGTGCAAAGAATAATTGTGAATTTTTTTAAAACATTTTGCGATGCTGAAAAAAGCATTTGCACAAGCCTCTTCTGCCAGCGCAGAATTATTCAAGATCTTGTATGCAAAAGCATAGGCTATCTGACGATTTCTGTAATAAAAATCTTCAAAAGACGTCTGATCCTTATCGTTGTCTATCAAGGTCATACATACAGCTAACATTTGATTCCCCCAGAGTTACTTATGTTACTAAGTATAACACATATTGACATACTTTTCAAGATACCAACAAATAAACTTATAACCCGAAATTATAATACATTTTTCAATTTATACTTGTATAAAACTAACATGATTGAGCCATTCAATTTAGTTAAAGCTGCAAAAATTCAAATATAAATCAACAATATGATGCACGAAACGACTACTTTCGCTATTATTTATAGTGTAAGACTAAAATAAATTGGTATTAGCAAACATATTAATATCCGCTATTTTCTTTGTAACGTATGGTTCACTCTTGCTTTTCAACCATAAGATCTATGGCATTTATCAATTCAAAAAAATTGAGAATAACAAATTAGTTTTGGTCAAAGAAATAAGGAAGTCATACTATGATTCAATAATCGATCAAAAAAGGTCTTTTCAGAAATTGAAGAAAACTCCAAATGCAAAATTATTCAATAAGATAGACATTACCTTGTATCTAATAGCCAAACCTGAAAAAGCCAACCGCACCCAAATGGATGCGATCGGCTTTTTTATCTTATTCTATTTTTTTCTACCCCAGCTTCAAAACATTCAGCAAGAATATCCAGCTAGTTCCATAGTAAGCCACAACTGCCACCAGATCGTTCAGCGTGGTTATCATAGGGCCTGACGCAACGGCAGGGTCTATCTTTATTTTCTTGAAGAAAAGCGGTGTGAGCGTTCCCACTGCACTGGATACTATTATGGCAAGTATAAGTGAAATGCCTATACAGCCCGACATTGCAAAAGAGTATACCAGCCCCTTGCCCTTGAAGAAGAAAATATACAGCCCCACTGCTATGAACGACAGCACGCCTATAAGAGTGCCGTTTAGAAGTCCAACTCGCATTTCTTTTGACACAAGGTGAAGCTTCTGCTTTGCAGTAAGGCCTCCGTCTGTAAGCACACGGATAGTCACTGCAAGGGATTGTGTACCAACATTTCCTGCCATGTCAAGTATCAGCGATTGAAACGCCACAATAAGAGTGAGCTGTGCAACAACTTTCTCAAACGCTCCCACCACTGTTGACACCACCATGCCAAGTCCCAACAGCACAAGGAGCCATGGCAATCTCTTTTTCACACTCTGCAACACAGGCTCGTTAAGATCTTCCTCTGCAGAAAGACCACCAAGCTTTGCATAATCCTCGCCCATTTCATCATCTGACGCCTCTATGATATTTTGCGCCGTGATAACTCCCAGCAGTCTGTTTGAATCGTCAAGCACCGGTATAATATACTCTGAATAATCCTTCAGTTTTTCGATACAATCGGCAGTCTGCTCGTTGGCGTAAACATATGGGAAAGAAGTTGCCGTTATGCTCTCAAGCTCCATCTCGCTGTCAGCCGTGATAAGATCCTTCAGATCTATAGCTCCGCTGAAAACCTTATTTTCGTCCACCACGAACAACGTTGAGATGTTGTCATTTTTTCTCGCCTGACTAACAAGAGCATTCATTGCCTGCTTTACAGTCATGTCTTCGTCAATGATAATGCAGTTCGTAGTCATTCTGCTTCCTATCTCTTCCTCATCAAATGAAGCAATAAGCTTGAGTTCACTGCGTACATCAGGTGCAACAGCGTCTATAATAAGGCTTCTCCTGTCCTTATCTGTTTCAGACAGAATATTCACCGCTGTATCAGTGTCAAGCTCCGATATAAGCTCCGAAGCCTTGTGGATATCCATTTCCCTGAGATACTCCCCTGCCTGCTTTTCGTCAAGATATTCAAATATCTCTGCCAGCATTTCAAGACTGCACACACGATAGAATTTCCCTCTGTTGAGAACAGAAAACGTACTTATTACCTCTGCGATATCACTGCCATGATAATCGTCAAGCTTGTTCATCATGGCTTTCGGGGAATCATTGCTATTGATGACAGCGGTTATCTCGTCGCAGTGAATGTTCTTTACTGCGTCCTCGTTTAAAATTACATTTTTGTTCAGTTCATTTTTCTTCATTTGCTTGTCCTCCGTTTCATTTTTTTATGACGTGAGGGACAAACAGGCATAAAAATGCCCGTGCATGACAGGTCACACACGGGCAGATATATCAGATCACAACGAATAAAACGGCAACGCAAAGCGAAGCCCGTCGGCTGTGTTCACATATATACATAATCGCCCGTTAGACCCGCAACTGTCGCTGTTTGCCACTTTATTCACCTCCGTATTATATTAGTCCTTCGACATTATACCATTTTAGCAAAGATCTATCAACACCCAAAATCTTATTTTAATATTAAAAAGCTGTTAAAGCAACGGTGCAAATATCCTTAGCACGCCGTCAATGAGCCGTCCAAAGAAACCACGCTTTGTGTCCTCAAGCGTGCGCTGTCTGCACTTGCTCTGAGTGTCCAGAATGTCCGCCTTAAAGGTCTTTATTATAGATGAATCAAAGAATATGGAGCTGCACTCAAAATGCAGGAAAAGACTTCTATAGTCAAGATTTACCGAACCAAGCACCGCAAGCTTGTCATCGCATATACAGCCCTTTGCATGAACAAATCCCGGCGTGTATTCATATATCTTTACCCCTGCCTCGATAAGCTGACGATAATAGCTTCTCGAAAGCCTGAAAACCACCTTTTTGTCAGCGATACCGGGCATTATGATACGCACGTCGACCCCACGTTTAGCCGCCCTTATAAAAGCGTCAAAAAGGCTGTCACCAAGCATAAGATACGGTGTGTAGAACCACACATAATCGCTTGCGGCATAGAGCATCTCAGAAAAAAACGTGTTGCTCACATTTTCGTCCACCATAGGGGAATCATAATAAGGCAAAACATAGCCGTCGCCACCCTTGCCCTCTTTTTCAAAGCTCTCTCCCACAAGTTCATGAGGTATCATGTCATTTGAAAAAGCGTTCCAGAACTCCATAAACATATAGGTGTAGCTTTTTACGCCCTCGCCTGTTATCTTAAAGCCGATATCTTTCCAGTGACCATATTTCGAGCCTATGTTTATATACTCGTCCGAAAGATTTATTCCGCCGCTGTATGCAACTCTGCCGTCCACCACCATTATTTTTCTGTGGTCACGGTTGTTGAGCTGTGATTTTATAAAAAGGAACGGATTGAAAGGCACACATTTTATACCTTTCTCACCAAGCTTCAAAGCGTCTGCAAGAGAATATGTTGCGATACTTCCAAGGTCGTCATACATTATCCTGACGTCAACGCCCTGAGCCGCCTTTTTCGCCATGATATCCACAACAGTGTTAAGGAACTTGCCGTTTTGCAAAATAAAATACTCCGCAAAAATATATTTCTCAGCCTTTTCAAGCTCCTTGCACATATCAGCGAACATTTCCTCGCCCACGGAAAAATACTCTGCGCTGTCAAGCTTCACCATAGGAAAACCCGTTGCGTCGCTTATCCTTTTCACCGATTGAGCAAGCCTTTTATCCTCACGTTCAAGCTCCCCTATGCACTTTTCCCCGTCAGAAAGCTCATAGTCCATGTGAAGCCTTGCCTTTGTGATATTCTTTTCAAGCTTTTTCGCAGTATTGTTATTGCCGAAAATTATATACATAACTGCACCAAGCACGGGAAAAGTAAGTATCACAATAAGCCAAAGGGTCTTGTAGCTGCTCTCCTCACGCTTTGTGTTGATATAAAGTACAAACAGAAATGACAGCACAGTAAGCACGATGCTGAGAAGCCCTGCCGCCTTGCTGAGCCATTTAAGTATGAGAAGATACCACAAAAACTGCATCGCCACAGGAACTATCACCGCCACCACTCTGCCTGCTATTTTCTTTACATTGTTCCACGTCAACTCCGTTTCGCTCCTTTCATTTATCATCTTAGGACAACAAAACACTATCATTATGCGATGTTACCACTATTATAACAATTTTTTTAACATAAGTCAACGCCATTGATTTTATTATTAAAAAGTGTTATATTAAATATGAGATATGTCCTGCTGATAGCTTTGTCTGTAGGCGGACGAACAGTGTTCGCCCCTACAAAAATAATATAATTGATAACGGAGGTAACAAAATGTGTACTGCGGCAACTTATAAAACGAACGATTTTTATTTTGGAAGAACTCTTGACTATGAAAGCTCCTATGGCGAGGAAATAGTCATAATGCCAAGAAACTTTCCCCTTAACTTTGTTAATATGGGCAGGATAGCTACCCATTATGCGGTAATAGGCACTGCTCATGTTGCTCAGGATTATCCTCTTTTCTATGACGCCGCCAATGAAAAGGGTCTTGCCATGGCTGGTCTTAACTTTGTTGGCAATGCCTTTTACCGTGATGATATCGACGGCAGGGACAACGTTGCGCAGTTTGAGTTTATCCCATGGATACTCTGTCAGTGTGCAAACGTGACAGAAGCAAGGACGCTTATAGAAAAGATAAACATAACCAAAACTCAGTTCAGCCCACAAATGCCGTCAGGTCAGCTCCATTGGATAATAGCAGACAAGAACGATTGTATCGTAGTGGAATCTGTAAAAGAAGGCATAAAGGTCTATAACGATCCCGTGGGAGTGCTGACGAACAATCCTCCATTCGATATGCAGATGTTCAGGCTCAACGATTTCCGTGGACTTTCTCCAAAACAGCCTGAAAACACTTTTTCAGACAAGCTTGACCTTACTTCCTACAGCCGTGGCATGGGTGCAATGGGACTTCCGGGTGACCTGTCCTCGCAGTCAAGATTTATAAGAGTAGCATTTGTGAAAATGAACTCACGCTCCGCCCCTGACGAGCAAAGCAGTGTGAGCCAGTTTTTCCACATCTTAAACTCAGTTGACCAGCAAAGAGGCTGCTGCGAGGTGGCAGAGAGCAAGTATGAGATAACCATTTATACAAGCTGCTGCAATACTGAAAAGGGCATTTACTATTACACCACCTACAACGGACATCAGATATCCGCTGTTGATATGTACAAAGAAGACCTTGACTCCGCCAAGCTTATTGCCTACCCTATGATAACCAACGAGATAATAAACTTTCAGAACTAGCAAGCGCTCCGTACAAAATCTGTACGGAGCGTTTTTATTACTCAAATCTGAAATATTCAAAGTCAAAGTTGCTTCCCGGCAGGAACGCAAATGAAACCTTCTGTTTGCCGCTGATACCTGAGATATCAAAGCTCTTCTGGGCATAATTTTCGCTGTCATCTGTCCTGAACTCGCAGAGTATTCGGTTTTCGTCCTCACTGCCATTCAAAATAAGATGTATGCTGTTGAGGGCAAGCGGTGACTTTCCGCTTATAACGAGCCTGCTCGGCTGTTTTTCAGAAAAATCGAACTCGCCGAAATCAAGCATAACATTATTGCCTATCTCGGTCACACACTTTTCGCCCTTTGTGAACTTGTCACCATAAATGTTGTCAGCATCAGCCGCATTATTCACCGCAAATTCACGGCTGACCTTTTCAAAGTTGAAACCGCCCACTTGGAAACCGTCCTCAGTGAGGATACAAAGGGTTTCAATACCCTTGAGCTTTCTTGAAAGCTTGAAAGTTTCAGGCTTGAAGATCATCCACTCAGGCTCTTTGTGATAACAAAACGTGCCAAGAAGCTTTCCGCTCTCGTCAGGTATTCCGTCATAGAAGCTTATTTTAACAGGGTCAAGGGTGTTCGCCCATATCTGCACCGTAACAGTGTCAGAGCCTGCACTGCCGAAGTCCAGATTATCATATGCCGCCCATGATGTTACCTTGCCCATTGCAAAGCCTACACCCTTCTTCATGCCGCTTGAAACGTTGTCGCTCGCCCTTGTGAATAGTCCGCCGATAACGAACTGATATGGGTCGGTAAGTGCGTTTCCAAGACCCTCAGCAGTGAATTTGAGCATAGATATGATGTGATAACGCTCAGTGCCGTTTTTGCACATTGCACGAAGCCAGAAGCTTCCGTCACCCTTTGCTTTCACCTTAATGCTGTCTGCTGTTACCTCGCACTCTGCAAGATTAGATGTTATGCCCTTTTCATTTGTCACCCTGAACTCTATATCCTCAGCATAATCCGAATTGGCAGGGAGCGCCTTATATTTCACTGTTATCTCAGGATTATCCTTGTCAAGAGTAAAAGTATCAGTATAAAGCTCTATCTTTCTCACCGGTATCTCGTCTGTCCTGCCGCACTCGGTAGGAGCAAAGCCCACATTCTCCAGCGATGATGTGCCGCTGTCATATTCCGCCTCAACAGCATCAAGGGTAACAACACAGTCAGGCAGCCCCTTTGATGTAAGCGTTACCTTTATCTCCCCCGTCTTATCAGCCACACCAATAACAGCAAGCATTTTTCCTGAGAAAAGTCTGCGTGATGTGCCTTTATACTGGTCATAGTCTGTGCTGTCGCCGTTGTCAAGACCCATAAGCCTTGCCGCACCCTCAACGCTGACGTTCACACGATTGTTGGCGTTTGCGCAGAAAGTGCCATCCTTGTCAAATGCTGATATTTCAATATATACAAGATCAGAGCCGTCTGCAAGTATCTCTGTCTTGTCAGGGACAGCTTCTATTCTAACAGCGTCCCCGAATGAACGCTGTATATCCTCTGCGATGATATTTCCGTTCTCGTCATATGCAACAGCTTTAAGCTCGCCCTTTTCATATGGTATGATATAGTTCGCTGTCAGCTCCTTGCCATGCTTGTGGTCGATATCATATGCACCCATTGAAACGCCGTCCTTGAAAAGCTCAACTCTCGGAGCATTTGAGCAAACTCTCACGTCACAAGGCAGTCCGTCGCTGAAATCCCAGTATGGGAAAATATGCACGAATGGCTCAGCCTTATAGTCTGTCCACTCTGCACGGAAAACATATGCGCTGTCCTTTGCAAAGCCTGCTGTGTCGAACTGACCAAAATATGAGTTTTTCGTGCTGTATGGAGTAGGCTCGCCTATGTAGTCAAAGCCTGTCCAAATGAACTGACCTGCACAGTATTCAGCGTCACGGTCAGGGATAATGCAAGCCTCAGTGTTCTTTGCTCCCCAGCCTGTGCAGCTATTGCCCAAAGATGAACACTGCTCGTCATCGTCAGTTAGCAAGGTTTCAGACAGCGGGAAATGATAAATTCCACGGCTCTGCACCACCGACGCCGTTTCGCTTCCGTATATCATCCAGTCAGGGTGAGCGGCGTGGTGTTCCTCATAAAGTCTTTCACCGTAGTTATAGCCTGCAAGCTTGAGAATATCAGCGCATTTCTGACCGTTCTCCCACTGCATATAGTTAGAGCCGAATGTGACATAGCCATTGCCCTCAGGGTCATGGAGCCTAACGAGCCTTTTGAGCCAAGCCGTTACCTCCTGACCTCTCTCGTCAGCGTGAGTGTCAAAAATCTCATTTCCCACACTCCAGCCTATGATAGAAGGGCGGTTTCTGTCACGGCGCACCCATGAAGCAACGTCCTTTTCTACCCACTCATCAAAAAATCTAGCATAGTCATAGTCGGTCTTTGACCTCTCCCACATATCAAAGCCCTCAGAGAGAATGAGCATACCTGTTTCGTCAGCGATGTCCATAAACTCCTCCGCAGGCATATTGTGAGAGGTTCTGATAGCGTTGATGCCCATTTTGCGTAGCTTTTTAAATCTTCTCCTTATAGCCGCAGGATTGGAAACTGCCCCAAGACAGCCGTTGTCATGGTGTTCGCATGAACCGTGGAGCTTAACGTGTCTGCCATTGAGATAAAAACCGCTGTCGCACTTGAATTTGATAGTCCTGAAGCCGAATTTCTGACTTACACGCTGTACACAGCCGCCGTCCACAAGAATTTCCGACACCATGGTGTAAAGCACAGGGGAAGTGATATCCCAAAGCTCAGGGTCTTTCACTGTCATGGTCTGAGCGGTGAGAGAATAGCTCACGCCTTTCACACGCACAGCCTCAGGTATGCAGGAAATATCCGCCCCACAAGCGTCAGACTCATAGCTTGCCACCTCTTTGCCGTCCTTGTCGAGGATAGTGTTTTTAATGCGGATTCCCCCAAGAGGCGTGCCCTTAGGTCGGAGCATCTCAGCCTTCACAGTCACCTGCCAGCCGTCCTCCTGCTTTGACGTGGTGATATAAATGCCGTCATTGCCGAAACGTATCTCAGGGCTTTCGCAAAGCCAAACCTTTCTGAAAATTCCCGCACCCGAATACCACCTGGAGTTTGGCGAGTGGTGATCCACACGGACAGTAATAATGTTCTCTCCGTCCTTAACAAGGTCGGTGATATCGAACATAAATGCCGAGTAGCCGTATTTCCACTCCCCTGCCAAAGCACCGTTCACATACACCTTGCTGTCCATGTAAACTCCGTCAAAGCGGATAAAAGTGCGTATGCCCTCTTTCTTTTGGTAAGAAAAAGCCTTTCTGTACCAGCCTGTAGAAGTTTCATATAGGTCATTTGTATTATAAATAAGCCAATCGTGAGGAATGTCCACAGGCTTGAAAGCAAAGTCCTCTGAGTAGTCAGAGCCGAAAGCCGCCTTGTAAAATTCCCAATCGTTGCAAAAAAGCTTTCTGTCTGAGTATGTTTCACAGATATCCATAAAAACTCCTTTATATTTTACTTATCTGAATATGAAAATGTGCGTTTATCAAAGGCTTTTCAAGCTGATATTTCTCCGCAAGCCTTGGTCCGCAGGAGTTAGAACCGACCCCTGCCATTGTATAGTCAACGCAGATAACATTGCTCTCGCACCTTTCAAGCTCATAGTTATGTGCCTTTGCCGCAAGCTCCTCCTGCGTGAACTGCGACGCATTGAATGAAAACTCCTCTCCTGCAGTGAACATCACACTTGTGTCCTCACTGCTCACAGTGAGATATCTGCACCCATAGTGCGATGAATTTTCCTGCGGTCTGATATAGTCCTCGTGCATATCCCCGATATCAGCCACAAATTTGCCCATATAGCAAGCCTGACGCTTGTCAATGTAGCTTTCCGTAGGACCATATCCGAAATATTCCGCCCTTGAAAAATCTTTTGGCATGAAGAGCCTTATACCGAACCTTGGAAGCATATCTATCTTATTTGAAAACTCCGCTTCGCATTTTATGTCAAGCCCACTGCCGTCAATAACATAAACAGCTTTCAGCCTGCAAAACGGCTGTTGTATGGACCAGCCAAAAGACTGTGTGACGCTTATCTCCGCTCTGTTCTCGCTCGCTGAAAGCTCACAGCCGTAGCTTTTCACATCAAAGTCATTAAGATGCACCTTGTACCAATTGTACTTCATGACATCATTATCCGTAGGCGCACGGAAGAAGTTATACTGCAAAGGTCTGTCAAGAAGCTCTCTGTCACCGAATTTCACAGAAATAAACGCCGACTTACGCTTGTCAAAGCGGTAAACAACATCTCCCACTGTCACAGTGATATAAAGAGGAGTTTCCTCCGCCTTTACCTTAGCTTTCGCCTTTTCCACAACCGCTTTCCTGCCATCAGCTATTTTCAGTTGGTCAAAGCACACCTCATAGCCATTTTCACAATAGTCAGTGTCCTCCTTTGCAGTGAAAATAAACCTTATGAATGTTTCATTTTCATACTCCGCTGTATCATTGGGAACATTCACCACAGTGCTTCCCATAGGCTCGATGTCAAAATCCACTCTGCCGATATGTATAATACCGTTTTTGTCCGTTATCTCATAGCGGCAATCGAGAATATCCCCAGCGTTCACAAACTCCAGCGTGCTTGAAAAAACAAAGCTTCCCTCGCTTTCCCCTTTTGTTACTCGCACAGGTCTGTATACCTGCTTTACCTCAAGAAGCCCCGTGTGTGGCGTTCTGTCAGGATAAACAAGACCATCCATGCAGAAATTGCTGTCATTGTGTCTTTCCCCAAAATCTCCGCCGTAGCCGTATTTTATCTTACCCTCAGCCGTTTTACCAAGCGGTACAGAATGGTCGCACCACTCCCACACAAAGCCACCGCAGAAACGCTCATTGGAATAGAACACATTGTGATAATCCTCCAGATCCCCCGGACCATTTCCCATGGCGTGGCAGTATTCACACTGCACAAGAGGTCTGTTTTCCTCAGGCTTTTTAAGATAGCCTTTCAGCCCGTTTAGATCCCAGTACATACCCGAAACTACGTCAAGCACGCTGTCGGAAGTTCCGTCAAGGCAGTGTGTGCTTTCATAATGCACAAGCCTTGTATCATCAAGCCTCTTTATAAGCTCAGCTTCATCAAGCATATTTTTGCCATATCCGCTCTCGTTACCCAGCGACCAGAACACCACACAAGGGCGGTTTATGTCACGCTTTACAAGACATTCTGCACGATCTTTTATGGCATTGCCAAACCTCTCGTCGCAAGCAAGCATCGCAATGCCGTTGTAATCTGAATAGTCCCACTTGTAGTCATAATAGACCTCCACACAGCCATGTGACTCCAGATCCGCTTCGTCAATAACATAAAGCCCCAGCCTGTCGCAAAGCTGATAAAACACAGGGCAGTTAGGATAATGTGACGTTCTCACAGCATTTATGTTGTGCTTTTTCATAAGCACAAGGTCAGCTTTCATCTGCTCATAAGAAGCATAATATCCCGTGTCAGGATAGCTGTCATGACGATTTACACCCTTGAACTTCACTGCCATGCCGTTTATCTTAACAACGCCCTTATCCACCTTTACATCTCTGAAGCCAACCTCCTCGCCGATAACCTCGTCGCCTGCATTGATAGTAAGCCTGTAAAGATAAGGTGTTTCAGCACTCCAAAGCTTGACGTTCTCTAACTTTATCTCAACGCTCTCACCGTCATAAGCCGAAAACTGAGCCATTGTAACACCATCATCATCGCAAAGCTTTGCCGAAACATCACAGCCGAATACCGTAAACTCAAGCCTTACAGAGCCATTTTCACCGAGAACAGTTTTCACGATATAATTTTCAAGACGCATTTTCGGTCTTGACAGCACATAAACATCTCTGAAAATTCCCGAAAGCCTTATCTTGTCCTGATCTTCAAGATAAGTTCCGTCGCACCATTTCAGCACAGCGACAGTAATGATATTCCTGCCCTCAGCGAGATATAGTGTGATATCAAACTCAGCCGTAGCGTGAGAAACCTGTGAATATCCCACAAAGCTGTCGTTCACATACAAATAAACACAGCTATCCACGCCCTCGAACACAAGCACCCTGTCCATGCCGTCAGGGGAATGATCATATTCACGCTGATAAACTCCCACAGGTATATCGTCAGGCACAAAAGGCGGGTCAAATGGTATTGGATAGCACACGTTCGTATACTGCGGCTTGTCATAGCCGTAAAGCTGCCAGTTTGACGGCACCGGGATAGTGTTCTCAAACTTTTCGTGAATAAAATCGTCCTCTAGGTCTATTATGCTGTCATAATAACGAAAACCCCAGTTGCCGTTTAAAAGCTCCATTCGCTGAGAATTTTTACGGTCCTCAAAAGGATCCTGCCCCTTTGCAAACGGCACAAAATAGCAGTGCTTGTCAAGCGTGCCAATGTGCAGCGCCTGAGTATCCTCATGATATATCATTTTCGATCTTGGCGAATTTTCCGCCGCAAGCTTTAAAATATCCATAGATGTTCTCCTTTACAAGTTTATAAATTACTGTAATTATTTTATCAGCTATTGACAGGCAAGTCAATGAATGATATTATTAAGATATAACGATTTTAGCACAGGTGGTGAATTAATTTTGAAATTCTACGATTATCCGATAATCAGTAAAGAAAGCAGTCTTCCCGTCTTTTTGGTGAGCGTAGGGCTGAACGAATGGTAGTATCATGTTAAATGCGACAAAGGCGACAATTATGCAAAGGCTCTTTATTGTACAAAAGGCAGCGGCGTACTTATAATGAACAGAGAGAAACATATAATAAAACCGTACACCGCATTCTTTATCCCTGCCGGCTGTCCGCATGAGTATTATTCAACGGACGAATCCTGGGATACGCATTGGATAAAACCATCAGGAAAGTCCTGCCCTGATATGCTTAAAGCACTCGGCTTTGACAAGCCAAAAATCTTTCCCCTTCCAAAGGAAGAAATTACATATCTTGACCACTGTTTCAGATGTATGCACGAGGCACTCCTGTCTGACAAGGTTGACGGAAATTTCAGAGCGTCGGGCTATCTGTACAGCTTTTTCATTGAATTGAGCCGTCTTGCGGCGAAAGGAAAAGGCAGTGTACAAATCGCCCCTGCAGTGACAAAGGCGATCGCATATATTGACGAAAACTATATGAAACAGCCCGGTCTTGAATCCATAAGTAAAGCCGCAGGCGTTTCTTCGCAGCATTTGTGCAGATTATTCAGGCAGACCTTGAACTGCCGACCGATGGAATATATCACAAAACGCAATATACAGGCGGCTAAAATGCTTCTGGCGGAAACGCAGAAAACTATCGATCAGATAGCTGGAGAAACAGGTTTCTGTGACAGCAGTTATTTTTGCAAGATTTTCCAAAGGTTCGAGAGTATTACTCCGTCGCAGTTCAGAAGTATAGAACAGGCTCTATGAAATTCGTAAATTGACCGCTGACACCGTATAAAAAAACAAAAAGGCATCATGTCCGGATACATGATGCCTTTTTCCTATTGTAGCTTTGCATAAACCTGCCGGATACGATCAGTTATTCCTGCGTCTGGCTCTGTTCAGCAGCAGGAGCGATATCATAAGTATCAAGGGAAATGCGCAGCCTGCGAGCATACCTTTCTGCATATCATCGCATGCACTCTGGGTGATATTTCCTACAATAGCAGGACCGAGTGCTCCGCCAAGGTCGCCCGCCATGGCGAGGAGTGCAAACATTGCAGTTCCGCCTGTGGGTATTTTTCCCGAACAGATGCTTATAGATCCGGGCCACATGATACCTACCGAGAATCCGCACATTATGCAGCCTAGAAGTCCGATTACAGGTATTCCCGACAGGGAGGCAGTGATGTAACAGATCAGACAAAGCAATGCCGAGCCTATCATGAATTTCATAAGATCGAGCTTTTCGCCGTACTTCCCGTAAAGTGTACGGCTTATGCCCATCGTCACCGCAAACATACACGGTCCTGCAATATCTCCGACTGATTTAGTCAGTCCGAGAGCGGATTCTGCAAATGCCGACGCCCACTGCGCCATTGAAAGCTCCGAGGCTCCCGCACAAACCATAAGCAGTATCGCAAGCCAGAACAGCGGTACTCTGAGCAGGTCATGGATACGCATTCCCTCGCCGTCCTCGACGGGGTGTGCAATGGGACATACTGAAAAATTGTAAACATTCACCAGCGGAATTATCGCCCAGATACAAGAGAGCCACTTCCAGTTTTCTATGCCGAAAGCAGTAAAAAACAGTGTTGAAATGAGTATGACTCCGACCGAACCCCAGCAGTAGAATGAATGCAGCAGGCTCATTGCAGCTTCTTTGTGCTCAAACGGGCAGGCTTCAACTATCGGACTTACAAGTACCTCGGTCAGACCGCTTCCCATTGCATATATGACCGTGCTTATAATTATTCCTGAAAACGGATTGGGAAGCAGTTCTGGCAGAAAAGCAAGCCCGATAAGTCCCAGCGCAGAAAACACCTGCGAACCGATAACGCATTTCCGATAGCCGATCTTGTCGGCAAAACGTGCGCACAGCACATCTATGATAAGCTGAGTAACAAAAAATACCGACGAGATAAGGGCAATTTTCCCAAACGGGATACCATAGCCATTGTGAAATGTGAGAAATAGAAGCGGAGCGAAATTAGCCGCTATTGCCTGTGTGATGAATCCAAGATAGCAGGATATAAGTGTTTTTCTGTAATTCACAGCCATATTGACAAGCTCCTTTACAAATGATATAATCAGATTATATAGTAAATGTCGTAACATTTCAATACACAAAATCACATTTTTATTACACAATATCGTAAATCGGGTGAGAACATGGAAAATGCAATCAAAAAGGACAGGATCACAACGGACGAAACCTTACGTGAAACTGCAAGTCACGGCAGCGAAGAATATCCGTTCAGTTATTATTATGAGGACATCTGGGATTTCGATTTTCACTGTATCGACTGGCACTGGCACCCAGAGGTCGAATTTGTTTATGTACAGCATGGCAAGGCTGATTTTCTGGTGGGTGGAAACAGGTATGTTCTAAGCTCGGGCGATGGGATCTTTATAAATTCTCAGGTGATACACAGGTTTGAAGCAGAAGACAGCGCCATCATTCCGAACATTGTTTTTTCACCTGTTCTGCTTGCGCCGCAGGGCAGTCTGATATACAGCAGATACATCAGACCGATAATTGAATCAACTTCCGAATGTGTGATTTTTTCCGCCGAAGAAACAGCGCACCACAGCATTATCGAAACAATGAGGTCGGTATTTGCTGTGCAGGGTTCTGGCACGGCTTCTGAAATGGAAACGGTAGAACTGCTGCTGAAACTATGGCGCCTGTTATATGAAAGCATACAAATAACAGACTGCGGCCCCGTGTCCGGGCATTCCGCACAGACGCAGGCTAAGCTTCAGATAATGATGCAGTATATTCATGATAATTACAGCGGTCAGATAACACTGGACGATATTGCAGGAACAGTTCTTATAAGCAAAAGCAGTGTTCTCAATATTTTCAGGACATACCTGCACACATCGCCGATAAATTACGTTGTAGAATACAGACTGAAACGTGCGTCAAAGCTCCTTGTTGATACCGAAAACAGCGTTTGCACCATAGCGCATGAAACAGGATTTGAGAACATCGGCTATTTCTGCCGCAGATTCAAAAAGCTGTACGGCGTTACACCGATAAATTACAGAAAATACTATCGCAGTGTGGAGCGTAATTCAATGAGAAATATACATTCTGACACAAATGTCCTGTCGGGCTGATGAAATAGCTAAACTTGATAAAAAGATATCAGATTTAAGAGAGAATGACAAAATCTGCAAGCAGAGAAAAGAACACCTTAATAATACAACTCAGATTAT
>OHHI01000112.1_pt1 | contig 65723 bp, 69 predicted proteins | sample 1568001 | NCBI WGS metagenome assembly OHHI01 (sample SAMEA3879506, study PRJEB24766) | human gut metagenome | biome: human-associated habitat; feature: feces | place: USA | collected 1985/1987
TGGACAAGCTGGTACGGTGGAAATCAGAGCCGAAACCGAAAAAGGGCTATTACATATCACAGATCCATGAGGGAATCAATCCGGTAACAGGATATAAATACAGGAGGTATACGATGATCCGATTGAAAGAAGGTGACAGCGGATGAAAGAAGTGAGCATTTACATAGTGACCGGGATCAGGGGCAGATGGCAGCAGGACGGACATATAGGATATGCACTTGAATATTACAAAGAAAACAGCAAGTACCCGGCGGTGATAAGGGAAGTTGTACCGGTGCAACAGATGAATGAGAACCGATCGACACTGGAAGCCCTGATCATGGCACTGCACCGGATGCGGGAAAAATGTATACTGACCGTCTACACGGAATCCAAGTACCTCTACAACGGATATGAGGATGCAGAGTATGTAAAACGCTGGAAACAGAACGACTGGACGAGGTCTGACGGCCACGAGATAAAAAACCGGGATAAGTGGCAGGAACTGGACAGGCTCATGCAGGGAAATCTGGTCAGAATTTTGTTAAACCAAAGAAACGCTTATACCGAGAGTTTGTGGCAAGAGATCAAGATGAAGGAGAGATAAATTATGGCATTATTTGAAAGATTTGGAGAATTTGACTCCGTGGAAGAATTAAATATGACCGCGGAAGGATTAAAGGCAGAGGGAGACATTGAAAGTCTTAAGGTGCTGGCAGTGGAGAATGGACTGGATGCAGCAGACGCAGAGGATTATGCAAACGGAATCGTGACGGAGCTGGCAAGTGCCTTGATGGCGGCGGAGGGAAAGATTGCAGTTGAGAGCAAGGCGCTGGGCATTGATGGGATCATGTCAGACTGGAAAGACACTGTGATAGAGGAATGCGCGGAAGATAAAGCATTCTGTGCAGCAGTCAGGAAAAAGGGAAAATACCTGAAAGAATACATGGCAAAGCTGATCCAGTACTCTTTTGAGAATAAAGTACCGGTAAGTGCCGAGATCCTTAAGATCACAAAAGTAAAACACAACGGAAAACTGGAAAATTTCAACGGACCTCTTTACCTCGGCATTCCAAGCAGAATGGAAGTCAGAAAAATAGCCAGAAAGTATTATTTGGGAGAGTAGAAAGATGCTTGCATATAAAGGATTTAACAGCAATCTTACCTGCACAATGGGAAAAGGAACGTTCCAGTATGAGCAGGGAGTGAAGTATACAGAAGAAAATGCACACTGCGGTGCAGACGGATTCCATGCAACAGACGATCCACTGGGAGTATTGAGCTATTATAACAAATCGGATGACCGCTATTTTCTGGTGGAACTCGGCGGAAATATTGATGAGGACGGAGTGAACAGCAGGATATCTGCACCGGAGATCACGCTCATGAGAGAACTGTCAAAAACAGAGATGTACATGAGAGGCCTTATATGGATGTCCAGACATCCAAAAGCGAAGATGGCGTCAGTTGTACGTGAAGAAACCGGGGATGCAGCAGGATCAGGGTATGTGATCGTGAGAGGAAAACATCCGAAAGCCAGAGGAAAGAAAGGTGATCTGCTTTACATAGCAAAAGAGAACAGAGCCGGAGAGATAACAGATGTCGGTGTATATGAGATCGGGATAGATGGTTTCGAGGAAGATGTTTTTTATGGTGTAGACGGAAAGGCGGTACACGATGAATAAAAAAGAACTGGAAAATCTGCGGACGCTGAACGCAACAAAAAGTATGATAGAGGCATTACGGATGCCGGGAAGGAAAAATGACTGGAACGGTAAACAGCATAAATACAGATATTGGCTTGCAGCGAGATGCCAGCAGCTCGATGGAATATTAAAAGTCTCCATTTGCACGAGGGAGGATCTGGATAAGAACATCCTAGTACCAAAATGGGATATTTTCATCAACTATGAAGGAGAAACTTATACCACAAGAGAAAGACAGGATGATGGAACCTATAAGTGGCGGACAGCAATGATCATGAACCTGGAAGAATTGTATACGGGCAGAAGAGAATATGATTTTTATATGTATTTCAACAAATGTGGAAAGTATACAGTAAGAAAACTGTTAAAGACAGTAAATACTGGAAGTGCCGGGATCATGGAATGGCAGCAGGGGTGCAAAAAAAGAAGGGAAGATGAGCGCGTCAGGAAATTGACAGATAAGTGGGATGAAGTGATGAAGCCTGTGGGCGAGCCACCGAAAGGCTTTAGGGACTGGTATGAGCATAACGGCTTTGACGGAAGTAATTTTATTTACTATAAAGGCGCCGGTGCGAAGACCGGGTACTGCACATCCTGCCTGAAAACTGTACAGCTTGACGTAAAACCAAAACATAACATGCCGGGAAAATGCCCGGTATGCCATAGAATTATAAATTATGTTTCGCGTGCAAAAAAGAAAAATGATGTACATGTGCAGTGCAGGGCGTTTACATGCATCCAGCGTTATAAAGATGGGCTCATCCAGCGGAGGTTTATAGCAGGAAGAACAGACAAAGTGAATACACTGGGTGTAATCAAGTGTGACTTCTGGGAATCAGAGACACACCGGCAGATTGTGAGCGCGGGTGTGGTAGAGGTATACGAGTACGGAGAATATAAAAGAAGAAAAATGTGCTGGCATGAAACAGATTTGTATTGTGTTCCGTCTGACGGCAGCATGGTGTATGCAAGAAATCTTTCAAACGTATTCAGACACTCCAGGACATCCTATCCTATCGCAGTAAAAAGTGGATGCGTGGAAGATATCGGGCGTTATCTGAAGAAAGAAAAAGAAAGGCCTCTGATAGAGATGTGCATGAAAGCAGGACTCACGATGCTGGGAAGGTATTTCCTCAATGATTGGGGATATAAAAATACAGAGAAAAATATCAATGCACATGAACTTGGAAAGATGCTCTGCATTGATAAGGGGAGATTAAAAAGACTAAAGGATATAAATGGGGACGGAAAGATTTTGAGGTGGCTGCAGGAAGAAAAGAAAAACAACACCGTATACCAGGATGAGGACATCAGGACCTTATGCGAGGCAGACATCTACCCGGAAGACACAAAACGCAAAAATCCTTTTCAATATCTGTCCATGCATAAAGTCTGCAACTACCTGAGAAAGCAGCAGGAGTACAGAAGATTACTTGGAAGAAAAGAGAATATGTGTTACCTGTGGAGTGACTGGTGTGATTATGTAGACATGATGCAGAAAATGAAAATGGACTGCACGGTAGAACTGCTTTTAAAACCGAAAGACCTGACAGTGGCACACAATGAACTGGTGGCGAGACTATCTCTTAAGGATTCAGCAAAAGAGATCAGGGAAAAGGAAAAGAAATTCGAAAATGCAAAGAAATTGCTGGAATCAGGGGAACTGAAAAAATATGAATACAGTGACGGAAGATACTGCATCGTATCGCCGGGAAGCATTAAGGACATTTACGAGGAAGGCATTGTTTTAAAACACTGCATCCATACATGTGACATTTATTTTCAGAGGATGGACATCAGGGAGACATATCTGTTATTCCTGCGGAGGACAGATAAGCCGGATGTGCCGTGGTACACACTGGAGATAGAGCCGGGAGGAAATATAAGACAGAAAAAATCAGTGCTGAATGAAGCTTATAAGGATCTGGATGATGCAATGCCGTTTTTGAAAAAATGGCAGCAGTGGGTAAAGAAAAATCTGTCTGCGAAAGATAAGAAGCTGGCAGAAAAGAGCGACAAGGCAAGAAAAGATGGATATAAGCAGTTAAGAGAAGAAAAGAAACTGATCTGGCATGGCAGGCTGCAGGGAACACTGCTGGCGGATGCACTGGAAAACGATTTCATGGAAGTTGTATAGGAGGAGTAAACGATGGAACAGGTAATAGAATACAGATCATATCAGGAATATAAGCAGGAGCTGGATACAGAGCTTAAGAAAACAGCAGAGGGATTTGTCCGCATCGGATATCTGCTGAAAGTGGCACGCGATACCAGTATTTTAGCAGAAAGCAAGTATGACAACGTGGTAGATTTTGCACGCGCGGAATACGGTATAGATAAAACCATGGTGAGCAGATTTATCAGAATCAATGACAAATTCTCCCAGGGTGGATATGCGCCGGAATTAAAGGAAGAATACCAGGGATTCGGATATGCCAAACTGTCAATCATGCTTTCCCTTCCGGACAGTGTAAATGAGGAATTGACACCGGACTTCAGCAAATCGGAGGTACAGCAGGTAAAGGATGAAGTAGACGAAGAGAAAAAAACGACAGATATCGAGGTTCTGTTGGAAGAAAAGGACAGTGTGCAGCAGTCATTTGACACAAACCTTGAAAAAGCCGTGTACCAACTTGGAAAGGACGCACCGGAAGTCTACAAGAGACTGTGGGAATCCGCAGTAAAGAACGGAGAGTCAGGGAAACGCTTTATCGAGAATCTGATACCGGATGAAAAAGCGATGTATATTGTGCGCATTCCGGGAGCCGGCAGATGCATGTTGAGCATGAAAGCGGAAGAGGACACGGTAAAACTGATCAATATCAGGGATTCCTCTGCGAATGAAACCTACACAAAGCAGGAATTAGAGGATGTACTTAAGAAAATGCTGCCAGATACAGACACATGGGGAAAAGCATGGGAGAGCCTTTACGGTGAAAAACTTCCGGCAGAGAAAAATGCAGCAGTTGCACCGGTACAACCAAAGGCGGCACCAAGAAAAGAAAGTAAGGTTATCGTTCCAAAGAAACCGGAACCTGAGAAAAGCGTGCAGAATATCCCGGAAAGCGTTTCAAAAACACAGGAAAGCGTGCCAGAATCAAAAGAAATCGTTTCGGAAACAGCGCAGAAAAAGGAAATGACATTGAATGATGTGAATCCAGAGATTCCTGCTCCTGATCCGAAACAAATCAAAGAGGATGTACCAGAAGAAAAGCCGGATGTGCAGCAGGATACCAATGAGCAGATACCGGGACAGGACGAGATCCAGAACCATCCGGAGTATATGCCGGAGAAGAAAACAGACCAGCAGATCATTGAGGATGCAAAGAGAACGATCGACACGATCCGTGTAAGCTTAAACGGATGGGAGTATACGATACCAAAGAACACTTTGACCGCAGTGCTGGAACGTGTGGATTATCTGAAAGAGACTCTGCAGGAGCTTATGAAGGGAGAAGCAGATGAAAGTAATGTTTAGGATCAGGCTTTTCTTATGGGCGGCATGGGTGAGGATACCGAAGCCATGGAGAAAAAGAAAATACAATAAAATATTTGAGCAGATGCAGCAGGCGGTGAAGAGATGAAGAAAAGCAAAAAAAATAAGGTCAACTACAATTTTCCAAAAGAAACCTGTGAACTGATCGCAGAAAGGGATGGTAATGAGTGCCTGTTCTGCAAGCTTGGATATCACATGGACAAGTGCAGATCAGAAATGCTTTTAGGGATACCGGACATCATGCATTACATAAATAAAAGCCAGGGTGGACTTGGTATTGAGAAAAATGGTGTGCTTGGCTGTCGTTATCACCACGGATTGCTCGATAATGGCAACTTAGGACTCCGGCCGGAAATGTTAGAGATCATGAAAGAGCATCTTATGCAGCAGTATCCGGACTGGTCAGAAGATGGGCTTGTCTATAAAAAATGGGATTTTCCAACTTTGGATAATATATCACAGTAACTGTCGACAGAGGATTTCCGGAAGCGTAGCTGGGGCTTCCGGAAGAAAGGAGAATTATGAAACAGCCAAGTAAACCGACAAGAGCACAGAAAGTGATCATTTCAGAACATAAACTAAGACCGGAAAACTGGATGGTTGTATACGAGAGCAAGGACACATTGGAAGTCATCAGCAAAAAGACATCCATGCGGAAAGTCTTACAGAAATGAGGGATTTTGATGCAAAAGAAATGTAAATATTGTGGGAAAGAATTTGACGCTACGAAATCAAAGCGTCTGTATTGCAGTGATAAGTGCAAAAAGAGTTTCTGGAAGAAAAAGGATATAAAGCGGAAACATGGTGTACACATGGAAAAGCCGAATGCAGCAGTCGTTGATATAGCGGTAAAAGCCAGAGAAGCCGGAATGACATACGGACAATATGTAGCGAAGATGGGAGGCACAAATCATGCGTAAAAACACAAAAAAATATAAAAGAGAGCTTGCAGCAGCAAAAGCAGATATCAAGAGATTACTCAGTGAGGAGCATGTGCCGTGTGAGTTTTGCAGATATGAATCACGAATGGATGTACCGTGCACGCAGGGCGATAAAGAATGGTGCAGACAGCATGCAGTTTGGAAAGGCGATAAGCAGTTAAATTAGAACTGTTAGAGTGAGTTATTTACATTTCGGAAAAAGCTCAGATGTTTAAAAATGTAAGAAATTTATGGAGGTTCGAAGATGACAGAGAAAGAGGCAATTGAAAAATGCAATTTTATGAATGATGCTTTAAATTTTCAGAGAGTAGAATCTGATGAATGCAGTTGTGCTTTACAAATGGCAATTGCAGCACTTGAAGAAATCCAGAAGTATCACGCAATCGGAACAGTGGAAGAATGCCGTTGCGCAATGAATAAGCAGTTAAATTAGAATTTAGCGGAGGTATAAACATGAGTAAATATTGTCATAGCAATGACGGAGAACTTTATTATGGGGAATTTGACACCGAACAGGATGCACTAGAAGATGCAAAAGAAAGCTATCCGGGTGAGAGTGAAATTTACATCGGTACATGTACAAAGCCGGTATTTAGATGGAATGGTTGCGAGGAAAAAATTATTGATTCCATTAAAGAAAATCTGGCTGAAGATGTGGGGGAAGCAGCAGAAAATTTTGGAGTTTCTGAAGAACAGGAACAGGAACTTGCGAGGATGATCGATGAAACCGTCAAAGCGTGGATAGAACAGGAAGAGATAGAGCCATCTTGTTACTGTGTTTTGGATGGTCATATTGTTTCTTTAAACTGAACATTTAGAATTTTAGTGGAGGAAGGTGAACGAGTGAAAAGTGTTTTAAAATATCCAGGAGCGAAGAACCGTCTTGCACCGTGGATATGCGAATACATACCAAAGCATGATGTCTACTTAGAGCCGTTTGCCGGCAGTTTAGCTGTGCTCTTTAACAAGCAGCGTAGTCATATTGAGACAGTGAATGACATCGATGGAGAAATCGTAAATTTCTTTCGAATATTGCGAGACAGGAGTGGAGAACTGGAACGGGCGATAGAGTTTACTCCATATTCCAGATCAGAGTATAAAGCAGCCTACGAAAAATCAGAAGATGAGTTGGAACGGGCAAGAAGGTTTACTGTTAAATGCTGGATGGGATTCGGATGTGGAAATTTGTATCAAAACGGGTTTAAATCCGGACAGCAGACAAAATCTCCAAATCCAGCCAAAGCGTGGGGTGAACTTCCTGAAACGTTGAAAATGGCAACTGAGAGATTAAAGGGTGTTCAGATTGAAAATTTGCCGGCCGTAGAATTAATAAAAAGATATGATACAGAAGATGTTTTTATTTATGCAGATCCGCCGTATTTACACGGAACCCGAAAGAATTATCTCTACAAACATGAGATGAAGGATGCAGATCATGAAGAATTGTTAAATGTTCTGGTTAAACATCCGGGAAAAATTCTTCTATCAGGATATGACAATGCTATGTATAACGATATACTCCAGGGATGGAATAAGGTTCAGAATCATACCAGAGCAGAGGGAGGACGTGCAAGGACGGAAACACTGTGGATGAATTATGAAGTTGAAAACGGACAGATATCGTTAATCATGTAAACTGAAATTTAACGGAGGTAAATGATGGAAGCAAAATATAGAGTATGGGATAAAGATAGAAAAGAATATCTATCGGCTGGCATGGTGTTTATAGGAATTCTGCCAAAAAGCAGACCGGTTAAAAGTGAAATCTATTTGGATATAATACAGGATCCGGATAGGTATAAGGAGAGATTCATTATTGAACAATGTGCAGGATTAAAGGACAAGAACGGAATCGATATATTCGAGGGAGATCTATTAAGAGCACATGGAAATCCAGCTGATATTTGCGTTGCTGAATATGGAGAATTTAATGTAATCAATGTAGAAACGCTGGAAGTTATTGATCGTGTCATTGGATGGAATACACACGTATTAAAAACAGATGCAATATCAGAATGCGAACCATTTTGTATGACAATGCCGCTCAATCAGGAATATATAAACAGATGTGAGTATGAGGTACTGGCAAAAACAATCCATGAAGTAAAAATGGAAAAAGTTAAAAACTGAACTTTAACGTAGGCATTGAAATCATGGATAAAACAACCTTGCAGTTTATAACTGTAATAAAAAACGGTGAAGTAAAACATATAGGAAAAAGCATTATCAGACAGCCGGAAATTAAGTTTGGCGGTGGCACAATAAAATGGTTTGACGACAGACTGTTATTAAAAAGATAAAGAAAAAAGAGAGGAGAACAACAATGAAAACAACAGCAAAAGACATCAGGGAACTGAGCAGACGCTTAAAACCTGAAACATGCACGATCACACGTATCGCCGGTGCGTACGTGGATGCAGAAAAAAACATCATAACAAGATTCAACGAGACATTTTTGAACATGGAAGATACAGAAATGTTCAAATATTTGAACATTATCAAGAAAATCTACTCAACAAAGATCGATGAGAAAATGCTGACATTAGAATTTGATCCGGCAGATTTAAAACAGACGCAGGGATTTTTGCAGCAGCTCACAAACGGAAAATTGAAAGATGAAGCAGCAGTGGATGAAATGATAGATAAAATCATTTGCAACTACGATTACATGGGTAACTACCTGATCCTCTTGTTGCACGATGCATACGACATATTAAAATATACGAGCGATAACGGAAAATTAGACGAATCAGAGGAAGTTTACGAATACATACAGTGCATCATCTGCCCGGTATCGCTTGAAAAGCCGGGACTGGAATACAACGAGGAGGAAAATGCGATCACACCGATCAACAGAGACTGGATCGTAGGAAATCCAAATGTAGCATTTATTTACCCGGCATTCATCGACAGGAGCGCAGATAGGGACAGAGTGATGTATTACACTAAAGATGCAACGTGTACGCATAAGGAGATCATGAAAGATATCTTAAACTGTAAAGTAGAATATACACACAGCGAGATCCTGAAAGAGTTGGAAGAAACGATACAGGGCGTGACAGAAGAAAGAGAGAAGACAGAGGAATATATGCAGAACATTGCAGCAGTCATTTTAGCACCGGGTTTCGTAAACAGCGAGAAAGATCCCGATATGGATCTGAACACATTAGACATGATATTAAAACGTGCAGACATACCGGAAGTATACAGAAAACTGGTCGTGGAGAGACACAAAAAAGTATGTGGAGAAGATTATAAAAAAATCTCGTTATACCAGGATACAAAGCGGCTTGAGAAGTTCTATGCGAGAACCAGAAGAAATAAAACAAAGAGCCTTATGGCGAGAGCGGCAACGGAATTATTAAGCTATGGACCATCAGAGACAGCGGATGAGATTAATAAGCACATTGAAAGCATGAGGTAGAAAAGGAGAAATAAGCAAAGGAGCAGAGCATGTATGATAAAACAGCAGAGCAACTTACAAAATGCCCTTTTTACGTGCGGTCACAGAAATTATCAATAACATGCGAGGGTATAGTAGAGGGTACAGAGACGGCAAGTAAATTTGAGACTGAGAGAGAAAAGAGAGAGTTTCAGCAGAGCAATTGCTTTAAGCATCATAGCAATTGCAACATAAAAAGAATATTGGAACAAAGATATGAGAAAAGCTGACGGTATATACTGTTAGCTTTTTCTTTTGAGGGGGGCAAAAAAATACACAAATCTCTAAAATGTATGCAAAGGGCGGTGATGGAGTGGTAGAAAGACATATTGAAGCTGAAAAAGACTATATAAACGGCATGAAATATAAGGACATAGCGGATAAATATGGCGTTTCGGAAGCCACTGTGAAGTCCTGGAAAACAAGATATGGCTGGATTCGGGAAAAGAAAAAAACAACGCATACAAAAAATAAAAAAAGTATGCATACAAAAAAGATAAAAAAAGATATATCGCAAAAATGCACAAACACAGTTACAAAAGCAGAACTAAGAGTAGTCTGTGAAAACGAAGAATTAAACGAGAAACAGAAACAATTCTGCGTGTTTTTTACAAAAAAACATAATGCCACAAAAGCTTATATGCAGGCATACGGTGTTGATTACATGACAGCGGCAGCAGCATCAAGCAGATTGTTAAAAAATGTTAAGATACGAGCCTTTATTGAAATGCTAAAGAATGAAAAGCTGAACCAGATGTATTTTTCGGCAGATGATCTGGTGCAGAGATACATGGATATTGCATTTGCGGATATAGGAGATGTGGCAACGTTTACAGAGAAAGGAATAGAACTTAGACAAAATTTTGATCCTACGACAGTAAAATGCATTAAAGATACAAAATATGGATTTTCAATACAGATGCTTGATCCATTCAAAGCGATGGAATGGCTTGATAAATACTTTGAAGTCAATCCGGAGAATGTGCGTAAGCGTGAATATGATATGTTGAAGATGCAGAGGTTGCAGCAGGAGTTTGACGAGAACAAGAAGAGAACGGAAAACGAGGAAGAAGAGAAAAATAATACTGGTGTTATTATGCTTGCTCCAGTGTTGCCGGAAGAAGAGGAAGAAATAGATGAATGTGATATGGACACCACAACCGAAACAAATTGAATTTATGCAACGTCCAGAATATGAGGCTTTGTACGGCGGAGCAGCAGGCGGAGGAAAATCAGATGCAATGCTTGCTGAAGCCCTTAGACAGGTGAATGTACCAAATTATAGAGGGATTATTTTCCGAGACACTACAAAACAGTTGGAAGGTCTGATATCGCGATCAAATGATTTATATAGCAAGGCATTTCCAGATGCAAAATATAATGACAACAAATTGCAATGGAAATTCGGGTCTGGTGCAAAGATTTTCTTCGGATACATGGAACATGAAGCTGACAAATTAAATTATCAGGGAAAAGCATACGACTTTGTCGGATTTGACGAAGTAACACATTTCACATATTCGCAGTACATGTATCTGCTGTCACGTAATAGACCTGTAGGACCAAATACAAGAGTGTATACAAGGTCTACGGCAAACCCGGATGGTAAAGGATTGCAGTGGGTAAAGGATAGATTTATTACGGCAGCGCCGCCAATGACACAGATTAAAGGTGTTTATGAAGTATATAAACCAGACGGAACAACGATAAAAATGAAACGAAATCGTATTTTTGTACCGTCGTCTATATTCGATAATGAAGAATTATTGAAAAACGATCCAAACTATCTTGCAACGTTAGCATCTCTACCAGAGGCAGAAAGAAATGCCTATTTATATGGCGACTGGGGAAGCTTTAAAGGGCAGGTATTCCGAGAATGGAAAGATGATCCGGCACATTATGAGGACAGGAAGTGGACACACGTAATTAAACCATTCCGTATACCGGAACACTGGAAAGTGTACAGAGGATATGATTTTGGCTATTCGAAACCATTTTCTGTCGGATGGTATGCAGTAGACGAGCACGGAAAGATTTACAGGATAAAGGAATATTACGGATGCACAGGAGAACCGAATACAGGATTAATGCTTGATCCGGTGGAACAGGCACGTGGAATCCGTGAAGCAGAAGAAAATGATCCGTTTTTAAGCAAAAAGAGAAAAGAGATCATTGGAATAGCAGATCCGGCAATCTTTGATGAATCAAGAGGAGAATCCATAGCAGCAATGCAGGCAAGACATCCACTCTATGTTTACTGGTCGCCGGGAGACCACACACGGATACCGGGAAAAATGCAGTTTCACTATAGGTTTGCATTTGATGAAGAGGGCGACTGTATGTTCCAGGTATTTAATACCTGTACAAATTTCATCAGAACGATTCCAAACCTGATATACAGCGATTCACACCCGGAAGATATAGATACTGAACTTGAAGATCATATATATGATGAGTGCAGATATGTGTTAATGGAGAACCCAATCACTCCAAGAGCAAATGCAGCTCAGAAGATAGATATAAATGATCCGTTGAATCAGAGAACAGAACCAACAAAACCATATAGATTTTATAGTATTTAGGAGGCAGAAATGGCAAACAGTAAGAGAACAAAAACAAAAGTTGCACCGGTACAACAGCAGGGAATCACACCACAGAACATGGCAATGCTACAGCAGATGCAGGATATGCAGGCAGCAGAGAACCAGCAGAAGATACTCACACAGGAAGCGGATAATAAACAGCATGATCCGGACAGTGAACAGACACCAGATCCACAGATGATCGTGATCACGGACAAAGATGTAAAAAAGGCGATGGGAATCTTGCAGAAATACAAGGAATGCAAAGCAAATCTGGAAAGAAGGATTGTTGAAAATGAAGAATGGTTTAAGATGCAGCACTGGCCAATGATACAGAAGAAAGAACAAAAAAAGGATGATATCAGACCTGCTTCTGCATGGCTTTTCAACTCGATCATTAATAAACATGCGGATATCATGGATAATTTCCCGGAAGCACTAATTTTGCCAAGAGAGCGGAGCGATGAAGCAACTGCAAAAACATTATCGTCTGTGATCCCGGTCATATTGCAGCAGAATGACTATGAGCAGGTATATAGCGATATCGGCTGGTACAAGCTCAAAGCAGGAAGCTCTGCGCAGAGTATCTGTTGGGATAATACAAAACTGAACGGGCTGGGAGATATCAGTATCAAGAAATGTGACATCATTAATCTGTTCTGGCAGTCAGGAATCACAGACATACAGGATTCTGCAAATGTCTTTTATGTGACGTTAGTAGACAATGACGAGCTGAAGAAAAACTATCCAAACCTGAAGAGCCTTGGAAACTACCCGGAATTGGATGTGAATAAATATATATATGATGATCAGGTGGATACGACAGAAAAGTCAGCAGTTGTCGACTGGTATTATAAACAGCATGTGAGTGGATATGACAAGGACGGCATACCGCAGACAAAAACAATTCTGCAATACTGCAAGTTCTGCAATGGACAGGTACTTTTTGCATCAGAGAATGATCCACAGATGCGTGAAGAAGGATTTTATAGGCATGGGATGTATCCGTTTGTTATTGACACGATGTATCCGGAGGAAGGGATGTTATGCGGATTCTCTGATATTGATGTCATGAAGGACTGTCAGGCATATATAGACAAAATGCAGCAGGCTATTCTTGATAATGCATTGTCTAATTCAAGAAATAGGGCAATCTTTAATGACGCAGCAGGGATCAATGAGAAAGAGTTTAGCGATCCGTCATGTACGTTGGTACATGCGAATGGAAATCTTGGAGAAAATGCATACCGTCCATTAGAGGGAAAACCACTGCATGGTATCTATGTGACAGTGCTGAATAATAAAATACAGGAATTAAAAGACACATCCGGAAATACTGCATCATCACAGGGGCAGGCATCCTCTGTCACCAGTGCATCCGGTATTGCATCATTGCAGGAAGCGGCAGGAAAACTTGCAAGGGATTCCAATAAGAGCGCATACCGGGCGTTTGCACATGTTGTCCAGATGGTGATCGAGCTTATTCGACAGTTCTATACCGAAGAAAGATGTTTTAGAATCACAGGGGATGACGGAGAACAGGATTTTGTGGATTTTGATAATTCTGGTCTTTTACCAAGAGAACAGGGGCAGGCGTTTGAAATAGATCTCGGAAACAGATTACCAATTTTCGACACAGAGATCAGACCAGCAAAAAAGAGTGCTTACAGTAAGGAATCGCAAAACCAAATGGCATTGAATTTCTATGCAGCAGGATTTTTCGCACCTGCAAATGCAGATGCAGCTATCGCATGCCTGAATATGATGGAATTTGATGGAAAAGAGAAAACACTTGCACAGATCAAACAGAATCAGACACTGTTTGCACAGGTAATGCAGTTGCAGCAGATGGTGCAGCAGTTGACCGCAGTGGTGGATGCACAGAACGGAACAAATCTTTCAGGACAGACACCAGATGTAGCGAGTACAGCGGCGATGAGCGGAACTGATACAAAAGGTGGAACAACAACACAGAGCAGGGGATCATTGACAACACAGGCGGCTAGTGCTGCACGTAATGCAACCTCACCAAGATAGGAGCAGAAAATGACAAACATCACGGTAGAAAAAAATGGAGACAGACACATTTTACATATTGAGGGACATGCAGGATATGGCACATACGGTAATGATATCGTGTGTGCCGCAGTATCGATACTTGGATATACGTGGATTAATGAGCTGCTTATCCTGAAAGAAAGAAAACAGGTAAATAATGTGGTGTATGAGGAAGATAACGGAAAACTTTTTATAGAATTTTCTGGTGGAGATAATGCCGTAAACACTGCATACGAGACAATTTTAACAGGCTTTGAAGCTTTACAACAAAATTATTCTGAAAATATTTCCCTAAAAAGGGGGGCACAGGTTTTTTAGAATAAATTATAGTGAGCACAACGAGGAATGATCCTCTGACACGTCGGAAAGGAACGATAGAAATGGAAAAATTATTATTAAACCTTCAGACATTTGATGATGGAGCAAGCGCTGGCACATCAGCAGGAGAAGGTACAACAGCAGAAAACACACAGGGAGTCGCTACCCCAACAGTAAAAGGTCGTAAAGGTAATAACCTGCAGAATGTAGTATACGGAAAGCAGGATGCGAGTGACGACTACTCAGCACAAACGAAACTGCCAGGCGCAGAAAAGACAGTCACAACAAAAGAAACAGAGGAAAGATCCGTACAGTTTGAAAACATGATCAAAGGCGATTATAAAGATGAATTTAATAGTCGTGTACAGAAGATCGTGCAGGGACGTATCGGAGATACCAAGGCATTACAGGATCAGAATGCAAAAATGCAGCCGATCATTGATATGATGTCCAGAAAGTATGGCGTAGATGCGAGCAATATTGATGCACTTACAAAGGCTATCCAGGAGGATGACTCTATTTTCCAAGATGAAGCTGCAAAAAAAGGAATGTCAGTGGAACAGTACAAAGAGTACAGGAAGATGGAATCAGAAAACGAACATCTGAGACTGGCATTGCAGCAGCAGGAAGCCAGACAGAAAGGCGAAAAAACATATCAGGACTGGATGCAGCAGGGCGAAGAGTTAAAGGAAAAATACGGGCTTTCTAATTTCTCTTTTGAAGAGGAACTTCAGAACCCGGATTTCTGCAATATGCTACAGAATGGTGTTTCAGTGGAAGCAGCATATAAAGCAATGCATTTTGATGAGATGTTAGGTGGTGCAATGGCGGCTACGGCAAAGAATGTCAGTAGTCAGGTTGCCAAGAATATTCAGGCAAGGGCATCACGTCCGGTAGAAGGAGCTGTCAATTCCCAGCCAGGCGCAATTGTAAAAGCAAATGTATCTCAGCTTTCCAAAGCGGATCGTGCTGAGATTGCGAGAAGAGTTGCGGAAGGAGAAACTATCAAGTGGTAGACTCCGTCCGTAATATACGGAGGGAAACTATGAAAGCAAAAGAAGCAAGATTTTTATTATTAAGATTACAGTTATTTGCAGAACCTAACACACAGACAACCGGATCAGATGGAATGTCTGTGGAAATGAAAACATATTACAGCGATTATCTGATCGATATTGCCGGACCTGAGCTTGTACATGACCAGTTCGCAGATACTTATGATATTCCGAAAAATGGCGGTAAAACAATTGAGTTCAGAAAGTATGACAACTTAAAACCTGCACTTACTCCATTGACAGAAGGTGTCACACCAAAAGGAAACAAACTGAACGTGACAAAGATCACAGCAACGGTAGACCAGTACGGAGATTATATTACTTTATCGGATATGCTCACACTTACAGCTATTGATAATAACGTAATTCAGGCTACAAAGAAGCTTGGTTCACAGGCAGGACTTACGTTAGACTGCATCACAAGAGATGTTCTCTGTGGTGGTACAGCAGTATTCTACATGAATGGAAAGACTTCAAGAGCACAGCTGACGAAAGCGGATAAACTTGACAAGAATATTTTCTTCAAGGTTGCAGCATATCTGAAAAAGATGCATGCACCAAGGATTGATGGAAGCTATGTTGCAATCATCCATCCGTCATGCTCGGCTGACATCATGATGTCTGAGGGATGGATTGACATTACAAAATATAAGAATCCGGAACAGATCTATGAAGGCGAGATTGGAAAGATTGCAGGAATCCGTTTCGTGGAATCTTCCAATGCAAAGGTATGGAAAGGAACTGAGGACGGATGCGCAGATGGACTGGCAGTCTATTCCACTGTTGTAGTCGGTAGCGGTGCGTACGGAACTACAAAGGTTACCGGAGGCGGTTTGCAGACAATCATCAAACAGTTAGGTGCTGGAGAAGATCCATTGAATCAGAGGGCAACCGTAGGCTGGAAAGCCACAAAGGTATCAGAACGACTTGTAGAGCAGTATATGGTTCGTATTGAATCATGTTCGGACGAGTCTGAGAATGAGGAGGCAAACTAATGGCTAAAACAGGAGAAAATACACAGCAGATCACAGCAGAAGAATTGGAAACAGTTCTTGCCAATGCAGAAGCTGAGAAGAAAGCTGCTGTTGAAGCAGCATTAAAGCAGGCAGAGGAAGAAAAGGAAGCGGCAGTAAAAGCAGCTTTAGCTGAGTATAAGGCGAAAACTAATACTCCAAGCAATGAGAACATTTCCAAAAAAGAAGTCAGAATGATTCCTATTAAGATCGAAAAAAATAAGAATGAAAGAGACGATGTCTTTGTGTCCGTAAATGGAAAAAACTTCCAGATCAAGAGAGGCGAGAAAGTGGAAGTGCCAGAATATGTTGTAGAGGTACTTGAAAACATGAAACGAATGGATGAACTTGCCATTGAGAGAATGGAAGAAGCAACCAAAAGATTTGCCTAGAACGGAAAGGGGATACGGAGTAGTTCCGTGTCCTCTTTTTTTAAGGAGAGAAACTATGACGGTAAATGAACTTATAACGATGGTCGGGGAACTAAAACCACATCAATTCGAAGACAATGTGCTGATCGGATGGCTCAATACGGTAGAAGGAAAGCTTATAACAGAGGTTTTCAGCATGAGAGAGGAAGATGAGCGTATCGCAGCACTTAATTATAAGAAATACGATGAAAAAACGGATATGGACACAGAACTGCTTGTGCCGGATCCGTACACAGATCTGTATAAGTATTATCTGTTCAGCATGATTGATTTTACCAATGAGGAAATGGATCGATACACAAACTCTATGCTGATGTTCAATACGAGCTGGCAGGAATTTGTCAATTACTGGTACAGGACACATGATACGATTTTAACACAGCGTTTTCAGGTATAGGGGGTATGTTATGCAGCTGCCACAGTTAAACGTGAAAAATTCCAGCATTAACATCCTGAATACATTTATGGGATATAACCATAACAGCAGGATCGCTGATGGTGAATTTTACGATATGAAAAATCTTACGACAGACTATTTCCCAATGATGGCGGTAAGACCAAAGAGAGCGATTATAGAGCAGTTAGCTAATCCGATGGGAATGTTTGGGTGCGATAAGGTTGTATTCGTTGATGATAATAAACTCTATTACGATCAGGGGTATGTATGTGATCTGAAAAAGGAATGCGCAGGAAAAGAGCGCAGATTTGCAATGATAGGAGCGTATTTGTGCGTGTTTCCTGACAAGCTGATCTATAACACATATGACCAGACAGTGGATCATATGGAAAATGAAGTCACTACAACGACAGCACCGACGTTATCTTTGTGCAAACTGGATGGGACAGTATTTGATGAAACGAATACTTATACCGGGAATACAGCACCTGATACAGAAAAATATAAGTACTGGATTGATACATCACAGGACACGGTTGTGATCAAGATGTGGAGCAACAATACCAGCGAGTGGACATCAGTAGCCACTACATACGTGAAAGTATCCTCACCGGGAATCGGGAAAGGATTCAAACAGTATGATGCGGTCACTTTCAGTGGAGTAGATAAAACATCTGCAATTTATAATGATTACAATTTTAATCAGTCCAATATATTGTACAGCTGTGATGATGACAATGTTGTGATCGTTGGATTTATCAACAAGGTATTCACAAATAGTGGCAATATCACATTGAAGCGTGAAGTACCGGATATGGACTTTGTAGCAGAGATGGATAACCGTGTATGGGGATGCTCATCGGAGAAGCATGAGATATATGCGTGTAAGCAGGGAGATCCAAAAAACTGGAATTGTTTTATGGGACTTGTTTCTGATTCTTATGCGGCAACAATCGGTACAGATGGGGATTTCACCGGATGCATTAATTACATGGGAACGATATATTTCTTCAAGGATGCCGGTGTGCATTATCTATTCGGCTCAAAGCCATCTGATTTCCAGATTAACTGGAAAACATTAAGGGGAGTACAGAAAGGCTCGGAAAAGAGCCTCGTAGTGCTGAATGAGTACCTTTATTACAAAAGCCGGGATGGAATATGTGTCTTTGATGGAAGCTCGCCGGAAAGTATCTCTGATGCATTCGGAAAAGAGATCTATTATGACGCCACCGGAGGAGCTTTCAGGGATAAATATTATGTGTGCATGCGGAATACAGAATATGAATATAGCATGTTTGTGTATGACAGCAAGAAAAGCATCTGGATAAAGGAAGATAATACCAAAGCAAAAGGATTTGCCAGAACAGACGGCGCATTGTATCTGATCAATGAAAACAACGTTCTGCAGGTGATCAACTATGAAAAAATCTATACAAAACTGTTCCCGATGATAACCGGAGTACATGAAAAATACTGGTATCCGGGGGAAGATATCTATCCAGGAAACATCATAGAAGGAAAGCTGGAGGATACCATAGAATGGAGTGCGGAAACCGGACTGATCGGGCTTGAATCTCCGTTTGCAAAGTATATTAAGAATTTCAAGATGAGGCTTTATATTGACACACACGCATATGTGAAGGTCGAGGTATCTTATGACAGCTCCGGTGCGTGGGAGGAATTGATGAAGTATTACAGCACAAGACCTAGAAGTATAGAACTGCCGCTTAAGGTACGGAGATGTGACCATATGCAGTTACGGTTATCAGGAAAAGGCAACGTGAGGATATACAGTATTGCAAAAGAGTATGAGGAAGGGAGCGGTAAACAGTGAGTACAAGATTTGGTTATCCCAATATTAAGGTGGGAAAGTTATCAAATGAGCAGAATATACAGAATACGAAGGCATTTTTATATGCGTTCAGCGAAAGCACAAGTCAGTATATAGAGAATCTGGAAAATAAAGTAAACACATTGGAAGGCATTATTGAAAACTTGAACAAGGGTAAGGAGAAATAGTATGGCTATAAACGATATCAGCAGTATTTTTTCACGGAATACAGCAGCAGCAAAAAAGAAGTCAGAGGAAATCGAAGCCAATAGACCGGTACCATACAAGAGTAATTGGAGTGGCACAATCAACAACCTGATGGACAAGATTGTGAACCAGAAGGACTTTTCCTATGATTTTAACGCGGATCCATTGTACCAGCAGTATAAGGATCAGTATACACAGCTTGGGAAACAGGCGGCACTTGACACACAGGCAAATGCCGCAACATTAACGGGAGGTTTTGGAAATAGCTATGCGGCCACGGCTGCAACACAGGCAAATCAGCAGTATCTCACACAGTTAAATAACGTGATTCCACAGTTATACAGTCTTGCAATGGATAAATACCAGATGGATACGGACAAGCTTTATAATCAGTTTTCTGCGGTTGGAAATCAGGAAGACAGAGAATATGGACAGTATCGGGATACAGTCACGGACTGGAAGGATGATAGGAGCTATTACTATAACAAATATAATGATTCCATTGGCAATGACCAGTTTGTCGCAAATTATAACCAGAGTGAAAACCAGTTTAATCAGAATATGGCATACAATCGTGAAAGAGATGCAGTATCAGATTCACAGTGGCAGAAACAGTTTGATTATAGTCAGAGCAGAGACAATGTATCGGATTCGCAGTGGCAGCAGCAGTTTGATTATCAGAAATATAGAGATAATGTATCAGATTCACAGTGGGAAAAACAGTATGCGTTGTCACTTGCAAAGTCAAAAAGTTCCGGAAGAGGTTCATCCGGAAGCAAAGCAAGTGGTTCAACGAAAACCGGAACAGGTTTAGAAAAAGCAATAAAGAAGGTGCAACAGGTAGATCAGTTTAATTACCTTTCAGGTAAATTTGGCAATGTTGCAGATAAATCATATGCAAATATGCTTGCTAGTAATGTGAATAAAGGAATTATTACGCAGGAAGAAGCAAATGCAATTTTAAAGAAAAAACAGCAGGAAATTTATACAGCCGCAAATAAGAAAAAATAAGGAGAAAGATTATGAGAAGAAAGCAGATTACAGGTGCAGACTTATTATCTGAATTGCATAGTTATAATGGAAATGACAAGCGATATAGTGAAAGCAAAGTAACAGAAGCGGCTAAGGCGGTGGATAATGGAAACTATCAAGAAAGTGAAACAGCAGCAGAATATGCAATGAAAAAATTGAAAGCCCATTATGGTGTAGAAGATAAGGATAATAATGAGGATATCGCTCAGCTTGCACAATCTGGCTTGCAAAAATTAGAGCAGTACTATGGCACAAGAAATCAGATGTCGTCTGTCAACACAATTCAAAGCGGAATAAAGGAAGGACAGAACCGCTATTTTACCGAGGACAGCAAGCTTCCAACCAGCAGCAGAATCATCCAGACTATGGATGACAGAGCCATTGAGGAAGCACTTAAGATTGCAAAAGAAAGAATGCAGAAGTCAGACGAAGAATATGCTGCATCGTTTGGAAGGAGTCCGGAGGCTGCGAGCAAGCACTTCGAGCAGGAGGAACAGATTGACTTATATCAGAATGAGTCTGACAGGCGGAAAGCGGAAAAAGAGCGGAATGCGTATAATAAAAAGCGTGAAGATGCCTTAAGTGCTCTGACAGATGAACAGAGACAGACATTGGAAGAATATGCAGAAGCAAAGAAAAATGTAGAGTCTAATATGGCATTTTCTGGCATGAACCAGAATTATGATACGAACATAGCAAAGAATAATGCAGAGAATATTTCTAGCATGGATCAGTCAAGGAAATTACTGGAGAAATCAGGTATAAAGAATGTAGATGTTCTTACACAGTATGTAAATGAGATTAACGATGAGAAGAAAACAATAGAAATGAATGAGGGAATACAGAAGGCTGTTAATGAGAATCCAATAGTAAATGGTATAGGAATGTCAGTAATAGATGTGGCAATGTCACCGGCAGCAGGACTGGCAGCGGTAGTAGAGACATTAAAAAGACCATATTATGCTGATCCAAGTGCACCGGTAAATACAAACTCGGACGCATATGCACTGACTAATTTTTCAAATGCGACAGAAAGTGCGGTCAGCGATAAGATTGATAATAAGTATGGACAGTTTGCGTATGGAGTAGGTATGAGTACGGCAAAATCCGCATATTCCGTAGCACTGGGAAGTGAGGTTGTTGGTGGTCTTGGATTGACAGGAAAAGCAGCGAAAACGGTTGGAAATATCGTAACTTTGCCGGAGTTTGGCGCATCTGCATATGCAACGACATTGCAGCAGGATCAGGCGAACGGAATCAGTACAGAAAATTCCATCAAGCACGCCACAGCTGCAGGTATTAATGAGATGCTGTTTGAGGTGGTATCTTTGGATCATGCATGGGATATTCTGCATAGAAGCGGAAAAACAGCGGCAAAAGAAGCAATCGTGAGCACACTGGCACAGGCAGGAATCGAAGGAACAGAGGAAGGATTTACAGATATTGCAAATGCAATTGCGGATAACATCATCAATGGTGACCAGTCAGAGTACAACCGGAATGTACAGAATTATGTTTCCATGGGATATACAGAACAGGAAGCAAAAGACATGGCAAGTAAAGATTTTATGGGCGAGATCGCACAGGATGTACTTGCAGGTGCTATTTCCGGTGGTATCATGGGTGGAATCACAAATACGGCAAATGCTGTCAATTACCATAAGCTGGGGGCACATATCGAAACTACAACAGAATTAAAAAACAATGTATTGGATGTAGCAGAGCAGATGGATGAAAGAACAACTGCAAAACAGATCGTAGAGGAAAAGGGAAGAGAAAATCTTAATGCGGAAGATCTTGGAGCAATTGCACAGTCTATGGCAGAGGAATCTGGAAAGGATATTCAAGACGTATTGACAGAACGTTTTGCCGAGCTTGGCGAAACGAAACAGCAGGCAAGAAAAGATGCAAAGGAGATCATAAAAGCAGTCACGACACCGAGTGAGGAGGTGACGAATGAAGAAAATGATACCAGGACGCAAAAATTTGAAGCAAATCCGAACCTACCGACCGTATATGCAGAAACATTAGAAGGAAAGCATACTGCCGTAAATGACGCAATTAACAACGTTCAGAGCAGTTACCATTATGCGCAGATGGAGAAAAAGGGAAGAGAGAGTCATACAGGTGTCACAAGAGCAGTGGTGAAGAGTACGGGGGAAAAACAGATTGTGATCGATGTGCAGAACGTTTCTGGCAATCATGCAACCGTCCGCATGTCAAACGGCACACTGAAAGATTTATCGGAGATTGAGATTCCAGACAGAAACCTGCAGCAGCTTTATAACTTTTCAACCACCATGGATACGGCAACAGTAGCCAATACACTAATCAATAACTGGGATAATGAGGAAGTCGCACCTTATGTGCGTGCAAGTGCCGTATTTTATAATGCCGGAAAACTTGGAACAAGCTCATTTGAATCACTTATGAACAACCCAAAGAATGCACAGCTTGTCATGAGTGTAAATAATCCGGCAACATTGAAAGCAATGTACACGCTCGGACAGAATAACAGCCAGAGAGCGGAAGTTGCACCGGTGCAACAGCAGAAAAATGTCAACGGATCAGAACAGACGGAGAAAACAGAGAGAGCCGGAAAGGTAGTTGACCTTAGAACAGATAAAGCGGATGGAAGAATGGCTGAGGTTGCGGAACGTGTTGCAAAGAAAACCGGACTGGAAATCACTTTGAATGATTCGCTGGAACATGGAGAAAACGGACATTTCAGTCAGGCATTATCAAGAATCGCATTAAGTAGCACATCGCACAATGAATACGAGACGCTGATTCATGAGCTGAACGAATGGGCGAATACATATAACCCGGAAGGTATGCGCAAAGTCATGGATGCCGTATTGGACTATGCACAGACAAAAGAGGGCGCAACATATCTGTCTGACAGAATCCAGAAATATTATGACACTTATAAGCGTGTGGAATCAGATAAAACATATGAGGGTTCGGCAGATGAATTTGTATTTGACTATCTGGCCGGAGTGTTCAGTTCAGAAGAAGGAGTGAAGGACTTCTCACGCTATATGACGGAAGAGAATATTTCACAGAAAGAACAAAAGAGCATTTTAGAGACGGTAGCAGACTTTTTCAAAGAACTGTACGATAAAATCGTATCTTTCCTTGACGATCATGTATTATCTGAGACAGCGAAAAAAGGACTGGAAGCGGATGCAGAAAAAGCGCAGGAAATCCGTGATATGGTACTGGGAGTATGGAGTGAGGCAGAGGAAAATTTTGGCAATAATGCAGAGGCAGAAAATGATATGAAGTTTTCTATCAATGTCAATCTGGATGAGGAGATAAAAAAATATAATATTGAAAATAAACTCAATGATTATATTGCGGTCCAGAAAGCAGTTGTAAATCATCTTAAAGAAACAGGATTTTTTGACAAGAATAGTACAGTGGTGAATGAAGAAACAGGAATGCAGATCAGAATTAATCCTCGTGGCATTAAAGAGACTCTTGCAAATGGAAAAAGGTTTCAGTCTTTGCCGAGAGAATTGAAAAAACTCAAAATAGCTACAATAGAACAACTGCCAGAAATTATAAAAAGGGGGAAACTTATTGAGGATAATATTGAAAATACACATGGGGAAAATTCATTGTATGCATATTTTGAAACACCAGTAGAAATAAATGGCGGTAACTATAAGGTTAGGGTAAATATAAGAAAGACAATAGAAACAAATAAATTCTGGATTCATAATGTAATATTAGAAAAGGATTCTGAATTACTCAACCCAACCCGAAAGCAAGGTATCCACGAGATTCAGAATCCTTCTGAAAACATTATATCACAAACTGAGAAAAAAGAAACAAAAAAATATTCTATTGATATTGATGATTCTTTCTTTGATTCATTATATGGCGAACCATCCGAGCATGAGACAGAGATGTCATCCATTATTCAGGAAGGTTTTGAATCTCTGAAAAATGTTGAAGTGAACGAGCGCATGATGCATAAGATCGCATATGCAATTAAAAAAGAGAATAAGAGCACCTATGATATTGATAAGCTTACATCAAATCTGACAAAAGTATTTGCATACCTGAAAGAACATCAGAATGCAGATTATAACGATATGATCCGCATTGTACAGGAAGTAGCAAAGCCGGTCATTGAGGAGAGTACAGACGTAGATCCATACGAACAGCAGGCTTATAAGGATGTCAGTGATTATGTAAAGGGACTGGACATCAGACTGAACGATGAACAGAAAGCAGAGGTCGCATATTATTATGGTTCCTATGAGAAATTCCGGAAAATGAACTTTGGTAATTTCAACTTTACGGACAAAGGAACATATCTGGATAACCTGTGGACAGAGATTGTAGATAATTCTTATCAGATGCTGGATTATGATGTATCGTCAGCAGACCAGCCGGTGGCACTGGTAGATATGCTGAACCAGCTAAAACCGGCAAAAAAGAATATATTCGGCATGGATAAAGAACAGGCGGCATACGACCTTGCATTGGATATTTACCGTAGATTCTTTGTGGAACAGGCGCAGGATGCGGCAAATAAAAAAGTGTATGAGAAAACAGACAGACTGATCGTGAGACAGCAGGAATACAGGAAACGTGTAAAAGCGGAATATGATGAAAGTCTGGCAAAGTTGCGTACCGCGGAAACAGAGAAAAGAAAACAGCAGGCGGAACGTTATGAGGAAAAAATAGCTGATCTAAAGAGTGCACAGCAGGCGGCTCTTGCGAATGCTGATAAGAAAGCGGCAAAGAAATACCAGAATGATATTGTATCATGGAATCGCTGGCTTACAAGGGCAACTCAGCGAGCAGACAGAACAGAGCAGAGAATGTTTGAACTGAAAGCTGCTAATAGGAACAATGCACTTGCAAAGCGGAGAAATCAGGAAATGAGCAGTATGCGCGAGCGCATTAAGAAAAATGCAAATGGAATCATAAGCTATTTTAATACGAATACGGATAAGAAACATGTTCCGGAAGCATTAAAAGATTCGGTTGCAAAGTTCATTACGAGTATTGATTTTGTGAGTGAGAGAGCAAATCCGGACAGTAATGCAACCATGGCCTGGAGGGAGTCATTAAATCAGATGTACCGGAAACTTTCTGACAGAAATGCAGCAGTCGAAGGTAATTATGAGGATATTTTTAATGCACTCATGGATCAGGCAGATGGAAACAAGAGCACTTTGTTATCTGATATGAGCGATTTTATTAATGCAAATGAAAATGTACGTATAACAGATATGAATGCTAATCAGTTGAAACAGCTGGACGAGATTATTACCAGACTGAAAAGAACAATCACAACAGTGAACCAGTTATATGTGAATAAGAGAACCAATGATGCAAGAAAGCTTGGTGCGGATACTATTGCAGAGTTGGACCAGAAAAAGGATAAAAAACTGCATGCAAACAGAACGGTACAGGCGGTGGAGAACCTTCTGGACGTGAATATGATGGATGCGAGATCTTATTTTTACAGGCTGGGAGATACAGCAGGATCTATTTATGATGCACTGCGCACGGCATTTAATGATCGTGTGTGGCTTCTGAAGGAAGCACAGACTTACATGAAAAATGCGTTGGATGGTATTAATACAAAAGACTGGACAGGCGACAATGCAAAAGTACATACATTTATGATCCGTGGGAAAGAATTACAGATGACCACGGCACAGATCATGTCATTGTATGAACTGCGGAAACGTAATCAGGCATTATTACACATGAAAGTCGGAGGAATCAGACCGAAAGATATCACGACAGCAAAGAAAAATGTTGATATTTCTAAGAGCAAGATTGGAAAAGAGGTAATTAGCCGGGTGAAACCGATTCAGCTTACAGAATATGACATTGATCACGTTATCTGTAGTGTACTTACTCCGGAACAGATCAAGATTGCGGATGCGATGCAGCAGTTTATGGCAAATAATTGTGCTGATTGGGGAAATAAGACAACCATGATGATGAATGGATATAAGAGGTTTGGCGTAAAAAGTTATTTCCCGATAAAGGTAGATGGAAACTCTGTAGATACAAAGGATCAGACTGCATACTGGGCGACACAGAATAACAGCTTCACAAAGCAGACGAGAGAACGTGCGGCGAATGCGTTGATCGTGGATGATATCTTTGACGTATTTACGAAGCATGTTACGGATATGGCTACATACAGTACGTTTACAGCACCTTTGTCAGATGCTATGAAATGGTTTAACCACAGAAATGTAGAATTTGATGGAGATATTGCAGCAGATACAGATTCTGTACAGAGACAGATAGAACTTACTTACGGAAAAGAATATCTGGAATATTTTAAGAAACTTATCAAAGATATCAATGCAGAATCTGTAAATGGAATAGAATCACAGATTGCAAGCACGCTTGTAAGCAAGATGAAAGCGGCATCTGTAGGTGGAAACCTGCGAGTGGCAATCCAACAGCCAACGGCATATATAAGAGCAGCGGCAGTCATGAATCCTAAGTATATGGCACAGGCAGTATTCAAAAAATCTGCAATGAAAAAAGCAAAAGAAAATTCCGCGATTACACAGTGGAAATCTTGGGGATATTTTGAAACATCTATAGGGCAGTCCATGAAATCTGTCATAACCGGACAGCAGAGCTTGAAAGAAAATATTGTAGAAAAATCAATGATTCTTGCACAGCTGGGGGATGATGTCACATGGGGATATTTATGGAATGCCTGTGAAGCAGAGATAAAAGATAAACATCCGGATGTAAAATATGATTCCAAGGAATTTATTAAAATGGTTGCGAACCGCTTTGATGAAATTGTGGATCAGACACAGGTTGTGGACAGTGTACTTCATCGATCGCAGATTATGCGTAGTCAGGATAAATTAGTACAGATGGCAACGGCATTTATGGCAGAACCAACAAAGTCATACAATTTACTTATAAATGCGGTGCGTGATGCTTCTGAAAAAAAGAGTAAATCATCAATAAAACGTCTTGGCAGAGTGGTAACGGCATACACAGCCACACAGGTAATGAATGCGGCAATCGTTGCAGTGATAGATGCTGCCAGAGATTTAGAAGATGATGATAAAACATTCTGGGACAAGTATATTGAAAATCTCAAAGGAAATATCGTGGATAATATGAATCCTATTTCGATGATCCCATTTGCAAAGGATATTGTATCTATTTTCCAAGGATATGATATTAGCAGATTGGATATGCAGGGAATCTCAAAATTATATGCCGGAGCTAATAATATGCGGAAGTATATTACAGATCCGGATTACAGAGAGAAACATACATTCTATGATGTTGCAAAAGAAACTGCACGAGGAGTGTCATTAGTCACAGGTATTCCGGGATTCAATGTTTTACGTGATATCGAATCTCTATATCATGCGGTAACTGGAAAATGGCTGGGAGGAATTATCCGGTCTAACACAAGGCAGTATCAGAGAAGTGTTGATGCATTGTTAGATGGAAACACAGAAGAATATAATTCGATTATGCAGGAACTTTCTGACAAAAATGTGGAGGAAGATAAGATTGATTCTGGAATCATGAGCGAATTAAAAAAGAGATATACAGCCGGAGAGATGGAAAAGAGCACAGTTGAAAATATCCTTAAAGATCAGTTCGAAATGGATGATAACGACATTTATTACAAACTGAAAAAATGGGAGAATGGAAGTGACTGGACAAAGTACAGCGATTTTTATTCGGCGATGGACAATGCTTATGAAACTGGAAAAATTAACGACCGGGATAAGATCAAAGCCGAAATTGATGATCTGAAAAAGCATGGTGTAAAGGAAGAAAACATTAAGAGCCAGATTACAGAGAAGTATAAGCCAATTTATCTGGAAGCAAAGAAAAATGGAAATTATGCTGACTTGAAAAACTTATTAATATCTGCATATATGATGTGCGGAGATTCGCACTCAGAGGCAATGAAAAAAATTGATAACTGGTCAAAACAGAAGAAAAGCTGACAAACAGGGGGGCATTATGCTCCCTTGTTTTCTTATAATGGGCGAAAAGGAGGCAGATATGAAAAACGATATTATTCAAAATATCCGATTGGATATGAATGCTCCAAAAATCAAATCCAGTTTATCAGTCCGGTTAGGGGATACGTGCACAAGATCAATACATGTGACCATGTCCAATGGTGGAAGTGTCGTTTCCATGGAAAATGCACTTGTAGCTTTGATCGAGATTGAAAAACCGGATGGAAATCACTGCTATAACGATTGTGTGATATCAGGCAATGAAATCCAGTATACAATTACAACTCAGACAGTGAACGTGGAAGGAACATGTAAATGTCAGATCAGTGTTACCTTTGAGGATGGTGCAGTGATAACATCACCAATATTTGATCTGGTGGTATATTCCCAGCTTGTGGATCAGAATAAGGTGAAGTCCCAGAATGAGTACACATCTCTCACGGAACAGGTTGTAATGGCAAATGCGTATGCAAATAATGCAAAAGCATCTGAAACAGCAGCAGGTGTATCAGAGACAAATGCAAAAGCATCAGAGGATGCAGCAAAAGAATCAGAAACCAATGCTTTATCATCTGCAAATGATGCGGCACAATCAGCGAAGGAAGCTCTTGTGTCAAAGGAAGCAGCAGCCGTATCAGAAGGAAATGCGTTAATTTCAGAAAATAATGCCAGTGCACATGAACAGGCAGCGGCACAATCAGCACAGGAAGCTTTAGAGTCAGAAACAGCGGCAAAAAAATCAGCAGACGCAGCAGGCGCATCAGAATCAAATGCAAAAGAATCGGAGAAAAACGCATTAAATTCAGCAAATGCAGCAGGAACATCAGAATCGAATGCAAAGTCATCTGAAACCAATGCAGACCAGAGGGCAGCAGATGCAGACACTTCAGCGAAGGAAGCAAAAAAATATTTAGAAGATTTAAAAGCATCCGGGCAATTGACACTTGGAGAAACACATGATACGGCATATTATGGCGATAAAGGGCAGACCGCATATTCACATAGTATAACAACCGGAAATCCTCATAATACCACTTATGAGGAAGTAGGAGCAGATAAATCCGGTGCGGCAAATACAGCGTTAACATCATCTAAAGATTACACTGATGAAAAAATATCAGAGGTTAATGTAGAGTTAGCAAAAAAAGCATTGGCAAGTGAACTGACCATACACATATCTGATAAAGTGGTGCATATCACTGTGGAGGAAAGAACTGCCTGGAATGAAAGCTATCAAAATGCAGTAGCCTATACTGATCAGAAAATAGCGGCACTGATAAACGGTGCACCAGAAACTCTCGACACACTGAAAGAAATTGCGGATGCAATGGAACAAAATGAGAGCGTTGTAGAAGCTTTAAATAATGCAATAGGTACAAAAGCAAATCTGGCAGAATTTAATTCGCATGAATCCAATACAACGGTACATATCACAGCAGCAGAGAGAAAGAAGTGGAATGCATATACAACACAGATCGCTAATCTGAAGAATAGTATTAATACTATTAATAAAACATTAACATCGTTAGGTAGCTCAGTAACAGAATTACAGAATAAACAGGGATATCCAATAGCAAAGGAGAATTAGATTATGGCATATAAAAAAGTAGGATGGAAAGATTACCCATCAACAGACACACCAATTAATGCAACAAATTTAGACCACATGGATGCAGGAATCTTAGAAAATGCACAGACGATTGGGGATAAGACCAAAATATCAGGCATCGGAGACGGCACCGTAGCAGGAGCAATTGCTGCAAATACAGCAGCAATTGAACAGAATACCCGGAGTTTAGATGACACAAAAAAATCTGTCAGTGATGGGAAATCGTCAATTGCATCTGCCATCACTAATAACGGTGTGACGACTGCATCAGATGCCACCTTTGCCACATTAGCATCTAAAGTACAAGAGTTAGCAACTAATAGATATAATAGTGGTTATAATTCCGGTTATGCTGCCGCAGAAAATAATGGCGGAAATTGTGCAACATGGTTATATGGTGCAAACTCCTCATTACAAGGGCTGTATTTTGACGCAAATTGCTTCACACAAAGTGGCAATGCTCTTTATGTGAAAAAATATGGAACATATCATATTGCAACTACTGGATATACAATTGGAGGTAATGTTAACGTTAATGGAAGTAATAAGTATGTAGGAGATATAAGTGCTTACAAAGGTGGCTATAATGTCACATTATCACCGGGACAATACATTGCGTCAAACATGAATACAGATAGCAGTGGAGGGGCAAACGGAGCAGTGTGCGTAAAAAAAGTATCATAATATAAGTACCAACTACAAATAATTGTAGGTAAAGCTACAATTGAGACAATCACAAAGAGGGTAGCCAAAAGAGCCGGTGTGAATAAAAAATGTACAGTCCACTTATTCCGGCGTACACTTGCGACCGCGTTATATAAAAAAGGAATGCCTTTGAAAGATATTGCGGCGATACTTGGAAATTCAGTAGACATTCTGGAAAAAGATTATATCATTCTTGATGACAGAGATATTGAGAGAAAATATAATATGTATGTTGCATAAATTGAAAGATGTTCCCCAAAGAGGGGGGCATCTTTTTTTAGTGAAGTTCATAATAAAAGCATAAAAATGAAAGGAGGATTTACCTGTGGAGTCAATTATTACAGCAATTATTGCAGGTGGACTTGCTCTGATTGGAACTGTGATCACGGTTAGTTCGGGACAGAAGAAAACAGAGCAGAGACTCCAGACGGCACAGGCAGTTACGGATTGCAAGATTGATGAACTTACAAGAGAGGTACGTTTGCATAATAATTTTGCACAGCGAGTGCCGGTTATGGAGGAACAGATAAAAGTAATCAATCATAGAATTGCAGATTTGGAAGAGGGAGGAAAATAATATGTTGAAAAACACAGTATTTAAGCCATCAGTAAACACGCAGAAGTGGGCGAAAGCGGCGGCAATCAGAGCAATCAAGACAATGGCGCAGGTAGCAGGCTCTATGCTTGTTATTGGTGCGTTCAATGAAACTGCTTGGTGCGTCATGATTCAGACAACCCTTGTTGCTGGTGTAGCGTCCATTTTGACATCAGTAGCCGGAATCCCGGAAGTAACAGAACAGGAGGAATAAAGTATGATTATTAATGTACATGCCGGACATAATCCGGACGGAAAGGTAGCGTGTGGAGCTATCGGTATAATCCGTGAATCCACAGAAGCAAGAAATGTAAAAAATGAGGTTATCAGACAGTTAAATGGGTTAGGACATACTGTTTATGATTGCACTGTGGAAAATGGCAAAAGTGCGAATAACGTACTTTGCAACATCGTAAATAAGTGTAATGCTCATACGGCAGATCTGGATGTATCAATCCATTTCAACGCTGGTGCAAAGGATGTTGATGGAAACGGAAAAACAACCGGAGTAGAGGCAATTATTTACAGCGATAATAGCAAATCCAAAAACTATGCGCAGAGAGTTGTTATGGAAATTGCGAAGCTTGGATTTAAGAACCGGGGGGTAAAAGTCAACCAGAAGCTTTATGTACTCCGTAAGACGAAAGCACCTGCAATGCTGATCGAGTGTTGTTTCGTAGATGATAAGGATGATGTGGCACTGTATGATTACAAGAGCATGGCAACAGCAATCGTGCATGGAATCACAGGACAGCAGTACATTGAGCCATCCAATAACACATCTGATGATGATGCGGTTACTTCCGGATCAGAGACAATCGTAGGAGATAAAGACAGCATTTATCGTGTACAGGTTGGCGCTTATCGTAACAAAGCAAATGCGGTTGCATTGCAGGAAAAATTAAAAGCAGCAGGATTTGATGCTGCCATTGTGAAAGCGTAGTTATTAGATTATTATAAGTATACAGAGCCAAAAATATAAATGGCTCTGTATATTATAATTAACGATACAGTTACAATTAAAATCAGAAAAAAGCTGTTGGTAATATACAAGTTGTATACAAAAATCCTTCTAACACGCATAAAACCGTAAAAAAAAGCTAAGAAAGCAGTTGCTTAATAGAAATTTAAAAACCTCGGAAACGTTATGTTTTCGAGGTTTTTCTTTATAAAAATCAAATAAAAGATTCTGAATTACTCAGTCCTGCCACTACGCAGATCTTAAACGAGATTCAAAATCTTTCTAATAGAAATGTAACATCAACAGTACAGAATATCAATAAAAAATGAAGATACTGGCAGTGTATTCAAAATTGACAAATTTATAAATATAGCATATAATAATTTCTAGCAAGAGAACCGAAAGCTAGTGGCACCTAGCCGTCGGTAAATATGAGTTAAAAAGATAACGCCTTAGTTTACCAGACTGGGGGCGTTATTTTTTGTGCCGTAAAATTGTGACAACAAGAGTAATAACAGCACAAAGCATAATTACGAAAGTGAAAAGATCACTGTATGTAACCATTGGCACCAACCTCCTTTAAGTATCCGGCGGTAAGTACCTCGCCCCTTCAGTTCCCTTAGCCAAAAGTATATCATAAATTATAATATTATAATAGATGTTATCTATGAAATATCCTGCTTATGCAGATTCCGAAACTCCGACGGCGACATTTCCTTCATTTTATGAAAGGTTTTCGAAAAATAAAGTCCATTGTCAAACCCGATCGAATTTGCAATTGCTGTAACAGAGAGATCCGAATGTTCCAGCAGATAGCACGCCTGTTTCATACGAAAATCCGTGAGGTATTCCTTTGGAGACTGACCAAGCACGGATTCAAAGGAGCGGAACAACTGGCTTCGGCTCAGTCCTACATAGGCGGAAATATCCTCCACCGTGATATGGTAAGAATAATTGGAAGAAATATATTCAATCCCTTTTTGCACATAGCTGTTAGCAGAGTTTTGCGTTGTGTTTGTCGTTGCTCCATGCATGAAGAGTGCAAGCATGGTATAGAGACGGCCGGTCATTTCCACGGCGTGTTCGAACTCATTTCCTCTGGCATCATAAATATGGAGGATCTGCCTGTGAATGGATTCCCCCAGTGGTGTATGTTCAATAACAGGTCTTTCTGTCGAAAAATCCGTTGCCTTTAAGATCATTGAGGCGTCACTTCCGGTAAAACCAACCCATGCATACTCCCACGGATCGGTTTCATCCGCAAAATACAATACTTCCGTGTTCGGATAGACGAGAAAAGAATCTCCTGTCTGCAGCGTGAAAGTTGTATTTTTGATTTTATAATATCCCTTTCCGGAAATGATATAATGAATCAGATAATGATCGCGGATTCCGGGACCCCACTGGTAGAGTGGATCGCATTTTTGGAATCCTACATTGTAGACTGACAGTGACACAAGTTCTTTTTCGGTCACTTTGTAGGAATTTTTATAATTTTGATTCATAAAAAAATTTACCTCCCTGCAGTAAGATGAAAATTATGACAATCGTAAATATTTATTCATAAAATAAAAAGATATTTTCTGTACCATAAGATGTTGTATTTATATGTATTATATAAAGCATGAAATGAACATGCAACATTTTTACATATAATTTACACATTTTAGTCTATACAATTTCTGCTGGGTGCGTTAATATGTATCCATAGGAAAGGTTAATGAAGCTTCGCAAAACAAGGAGGATTATTATGGCAATTTTAGTTACAGGAGGCGCCGGATATATCGGAAGCCACACATGTGTAGAATTACAGAATGCAGGATATGACGTAGTCGTATTAGATAACTTAAGCAACTCATCTGAGAAATCTTTAGACAGAGTAAAAGCAATCACGGGAAAAGACGTAAAATTTTATAAAGGAGATATTTTAGACAGAGATATCTTAAATAAGATTTTCGAAAACGAGCAGATTGACAGCTGCATCAACTTCGCCGGTCTGAAGGCAGTCGGCGAGTCTGTTGCAAAACCTTGGGAATATTACAATAACAATATTGCAGGTACTTTGACATTAGTTGACGTGATGAGACAGCATAACTGCAAAAACATTATTTTCTCATCCTCTGCAACGGTATACGGTGATCCGGCAGAGATCCCGATCACAGAGAACTGCCCGAAGGGACAGTGCACCAATCCATACGGCTGGACAAAATCTATGTTAGAGCAGATTTTAACAGATATCCAGAAAGCGGATCCGGAATGGAATGTTATTTTACTTCGTTATTTCAATCCGATCGGAGCACATAAGAGCGGTACAATGGGAGAAAACCCAAATGGTATTCCAAACAACTTAATGCCATATGTAACGCAGGTTGCAGTCGGCAAACTGAAAGAACTCGGCGTGTTCGGCAACGATTACGATACACCGGACGGAACAGGTGTGAGAGATTACATCCACGTAGTTGACCTTGCCATCGGTCATGTAAAAGCTTTAAAGAAGATTCAGGAGAATGCAGGACTTTGCATCTATAACCTCGGTACAGGACACGGTTACAGTGTATTGGATATTGTGAAAAACTTCGAGAAAGCAACCGGAGTGAAAATTCCTTATGTCATCAAACCAAGACGTCCGGGCGATATCGCAACCTGCTACTGTGATCCGACAAAAGCAAAAGAAGAACTTGGCTGGGAAGCACAGTACGGTATCGAAGATATGTGTGCAGATTCGTGGAGATGGCAGAAAAATAATCCAAATGGTTACGAGGACTAATAAAAATCATGGCATCAGAGTTATTAAAAAGAAGTGAAGTAAAAGAGGCGGATACATGGAATGTAAAAGACATGTATCCGACCACCGAAGCGTGGGAAAATGAATTAAAAGTCATCACAGAGATCGTAGATAAAATTGCTTTGTATGAAGGAAGCGTTGCTGCGACCGCTGAAAATCTCCTGGCTGTTTTAGAGCATCTGGCAGATGCAGGAGAAAAAATCGAGAAGGCGTTCAACTATGCAGAACGTCTTTTTGACGAGGATCAGACCAACACCACACATCAGGCGATGTCCGCAAAAGTATATTCCCTTTATGCGGCAATGGGAAGCAAAACTGCGTTTGTAGACCCTGAGATCATCGCAGCGACGGATGAGACGTTAGAAGCATTTTACAAAGAATTGCCGGCACTGGAGCTTTACAGAAAGCAGATTGCGGAAATCCGCAGAATGAAAGAACACTGCCTCTCAGCAGAGATGGAAAAGCTGCTTGCGATGACAGCTGAGATGAGCCAGACACCGGCAGATACCTTTTCCATTTTAAACAATGCAGACCTCGTATTCCCGGAAATTAAGGATGAAAACGGAGAGAAAGTCCGCATTACCCACGGTCGTTATGGACAGTTTTTGCAGTCTGCAGACAGACGTGTGCGCAAAGATGCATTTGAGAATTTATATCAGACCTACAAACAGTTTCTGAATACATCTGCAAGCCTTTACTGCGGTAATGTAAAGCAGCAGGTATTTCACGCAAAAGCAAGAAAATACGCTTCCTCTCTGGAGTGTGCGGTTGATGCAAACAATGTTTCTTCGAGTGTTTATCACAATCTGATCGACACGGTGAACAAGAACCTTGACAAAATGCACCAGTATGTTTCCCTGCGTAAAAAGTGCCTCGGTGTCGAGGAACTTCATATGTATGACATTTATACACCGATGATCGCGGATGTTGCAAAGAAGATTTCTTTTGAAGAAGCAAAAGAAACCGTATTAAAGGCACTTGCACCGTTGGGCGAGGACTATGTCAATAAAGTAAAAGAAGGTTTTGAAAACCGCTGGATCGATGTCTATGAGAATCAGGGAAAGAGAAGCGGTGCATATTCTGCCGGAGCATATGGCTGTCATCCTTATGTATTGTTGAATTACAACGGTACACTGGATGATATGTTTACGCTGGCACATGAGATGGGACATGCAATGCATTCGAACTATTCCAACGAGGCGCAGCCTTATATTTATGCCGGATATAAAATTTTTGTGGCAGAGGTTGCCTCTACCTGCAATGAGATTCTTCTGATGGAATATCTGTTGAAAAATACAACCGACAAAAAAGAGCGTGCATATCTTTTGAACCATTATCTTGACAGCTTTAAGGGAACTGTTTACCGTCAGACACAGTTTGCGGAATATGAAATGCTCACCAATAAAATGTATGAGGACGGAGAGAGCCTGACCGCAGATAATCTGAGCAGCGTATATCTGGAACTCAACAAAAAATATTACGGATCAGACATTATTTCTGATGAACAGATTGCATATGAATGGGCAAGAATCCCACATTTTTATTACAACTTCTATGTTTATCAGTATGCGACAAGCTATTGTGCAGCATTTTCTGTGGCGCATAAGATTTTGGAAGAGGGAGCTCCGGCAGTAGAACGTTATAAAAAGTTCTTATCCGGTGGCTGTTCTATGGCTCCGGTCGAACTGCTTAAGATTGCAGGTGTCAATCTGGAAACACCGGCTCCGATCCAGGATGCATTAAACGCATTCGGTGAGATCATCAAAGAGATGGAAACGCTGGTGGAAGACTAAACAATAGAATAGACAAAAAAGCTGCAGCCTTGACTTTATTTCGTCAAAGCTGCAGTTTTTTATATGGATCATACAAATATGTTCTGTCCTTTTTGTTTCAGCTGAACCAGAAAATAAATATAAATCACATCTGCCACAAAACAAATCAAGCCTGTAATGAATGTGTAAGCGTGGATACTGCCAGCTCCACACAGAATTGTTATAGGAAGTATCCAATATGAAATATCCCAGAGTTACACATTAAATTAAAAAATGTAAATTATAGTTGAAAAAGTAAAAATAACTGATACAATAATTGATAACCAATATATTAAAAATATAATTGTTATCAATTATTAAAAAAGTAGAAATCACTCATTACTAATATATGAAACTATATATAGGGAGATGACAAGTATGGAACTTCAGATAAATTGTATGCAAAGTCTATATAGAAAAATGGAAATGTCACAGAGAAAAAATAAAGGATATTTTTCAATTATGTCTAATGAAACAGAAACTTCTTTAAATAGTCCTGCTCAGGAGAAAGTACAAAGAGGGTTTTCAATCCATGATGCATATTCAATTATGAAAAGTTCAGGTACAAAATTTAGTGTAGGAAATCTGGCAACCGTATCTGAGAATCTTGATAAAAGAGTAGATACAGAAAGATATTCCATAGAAAGTACCAGTGAAATAGCAGGATATTGGCAGATATATGATAAAACACTCAACCAAACGTTTGTATTGAATCCTGATACAACAACGCTGCAAACAGATACTAACACAAATAAAAATTATATTGTGTTCCAAAATGTATTTGGCGAACCAGAGAATGTTATGTATGCCGACAATGAGCTTGTGGGAGCCCTGAAACAGTTCCTAAACACAGACAGTATACCGACAACATCCTTAAATGAAAATTATGTAATTGATATCAATAAGTTTACAGGTATTGAGAGTTTAAAAGTTAAAGGGAATGAAGGTGCTGGTTCTTGGAACTTAATTTGTAATCAAGAACAAAAAGAAAAGCTGCAGGAGTTAGCAAATCTGTATAAAGAAAAATACCCTAATCTTGTAAAAACAGATGGTATGGCAATGGGATTTGCAGATGCCGAAGTTGCAGGGCAAGCTGTAAGAACAGAAAATGGAATTATGTTGATAGCCTGTAATGGATTAAACTATATGGATAATGTTGATCCATCAAAAAGTTGGCATATTATGTATTCGATAAATGATACAGATATGTATAAAAAAATCATGAATGCAATGACAGAAGGTTATATTATCGGAAAAGATATTGAGAATGTTTCAAAATGGGAAAAGTATTTTGAGGAAAAAGAATTGAGTTATGAGCGAATATTATCCGATGAAGAATTGGAATTATTGCAGATGAACAAAATTTAAAGTTATCTTATCGAGTTATTTATCATTTAAGGGCTTGTATGATTATAGGAAAGACAGAAGCGAAGAGAAAAGTATTTAAAGTCTGTTAGGATTTTGGATTAGATAAAAAGGAAGCGAACGTATGAAATGATATTATGATACATTCGCTTCCCTTTTGATTTGCGTTATAAATATTCCCTCAAATCCTGCCGCAGCTTTTCTTCCAGCCGGATCAGATCATCGGTCAGTTTCATTGCAGCGTCATCAGCTGCTGCATACTGGTTTTCATATCGGCAGAGCGTCTTAATGCCCATATTGCAGCCATCTACGATTAAGTCGGCGATTGTGGCGTCACTGTCATCCATCATGACTTTGGCATTGGTTTTCATCCACGACATGCCTTTTGCCAGCATGTTTGGCTCTTTTGTTTCATCCCCGCATTCTGTAAGAATTGCGTGTGTTTCATCACCGAGTTTCTCATGCTTTTCTTTGGATTTTTTTAAAATTTCGTATAAATTCTTATCGGTTACTTTTTCCAAAATTTCATCGATGGAAAAAACAGCCATCTGTATGCCGGAATTACATTCGCGGAGCAGTTTTACGGTATCGCTATCGGACATGTTCGCTTCCTCCTGATTTTGCTTTGTATGAATGATTTTGGTATCAATATTTACTCCTAGTATGACGTCTGCAACAAAAAATATACAGGGAATTCAAAAAACAAAAATGAGTCTGCGGATCGTTACAGGAATGCGGTACGAGTGAACAACAACGAAAACACGAAGCTGATTTACGGAAAAATATTGACGAGCATGAACTTTCGCTTTATAATAAATTTATCTATGCATATAATCATTTTACGAGAAAGGGCATGGTTATTTTATGATAAAAAGCATGACCGGATTTGGCCGATGTGAAGTGACCGAAGGAAACCGCAAATATACGGTTGAGATGAAATCCGTAAATCACCGTTATCTGGATGTGAATATCAAGATGCCGAAGGCGTTGAATTTCTTTGAGAGCACGATCCGCAATCTGCTGAAAGAATATATGGAGCGCGGCAAGGTAGATCTGTATATCACATTCGAGGATTTTTCCGAAGATAATTTCTGTTTGAAATACAACGAAGAATTGGCCGGTGAATATTTAAAACACCTGACTGCAATGGCAGACAAGTTTGGATTAGACAATGATATCAAAGTCAGCACCTTATCCAGATACCCGGATGTTTTCACGATGGAACAGGTGGAGACAGACGAGAACGAACTCTGGGCAGGACTTGAGAAAGCACTCCGCGGTGCGGCAGAACAGTTTGTGGAGAGCCGTATCAAAGAGGGGGAGCATTTGAAGCATGATCTCTGTGCAAAGCTTGACAATATGCTGGCCTATGTTGATTTTATCGAGGAGCGTTCTCCAATCATTATGAAGGACTACAGAGAACGTCTTGAGAACAAAGTGAAAGAGCTGTTGGAAGATAAACAGATCGATGACGCGAGAATTGCCACAGAGGTGACGATTTTTGCAGATAAGATCTGTGTGGATGAGGAGACTGTCCGTCTGAGAAGCCATATCAAGGCAACAAAAGATGCTTTAGAGGCTGGTGGAAGTATCGGACGTAAGTTAGATTTTATTGCGCAGGAGATGAACCGCGAGGCGAATACGATTCTTTCCAAGGCAAATGATCTGGAAATCTCTGATACCGGGATCAACCTGAAAACGGATATCGAAAAAGTCAGGGAACAGATCCAGAATATCGAATAGGAACGAACGATTTTATGGCAAAGTTAATGAATATCGGATTTGGCAATATGGTCAACACCGATAAGATCGTCAGCATTATCTCTTCGGATTCCGCACCGGCAAAGCGCATGATCTCCCGTGGAAAAGAGCAGGAGATTTTGATCGATGCGACGCAGGGAAGAAGAACCAAGAGTGTGATTTTTACCGAAAATAATAAAATAATATTGTCTGCATTGCAGCCGGAGACGCTTGCCGGCCGGTTTAATGGCAATGCATCGGAGGGTGACTATGATACAAAAGAGTAAAGGAATTTTAATTGTACTTTCCGGCTTTTCCGGTTCTGGAAAAGGAACCATTATGAAAGAACTCATGAAGAAATATTCGGAGCAGTATGCGTTGTCCATCTCTGCAACTACCCGTTCTCCAAGACCGGGAGAGACAGACGGTGTGGAATATTTTTTTAAGACAAAAGAGCAGTTTGAGAAAATGATAGCCGATGATGAACTGATCGAGTATGCAAAATATGTCGACAACTATTACGGAACACCGAAGGCATATGTAGAGGAACAGCTCGCTGCTGGAAAAGACGTTATTTTGGAGATTGAGATTCAGGGAGCCTTAAAAGTGAAGGAGAAGTTCCCGGACACACTGTTGATGTTTGTCACACCGCCGAGCGCAGAGGAGTTAAAGAACCGTCTGGTCGGAAGGGGAACAGAGGAGATGAGTGTTATCGAATCGAGACTTTCCAGAGCAGTTGAGGAGGCGCAGGGAATTGAAGCTTACGATTATCTCATCGTAAACGATAAGCTTGATGAGTGTGTGGAAGAAGTACATTCCATCATCCACAATGAGCATTTCCGTGTTTCCAGAAATCTGTCTGCAATTTATGACATGAGACATCAGTTAACCGCTTTTTCGAAAAAAGATTAAAATAATGTTTGCAAAAATATGGAAAAAAGCTTACATTAGATATCGGAAATCAGATATCTTTGAAAAAAATAAATGAAAATGAATCAGCCGCAAGGCAGAAGAGAGGTAATATTATGATCCATCCATCCTATGTTGAATTAATGAAAGTTGTAAATAACAATGTGGAATTTGGTGAGGAACCAGTTGTTAACAGCCGTTATTCCCTTGTGATCGCCGCTGCAAAGAGAGCACGTCAGATCATTGCGGGAGATGAACCAATGGCAGACAAGATCACATGTCCAAAGCCATTATCCATCGCTGTAGAAGAACTTTACGAGGGCAAAGTAAAGATTATTCCAGACACAGAAGATGAGGAGTAAAGAGAACCCGTCAGGGCTGCCGCACTTTTGAACGCAATTGTGCGACAGCCCTTTTGCCATAATTAATGTAGAAAGAGAGAATCGAATGAAATTATTATTTGTATCCCTCGGATGCGACAAAAACTTAGTAGACACAGAATTTATGCTTGGAATGCTCCGTGATGACGGAATCGAGATTACGAATGATGAGACAGAGGCAGATATTATCATCGTCAATACCTGCTGCTTTATCAATGATGCCAAGGAAGAGAGTGTCAACACCATTTTAGAGATGGCAGAGTACAAAAAGACCGGTCCGTTAAAGGCTTTGATCGTAACCGGATGTCTTGCACAGCGCTACAAGGAAGAGATCAAGACCGAGATCCCGGAGGTGGATGCTATACTTGGAACCAATTCCTACGAGGATATCGTAAAAGCTGTACATGAAGCGCTTGGCGGTACTTTTTATGAGAATTTCAAAACATTGGAGGGACTGCCGTCTATCCATACAAAGCGAAGCGTGACAACCGGTGGCCATTTCGCATATTTAAAGATCGCAGAGGGCTGTAATAAACGCTGTACTTACTGTATCATTCCATATATCCGCGGCAATTACCGCAGTGTACCGATGGAAGATCTGATCGGCCAGGCAAAAGAGCTTGTTGCAAACGGCGCAAAAGAGCTGATTTTAGTTGCCCAGGAAACAACTCTTTACGGTATTGACCTCTACGGTGAAAAATCATTGCACAAATTACTGGACGAATTAAATAAGATCAATGGTTTATTCTGGATCCGCATTATGTACTGTTATCCGGAAGAAATCTATGAAGACTTAATTGATTCCATGATCCGCAACGAAAAAGTCTGCCATTACCTTGATATCCCGATCCAGCATTCCAATGACACAATGTTAAAGCGCATGGGACGGAGAACAAGTCATGACGATCTGATTCGTATCATCACACATTTAAGAGATCGTATCCCGGATATCACATTGAGAACCACGTTGATCTGCGGTTTTCCGGGTGAGACACAGGAGATTCACGAGGAACTCATGCAGTTTATCAATGACATGGAGTTTGACCGGTTGGGAGCGTTCACCTACTCACCGGAGGAGGGAACTCCGGCTGCTGCCTTCGAAGATCAGGTGGATGAGGAACTGAAGAAGGACTGGCAGGCAGATGTCATGGAACTTCAGGAGGAAGTGATCTTTGATAAAAATGAAGAGATGAAGGGCAGAGAACTTTATGTGTTTATCGAAGGTCAGGTAGAGGATGATAATGCCTATGTTGGAAGAACCTACCGTGATGCTCCGGATATCGATGGCTATATTTTCATCAATACGGACGAAACCCTTATGACCGGTGACATTGTTAAAGTAAAAGTCACAGGCGCTTACGAGTATGATTTGATTGGAGAAATCTGTCAGTAGATTTCGGAAAGAAGGAAAAATTATGAATTTACCTAACAAATTAACAACTTTTCGTGTAATTCTTATTCCATTTTTTGTATTTTTTATGCTTGCACCAAATATGACAGGCATCAATAATTACATTGCAGTGGCTATCTTTATTGTGGCAAGTCTTACCGATCTTCTGGATGGTAAAATTGCAAGAAAGTATAATCTTGTCACAAACTTTGGAAAGTTTATGGATCCTTTGGCGGACAAGCTTCTGGTGTGTTCTGCGATGATCTGTCTGATTCAGACCGGACAGCTTGCAGCATGGATTGTTGTTATTATTATTGCAAGAGAATTTATCATCAGCGGATTCCGTTTGATCGCGTCTGACAATGGAGTTGTCATTGCAGCAAGTTACTGGGGTAAATTTAAAACTACATTCCAGATGCTTATGGTGATCGTGCTTATTTTAAATATTCAGATGTCATTTTTCCAGATTCTGGGCGTGATTCTTACCTATGTTGCCCTGATTCTTACAGTTGTGTCATTAATTGATTACATTGTAAAGAACAAAGATGTTCTAAAAGAACAGAACTAAGAACGATAAAGCATAATAGATTTTCTGAAAATAAGGAGAACCGAAAAATATGAGAATTATTGCTGGTACAGCAAGAAGCCTGCCATTGAAAACGATCGAGGGCATGGACACAAGACCAACAACAGACCGTATCAAAGAAACGTTATTTAATATGCTCCAGAATGATGTGCCGGGCTGCTATTTCCTTGATCTGTTTGCAGGAAGCGGACAGATCGGTTTAGAGGCAGTGAGCCGTGGTGCGAGATATGCTGTTTTTGTGGAAAATAACAAAAAAGCATGCGCATGTATTGAGGACAATATCCATTTTACGAAGTTTGACAGGGAAACAAAATTGCTTCAGAGCGATGTCATTTCTGCTATCCGCAGCATGGAAGGAAAGTACAGGTTTGATGTCATTTTCATGGATCCTCCGTACAGGCACGAATATGAAAAAGAAGTGTTGGAATGTTTAAAAGATTCCTCTATTTTAAAAGAAGATACGCTGATCGTTGTCGAGGCATCATTAGATACTTCGTTTGATTATCTGAATGAGCTTGGCTTTACATTAAAAAAATTAAAAACATATAAGACAAATGTTCACGCTTTTATCACAAAGGCAGAATAAATCATCATAAATCCTGTCAACGGATTTATGATTTGCAGTCTGGAAAGGCAGATACATTATGAAAAAGGCAATTTATCCTGGCAGCTTTGACCCGCTGACCTTAGGACATATTGATATTATCAAAAGAGCATCCGGTATCGTAGATGAACTCGTTGTCGGTGTGCTGAACAATAGTGCAAAAAACTCATTGTTTTCTCTGGATGAACGTGTTAGTATGATTGAAGAGATGACAAAAGATCTTCCAAATGTGTCTGTCACATCGTTTGACGGACTTTTGGTCGAGCATATGAAGCAGATTGGCGCTACCATTATTGTGCGTGGTCTGCGTGCAGTGACAGATTTTGAGTATGAATTGCAGATCGCACAGACGAACCATGTAGAGAGTCCGGAGGTGGAGACTATTTTTTTGACGGCAAGCCTTCAATATTCCTACTTAAGTTCCACGATCGTGAAAGAATTCGCATCCTATGGAGGCGATATTTCCAAGTTTGTTCCTGCGCAGTTTATAGACAGAATTTATGCAAAATATAACATATCGAAATAAGGAGTGTTTCCTATGGCAAGCAGAATCGAACAGATTATTGAAGAAATCGAAGAGTATATTGACGGTTGTAAATATCAGGCGTTATCCTCTTCAAAAATTATTGTGAACAAGGACGAGTTAGAAGAACTTTTAAATGAACTCCGTTCCAAAACACCGGAAGAGATCAAACGTTATCAGAAGATCATCAGCAACAAAGAGGCTATTTTAGCAGATGCACAGGCAAAGGCAGATGCGATCATTGCAAAAGCCCAGGTGAAAACGGACGAGCTTGTAAGTGAACATCAGATCATGCAACAGGCATATGCGCAGGCAAACGAAGTTGTTATGATCGCGACCAAGCAGGCACAGGAAATTTTAGATAATGCGACCAACGATGCAAACAATATCCGTATGGGCGCTATGCAGTATACAGATGATATTTTAAGAAATCTGGAGATATCAATCTCTCATGCAATGGATTCTGCAAAGGCAAGACATGAGAATTATATGTCATCACTGCAGGAGTTTTATGATGTTGTATCTTCCAACCGTGCAGAATTAAATCCGGCGGCAGAGGATGCTGTTTCAGACAACACAGAGAATCTGCCTAAGATTGACATTTCTTCTGATATGTTAAAATAAAAATACACTGACTGCGACAGCGAGCAGGAAAGTACATAGTGTGAGAAACAGTTTTACAAGACAGTATTTTTTCATGGACAGAGAGGTTCCTTTTACCATGGAAGATGTCTGGGCGATACCGCTTAATCCACCGAAGGCGGTGGCGGTCATTGCAAGGATATATTTGGTTTGAATACTCCAGTCTGTGTTGGTGAGACAGTTGATCCCGTTGGTGATTTCAAGAACGTTTTCCAACAGGATCAGGACAGGCTTTGGCAACGGAAGTTTTTCTACCAGTGAGATCAGGATTGAGAATAGCATGATATATCCACCGATCCTGACAAGTGTTTCGAAACCGTTCATAATGGCGGCATCTATGATCTTAAAAGTTATTTGAGATTGGGATGCCGTTTTTTTCTGCCTGTTTTCCTCTTTTTTTCTGTGCAATAATAACATACCGAGTATCAGTGCAGGGGTATATAGGATGAAAATACTGATTCCGAACATTCCTGTGAGCTGTAACTGCTGCAACAAAATATAACTTCCGATAAAAACCGGACTGATGTTATTGGTGATGTAAAATAAAATTTCAGCCTCTTTCGGATGAATTTTATTTGCCTTTAAAAGTTCGGCGCAGTTTTTGCTTCCCATTGGAAAGCCGAATAAAAAACCGCTGCACAAAATAAATACGCCTTCCCCGCTGACAGGCATAAAGAAACGGAAATATTTCGTCAGGTGCTTTGTGAGGGCATCCATGTAGCCAGAATGAATCAAAACATTGGATATTATGGCGAAGGGCAGAAGGGTGGGAAGCACTTTTTCATACCAGAGCATCAGACCATTTCTGGATGCATTTACAGCATCTGCCGGATAAAGCAGGATATATGCAGTTAAAATAAGAATGGCAAAGCATATAAATTTCTTTTTCATAGTAAAATATATTGTTTTGAATTGTAAAAAATGTAATTTGTTTGTAACTTTCGTAACATTTATCAGGAAAGAGTGGGGATGTGATTTTGCTGCAACAGAGATTTCTTCGTAATCTGTTACTTTTTATGCTGGTGGTTCTTATTAATGTATATCTTGGAATCTACATTGATAGTGAAGTGCTTAAGAAAAACTGTTTTCCTTATGAAACAGCGTTTGAAAATTTCCGGGATGAAGAAGTATCAGAAGAGGTAATAAATTCTTTTCTGTATGATTCGGAACCTATGGAAGAGAGTGATATTACGGAACAGAAAATCAAATCTGTAAAGTATGCAGACTTCGCAAAGCTCAGTGAATACCTTGCAATGTACTTCGCCTTAAATAATACCTGTTCGGATTCTGATTTATTAGAAGAAAATATTTCTTTTGTGAAAGAACATCAGCCGGAAAAATTTGAACGGATCCAAAGCAAGATTGAAGCGATGTGGACGGATGCGGTTTTGTTTCCGGTAGGAGCAATTGAAAATGAACCCGGAGCAACCGTGGACTTTGCAAATTCATGGCGACAGAGCAGAACCTTTGGAGGAGACCGGTTCCATGAAGGCTGTGATATTATGGCATCTGTGAACCAGCGTGGAATTTATCCGATTTACAGCGTATCGGATGGGGTTGTGGAAAATATCGGATGGCTGCGGCTTGGCGGTTACCGCATTGGAATCCGGAGCAGGCATGGCGCTTATTTTTATTATGCACATCTCTCGGATTATGCAAAAGATTTCCAGATCGGAGAAGAAGTGAAAGCAGGAACTCTGATTGGCTTTATGGGAGATACCGGGTATAGCGATACTCCTGGTACAACCGGAAATTTTCCAGTGCATCTTCACTTTGGCGTGTATTTTAATGATGAATCAGGGAAGGAGTTTAGTGTGAACCCCTTCCCCTTGCTCCGTTATTTAAAATCATTTTAACTATTCAGAACCCCATTCGCAAAACTGCTCTTTCAGAGCTTTCCTTTTGCTCATGTGGTTACTTCGCCAAAGAAATTTTCAAAATTATGCTCATTCATGCAAGCATGATTCGCAAATTTATGAAAATTGCCTTGGCTCTGAATAGTTACAAATCATTGTAATAGAAAGCAGACCTATGCTAAAATAATTTTATACATTTTATGAAATTTGGAATGATCGATCAGGAAAATTCCACATCATTACAGACAATAGAAAAAGGAAAGAACGAACTTATGCGCTTGGATAAATTTTTAACAGAGATGGGTCTTGGTACCCGCTCAGAAGTAAAGAAGATTTTGAAAACAAAACAGATCACAGTCAATGGAGAGATCGTTACAAAACCGGAAACAAAGGTTGAACCGGAAAACGACCAGATATCTTATAAAGGAGAACCGGTCACTTACTGTGAATACGAATATTATCTTTTTTATAAACCGGCAGGGTGTGTGACTGCAACGGAAGATCAGCTGCATAAGACGGTTATGGATTACCTGACCGATACGGTGCGCTCTGATTTATTTCCGGTAGGGCGGCTGGACATTGATACGGAAGGTCTGCTTCTGATCACAAATGATGGGGCTTTGGCACATGATCTGTTAAGCCCCGCAAAACATGTAGAAAAGACATACTATGCAGTTATCGATGGCGTAGTTACAGAAAAAGATGTCAACAGCTTTGAAAACGGGGTTGACATTGGAGAGGAAAAGCTGACAAAGCCCGGCAAATTACGCATCCTAAAAAGTGAACCAGAATCAGAAATTGAGTTAACAATTACAGAAGGCAGATTCCATCAGGTGAAACGAATGTTTGAGGCAGTCGGAAAGAAGGTTTTATATTTAAAACGTATTTCTATGGGGCCATTGCAGCTTACCAATGATTTAAAGCCGGGAGAATATCGCCCGCTCACAGAGGAAGAGATTACTGCATTGAAAATTGTGAATAAATAAGTTATAATGTTAAGGTTGCTATTTTGCAGAAAATTTTATTTTTAGATAGAAAGGTTATCACAAATGAGTCATGGATTTTTACCGATCAGTAAAGAAGATATGAAAGAAGCTGGCATCGAACAGCTTGACTTTGTATATATCTGTGGAGACGCTTACGTAGATCATCCATCTTTTGGACATGCCATTATTTCACGAATTTTGGAGGCTCATGGCTATAAAGTCGGGATCATTGCCCAGCCGGACTGGAAAGACAGAGAATCCATTAACCGGTTAGGCGAACCACGGCTCGGCTTTCTTGTTTCAGCCGGAAATATGGACTCTATGGTCAATCATTATTCCGTTTCCAAGAAAAGAAGAACCACGGATGCATTTACACCAGGCGGTGTGATGGGAAAAAGACCGGATTATGCCACGATTGTATATTGTAATCTGATTCGACAGACCTATAAACATAAGCCAATCATCATTGGTGGAATCGAGGCAAGCTTGCGTCGTCTGGCACATTATGATTACTGGTCAAATAAGTTAAAACGTTCCATTCTGCTCGATTCCGGTGCAGATCTTATCTCCTATGGAATGGGTGAACACAGTATCGTTGAGATTGCGGACGCTTTAGACAGCGGTCTGGATATTAAGGACATCACCTTCATTGATGGAACTGTTTATAAGACGAGAGACCGTGAGAGCATTTACGATGCAATCGAACTGCCACATTTTGAGGCTTTAAAAGCAGATAAATTAGAGTATGCAAAGAGTTTTTACATACAGTACAGCAATACCGATCCTTTTTCCGGAAAACGGTTGTTCGAGACTTACGATGAAAAGCTGTTTGTCGTACAGAACCCACCGGCAAAACCATTGACACAGTCGGAGATGGATTCCGTTTACGCACTTCCTTATATGAGAGATTATCATCCTTCTTATAAAGAACTTGGCGGAGTTCCGGCGATTGAAGAAGTGAAATTCTCACTGATCAGCAACCGTGGCTGCTATGGTGGCTGCAGTTTCTGCGCGCTGACTTTCCATCAGGGAAGAATTATCCAGACGAGAAGCCACGAATCTATTTTAGCGGAGGCAAACAAGATCATCTGGGATCCTGACTTTAAAGGTTATATCCATGATGTAGGTGGTCCGACTGCGAATTTCCGTGCGCCGGCGTGCGACAAGCAAATGACAAAAGGTGCCTGTCCGCATAAGCAGTGTCTTTTCCCGAAGCCTTGCCAAAATTTGAAAGTGGATCATTCCGATTATCTGAAACTGCTCCGGAAACTGCGGGAGCTTCCAAATGTGAAGAAAGTATTCATCCGTTCGGGTATCCGTTTCGATTATCTGATTTATGATAATGACCGCACTTTTCTGCGGGAACTGTGTGAGCACCATGTCAGTGGACAGTTAAAGGTTGCACCGGAACACATTTCCGACGCAGTTTTAGAGAAAATGGGCAAGCCGGGTGTGGATGTCTATAACCGGTTTGTAAAAGCCTATAAAGATATGAATGAAAAGATTGGTAAAAAGCAGTATCTGGTTCCATATCTGATGTCCTCCCACCCTGGTTCCACCTTGAAGGAGGCAGTGGAGCTTGCAGAATTTTTGAGGGATCTGGGATATATGCCGGAGCAGGTGCAGGATTTCTATCCGACACCGTCTACCATCTCTACATGCATGTACTATACAGGGCTTGACCCGGCGACACTTAAGCCGGTGTATGTCACAACTAACCCACATGAGAAGGCTATGCAGAGGGCACTCATCCAGTACCGCAATCCAAAGAATTACGATCTCGTGCACGAGGCACTTGTGAAGGCCGGCAGGGAGGACTTAATCGGATTTGACAAAAAGTGCCTGATAAAGCCTAGGAAAATGCATACTGATGGCGGCTGGGACAAAAAAACTTCTAAGTCTGATAAAAATTCAAACAGCAGCTATGGCAGCGGCAAGAATGCAGGTGTAAGGAAAAACTTGAAAAATGCAACAGAGCGAGGGAAAAACGCAAGCGGAAGTAACACCGCAGGCACAGCGCACAAAAAGAAAACAATCAGAAACGTCCACAAGAAGAAAAGATAAATAAAGACTATGAAAGAATTTAAAGCTGGTAAAAACGAGGCAGGCCAGAGGCTTGACAAATACCTTAAAAAGATACTTCCAAACGCATCCATGGGCTTTATTTACAAGATGCTCAGGAAGAAGAACATAAAACTGAATGATAAGAAAGCGTCAGGCACAGAAATTGTGTCAGTTGACGACAAAATCAAGATTTTTCTGTCAGATGATACATTTGCTAAGTTTTCCGTCAATGAGGACAGACTGATGAAGGACTTTAAGGCACTTAGTGCACTAAAGACTGACGGACTTGGTGTGGTATACGAGGATGATGACATACTGGCTGCAAACAAGCCCGTCAATATGCTGTCGCAGAAATCAAAGGAGACTGATATTTCTGCAAACGAAAGGCTTATCGGATACCTGATAAAAGAGGGAAAGCTTGATTTTGACACATATAAGAGCTTTAAGCCATCGGTGTGCAACCGCCTGGACAGAAATACCTCGGGGCTTATTCTGATGGGTAAATCGCTTCATGGACTGCAGTACCTGTCACAGGTGCTTAAGGACAGAACCGCAGAAAAGTATTATATGGCGCTTGTTGCAGGAGAGGTTGATGAGCCTATGACCATAGAGGGCTTTCTGACAAAGGATGAGGCTGTAAATAAGGTGCAGATAACCAAGGAGCCCATAAGTGATGAATCACTGCCAATAAAGACCGCCTACAGGCCTCTTAAGATAATTGAGATGAGTGCTTCGTGCCATAAAGCAACTCTTCTTGAGGTGCATCTCATTACAGGAAGAAGCCATCAGATCAGAGCACATCTTTCATCTATCGGACACCCAATCATAGGTGATATGAAGTATGGGGATAAAAGGATTAATGCTTTTTACAAAGAAAATTATCATGTGACCAGCCAGCTTTTGCATGCGCACCATGTGATTTTGCCTGATGGCAGATATATAGAGGCGGCTTTGCCCGACATATGGAGCAGAGTGGGACTTTAATTTCGTCATTATTTACTTTACATCGCATAGCTTACAGTATTAAGGAAGATAGAAACGATATGGCAACCTGGAATTCAAGAGGCTTAAGAGGCTCGACCTTAGAGGACATGATAAACAAGACAAATGAAAAATACAGGGAGAACGGCCTGGCGCTCATACAAAAGATTCCCACTCCGATTACACCTATAAAGATGGAGCCGGAAACCAGACACATTACACTGGCTTATTTCGAGCAGAAGAGTACGGTTGACTATATTGGCGCTGTACAGGGAATCCCGGTATGCTTTGATGCAAAAGAATGTAATACCGACACGTTTCCCCTTGCCAATATACATGAGCATCAGGTAGAGTTTATGAGATGCTTTGAAAAACAGGATGGTGTTGCATTTATCCTTATATCGTACACACACAGGAACGAATACTATTATCTCACGTTTAAAAAGCTGACGGAATTCTGGGATAGAGCTGCAGAAGGCGGCAGAAAGAGCTTCCGCTATGAGGAGCTTGAGCCGGCATTTTTCCTCCCGGAGGTGCCCGGAATACTTGTGCCGTATCTGAACGCACTTCAGCTTGACTTAAATTGCAGGGCTTGACAGTATTACTATCGTATGGTAGCATATTACCACGATAACACTTTACTACATGAAAGCGAGATTTTACAGATTATGGAAAATCAATTATTACACACTCCGGACGGAGTAAGAGACATATATAACGGAGAATGCAAAAAAAAGCTGTATTTGCAGGATAAGCTGCATCGTACACTTTTAAAATACGGATATCATGATATCATGACACCTACGTTTGAGTTTTTTAATATTTTTGGAAGCGACGTCGGAACAACCCCTTCAAAGGATTTATACAAGTTTTTTGACAAGGAGGGCAATACGCTTGTCCTTCGTCCTGATTTCACACCTTCTATTGCAAGAAGTGCGGCTAAGTACTATATAGAGGACGATATGCCTGTCAAGCTGTGTTATCTTGGCAATACTTTTATCAATTCATCGGATTATCAGGGCAGGCTCAAGGAAAGCACACAGTGCGGTGCAGAGCTGATAGGTGACGGCTCTATCTCTGCAGATGCCGAGATACTTTCGATGACAGTTGAGTCGATGCTTGAGAGCGGACTTAAGAATTTCCAGATTTCAGTCGGACATTCGCAGTTCTTTTACGGTCTCACAAAGGCAGCAGGGCTGTCAGGGGAGCAGGAGGAAGAACTAAGAGAGCTCATAGCAAATAAGAATTTCTTCGGTGTGGAGGAGTTTGTTGACAGTCTTTCAATGAACGACAAGCTAAGGAAGCTGTTTGGACTATTAGACAATTTCGATTTACAGGATGAGCAGCTTATGGAGGCTTTAAAGCTTGCGAAGGGATATGATGAGATATTATCATCTATTGATACTCTGCTTAAGCTTAGAGAATATTTAAAGGCATACGGCATCGAGAAATATATTTCGTATGAGCTTGGACTTATCAGTGACTACACATATTATACTGGTATCATTTTCCAGGGCTACACATATGGTACAGGAGAGCCTATTGTAAAGGGAGGCCGTTATGACAAGCTGCTTTCACACTTTGGAAAGGACGCTGCGGCAATCGGCTTTGCAATTGTTGTGGATCAGCTCATGGCAGCATTAAGCCGTCAGGATATTGATGTGCCTGTCATTGAGAATTCATCACTTATAGTATTTGAGGAGGCTGCATACCATGCGGCAATCAAGCGCTCTATGGAGCTTCGAAGAGATGGGGTAAATACACAGATGGTGCTTAAGGACAAAAATAAAACGAAAGAGGACTATGCTTCATATGCGGTAGACAACCGTATAAACAGAGTAGAGTTTATAGAGGAATAAAAGATGAGTGATGACAGATATTTAACCTTTGCCCTGGGAAAGGGCAGACTTGCAAAGAAGACCCTGCAGCTTTTTGAGCAGATAGGCATCACCTGTGAGGAGATGAAGGATCCGGATACCAGAAAGCTGATTTTCGTAAATGAGGAGCTTAAGCTTAGATTTTTCCTGGCAAAGGGACCTGATGTGCCTACATACGTGGAGTATGGCGCTGCCGATATCGGTGTGGTAGGAAAGGATACCATCCTCGAGGAGGGCAGAAATATATACGAGGTGCTTGATTTAGGCTTTGGAAAATGCCGCATGTGCATATGCGGACCGGAGAGCGCAAGGGAGCTTTTGCAGCATCATGAGCAGATAAGAGTTGCCACCAAGTATCCTCATATCGCAAAGGATTATTTCTACAATAAAAAGCATCAGACGGTAGAGATTATAAAGCTAAACGGCTCAATAGAGCTTGCTCCGATTGTTGGACTTTCAGAGGTGATTTGTGATATAGTAGAGACCGGAACTACACTTAAGGAGAACGGACTTACCGTGCTTGAGGAGGTCTGTCCGCTGTCTGCGAGGGTTGTGGTAAACCAGGTCAGCATGAAGATGGACAATGAGCGTATCACAAAGCTCATAAGTGATTTGAAGACTGTTATCAAATAGCGTATAATTTATATCAATACATGATTTTAGACGGAGGCTGTAATGAGAACTTTAAAACTTACAAAGGATTCACAGAAGAACATATTGGAGAGCCTGCTTAAGAGAAGCCCTAACAACTATACAGAGTATGAGAGCACGGTAAATGAGATTATAAACAATGTAAAGGAAAACCGTGACAAGGCTGTTTTTGAATACACAAAGAAATTTGATAAAGCGGATGTGGATGCATCAAATATCCGTGTCACAGAGGAAGAAATAAAGGAAGCATATGAGCTGGTTGATGAGAAGCTTCTTGCCGTTATAAAAAAGGCTCTTATAAATATCAGAAAATATCACGAGAAGCAGCTGCAGAACTCATGGTTTACAACAGAGGACGGCATCATTTTAGGACAGAAGGTCACACCTATAGCAAAGGCAGGAGTATATGTGCCGGGCGGCAAGGCTGTCTATCCTTCATCCGTACTGATGAACGTGCTTCCTGCAAAGGTAGCAGGCGTTGAAAAGATTGTTATGTGTACACCATGTGGAGCTGACGGCAAGGTATATCCTTCCACACTTGTAGCTGCAAACGAAGCCGGAGTAGATGAAATCTACAAGGTAGGCGGTGCACAGGCTATCGCTGCAATGGCATTTGGTACAGAGAGTGTGCCAAAGGTAGACAAGATTGTTGGACCGGGAAATATCTTTGTTGCCCTTGCCAAAAAGGCTGTGTTTGGATATGTCAGCATTGATTCAATCGCAGGACCTAGCGAGATTCTGGTGCTTGCAGATGAGACTGCAAATCCACGCTATGTGGCAGCAGATTTACTTTCACAGGCTGAGCATGATGAGATGGCATCAGCTATCTTGATCACAACAAGTGAGGAGCTTGCAAAGAAAGTATCAGAGGAAGTTGATAAGTTTGTTGAGGTCCTCTCAAGAAAAGAAATCATTGAGAAATCTCTTGAAAACTACGGATATATACTTGTTGCAGAGGATATGGATGAGGCAATTGATGCAGTAAACGATATCGCTTCAGAGCATATGGAGATTGTCACAAGAGATCCTTTCTCAGTCATGACAAAAATCAAAAATGCGGGAGCAATCTTTATCGGAGAGTACTCATCAGAGCCTTTGGGAGACTATTTTGCAGGACCAAACCATGTTCTGCCTACAAACGGAACAGCAAAATTCTTCTCAGCCTTATCTGTAGATGACTTTATCAAAAAGTCAAGCATCATCTCATATTCAAGAGAAGCACTTGAGAGAATACATACAGATATTGAACAGTTTGCAGAGTGTGAGAAGCTTACGGCACATGCAAATTCAATCAAGGTTAGATTTGAGGATTAGTCAAAGGAGTAAGAAATGGCAGATAGATGCGCTAAGCTTAGCAGAAAAACAAAAGAGACTGATATTTCGGTCGGTTTAAATATAGACGGAACCGGAAAATCAAATATAGACACAGGCATAGGCTTCTTTAACCATATGCTGGAGGGCTTTTCAAAGCATGGTTTTTTTGACCTCGATATGACATGCGACGGTGACTTAAATGTGGACTGCCATCATACTATAGAGGATTGCGGCATAGTGCTTGGCAATGCCATAGCACAGGCTGTCGGAGACAAAAAGGGCATAAAGAGATTTGGAAGCTTTATTTTACCGATGGATGAGGTGCTTGTACTATGTGCCATTGACTTATCAGGCAGACCGTACCTGCAGTTTGACGGTGAGTTTACCTGCGAGAGAGTCGGAGATATGGATACAGAGATGGTGAGAGAGTTTTTCTATGCCGTTTCTTACTCTGCTGCGATGAACCTGCATATAAAGGTTTTGACACCGGGAAATAATCATCATATGATAGAAGCTATGTTTAAGGCATTTGCCAAGGCGCTTGACGATGCCTGCACCTATGATAGCAGAATAAAGGACGTGATGTCCACGAAAGGAAGTTTGTAATTTGACTGGTTTTAAGAACATCGTTGCTACACTGTATTTAAAAAACGGCCAGGCCGTGAAATCAGCGTCTGATATGACAGTTATGGGCGACGTCTACAATCTGTGTCAGCTCTACAATGACAGTGGCATAGACAAGATTATTATTTTTGATCTTTCAACTGATGATGATGAGCATGAGAAAAACATACATACGATAGAAAATATAAACAGAAATATCGACATAAAGGTGTGCGCAGGAGGCAATATCAACCGCATAGAGGACGTGAAAAAGCTGCTGTATGCAGGCTGTTTACAGGTCATATTCAATGCCACAAAGGATTCAAGCCTTGAGCTTGCAAATGTGGCAAGCGAGAAGTTTGGCAAGGATAAAATTCTTTTGTCAATCAGCAATGTAGACTATATTTTCAAGCATCAGGAGGAGATAGAGGATACCTTTCATGAGCTTTTGGTCTTGAATATAGATATAATAGATGCGCTTGAGAATCTCACATCCACACCGTATGTGGTCTATATGCCGCAGTTTGACATGGATAAAATAATTGATGTCATGAAGCGTGAAACACTAAGAGGCATTGCAGGAGAGTTTATAAATGATCCTGAAAATGATATCATGGCGTTAAAGACAAAGCTTTCTGACGGAGGAATACTTGTTGACAATTTTACTCCCGACTTAAAATGGTCTGATTTAAAGCTTAATTCTGACGGCATGGTGCCTGTCATAGTGCAGGATTACCGCAACGAGCAGGTGCTCATGCTTGCCTATATGAATGAGGAGGCCTTCAATGTTACGATAAACAGCGGACGCATGACCTACTGGAGCAGAAGCCGCAATGAGCTTTGGACCAAAGGACTTACATCAGGACATTTACAGTACGTAAAGTCTTTGACAGCGGACTGTGATTATGATACTATCCTTGCGAAGGTTTCGCAGGTGGGAGCTGCATGCCACACTGGTAACAGGACCTGCTTTTTCAATAATATCGTGAAAAAGGAGTATGTGGAGAAGAATCCACTTACAGTGCTTGAATCAGTCTATGCGGTGATAGTTGACCGTATGAAGAATCCAAAGGAGGACTCGTACACCAATGCTGTCATGGAAAAGGGCATAGATGAGATATTAAAAAAGCTCGGACATGAGTGCACTGAGATTATTCTTGCAGCCAAAAATCCGGACAGTGATGATTTGAAGTTTGAGATATCGGACTTTATGTACCACTGCATGATTCTTATGGCTCAGAAAAATATCACATGGGCAGAAATCGCAGGGGAGCTGGCACAGCGATAGCCTTAAAACACAATAATTATTTAGAGGAAATTATATGAGAAAACTAGCTTTAAGTGATGAGATACTTATGAAGGTAGACAAACCGGCTAGATATATCGGGAATGAGTTCAACTCAGTAATGAAAGACACATCGCAGGTAAATATACGTTTTGCGATGTGTTTTCCTGATGTTTATGAGATTGGTATGTCACATCTGGGAATCCAGATATTATATGATATGTTCAACCGCATGGATGACGTGTGGTGCGAGAGAGTTTATTCTCCGTGGCCTGATCTGCATGAAATCATGAAGCAGGAGAATATACCGCTTTTCGGACTTGAGTCGCAGGAGCCTATAAAAGACTTTGACTTTGTAGCCATGACGCTGCAGTATGAGATGTGCTACACAAATATTTTGCAGATACTTGACCTCGCACAGATACCGCTTCGTTCAAGGGATAGAGCGGAAGGCTGTCCTATTGTGATTGCAGGTGGTCCATGTACCTACAATCCGGAGCCGATTGCAGACTTCTTTGATATATTTTATATCGGAGAGGGAGAGACACAGTATGGCAATCTCTTTGAGCTTTATAAGAAGGCAAAGGCTGATGGTCTTTCAAGGGAAGAGTTTTTACATGAGGCTGCAAAGATTGAGGGCCTTTATGTACCTGCTTTGTATGAGGTGGAGTACAATGAGGATGGAACAATTTGCTGTATGAAGCCTAAGTATGATGATATTCCTGTAAAGATAAAAAAACAGGTGCAGGTAGATTTGACGAACTCAACTTACCCGGAGGCACCGGTTGTGCCTTTTATCAAGGCTACGCAGGATAGAATGGTGCTTGAAATACAGCGTGGCTGTATAAGAGGCTGCCGTTTCTGTCAGGCCGGTATGATTTACCGTCCAAACCGTGAGAAAAAGGTTGACCACCTAAAGGACGTTGCAGCGGCTCTTATCAAAAATACAGGACACGAGGAGATTTCTTTAAGCTCCTTAAGCTCATCCGACTACAAGGAGCTTGACGAGCTCATCACATTTTTGCTTGATATCTGCAAGGAAAAGAAGATAAATATCTCCCTGCCTTCACTCAGAATTGATGCGTTTTCGCTCGATATCATGCAGAAGGTGCAGGATGTGAAAAAAAGCAGTCTGACCTTTGCGCCTGAGGCCGGTACACAGCGCCTTAGAAATGTCATTAATAAGGGCCTTACCGTGGATGATATCATGAACGGCTCAAAACAGGCATTTGAGGGCGGCTGGAACAAGGTGAAGTTTTATTTCATGCTCGGTCTGCCTACGGAGACAGAGGAAGATATGAGGGGCATTCCTGAGCTTGCAAACGATGTTGCGGCATTGTACTATGATACCGTTCCAAAGGAAAAGAGAGCCGGAAAATGCCAGATTACGATAAGTACATCATTTTTCGTGCCAAAGCCGTTTACACCATTTCAGTGGGCGAGAATGTATGAGCCATCTGAGTACCTGGGCAGAGCCAAAATAGTAAATGACCATGTAAAGGAACAGCTCAACAGAAAGAGCATCAGATACAACTGGCATGAGGCATACGTCACTGTGATTGAGGGTATACTGGCAAGAGGCGACAGAAGGCTTTGCGATGCGATAGTAAAGGTATACGAAAAGGGCGGATATTATGATGCCTGGACAGAGTATTTTGACTATGACAGATGGATTGATTCGATAAAGGAATGCGGACTGGATCCGGATTTCTACACGATGAGAGAAAGGCCTTTAGATGAAGTATTCCCATGGGATTTTATCGATATAGGTGTGACAAAGCAGTTTATGATAAGAGAGTGGGAGACAGCCCATAAGGAGACAGTCACTCCTAACTGCCGCATGAGGTGCTCTGCCTGCGGTGCAAAGAGCTATGGAGGAGGTGTCTGCTATGAAAATTAGAGTGAAGTTTAAAAAATGGCGCTGCATGAAGTTTATAGGACATCTCGATATGATGAGATACTTCCAGAAGGCGGTCAGAAGGGCAGATATTGATATCCGCTATTCAGAGGGGTATTCTGCTCACCAGATTATGTCGTTTGCGGCTCCGCTTGGAGTGGGCATCACAAGTGATGGTGAGTACTTTGACATAGATGTAAATACAACAGAATCTACAGAAAAAAGCATAGCGGCTTTAAATGCCCAGATGGTGGACGGAGTCGAGGTGACAGGCTATGTGCTTCTGCCTGATGATGCAAAGAAGGCTATGTCGCTTGTTGCGGCTGCAGACTATGTGCTTAGCTTCAAGGATGGCTATGAGAGCCCATACACCATAGAGGAGTGGAAGGAAGCGATAGATAAGCACTTTTTTGACGAGCCATCCTTTGTTGTGATGAAAAAGACTAAAAAGAGTGAGAGAGAGGTAGATATAAAGCCTCTTGTATACAAGCTTACAGTCATGGAAAATAACAAAAAGCCTGAGTTTTTCATGCAGGTATCAACAGGAAGCATTGACAATATAAAGCCTGAGTTTGTGCTTCAAGCCATATACGAAAAGTGCGGCCTTGCTTATGATCCGCTTGCCATACAAATCCACAGGCAGGAAGTGTATGCAAGAAAAGACGATGGAACACTCATTTGTCTGCTTGACATGGGAGAAGAAATCTCATAATGAACAGAATTATTCTGACTAAAACAGTAAAAAATAATAATACATACACAGTGTATGCACTGATGGATGAAAATGGAAATTATAAGGATTTCCAGCTACTTCCCGAGAAGGATACGATAATAAACAATATATACGCGGCAAGGGTAAATAAGATACTGCCGGGCATAAATGCGGCATTTGTGACTATTGCGCAGAATAAAAGCTGTTATCTTTCGCTAAATGATGCAAAAAATCCTGTATACACAAACAAAAAATCAAAAAAAGAAGGATTGTGTGAGGGCGATGAGATACTTGTGCAGGTCATAAAGGATGCGCTAAAGACAAAGGATCCTGTGGTCACAACAAAGCTTTCTATATTCGGAAGCAATGTGATTCTCACCAATTTTGATACACAGATAGGTGTTTCATCGAAGCTGGATAAGGAAAGGGCGGCTCTTTTACGTAAGGCTGTGCTTTTAAGTTGTGCAGACCACGAAAAAGATGGCTATGGCATCATAGTCAGAACTAATGCCAAAAATGTGGAGGATAAAGCTGTTTCGCAAGATGCGTATTCTGTAGCACAGAAATATAATCAGATAATAAAAAAGGCTTCGCATCAGGCGCTCTATTCATGCGTATATCATGGGATGAGCGATTATCTGCTTTTAATGAAGACAATTGATTTTGCCACGGTGGAGTGGATAAAGACTGACTGCGATGACATATATGACAGTCTTCTTACAGAGTACGGCATATATGACCATGCTCCTGAAAAGATAATGAGATATGACGATTCAGCTATCAGCCTGTCAACACTCTATGGCATAAGAGGGCTGATTGATAATCTGACCTCGCGCAGGGTATGGCTGGACTGTGGTGGTAACATCATAATAGAACAGCTTGAGACACTTACCTTTATAGATGTAAACAGTGCAAAAAATATATCGTCGGGGAGCAATAGCATATTAAAGACCAATATGGAGGCCGCAAAGGAGATAGCCAGGCAGCTTAGGCTCAGAAATATTTCCGGCATGATAATAATTGATTTCATCAATATGAAGTCTGAGGCATCAAAGGATACGCTTATTGAAGCGCTCAAACGGTATATAAAGGACGATAATACAGTCTGTACCTTTGTGGATATCACGAAGCTTGGACTGGTGGAGCTGACAAGAAAAAAGGTCCACAAATCTCTTAAACAAATTTTAGAAAAAACACTTGACGAATAGATGGCTCTATGCTAATATACTGGAGTATGCCGCACAGTGAGGTATAAGTTTGCGACTTTCGCAACACCGTAACTGGCGAGTAATGATAAATAGGAGGTGCCATATGTACGCAATTATAGCAACAGGTGGTAAGCAGTACAAAGTATCTGAAGGCGATATCATTACCATTGAAAAGCTTGGCGTTGAAGCTGGTGAGAAGGTTACTTTTGATCAGGTTTTAGTTGTAGGCGGAGATGATCTCAAGGTTGGAGATCCAACAGTTGCAGGTGCAACAGTTGAGGCTTCTGTAGTTAAAGAAGGCAGAGCTAAAAAGGTTATCGTTTACAAGTACAAGAGAAAAACCGGATATCACAAAAAGAACGGACACAGACAGGCTTTCACACAGGTTAAGATTGAAAAAATTAACGGATAATGATAGCTATAACCGTTTATCAGAATTCAAAAGGACATAAGATGGGCTTTAAGTCAAAGGGACATGCAGGTTTTGCAGATTCCGGTTATGATATAATCTGTGCCGGGGTTTCAGCGCTGGTGATCAACTTCATCAATTCCGCTGAAGAGCTGTGTCATGCTAAGTACAGCCTTGATACAGACGAAGAGACAGGTATGATTGACTACAGACTTGACAAGCCGGCGACAGGTGATGTTGCACTGCTTATGGATTCCATGATTCTGGGACTAAAAGGAATACAAAGAGACTATGGGAATGAGTACATCATTCTAGACTTCAAGGAGGTGTAAGACATGTTGAATATGAACCTTCAGTTTTTTGCTCATAAAAAGGGAGTTGGTTCTACAAAGAACGGACGTGACTCTGAGTCTAAGAGATTAGGCGCTAAGAGAGCAGACGGACAATTCGTAAAAGCTGGTAATATTCTTTACAGACAGCGTGGTACAAAGATTCACCCTGGTACAAACGTTGGTATCGGTGGAGATGATACATTATATGCTAAGGTTGATGGCGTATTAAGATTTGAGAGAGTTGGAAGAGATAAGAAACAGGCTTCCGTATATCCAGTAGTGAACGAATAAGATTTAAACCCCGACTTTTATTAGCCGGGGTTTTTATGTTGTAAATTAGCAGCATGTAGTAATCTGATTAATCATAAATGAGGGGCAAAATACCTTTTGACCCTTATATCATTTTGTTATTACTGTGTCTTATATAGATATAGTATAACAGATATAGCATAGTAATGATTTGTTATAAAGTATACTGAGTGTTTTATGCAGACATTCAGCATGAGGTGGAAAATTATGTTTGCAGATCGTGCAAAAATTATCATAAAATCAGGAAAAGGCGGAGATGGCCATGTATCGTTCCGCCGTGAAAAATACGTGCCGAACGGTGGTCCGGACGGCGGTGACGGTGGAAAGGGCGGAGACGTTATATTTCTCGTGGATAAGGGAATCAACACCCTGACAGATTATCGTCACAGAAGAAAGTTTGCAGCAGAGCCCGGACAGGAGGGCGGCAAAAAGAACTGCCACGGAAAGAATGGTGAGGATCTTATACTTAAGGTGCCGGAGGGTACACTCATAAAGGATGCAGCAAGCGGAAAAGTCATAGCAGATATGTCCGGTGACAATACAAGGCAGGTGATCCTGCGCGGCGGAAAAGGCGGTCAGGGCAACCAGCACTATGCCACATCCACCATGCAGGCTCCTAAATATGCTCAGCCGGGACAGGATGCAATAGAAATCGAGGTACAGCTTGAGCTAAAGGTAATAGCGGATGTAGGGCTTGTAGGCTTTCCAAACGTAGGAAAATCAACACTTCTGTCACGAGTTACCAATGCACAGCCAAAGATTGCCAACTATCATTTCACCACATTACAGCCAAATCTTGGTGTGGTTGATATGGATGAGGGCTTTGGCTTCGTAATCGCTGATATCCCGGGGCTTATCGAGGGAGCATCAGAGGGCATCGGACTCGGTCATGAGTTTTTGCGTCATATAGAGCGTACTAAGGTGATGATACACATGGTTGATGCTGCCGGTACTGAAGGCCGTGATCCGGTTGCTGACATCAAGGCGATAAACAAGGAGCTTGAAGCATACAATCCACAGCTTCTCAAAAAGCCACAGGTCATTGCCGCCAACAAAATAGATGCCATAGCAGGAGACGAAAATGAGGTAATTTCGGCCTTAAGAGCCGAATTCGAACCACAGGGCATAAAGGTATTCCCGATATCCGCAGTAAGCGGTAAGGGCCTTAAGGAGCTTTTGTACGAGGTGAAGGACCTGCTTGCAAATTGTCCTAAAGAGGTTACTGTATATGAGCCGGAGATTGATCCTGCACTTTCATTCTTTAAGGATGAGCCGTACGCGGTTGAGGTGGCAGCCGATGGTGCATATGAGATATCAGGTCCAAAGATTGAGAAAATGCTCGGATACACAAATATGGACTCGGAGAAGGGCTTTGCCTTTTTCCAGAGATTCTTGCGTGAGCAGGGTATCATCAAGGAGCTTGAAAATATGGGCATCGAGGATGGAGATACTGTCCGCATGTATGATTTCGAGTTTGATTATTACAAGTAAGGAGAAGAGTATATATGAATTTATCAAGTAAACAGCGTGCATATTTAAGCAGCCTTGCAAGCACAATTAATCCTATTTTCAATATTGGAAAGGCATCGCTTACTCCGGAAATCATCGAGGCTCTTGATGCAGCACTTGAAAAGAGGGAGCTGATCAAGGTTGCAGTTCTTAAAAACTGCATCGATGATCCAAGAGAGATTGCAAGTGTAATCGGTGAGAGAACACACTCTGCAGTGGTTAAGGTAATAGGCAAAAAAATGATTTTTTACCGTCCTGCGAAGAAAAATCCAAAGATTAAGCTTCCGGAATAAGCCATGAAAACAGGGATTTTTGGTGGGGCATTTGACCCGATACACAAAGGTCATATATACATGGCACAAAAGGCGATGGAAGAGTATTCTCTTGACAGGATTCTGCTTGTTCCGTCAGGTCACTCGCCGAACAAGACTGAGAATGCAATGACAGCATTTAGCCACCGGTACAATATGTGTAAGCTGGCATCAGAAGCAGTGCCCGGTATTGAGGTGTCTGATATTGAGATAAAGGATGAGTCCACCAGCTATACGTATGTGACACTCCAAAAGCTAAAGGCGCTTTATCCGGAGGATGAACTGTATTTCATCATGGGTGGAGATTCTCTGGACTATTTTGAGTCATGGATGAAGCCTGAGATAATAGCCCAAACAGCAATAATCCTTGTTATGGTGAGGGAAAATTTTCCAAAGCAGCAGATGGAGGAAAAGATTGCACATATCAAAAAACAGTTTTGGGCAGATATAAGACTTTTAAAGTGTGACAGGATGGATGTGTCGTCTACTCAGGTCAGGAGACTGCTACGTGCCAAGTCGCAGGCAGACGGGTATAGGAGTCCTAAAGGAGCGGAAATGTTTCTGGATGCTGCAGTTATGTCATATATACAGGCTAATAATTTATACAGGTGATAGAGTATGGAAGTAAAAGAAATAAAGAAAAAGCTAAAGAAGAGCCTTGATAAACAAAGGTATCAGCATACACTCGGAGTGATGTATACTGCCGGCTGTCTTGCCATGGCAAACGGCTATCCGATAGAAAAGGCAATGCTTGCAGGCCTGCTTCATGATTGTGCCAAGTGTCTTTCGACTGAAAAGAAAATCGGACTCTGTGTAAAGAAAAATATAGACATAACAGAGGTAGAGATATCAAACCCGGGTCTGTTACATGCAAAGGCAGGCATGGTGCTGGCTGAGGAAGAGTATGGCATTAAGGATGCGCAGATACTGCATGCCATAAGAGTGCATACTACAGGAGAAGCAGATATGGGGCTCCTTGACAAAATACTCTTTGTGGCAGATTATATTGAGCCAAACAGATGTGAAGCACCTAGGCTTGAAGAGATAAGAAAGCTTGCTTTTTCAGACCTTGATAGGACTGTTGCAGAGATATTGTATGATACAATCAATTTTCTTAACACAAAGAGTGGAGCAATAGATCCGACTACCCAGATTACTTACAATTATTATGCTAAATACAGAGACAACAGGGAGGAATAACTGCTATGCAGACAATCGATTTAGTTAAAAAGATAGTGGAAGCACTTGAAGACAAAAAGGCAGAGGATATCACAGTTCTCGACATAGGAGAGGTTTCTTCTATAGCAGATTACTTTATCATTGCAAACGGAAACAATGCAAATCAGCTCACAGCTATGGAGGATGCTGTGGATGAGGCTATGTATACAAACGGAGTGCATCAGAAGCAGGTGGAGGGAACAGGCAACTCTACATGGATTCTCATGGACTATCAGGATATTATCGTGCATCTGTTCTCTAAAGAAGACAGACAGTTCTATGATCTCGACAGAATATGGAGAGATGGAAAAGTGGTGGATGTACATTCACTGTAGTATCTATTTAAAATATCGCACCCATATGCTTAGCTAAAAAGTACAGCATATGGGTGCGATATTTTTTTGATATTTAGAAGAAACGGAATACTCCAAACACCTTGCCGAGTATTTCGCAGTCGGGAACTATGATTGGATCCATTGTGTCGTTCTCAGGCTGGAGGCGTATGTGACCGTCCTCTTTATAGAAGGTCTTTACGGTAGCGGAATCATCTATAAGTGCTACGACCATGTCTCCGTTTGAAGCATTGCTTTGCTGCTCAACGAGGATATTATCACCATCGAAGATACCGGCATTGATCATGCTCTCACCCTTGACCTTCAGCATGAAGGACTGCTTATTTGGCATATACTCTGCAGGTACAGGAAAGTAAGTTTCGATATTTTCCACTGCGAGTATCGGCTCGCCTGCTGCTACACGGCCAACCAGTGGTACGTTAACCATCTCGCGGCGTTGTAAACCAAAGCTGTCATCTATAATCTCTATAGCCCTGTTTTTGGCAGGATCCCTTCTTATGTAGCCTTTTCGCTCCAGTGTCTCGAGATGAGCATGGACGCTTGATGTGGACTTTAAATGTACACCCTCGCAGATATCGCGCACTGATGGCGGATAGCCTCTGTTTAAAATCTCACTCTTGATAAACTCCAGTATCTCTTTCTGCTTGTCTGAAATCTTTTCTAATGCCATAGTTAAATCCTCCGTCTGAATATTTAAATAATATAATGATATGAGGGTCAAAAGGTATTTTGCCTCTTCGTTCATAATTATA